>Ga0209802_1001210_pt1 | contig 19428 bp, 9 predicted proteins | sample GraSoiAngelo_129_FD_185886 | JGI IMG/M metagenome (GOLD analysis project Ga0209802, IMG submission 185886) | Grasslands soil microbial communities from the Angelo Coastal Reserve, California, USA - 14_0927_12_40cm (SPAdes) (version 2) | ecosystem: Environmental > Terrestrial > Soil > Grasslands ... | reverse complement strand
CGTTCATCACGCCGATGCCGCCGGCGAAGTCGATGTACCGCTTGCCGCTGACGTCCCACAGCTCCGAGCCCTTCGCCCTGTCGGCGGTGATGGGGTGGGCGCTGGTGATCCCGCGCGGGATGTACTTTGAGCGCAGCTCGGCGAGCTCGGCTTCCGTGGACTGCGAGACCGTCACGCGGCCATTCAAGCAGATACGATCCGGGCCAGGTGGAAGGGGCTCGCGCGGCCGTCGAGCGACTGTGGCCGGGACGCTCGGCGACTGTGTCGGAACTCGGCGGCGGGATCACCAACCGCAACTTCAAAGTGGACGTGTACGGCGAGGTTTTCGTCCTCCGGATGGGCGGAGCGAAGACCGAGCTGCTGGGCATCGATCGAGCCGTCGAGTACGCGGCCGGAAGGCGCGCGTTCGAGGTCGGGGTGGGGCCGGAGGTCGTTCATTTCGAACCTGCGGAAGGCTGGCTTGTGTCGCGGTTCATCGACGGACGGCCGATCTCGCCCGAGGAGATGCGCAGGCCCTCAACGCTGACAAGAGTTGCATTCGCGATGCGGGCGTTTCACGACGCGCCACCCATACCTGGACGCTTCAACGCATGGGCGATTGTGGACAGCTATCGTGCCACCGCCGAAGCGCACGGCGTTGCGATCCCCGCGGAATTCGCGCCAGCGCGGGCGATCGCAGAAAGGATCCGCGCAGCACGGGGCGCACAGCCAAACGTTCCATGTCACAACGACCTTCTGAACGGCAACTTCCTCGATGATGGGTCGGTCCGGATCGTGGATTGGGAGTACGCCGGGATGGGCGACCGATTCTTCGACCTGGCGAACTTCTCGGTGAACCACGAGTTCTCGGTCGAGGACGACCGGCGGTTTCTCGCGGCGTATTTCGGCGCCGAGCGCGAGAGCGACGTTGTTGCCGTGCGTTTGATGCGGCTCATGTCCGATTTTCGGGAGGCGATGTGGGGTGTACTGCAGAGCGGGATCTCGGACCTCGATTTCGACTTCAACGGCTACGCCGCCAAACACTTCGCCCGGATGAAAGCCAGCGCTGGGGAGCTGCAACTAAACACGTAGCGGCCGCATCTAATTGGCATGAACGCAACAGACACTCCAGCAACGTTTCGGCATGGACCCCTCTATTTCGCAGGTGTGGCGGCGCTGCTGCTCGGGGCGCTTGCCGTGGGAGCTCTCTTCCTCGTTCATCCCAACCGAGCGCTGACGCCAGTAGCCCAGGCTCCCGCGGCGTCACCAAGCCCAAGCCAGGCCGAGGAGCCGGCCGCCGCCCCCGTCGCCAGCGTGACTCCATTCCAGTGCAGCGCTTCGACGCTGTCGGCAACCGGCGCACCCGCCGTGGCGGCGATCGACGCCGTCCGCACCGGCAGCCACCCCGGATACGACCGCTTGGTCGTGCAGTTCTCGGGCCGGCAGCCGGGCAGCATCGAGTTGCGGCCGCAGCCGACGTCCAACTTCCTCGGCTCGCCACGGGGAGACACGATCACGCTGGCCGGCGGCCACGGTCTGGTCGCGCTTGTCCGCGGCGCCGACATGCACACCGCGTACAGCGGCGCGCGCGCTTTCAAAACCGGCTATCCGGGCCTTCGCGAGACGCGAGTGATCGAAGACTTTGAAGGCCAGGTGATGCTTGGCCTCGGGGTCGCGGGCAGCAACTGCTACCGCGCGTTCATCCTCGGCAACCCGGTCCGCCTGGTGGTCGACATCCAGACGAGCTAGCACTAGCCCGGCGGATGATCAAAGGCGGCGAAGTCACTTGACCTCGCCGCCCCTACGTTTGAAGATGCTCGCCATGGCTCAGCAACCGCCGCCGTCGAACGTGGGTCAGGTCTCCGGCGATGGCAGATGGCGGTGGGACGGCCACCAGTGGGTGCCCAACACCCCGGTGCTCTACATGGTGCCCGCGCAGCCCGGCGCGCAGCCCGGCGCGCTGGTCGTCGCGCCCAAGAACCCGGCGGTCAGCCTGATCGTGTCGTTCTTTTTGCCTGGCGTGGGGTCGATCATCAACGGCGACACCAACCGCGGAATCCTGATCCTCGCCCTATACCTCGTCAGCGCGCTTGCAATCATTGTCTTGATCGGGATCCCGTTTGCGATCGGGATCTGGATCTGGGGCATGGTCGATGCCTACCAGGGCGCGCAGGCCTGGAACCGCGCGCATGGGATCCTCAGCTAGGCCTCCCTCTCCCGGATAGTCCGGACTGTCCGAGGTTCGCTTCGGGCTTCAGTTCGGTTTGGCCGGACTATCCGTTGGTCGGTGAGACGCCCCTCACCCCGACCCTCGCACTGAAGGGGAGAGGACGCCCTAGCTTCGGACGCGTGCCCCCCGGGGGTCGTACAGCGGCTCTTGGCTCACGTGTCCGCCGACCCACGTGCCGAAGATGTCCACCTCGATCGGCGTACCCACCGCGCACGTCGCCGGGATTTGCGCGTAGGCGATCGACTGCCCGACCGTGTAGCCGTAGCCTCCGCTGGTCACCCGCCCGACGATTGCCCCGTCGACCCTCACCGGTTCTGAACCCAGAACCACGGATCGCGGCTCGTCGAGCACCAGGCAGGCCAGCCTCGTGGTGGCCGGCGCGTCGCGTTTCTCGACGAGCGCCTCGCGGCCGAGGAAGTCGCCCTTGTCGAGCTTGACGCAGAACCCGAGACCCGCCGCATAAGGATCGACTTCGGGTCCGATGTCGGCGCCCCATACGCGGTAGCCCTTCTCGAGCCGCAGTGAATCAACTGCCTTGTAGCCGCCGGGAACGAGGCCGCGGTCATGGCCTGCTTCCCGAAGCGTGTCCCACAGCCGGAGCCCGAACTCGGAAGGGCAGTACAGCTCCCAGCCCAGCTCACCGACGTAGGTCACGCGCAGGGCAAGGCATGGCACGGTCCCGATGGCCAGCTCCTTGGCCGTCATGAAGGGAAGCCCCGCGTTGGTTATGTCAGCCGGCGTGAGCTTCTCGAGAATCGAGCGCGCATCGGGTCCCCACAGGCCGATGCATGCGTAGGCAGAAGTGACGTCTTCGACGTAGACCGAGCCGTCATCCGGCGCGTGGTCGCGAACCCACGACAGATCGTGCATGCCGAACGCCGTCCCGGTGATGATGCGGAAGCGATGCTCGCCGAGCCGGGTGATCGTGAAGTCGCACTCGATGCCCCCGCCCTCGTTGAGCATCTGCGTGTAGGTCAGGTGGCCGACGTCGCGGGCGACCCGGTTGTCGGCGAGGCTCTCGAGAAAATCCCCGGCGCCGCGACCGCCTATCTCGATCTTGGCGAACGACGTGAAGTCGAAGATCGCGGCCGCCTCCCGGCACGCCTTGTGCTCGACGCCGATCGCCGGTGACCACAGACGTCCCGCCCAGCCGTGCGGCCGGAGCGATTGGTCGCCTTGTGTCCCATTTGGCTCGAACCAGTTGACCCGCTCCCAGCCGGATTTTTCGCCAAACGCAGCTCCGAGATCAGCCAGCCGCGAATAGAGCGGTGAGACGCGCAGAGGACGTCCGGCGCTCCGTTCGTGGCCCGGGTACTTGACGTCGTAGTAGGTCGAGTACACCTCGTACGTGCGCGCCAGCGTGTAGTCGCGGCTCGCGTAGGCGCGACCGAACCGGCGCGAGTCCATCTCCCACGCGTCGAGACCGGGCCGGCCCTCGACGATCCATTCCGCGACCAGGCGGCCCATTCCGCCTGCCCCGGCCAGGCCGTGCGCGCAGAAGCCCGCGGCGACCCAGAATCCCCGCACCTCGCTCGGCCCCAGGATGAACTCGTTGTCGGGCGTGAAGGCCTCCGGGCCGTTGACGAGGCGGACGACCTCCGCGTCCTTCAACGACGGAGTCCGCACGACCGCGTTGGTCATCAGCGGCTCGAAGCGGTCCCAGTCGGGCTCGAGCAGGCGGCCGTTGAAGTCGCCCGGGATGCCGTCCAGCCCCCAGGGTTTTGGGTTGCGTTCGTAGCCGCCCATCACGAGGCCGCCCGATTCAGGGCGGTAGTAGACGAGCAGCGAAGGGTCGCGCATGGTCGGCATATCGAGAGGCAAGCCGGCCGGCCGGGTGATGAGGTACTCGTGCGCGAACGGGACCAGCGGCACAGTGACGCCGGCCATCCGGCCGATCTCGGGTGCGAACATGCCGCCCGCGTTGACCACGAGTGCGGTCTGAATGTCGCCGCGATTCGTCACCACCCCGCGGACGCGACCGTTCGCGACGTCGATGCCGGTGACGCGGGTGTCTTCGCAGATCTCGGCGCCGCGCCGGCGCGCGCCTTCGATCAAGGCAAAGGTGAGCTGGCTCGGGTCGATGTAGCCGTCGGTGGGGAGGAACGCCGCGCCGAGAACGCCCTCGGTGGACATGGGCGGAAACATGCGCTGCGCCTCTTCGGCGGAGATGAGCTCGAGGGGCAGACCGAATGTCTTCGCCCAGGCCGCCTGGCGCGTCAGCTCCTCCATACGCTCCTGGCTCGACGCCAGCCGAAGGGATCCAACCTCATGCCACCCGGTCTCGAGCCCGACCTCGTCCTTGAGGGCTCGGTAGAGGTCGACCGAGTTCATCATCATCTGGGTCAGGCTCAGCGATCCGCGGAGCTGTCCGACCAACCCCGCGGAGTGAAAAGTCGAACCGCTGGTGACCCGCGCGCGCTCGACCAGGACCAACTCAGTCCAGCCGAGACGCGCGAGCCAGTAGAGGATGGACGCGCCGCCGACACCTCCACCGATGACGACGGCGCGGGCTTGCTTCCTCAAACGCTCTCTAGGCGCGTGCCTCCGCCGTCGCGACGCCGGTGTCGAGGGCTCGCCGCTGCGCGACCGCCCAGTAGACGAAACCCACGATCAGGATCACCGCGAGCGTGGCCTCGAACAAGGGGATGCTTCCGATCGGCCCGAGGTTGGGAAGGTTCGGCAGGCTGCTCACCGGCGGGTTCTGGTTGCCGACCGCGAGGTTTCGCGGCCAGAGGAAGTTGATCTCCATGGCGACACCCCAGATCAAGCCGAGGATGTTGACCCAGAGGCCCCACTGGCCTAGCCGGAACGGGGCGGGGTCCTTCGGCCAACCCTTCAGCCGCGCGAGCAGGATCGCAGTGTTGCCGAGGATGTAGGAGAGGTAGATCATGCCGGTCGCGCCGATGGCGATCAGCCCGGCGCCTGCGTAGTAGAGGAGCGGAAGGCCGGCCAGAACCCCGATCGCGATGCAGGCGCCGATCGGCGTGTGCAGCGTGTGGTGCACGCCGCTCAGCACTTGGGAGAAAGGCAGCTTGCGGTCGCGGGCCATGCCGAATGCGAGCCGGATGGTCGAGGTCTGGATGGCGAGGCAGCAGACGTAGATCGCGGCGAACACCACGAAGAGGTAGAGGTTGGCGGCCCACCCCGGGAAGTTGGCCTCGATGATGGTCACGAGCGGGAACGGGTACTTGCCTGCCCCCGTGTCCGCCACGAACTGGCTCATCTGGCCGGGGATCGCGATCACGACCGCGAACAGGAAGATGGCCCCGATGATCGCGGCGCCGATGACCGCGGCGATCACGGCGCGCGGCGCCTCGCGCCGCGGGTTCTTGGTCTCCTCGGCCAGCGTGCTCGCCGTGTCGAAGCCGTAGATCACGAACAGCGACATGAACATCGCGGCGAGGAACGTGCCCGTCTGGTTGCTCGTGCCGAGATAGCTCGTGTCGGTGAAGACCGAAACCGATTGGTGGTGATAGAAGAGGATGAGGATCACGGCGAAGACGACCATGCCCAGGATCTCGAACACGACGCCGGTGTTGTTGACGATCGCGACCAGCCGGACCCCGAAGATGCTCAGCAAGGTCGTGCTTAACAGGACGAGCGCCGCGACGTTGCGGTTGGTGTCTGCGTCGGTGCCGAGGTTCATGCCCATGTTGTTGAGCAGAGGGATGAGGACCAGCGGCACGGTGGCCACGACAGCTGCGACGGTCAGCACGCCCGCGAACAGGTAGATCCAACCTGTGAACCACGAGTAGGTGCGGTTGGACAGGTACTTGGTCCACTGGTAGACGGAGCCCGCAACCGGGAAGTGCGAACTGATCTCGGCGAAGTTGACCGCGATGATGAGCTGGCCGATGACGACGATGGGCCAGCTCCACCAGAAGAATGGTCCGGCCAACGCAATACCGAGGATGAAAAGAGTGAAGATGCCTGTCGACGGCGAGATGTAAGAAAAGGCCACGGCAAAGCTGGAGTAGACCCCCAGCGCGCGGCGGAGCTCCTGCTTGTACCCAAACTTCTCGAGATCGCGAACGTCAGCGTCGTGCGCCGTTTCCAAGTGCTTCCCCTCCCCTGACTAAACCGAGCGGTCTATGTGGTCCGGGAAGCTATCACCCGGTGCGGGCGGCGTCAACGCGCGAGTTGCGAGCAACGAAGCCGCGGCTCTCCGAGGCCGTTTGGCATGGAATCTCATGGGACAAACGCACCATGGCGTGGGGCGCTTGGGTGAGTGACCCCGTTCGCACGGGCGCTTGGAAATTCACGATCACAATTCCCTAACTGGAGGCCAAAACGGCTCGTATTGGCCAGCCGACCCACTGGAAACTCATAGGCCAAATGTCCCATGGCTGCCCAGCCGGGGTTGCCGTAGTTTGCCCACCTCAGCGATGTACCGGCAACGTCGCGTTGTACGTCCGTCTGCGCGCGAGACCACGAGGAGGGTGTGGGAACCACTCGTGGTCTTGGGCGTCGGCTTCCTGCTGGTGGCCCAGACGCTGGCCCCGATGGCGGCGATTGCGGCGACGATCCAGACCGACCTCTTCGTGTACCAGAACGGGGACACGGTCACGGTGACGGGCGACGGGTTCGGGCCGACCGAGGTCGTGGACCTGGTCACGACCGACCCCGCGGCCACGGTCGTCGACCAGGGCACCGCGACGACCGACGGAGCGGGGAGCTTGACCTACCAGTTCATCCTGAGCGCAACCGTCCCCGGTCTCTACGACGTCACGGCCACGGGCAAGACGTCGGGCCTGACGGCTTCCACCCAGTTCGACCCTCAGGACAAGACATCCATCGATCTGAGCTTCACGTCCCCGGGTTCGTACGGTACTGCCGTCGTGATGTCCGGGCTCCTGACCGACGACGCCACCAACCTGAGCGTCCCGCTCGGCGGAGCAACGGTCAGCCTGGCTACGTACTCGAATAGCTCGTGCTCCAGTGGACAACTTCTGGTGGCGCTCGGTACGGCGCCCACCGCAACGAGCGGACAAAACGCGGGACGTTACTCGTTCGGCGCGCTGCCGCCCGCGGGGAGCTTCTTTGTTGAGGCCGACTATGCCGGCGACAACACCCATATGAAGAGCTCGAGCTCGTGCCTGCCGCTGACGATCGGTCCCGCAACGACCACCACGTCTGCCGCGGCCTCTGCGAGCTCGATCACGCCAGTCGGCCAGACAATCGTGAGCTGGACCGCCTCCTCCAACCGAGGTGTCACGGGCAAGACAGCGACCGGCACTGTGACACTGGTCAAAGACAGCGGCCTAGGAACGCTGAGCTGTTCGCCGGCGAGCGTGCCGGTCAGCGCTGCGCAGACAACTGGATCGGGATTCAGTTTTACGGCGAACACCAGCCAGCACTTCACTTGCTCGGCGACTTCGCTGGGTAGCTACAGCTACCACGTCCATTTCGCAGACTCGGACGGCAATTACGACGGCTCGGACAGCGCGTCAATACCGCTCACTGTGGTCAATGCTTCAACCCTCACAGTTCAGAACGCGAGCGGAACGTATGGCGGCACAGTCACGAACTTGCTAGCCACGCTTTCCTCGAGCGGATCCGTCAGTGGCAAGACAATCTCGTTCTCGCTGAACGGAACATCCGTAGGAACGGCGACCACGAACTCCTCAGGGGTAGCGACCCTGCCGACCGCGGGCCTCGTCGGCATCAGTGCCGGAACTTACACGACGGGTGTCAGCGCCACGTTTGCAGGTGACTCGTTACTCGCCCCGGCATCGGCCACGGCGTCGCTGACGATCAACCCGAGGTCGGTGACCGCAGTAGTGACCGCAAACTCCAAGGCTTACGACGGGGGCACAACAGCGACAATCGCGAATTGCTCCCTGAGCGGTGTCCTGGGCGCGGACAGCGTCACCTGCGATACGTCCACGGCGTCGGCGAACTTCGTCGACAAGAATGTCGGCAACGGCAAGACGGTGACGGTGACCGGGCTCAAACTCGCCGGTACAGCGGCCACCAATTACGTTCTGTCGTCGACGTCCTCGACGACCACGGCGAACATCACGGCAAAAAGCCTGACCGTCAACTTCACGACCTCTAACAAGACTTATGACTCGACAACCAACGCGTCGATCGTTGGCTGCTCTCTCGGCGGCGTAGTCGGCACGGAGGATGTGAGCTGCGTCTCGAGCGCCGCCGTCGCGCAGTTCGCCAACAAGAACGTCGGCAACGCCAAGACGGTGACGGCGTCTGGGTTCACACTCTCCGGGTCAGCGGCAGGCAACTACTCGATCGGGACAATCAACGCCAGCAGCGCCAACATCACTCAGCGCGATCTGGCGGTGACGGCGACCGGCCTGAACAAGCTCTACGACGGCAACCCCACCGCCACCGTGACGCTGTCGACGAACAAGCTAGCTGGAGATACCGTCTCGGCGAGCTACACGAGTGCGTCATTCGCGAACAAGAACGTTGGGATCGGTAAGACGGTCAGCGTCAGCGGGATCACGATCTCCGGCGCTGAGGCCGGGAACTACAACCTGACAAACACGACGGCGAGCACCACAGCGAACATCACTAGCAAAGGCGCCGTCATCAATTTCACGGCGCCGACGAGAACCTACGACGGAATCACCGCCACGACGATCACCGGATGCTCGGTCAGCGGCGCCGTGACCGGTGATGACGTCACGTGCGACCGCTCGGTGGCTACGGCAACGTTCGCCGACAAGAACGTGGGGGTCGGCAAGACGGTGACGGGGACCGGGTTCACGCTCGCGGGTGCGGATGCGGCGAACTACTCGTTCACTGTCAACACGGCTACCGCCGACATCAGCCGGCGCGACTTGCACGTGACGGCCGTGGTGGCGGACAAGACCTACGACGCGACGGCGTATGCCACGGCCACGCTGAACATGGACAAGGTTTCCGGCGACGCAGTCACCGCGGCTTACTCCTCCGCAATGTTTGCCGACAAGAACGTCGGCAACGGCAAGACGGTGACAGTGAGCGGGATCACCATCTCGGGCGCCGACGCGACCAACTACAACCTGGTCAACACCACCACCACGACCACCGCGAACATCACCCGGAAAGACCTGACAGTGACCACGACCGGCATCGACAAGACCTACGACGCGACGACCGCCGCGACAGTAGCCCTGGCGACTGACAAGTTGTCAGGCGATGACGTGACGCCCGCCTACACCGGGTCCGCGTTCGCGGACAAGAATGTCGGCACGGGCAAGGCGGTCTCGGTGAGCGGGATCACGATCTCGGGCGCAGACGCCGGCAACTACAACCTGACCAACATGACTGCCGGCACCATCGCGAACATCGCTCCGCACGCCCTGAGCGTCGCCGCGAGCGGCGTGGACAAGGTCTATGACGGGAACGCGAGCGCCGCGGTGACGCTGTCGACGGACAAGATCGGCGGCGACGACGTGACAGCTCACTACGGCAGCGCCTCGTTCGCGGACAAGAGTGTCGCCAACGGCAAGGCGGTCTCGGTGAGCGGGATCACGATCACGGGGACCGACGCCGGCAACTACCACCTGACGAACACGACCGCCGCGACCACCGCCGACATCACGGCCCGCGACCTCCACGTGAGCGCGCTCGGCGTCAACAAGATCTACGACACGACGACGGAGGCCACGGTCAGCCTCTCGAGCGACAAGCTGGGCGCGGACTACGTGGTCGCGAGCTCCGCCAGCGCCTCCTTCGCCGACAAGAACGTGGGTATGGGCAAGGCGGTCTCGGTGACCGGGATCTCGATCTGGGGCGCCGACGCGGCCAACTACCACCTGGTCAACACGACGGCGGCGACCACTGCGAACATCACCCGCAAGGATCTCGTCGTGAGCGCGCACGGGGTGGACAAGGTCTACGACGGCAACGCGACGGCCACGGTCACGCTCTCGAGCGACAAGCTGGGCTCGGATGATGTCTCGGCGGCCTCCACCAGCGCCTCCTTCGCAAACAAGAACGTGGGCAGCGCCAGGCCGGTCTCGGTGACCGGGATCTCGATCTCGGGGGCCGACGCCGCGAACTACAACTTGACCAACACGAACGCGGCGACGACGGCGAACATCAGTCCGAAAGACCTGACGGTGACTGCGAGCGGCATCGACAAGATCTACAACGGGAACGCGACCGCCACGGTGACGTTGGCCACCGACAGGCTCTCAGGTGACGATGTGACGGCCGCCTACACCGCCGCCTCGTTCGCGGACAAGAACGTGGGCACCGCCAAGCCGGTCTCGGTGAGCGGGATCTCGATCTCGGGCTTGGACGCCGGCAACTACAACTTGACCAATACGACCGCCAGCACCACAGCCAGCATCAGCCCGCTGGGCGTCGAGCTCTACTTCAGCGCTGACGACAAGACGTACGACGGCGCGAATGCCGCGACTATCCTCAGCTGCTCTGCGATAGGCGTCGAGGGCGACGATCTGGGTTGTGACCACTCTGGCGTAGTGGCTTCATTCGCGGACAAGAACGTCGGGGATGGCAAGACGGTCACGGGTACCGGCTTTGTGCTGGCCGGCGCCGATGCCGGCAACTATTCAGCGCACGTCAACACGACATTGGCCGACATCACGCCGCGCGATCTGCACGTCACCGCGACTGGGGTGAACAAGGAATACGACACCACGACCGCGGCGACGGTCACGCTCACCGACGACGAGGTCCCTGGCGACGCCGTCACACCCTCATACACAAGCGCTGCGTTCGCCGACAAGAATGTGGGCACGGGCAAAGCGGTGTCGGTGAGCGGAATCTCGATCACAGGTGTCGATGCGACCAACTACAACCTGGCCAACACGACCGCGGCGACCACGGCGAACATCACCCGCAAGGACGTGACGGTGACCGCGACCGGCATCGACAAGATCTACGACGGGAACACGAGCGCCACGGTGAGTCTCTCGACGGACGAGATCAGCGGGGACGACGTGACAGGTCACTACGGCGACGCCTCGTACGCCGACAAGAATGTCGCCAACGGCAAGGCTATCTCGGTGAGCGGGATCACGATCACCGGGGTCGACGCCCACAACTACCACTTGACCAATGCCACCGCGAATGCCACCGCCAACATCACGCCGCGCAACCTGGCGGTCACCGCGACGGCTGACAACAAGGTCTACGAGGGCAACGCCGACGCGATCGCCCATCTGTCGACCGACAAGGTCGCCGGTGACGACGTCGCCGCGGACTACTCGGGCGCAGCGTTTGCTGACAAGAACGCCGGCGACGGCAAGACCGTGACGGTCAGCGGGATCGCCATCTCGGGCGCCGACGAGACCAACTACAACCTGACCAACAGCACCGCCACGACCACGGCGAACATCACCCGGAAAGACCTGGCGGTGACCGCGACCGGCATCGACAAGACCTACGACGCGACGACCGCCGCGACAGTAGACCTGGCGACCGACAAGCTACCGGGCGATTACGTGACGCCCGCTTACACGGCCGCCTCCTTCGCGGACAAGAATGTGGGCACGGCCAAGGCGATCACGGTGAGCGGGATCTCGATCTCGGGCGCCGATGCGACCAACTACAACCTGGCCAACACGGCCGCGGCAACCGCGGCGAACATCACCCGGAAGGACCTGGCGGTGACCGCGACCGGCATCGACAAGATCTACGACGGGAACACGAGCGCCACGGTGACCTTGTCGCCGGACAAGATCGGCGGCGACGATGTGACAGCTCACTACGGCAGCGCCTCGTTTGCGGACAAGAATGTCGCCAGCGGCAAGGCGGTCTCGGTGGGCGGGATCACGATCACGGGTGGCGACGCCGGCAACTACCACCTCACGAGCTCGACCGCCGCGACAACTGCAGCAGTCACGGCGCGCGACCTGCACGTAAGCGCTCACGGCGAGAACAAGGGGTACGACACGACCACCGCGGCGACGGTCACGCTCGCCGACGACGAGGTGGCGGGCGACCATGTCACGCCGTCGTACACAAGCGCTGCCTTCGCGGACAAGAACGTGGGCACCGGCAAGGCGGTCTCGGTGAGCGGGATCTCAATCTCGGGGACCGACGCCGGCAACTACCACCTGGCGAACACGACAGCCGCGACCAGCGCCAACATCACGGCCCGCGACCTCCACGTGAGCGCGCTCGGCGTCAACAAGATCTACGACACGACGGCGGCCGCCACGGTCACGCTCTCGAGCGACAAGCTGGGCGGGGACTACGTGGTGGCGAGCTCTGGCAGCGCCTCCTTCGCAGACAAGAACGTGGGCACGGGCAAGATGGTCTCGGTGAGCGGAATCTCGACCTCGGGGACCGACGCCGGCAACTATCACCTGGTTAACACCACGACGACGACCACGGCGAACATCTCACAGCGCGACCTGGCGGTGACCGCCGATGGTGTGAACAAGGTCTACGACGGGGGCACGCTTGCGACCGTGACGCTGTCGACGGACAAGCTGCTGGGCGACTCCGTGACTCCGGCCTACACCACGGCCTCCTTTGCGGACAAGAATGTCGCCAACGGCAAGGCGGTCTCGGTGAGCGGGATTACGATCGGTGGTGGCGATGCCGGCAACTACCACCTGACCAACACGACCGGGAGCGCCACCGCCGACATCACGGCCCGCGAGCTGCACGTCACCGCGACCGGGGTGAACAGGGAGTACGACACGACGGCCGCGGCGACGGTCACGCTCGCCGACGACGAGGTGGCGGGCGACCATGTCACGCCGTCGTACACAAGCGCTGCCTTCGCAGACAAGAACGTGGGCACGGGCAAGATGGTCTCGGTGAGCGGAATCTCGATCTGGGGCGACGACGCTGCCAACTACCACCTGGTCAACACGACGGCGGCGACCACGGCGAACATCACGCGCAAGGATCTGGTCGTGAGCGCGCACGGGGTGGGCAAGGTCTACGACGGCAATGCGACGGCCACGGTCACGCTCACGAGCGACAAGCTGGGCGCGGATGATGTCTCGGCGGCCTACACCAGCGACTCCTTCGCGAACAAGAACGTGGGCACGGGCAGGGCGGTCTCGGTCAGCGGGATCTCGATCTCGGGCGCCGACGCGGTGAACTACAACCTGACCAACACGAACGCGGCGACCACGGCGAACATCACCCGGAAAGACCTGACGGTGACCGCCAGCGGCATCGGCAAGATCTACAACGGGAACGCGACCGCGGCCGTCAACCTGGCGACCGACGGGCTGTCAGGTGACGATGTGACACCCGCCTACGCGGCGGCCTTGTTCGCGGACAAAAACGTGGGCGCCGGCAAGCCGGTCTCGGTGAGCGGGATCTCGATCTCGGGCCTGGATGCCGGCAACTACAACTTGACCAACATGACCGCCATCACCACGGCCAGCATCTCGCGCCGAGACCTGCATGTCAGCGCCACCGGAGTCAATCGGATCTACGATGGCACCACAGCGGCAACCGTCACGCTCTCCACTGACAACGTCACCGGCGACATCGTCTCGCCTAGTTACGTGAGCGCCGCTTTCGCGGACAGGAACATCGGCATCGGCAAGACGGTGTCGGTATCAGGGATCACGATCTCGGGGTCCGACGCGAGCAATTACACCCTGACCAACTCAACCGCGACCACCACCGCAATCATCACCGCCCGCCCGATCGCGGTGAAGGCAGATGACAAGTCGAAGACACTTGGCGCGGGTGATCCCCCGCTGACATATGCCGTCACGTCGGGGACGCTGGGCGCCGGAGACGCCTGGACGGGCGCTGTTACGCGGGATGCGGGTGAGACTGTCGGCTCTTACGGGATCAGGCAGGGCACGCTGACCGTGAGCGACGGCAACTCAGGCAATAACTACGCGATCGGCTTCAGCGGCGGGACGTTCCAGATCTTGTACGCCGGCTCGGGCACATGCGCGGGCGACGCCGGTCACGTCATCCTGCAACCGATCAACACCGACGGCACGAGCGTGTTCAAGCAGGGCAGTACTGTTCCGGCCAAGTTCCGAGTCTGTGACGCCAACGGCAAGTCGATCGGGCAATCGGGAGTCGTCCGCACCTTCGTCTCCACTGACATCGCCGGAACCGCTACCGGAGTCAATGAGACGATCGTTTCGACAACGCCAGATACTGCGTTCCGTTGGGATTCGACCGGTCAGCAGTGGATCTTCAACATCTCGACAAAAAACCTATCCCCGAATCACACCTACATCTACGTGATCACACTCGACGACGGGTCGACGATTACGTTCCGGTTCGGGCTGAAGTAAGAGCTGATCGGCCGGCGCTGGCCAGCCAGGCGCCGGTTGCCCCTAGCAACGTGCCGACCAGCAGCGTCAGGACTACCGGCAGCACGCCTTGGTGGTCGAAGCCCATGATCGCCGCCAGGCTCCTTGTCGTCGGGCCCAATCCGTACTGGATGTGGACGGCCGCCAATGGGATCGCCCAGGCGATCAGGCCGATGGCGGCGCCCGGGGGGACGACGATCCGGGCGCGTCGGTCGAGCGCGCCGAGCGCGACCCCGATCACAAATGGCGCCCACCAAAGGCCGAGCAACACCCCGGCCAGCGCCAGAAGCGCGGCGAGGAAGATCGCGACGTAGCGCCTCACGGCCGCATGTCCCATGTCCGGATTCCGCCCGCGGCCACGGCCTGCTCCGCGGTGAGCATCGGGTTGAGCCGGCCGGCGAACCACGTGTCGACGCGATCCATGTACCAGTCCGAGGCAGGATTCTCGCTCTGGCCGCCCGGGTAGATGCCCTGGAAAGTGCCCGAACCCCAGTCGACCACCATGCGCCAGCTAGGTCCGTGGGTTGATGGATAGTCGCCGGCCGCTAGGGGCGTCCTGCCGTCACCACGGTCGGGTCGAGGCCCGTAATTGAGTCCTTTGACCTCGGCGAGGTTCTCCAGAACGCGCAGGTGGACCCTGCCCCATGTCCACGAGTTCGGATCTTTGCCCAAATCCTTCGCGATCTGCGGAATCATCTTGTGAAAGGCAGCCCTCTGCGCGTCCGCCGCGCTGCGTGACCCGACGCCCGGCGCGCTGAAGGCGCGGTTAGACGGGTCGTGAAGCGTCCATGCCTCGAGGTCCTGGTCGAGTGTGTCACTGATCTCCTGCATCTCCACCGGCACAGCTCTCGATTTCCACCACGGATTGAAGACCTCATAGACGTACCACCCGTAGAAGTAGCTCCATATCGTCGCCGCGGAAGAGTTGATCTCCATCCTGAAGTCCCAATTTCGCAGCAGCTGCACAATGGTCGACTCCTGCGGCGTGAGCTGTTCCTTGGACAGGGACTGGAGTAGCACGGGGACGATCTCCGATGCGAGGAAATCATGCGTGTCGGTCTGCAGCGCCTGCATGTCGCTCGCGCTGAGCTTGCCCGGCTGGCTGAGCACGCGGTGGATCTCGTTCGCGCGGTAGCCGGGATCGAAGAAGTTCGACGCGGTGCCGATGTAGTACGGGTAGCTGCTCGTGACCTGCCGCTGGTTGGCGGACCAGATGATGCCGTCGGGCGGGTTGTACGCCTGCGGGATGTCGTCGTACGGGATGGTGCCGGTCACGTCGTACTCGCCGGTGCCTGGCATCGGCATCCAGGGTTGGCCTTTGGCCACCTGCGGGTAGTAGCCCGCGGAGATCAAACCGATGTTGCCTTTGTCGTCGGCGTAGACGAAGTTGTGGGTGGGCGAGTACCAGCCGCGAAGGGCCTCGCGAAACTCCTGCCAGTTGCTCGCGCGGCCGGCGTTCATCAGCACGCCGAGGTCCTGCGAAGGTAGGTTGCCGCTCCACCACACTGAAGTGGTCTGACCTCGTTCCGAGATGACTGGTCCGTGGACGCTCCACTTCACGGTCAGGTGCTCGGTCGCACCACCCAGGACTGGAATTTGATAAGAGACCGTGATGTACTTCCTCCAGGCGCCGTTCCAGAAGTACATTCCCGGATGCGTTTTGGAGTCCTCCTTCTCCATATAGAAGAAGGTCTGCTGGTTCTGGGCGTCGGTCAGGCTCCACGCGATGTGCTGGTTGTGGCCGATCAGCACTCCTGGTGTGCCAGGGATGCTTACGCCGGAGGTGTGAAAGCCAGGCGACTCCTGGGTCAGCTGGAACCAGATGGCCGGCAGGGTGAGGTGGAGGTGGGGATCGCCCGCGAGCAACGCGCCGCCGCTCGCGCTCTTCGCGCCCGCGACCGCCCAGTTGTTGCTGGCGCCCCCTTTCGAGACAAGACCGGCCGGCAGCGCGGCGAGTCTTTCGTAGACAGCCTGCGCCGAGGCCGATTGTGCGTCGGTCATCGCCGTCATCGTGGCGATGCCTTGGGGCGGTTCAACCTTGCCGTAGGGACCAGGGTCGTAAGGCGCTTGCTGGTTGGGCGGCAGGATTGGGAACCACTCCGACGCGAGGTCGGTGCCCAGCGACTTGTTCAGAAGCGCCATCACGAGCGGCGTGTCGGTGAAGTTGAGCGTTTGCGTCATGTCGCCTTTGACCAGCAGCGAATCAACTGGCGTCCATGGTTGCGGGTGGTATCCGAGCAAGGTGAACATCGCGTCGAGCTGATGGGTGGACTCGGCCTCAGTGATCCTGTCGTTCACCCCCTGCGCGTAGGCAAGCAGCGCGTCGCGCAACGGATCGCTGGCGGGCAGCTGCGCCCACTCGAGCTCCGCGGTCCGCAGAAGTCCCAGCTGCAGCTCGAACCGGTCGGTGTCGAGGGCGACCTTGCCGACGATTTCAGACAGCCGCCCCGCGCCCTGCCGGCGCAAGAGGTCCATCTGGAAGAGGCGGAACTTCGCGTGCACATAGCCGGTGGCAACGAACAGGTCGTGGTCGGTCCGGGCGGTGACGTGTGCGGTGCCGTCCTTCTCGAGCACGACGCGGACCGGCTGCTGGAGACCGCTGAGGTGAAGCATGCGGTCGGTCACCTGGGCGTCGGCGGCCATCGTCCACGCGCCAGTAGTCGGGTTGAACGCGGCTCCGAGCGCGGGCAGCCCGGCGACCGGGAAGAACGAGACATAGAGCACCGCCGCCGAGACGATCGCCGCGCCCACGAGGTTGAGGAGGGGGAGCTTCGCCCGACGGCGGCGAGGCGCAACTGCTGTCATGACCGCCGGTGGTTCGGCGATGGCGCTCTCAGCGGTCACGGACGGAATTCTGCTCTTACGACTCTTCTTTCGAAGCTTCCTCTTTGCCGCGCCGCGCAAGCTCTGCCACGACCGCCGGGTCGGCGAGGGTGGTCGTGTCGCCCAGCGGCCGGTTCTCTGACACGTCGCGGAGCAGGCGGCGCATGATCTTCCCGGAGCGCGTCTTAGGAAGCTCAGGCGTGAACACGATGTTGGCGGGCGCCGCGAACTTGCCGATGACCTTGCCGACGTGGTCGCGCAGCTCCTTGAGCATCTTTGGCGAGCCGTCCTTGCCGCCCTTCAAAGTGACGAAGGCGACGATGGCCTGGCCGGTCTGCGCGTCGTTGCGACCGGCGACGGCAGCCTCGGCCACGGCGGGGTGGCTGACGAGCGCGCTCTCGACCTCGATCGTTGAGATGCGATGCCCGGAGACGTTCATCACGTCGTCGACGCGCCCCAGCAGCCAGAAGTCGCCGTCCTCGTCGACTCGTGCGCCGTCGCCGACGAAGTAGGTGTCCTTCCAGCGGCTCCAGTACGTCTGCTGGTAGCGCTCGGGGTCGCCGTAGATCCCGCGCAGCATGGCGGGCCACGGCTTGCGGATGACGAGGTACCCGCCGCCGCCGGGCGGCACAGTTTCCCCCGCGTTGTCGTAAACAGCCGCGTCGACCGTGGGAAAAGGCTGCGTCGCCGAACCTGGCTTCAGCGTCGTGATGCCGGGCAGTGGTGTGATGAGAATCATCCCGGTCTCGGTCTGCCACCAGGTGTCGACCACCGGTGTGCGGTTCCCGCCGACGTGCTCGCGATACCAGACCCAAGCCTCGGGGTTGATCGGCTCGCCGACTGTGCCGAGGACCCTTAGCGAGCTGAGGTCGTATCTCTGGGCGTACTCGGGGCCCCACTTCATGTGTGTGCGTATCGTGGTCGGCGCCGTGTAGAGGATGTCCGGCTTGTAGCGCTCGACGATCTTCCACCAGCGGTCCTTGTCGGGGAAGTCGGGAGTGCCCTCGTAGATGATGCCGGTGGTCGCGTTGGCGAGCGGGCCGAAGACGATGTAGCTGTGACCCGTCACCCATCCGATGTCGGCTGCGCACCAGTAGATCGAGCTCGGCTTGACATCGAAGATGTAGTGATGCGTCGAAGCCACGCCGACGAGGTAGCCGGCTGTGGTGTGAATGATGCCCTTCGGCTTGGCCGTGGTGCCGCTGGTATAGAGAAGGTACAGCAGGTCCTCCGAATCCATCGGCTCGCACGCGCAGGTCTCAGGGTCGTCGCTCACGTCTTGGAGTACGTCGTGCGCCCACACGTCCCGACCCTGCAGCATGTGGACGTCGCCACCAGTGCGCCTGACGACCACGCATCGCGTCACCGTGGGGGAGGCTTCGAGGGCCGCGTCGGCGTTGGCCTTGAGGGGCACCCTGTTGCCGCGCCGCCAGCCCTCGTCCTGCGTTATGAGCAGCTCGCACTGCATATCGTTCATGCGGCCGGACAGCGACTCGGCGCTGAACCCGCCGAAGACGACCGTAAACGGCGCCCCAATGCGCGTGCACGCGAGCATCGCGACCGGCAGCTCGGGGATCATCCCCATATAGATCCCGACGTGAGTACCTTTCTTGACGCCGAGCTTCTTCAAGGCATTGGCGAAGCGCACGACGTCCTTCTGGAGCTGGCCAAACGTGATCTCGCGGCGATCCTCTTCCGGCTCCCCCTCCCAGAAATAGGCGACCTTGTCCTTGTGACCTGATTCGACGTGGCGGTCGACGCAGTTGTAACAAATGTTCAGCTTGCCCCCGACGAACCACTTGGCGTAGGGGGGCTTCCACTCGTAGAGCTGGTTCCAGGGCTCGAAGAACGAGATTCGTTTGGACTCCTCCGTCCAGAACTCATCGAATCCCTTTTTGTAGATGCCCGGCTTGGCGTTGGCCTGCTTGCTGAAGGCGGGGTCAGGTTTGTAGCGGCGCTCCTCGACCTGAAGGGTCTCGATGGCATGGCCGCCGGGCGTCACATCACTCATCGCGCCTCCTCGAAGTGCTTGGAACCGTTCTCTTTTCGAGCCGGCTTGAACTCGATCCCCAGATGCAGTATGGCTGGGCACGCGTAAGGGGTGCTGGTGCGGAGCAGAAGGCTCTAACCTTTCATGCTCAAGGGGACCCACCGGGGGAAATCGGGCCGCCC
>Ga0209802_1001208_pt1 | contig 19438 bp, 13 predicted proteins | sample GraSoiAngelo_129_FD_185886 | JGI IMG/M metagenome (GOLD analysis project Ga0209802, IMG submission 185886) | Grasslands soil microbial communities from the Angelo Coastal Reserve, California, USA - 14_0927_12_40cm (SPAdes) (version 2) | ecosystem: Environmental > Terrestrial > Soil > Grasslands ... | reverse complement strand
GCTAAACCTAAAACCTCGTCCATCGTTTCCACAGACTGAATCACCAAAGTTGACTGGATATCGGGGGGAATATCCGCCAGATCCTTTTCGTTATCTTTGGGGATGAGCACGGTGCGGAGCCCCAGGCGATGTGCCGCCAATACTTTTTCTTTGACGCCGCCGATGGGCAAAACTTTGCCCCGAAGTGTGATCTCGCCGGTCATGGCCACGTCGCAGCGAACCGGAATATGCGTGAGGGCGCTCACGATGGCGGTACCAATGGTGATGCCCGCCGACGGCCCGTCTTTTGGAATGGCGCCCTCGGGAACGTGCACGTGGATATCCAGGTGGCGATAGAAGTCATGCGGTAAGCCGAAGGCCGCGGTGCGCGACCGCACATAACTCATGGCCGCCTGGGCAGATTCCTGCATGACGTCACCGAGCTTGCCGGTCAGCGTGAGCCGCCCCTTGCCATGCATCAATCCTGCTTCGGTGGTCAACACCTGGCCGCCCACTTCGGTCCAGGCCAAGCCAATGGCCAGGCCGACCTCGTTTTTCTTCTCGGCCCAGAGCTCGCGGAACTTAATGACGCCGAGGAATTCATTCACGTTTGCCGATGTGATCTCCACCTTGACCTGCCGGCCTTCCTTGACCACGCGCCGCGAGACCTTGCGGCAGATATTGGCAATCTCGCGCTCCAAATTCCGCACGCCCGCTTCCTGCGTGTAATGCCGGATGATGTAGTTGATGGCGTCATCGGCGAATTGCAGGTTCTCTTCGGTCAGGCCAGTAGCCTCGCGCTGCTTTTTGAGCAGGAAGCGCTTGGCGATCTCCCGCTTTTCGATTTCGGTATAGCCCGGCAGGCGCAGGGTTTCCATGCGGTCCTGCAAGGGCTGCGGGATCGTGTGCAGCACGTTGGCCGTGCAGATGAACATTACGTGCGAAAGATCGTACTCGACATCGAGATAATGATCGGTAAAAGAATGATTCAGTTCCGGATCGAGCACTTCCATAAGGGCGGCGGAAGGGTCGCCGCGGAAATCCATGGACATCTTGTCCACTTCGTCGAGGACAAACACCGGATTCACCGTCCCCGCCTTCTTCATCATCTGAATAATCTGGCCGGGGAGAGCGCCGATATAGGTGCGCCGATGGCCGCGAATCTCCGCCTCATCTCGAACGCCACCCAGGGAGACGCGCACAAACTTACGGCCCGTGGCGCGGCCGATGGACATGGCCAGCGAAGTCTTGCCCACGCCGGGAGGACCGACCAGACAGAGAATCGACCCGCGAGGATTCTTGACCAACTGGCGAACGGCGAGATATTCGAGAATGCGCTCTTTGACCTTCTCCAGGCCGTAATGATCTTCCTCTAAAATCTTCTCCGCGGCGCCAATGTCTCGAATTTCCTTGGACTTCTTCTTCCAGGGCACCGCCAATAGCCAGTCCAGATAACTGCGGCTGACGGTGGATTCCGCGGACATCGGCGGCATCATCTCCAGCCGCTTCAGCTCCTGAATGGCTTTTTCCTGAACGTCCTTGGGCATTCCCGCCGATTCGATTTTCTTCTTGAGTTCGTCGAGCTCGCTCTTTTCGCCGCGGCCGAGCTCTTTGTGTATGGCCTTGAGCTTCTCGTTCAGGTAGTACTCTTTTTGCGCCCGTTCCATCTGCCGTTTCACGCGCGTATTGATGTTGCGGTCGACGTTGAGTTTTTCGATCTCGCTTTCCAGGACTTCCGCCACGCGGTTCAAACGGTCCAAGACGTCGAAATTTTCCAGCAGTTCCTGCTTTTCCTCGATGGGAATCTGCAAATTGGCGGCGATGGTATCGGAGAGCTTGGAGGGATCTTCGACGCGCGCCGCGGCAATCATGGTGTCGTAATTCAGGCTCTGGGAGAGCTTCACATACTGCTCAAACAGGCCGTTGACGCGGCGAACCGCCTGATCGATCTGAGGGGAAGGCTCGACGCGCACGGGCATGAGGCGAAGCGTGGCGCGATAGAAACCCTCTTCGCTGGTGAGCTGCACAACTTTGGCGCGCTCCACGCCTTCGACCAGAACGCGAATGTTGCCGTCGGGCAGCTTCACGCTTTGCACGATATTGGCGAGGGTGCCGACGGTAAAGATCTCCTCCGGCTTGGGGTCATCGACCGAAGCGTCGTGCTGCGTGGCGAGGAAAATCTTCTTTTCTCCCGCGAGCGCCTCTTCCAACGCGCGCACCGAGGCTTCCCGCCCCACGATGAAGGGCTGCATCATCTGAGGGAAGATGACCATGTCCCTCACCGGCATCATCGGCACGCGCTTCATTTCACTCTTCTCGCGAGTAAACATTAATTTTCGACAGGTGGAAGGCCCACTACTTAATTATCCCAAGTTATCCGGCTTTTTCCAGCAGGGTCCAGTTGATCTCGCGGCTGCGCACCATCTCGGCGGTGACGGAGAATTCGCGCACCTTGCGCTGGGCCGGCAAGTTGTACATGAGATCGAGCATCAAATCCTCGAGGATCATGCGCAATCCCCTGGCGCCCACCTTGCGTTGCAAGGCCAGGTCCGCGACGGTTTCCAGGGCGTCATCGGCGAAGCGCAGCCGAACGTTCTCGAATTCGAAGAGCCGTTGGTATTGCCGGATGAGGGCGTTCTTTGGCTCCGTGAGAATGCGCATCAGGGCGCCCTTGTCGAGATCGCCCAGAACACCGACCACCGGCAGCCTGCCCACAAATTCCGGGATGAGGCCGTAGCGGATCAAGTCCGTGGGCTGCGCCTGTTCGAGCAGTTCCATATTGCGGCGGTTGTTGGTCGCCGGCTGGGCGTCGGTGTGGAAGCCCAGAGATTTTTGACCCACGCGCCGCTCCACGATCTTCTCCAAGCCCACGAAAGCTCCGCCGCAGATGAAGAGAATATTGGTGGTGTCCACCGGAGTGAATTCCTGGTGCGGATGCTTGCGCCCGCCCTGAGGAGGAACATTGGCGATGGTGCCCTCCAGGATCTTGAGCAGAGCTTGCTGGACGCCCTCACCGGAGACATCGCGCGTGATGGACGGGTTTTCGTCTTTCTTGGAAATTTTGTCGATTTCGTCGATATAGATGATGCCCTGCTGCGCTTTGGTCACGTCGCCGTCGGCGTTTTGCAGCAGCTTCAAAATAATATTTTCGACGTCCTCGCCGACGTATCCGGCTTCGGTAAGCGTGGTGGCGTCCACGATGGCGAAGGGCACGTCCAGCATGCGCGAGAGCGTCTGCGCCAGGAGCGTCTTGCCTGTGCCGGTGGGGCCGACCAAAAGGATATTCGATTTGGTCAGTTCGACGTCACCGGGCTGATGGTTCAGGAAGATGCGCTTGTAATGATTGTAGACCGCGACCGCCAGCTTCTTCTTGGTCTTATCCTGGCCGATGACGTAACCATCGAGGAACGCCTTGATCTCCGGCGGACGGGGCAGGCGCCGATTGATCGGTCCGGCCTGCTCGCGCTTTTCCTCTTCCAAAATCTGCTGGCACACGCCCACGCATTCATTGCAGATATAGGCGCGCGGATAATCCGAAGGCGAGCTGATCAGCTTTTCCACCTGCTCTTGCGTCTTATGGCAGAACGAACAACGCAGCGGTTCATCCGTGCTCAGTTTTCTCACGGCAGTCGGCCTCCGGCCTTCCCGGGTGGGACAAGACCCGTCACTATATTAGAACTTTTTTCCCCATATGCGGCATGGGCAATGCAATCTCGCTACTAACTGTTAGGTACGCGCTAGCGATGCTTATGGATAATCTCATCGATCAAGCCGTACTCCTTGGCCTGCTGAGGCGACATGATAAAGTCGCGCTCCACGTCTTTCTCAATTCTTGAGACCGGCTGGCCGCAATGATCGGCATAAAGCTGGTTGATGACCGCGCGCATGCGCAAAATCTCTTTGGCGTGAATATCGATATCGGTGGCCTGTCCAGACAGCCCGGACATCCAGGGCTGGTGAATCAAAATCCGCGAATTGGGCAGCGAAAATCGCTTTTTGGGAGCTCCCGCAGCCAGCAGCACGGACGCGATAGAAGCGGCCTGGCCCACACAGGTGGTCACTACGTCCGGCCGGACATATTGCATCGTATCGTAAATGGCCATGCCTGCGGTAATCGAGCCGCCCGGCGAATTGATATAGAGCTGGATATCGCGTTCCGGATCTTCCGCTTCGAGAAAAAGCAGTTGGGCGGTCACGAGGTTGGCGACGTGGTCGTCGATGGGCGTGCCGATAAATAGGATATGGTCCTTGAGCAGCCGCGAATAAATGTCATAGGCGCGCTCGCCCCGGGTGGTCTGCTCGACCACCATGGGGATAAGTGTCGTGGCGCGTGGACTCGGATCGTCTGCATGTGTCATCGAGAGTAGGGAATTTGCAGGAAGAAACCGGTCAGGACCGCTCCGGCTCCCGAGTTTTCACTTCAGTATTCTTTTGGAGCCACTCGAGAGTCTTTTCGCTGCGGAGCTTCGACCTCATCCTATCCAGCGCCCCCTGCTTTGTCAAGCTGGCGCGGACGGCTGGGGCGGATTCGCCGCTGCGCTCTGCGATTCTGGAAATTTCCCGATCGATGTCCTCGTCGCTCGCCTCGATATTCTCCGCCGAGGCGATGCGATCGAGCAGCAGCTCGGCCTTCACGTCCTCGACAGCGCGAGGATGCTGACGCCGCCGCATGGCCACCCAATCCACATTCACGGCTCGGGGATCAACTCCCTGCGCCGCCAAACTTCGAACCGCCCGCTCCAGGCGGATATCCATTTGGTTTTGCACCAACGCTTCGGGAACCGGGAAATCGTGGGCCGCGATAATTTTTGCCAGCACCGCATCGCGGACCGCGGAGGCGTGGTGCGCTTCGAGTTCTCTTTCCAGGTCCTCGCGAATTTCCCCCCGGAGCTCCTCGAGTGTTTTGGCGTCGCTCACGTCCTTCGCTAATTCGTCATTGAGTTCGGGCAGTTTCTTTTGCTTGACGGCGACGACTTCGGCGCTATAAACGAACTTTTTGCCGGCAAGCTTTCGGTCCGGGTAATCCGCAGGATACTCCACCTCGAAGCGGCGCTGTTCCGCCGGCTTTGCGCCGACCAAATTTTGTGTGAAGGCTTCCAAGGTCTCCTCGGCGCCGAGATGGCAGAGAACATTGTCAGCTTTGAGCGGTTCGCCGCCGCCCACGGGTGTACCCACAAGCTTCAACTGAGCGTAGTCGCCGCTTTCGAGAGCGCGATCCTCCACGGGAACAAACGTGGCCGCGCGTTCGCGCATGGCCTCCAGCGTTTTGTCGATATCCGCATCGCTCACCTGGGCCTTCTCGACCTCCACTTGCAGGCCCTTGTAGGTGCCGAGCTCGAATTCGGGCAGCACTTCGAAGCTGGCGCGAAATTTCAGCGGGCGATCCTCCCCGTATTCCACGTGATCGATCTGCGGCTGCGTGATGGGAATAAGCTTCTGGTCCTTGACGGCTTTATCGATTTGCTCTGGCACGAGCGACTGCAGCACTTCGCCTTTGATGTCGTCCGCGAAGCGGCGGCGAATCAGGGGAATGGGCGCCTTGCCGGGCCGAAATCCGGGCACACGCGCAACCCGCGCAAACTCGCGAGCCACGCGCTCGACCGCCTTTTGCACTTCTGTGGCGGGAATTTCGAGATCGAGTTCACGCCGGCAAGTTGCCTCGGCCATGGGTCCTATTTTATATCCATGTATCTAGCTGTACTCAGCGCGTGTGTAGGCCCGCAGCGGAATTTTCAAGCCAATTGCCGCTCTCCAGGCAGACTCCACACCTCATTGCAACGTTTACTGCCCTGCCACAGTCTGACCGGAAAAGAGCGGCGAGCGGGGTGCGAAAAGCGAGTATAGGGGAAGCCAGGAAGAGCGTCAACTTGGGTGCGGAAAACCGGACGCGAGTGGCGAACTCGGCGATATGCTATTTGCTGCCTCTTGCAGGTGCGTCACCCACGCCCACGGTGTCGGCGTTCTTGAAAAAGCCCGCCGAATCCGACCACACGCAGAAATCTTCGCGGAGTTCTTGGTATTCGCTTCGGGGTGATTTGGGCACCAAAGTGAAGATTCTCTTGTCGCTCGGTCCCCAAGGCCGCGTATAGGTCATCGGGTCGTCGACCGTAATGGTCCACTCCAGGTGGTCACGGTCCGCGCGCCGGACGGTCTCCTTCAAGCGCATCTGGTTACTGTGCACGTCACCCCACGGATCGAGCCAGGTTCTGTCGTTAAAACCGTTTGAGTCCACGACAAACGTATCCCCGTCCCAGCGACCGGCCGAATATCCGTAATACCTGGGCTCTGGATCGTCGTGAAGTTTTCGGCCATCGGTCCAAATGTCGCGCCAGGTATGATCCCACTCGAAGAATTCCAGCACCTCGGAGGGAGTCTGAACGAACCTCATGATTTCTCCGAATATTTGCTGCATGGTGCGTGGGTAACCCGCGGGATCACACTGGTAGAGTGGATCATTCCACTCGCTTTCCGGAGATGCCTTTATCCCTAGCGCGGCGTTGGTCCATGAGCTGCGCACCTTACTGAATTTGGCTTGGCCCCAAGGCGTCATAGGGGGACGATTCTCGCTGATGGCCATTTGCCTGCGGGGCGTCAGCAACCAAATCCCGTTCAGGTCATGGGGGTCAAAACTCTGAGCTTTTGGGGCCTGAGCCTTTGTCGACTGGACCTTAGCCGCGCCTGACGGCCGGGTCGTCTGAGGGGTTATTGCAGACGACAAGGCCAGGGCCACCACAACGGCAATGGTCGAGGCGATTGCGCGCTTTTGCATTTTCCCGTTCGCGTTTTTGCTTATTGTTTATCTAATTGCCGCAGCTCATCGAATGATTTCAGGTTTCCTTGGACGCAACCTTGACTGGAGTGCAGCTTTCGGCCATCGGCGAACAATACATCCACGCAAATTCCGTTGGGCTTGCTCTTGGCGGGATTGAAGGTGACCGTGACCTCGTCTCCTGGTTTCAGTGACGAATGGGTCCAACCCAATTCGACCAGGTTGCCGGGATTGTTCAGCTCCATGGTCCAAACCACGACGTTGCCCTTGTCATCCTTTACGTCAAGAAGAAGCAGCGTATGAGGATTTTGCCAGGTGAATTGCTCGACGGTTCCCTTCAGGGTCTTCCGCGGCACACTGTAGTCGTAGCCCACAGCACCGTGGTGTGCCAGAGCAGGGCCACAGGCTATCGCCAGGCTTATAGCTAGGACAAGAGACCTCGCCAAATCGCGTTTCATTCGATACCGTGCGCTCATCGCCATCTCTTGGTGCGGAAGGGGGGAGTTGAACCCCCACGGCCTCGCGGCCACAGGATCCTAAGTCCTGCGCGTCTGCCAGTTCCGCCACTTCCGCATCGTTGAGCAAACAATTCTACCGCAGGGACTTATTTTGAGAATACCGCCATTTGCTCCTCTGAATTGGGTTGGTGGGTGTTCCCCCCGACGCTGGCATCACGGCTTCCCCGCCGCAGCGTGACCCTGCTCACTGGTCTTCGAACGCTCTCGCAGTCCGGGGCGATCAGCGATATGGTCCGACAGAATCTTGATCGCCACGATTCGGTCGAGCCGCGTGTCCCGAGCGCGGTATACCTCGCCCATCCCGCCTGCGCCAAGTGCAGAGAGGATTTCGTATGGGCCGAGGCGTTGATTTGGCAAAAGGGCCATTTGCCCTCGGTTTGAATGGGCAGAAGTATAACGCTGGCGAAGGCCTGCAGAGCGGTTTTTTACTGAATCGCTATTCTCCGCGAAGCTCCAAATTTTGACGCCTTTACGCCAATAGTAGAGGCCGCTTTCGCCGCGTTTCCTCTTGACAATCCAGGGGCTCACGTCCATCTTAAATGGCTTTGCTGGGGTGAATTTTTTCTGTTCGTTGCTTCGCTGGCGAGGATCTTTTGCCGGATACCAAGAAGGTTCGTCTTTGCTTCCACGATCGTTGCTTCGACGGCGCGGCTTCTGCGGCTCTTTTCTCCCGTTTTTACCGGGAGCGCATGAATGCGCGGGCGGCCTTCTGTTACACCGGCATGACGCATCGCGCGGTGCAGCCTTTTGAGGAGGGGCTATTTGACGGCGATGAAAACGTCATCGTCGATTTCAAGTACTCCAGTTCGCCCCGCGTTACCTGGTGGTTTGATCATCATCAGAGCGCCTTTTTGACTGCAGCCGACGCCGCTCACTTCCGTGGCGACCGTTCGGGACACAAGTTTTACGATCCTGACTACAAGTCATGCACGAAGCTGCTGGCGGATATCACCAGCAGCAAGTTTGGATTTAACATTCAGCCGCTCGCGGAATTGATTCACTGGGGCGACGTTATTGACGGAGCGCAGTTCCCCACGCCCGAATCGGCGGTGGCCCTCGCCGAGCCGGCGACGCAAGTGGCCCTGGTGATCGAAGCGGCGCCGGAATCGGGGCTGGTGCCTCGCTTGATCCCGGAGCTTGCGGATCGCCCCCTGGGCGAAGTGGTAAAACTTCCGATGATTGCAGGGCATCTCGGTCCTTTGCTCGAACGGCACAAGCGTTCGATCGAAGTGCTGCGGCAACGCGCGGAGGCCCTCGACGCGGTCGTATTTTTCGACGTCAGCGATCTCGATTTGGAAGGCTACAACAAATTCATCCCCTACCTGCTCTTTCCGCATTGCCACTATTCAGTTGGAATCAGCGCCTCGGCCACGCGGGCGAAGATTTCCATCGGTTCAAATCCCTGGAATCCGGGCGCCACAGAAAAAAACCTCGCTTCACTGGCGGAACGCTTCGGCGGAGGCGGCCATCCGCGAGTCGCGGCGATATCGCTGAATCCTTCGGAGATCGCGCGTGCCCGTGAGGTAGCGCGCGAAATCGCCAACCAGCTTCGCAGTTAGTTCGCGGCTACTATTTTCCCTGGCGGCTCCTGTTTTTCCCCCGTTGAACGGCTGCCATCGCATGGCCCCGAGGGCTCTCTACAGGAAATCCCCTAACGCAAATACGGGAAAGGAGCATTTGCTCGCCGGTGTGAGGCTGCTATTCTCGTTCCCTCGAAGTGCTCATCCTCGAGAACCTTAGATGGAGAGGAATTTATGATAAGCAGGTCGACCCAGCCGAACGAAACCGGCAGGCTGCCGAAAAAGTTCCCCGCTCTTCAGGAGCGAATGGAGACGGTAAAGCGCAGCAACGCCGAAAAGCAGCAAGTTACTCCTCGTTCTCCTCTCGAAAATGCCGTTGGTGTTGAGAAAGACGACGCGTTCTTCCTGTTGTAGTCACCAATAGATAAGAAGCAAACAGTAGTCAGCAAATAGAGAAAAACTCAATAAGCGGGGCGCGCCTGCTGGGCGTCTCGTATTCGCCAATGGCGCTTTCAGCCTAGAGAATGAGCCGGGCGAACCGCGCAGGGACAAGAGTTGCGGCCCCACGGCATGTACGCTATAGTCGCTTGAATCCGCGCGGAGCTTCTCCCCGCCATTTGTGACGTTCCTCGCCGGGCCGCTAGCTCAATGGTAGAGCAGCTGACTCTTAATCAGCGGGTTCCAGGTTCGAGTCCTGGGCGGCTCACCACTCTCACGTAAGCACTTGGCAATCGCTAACGTGCCCGGAAGCTTTGACCAAACGCGTACGCAAACCCGCTGCCCGAATACTGGTAGCGGTTCAGCAGTCGCCTGGCTCTGGCGACCAAAATCGTTGTGTCTCACGCCGCGCAGGCGTACGATGCGCGGAACCAAGGCCCAATCGGAAGTCCGCTCAACGTGCGAGAGGGAGGACGGTTATGCCCCACTACATCACATTATTTCGCTACACCCAAAAAGGAGTAGAGAACATCAAGCAAGGTCCCTCTCGGCTCGATGCCGGCAAGAAGGCAATCGAGGCAACCGGCGGGAAATTAAAAGGATTTTATCTGACGATGGGCCAATATGACGCGGTCGCTATCGCTGAATTCCCGAATGACGAGGCTGTTGCAAGGCTAAGCCTGGCCACTGCCTCCCAGGGGAGCATCCGAGGTGAGACTTTGCGAGCTTTCACCGAAGAAGAATACCGGAAGATCATTGCTTCTTTGCCCTGATCAGTTCCGTTTTTGCGGCTTTCAAACACAATCGCCTTACCATCCGTTTGCCAGGGAGGTCCTATGGAACACCAGAATTGCGTCACCCGGAAAATAGCTTTCGGCCTGCTCGCTTCAATTTTGCTGCTGGCATTGGCGGGGAACCTCGCCGCGCAAGAAGGACAAAAGATGAAGAAATTCCTGACCAAACCCCTCGTTATCGAGGATCAGGGAAGTTTCTTCGTCGGTGGCGTACCGAAGGTCACGAACTACGCCGTAGTTCCCGCCGCCGATCAAAGGCCCAGTCCGAACCAGATCATCATCGGGCAGATGTACGTCCAATTTGAGATACCGGTGAACAAGAAGCGCAACGCGCCGCCTGTCATCATGGTCCACGGCTCCTCCCATACGGCGGTCTGTTTGGAGTCAACGCCCGATGGGCGCGAGGGCTGGTATCCGTACTTCGTGCGCAAGGGCCTCTCGACGTATCTGGTCGATCAGGCGGGCCGCGGACGCTCGGGATTCGATGAATCCGTCATTCATGAAGCCGCAGTCCTGCTGAAGAATGGAGACATTCAGGCCGGCGCGCCACTGATGCCGGCATTCGGCAGGATCAGTGATAACACAGCCTGGACCAATTGGTTCGGCCAGCTCCTACCGCCAGGGTCGACCATTCTCGATGGAACCCTTGTGCGCCACGGAGATCCGGGTGATGCGCAGCATTCCGAACATTACTTCCCCGCTTTCCCGATCGGCACCATAGATCAGGACGTGGTCTCGCGCACGGGAGCGATAGGTGAGGCGCCTAAGGGTCCCAACGATTACTTTGCCCTCGAATATTACAAACAGTTAGTTCCCAACGCCGAAGTCACGTTGCCGGGTTCTACCTGCGCTGCTTGCGATCCGACAGCTATCTCGCCCGCGAATACCTGGACGCCTCGAGATCTGGCGCTGTTAGTCGAAAAGCTCGGCGGAGCGATCGTAGCGACCCATTCTCAGTCCGGACTCATGGGACATCACATGGTGCGCATTCTCAAAGAGAGAGGCCATCTGGATATGCTGAAGGGCCTGATTACGATTGAGGGGTCCTGCTCTCTCTCGAACAGCGGGTTGAAAGCGGAGGACTTCGACAATATTCCCTACCTCGCGCTGAAAGGGGACTACACGCCTACAAGCGAGGTGTGCCAAAACACCGTGGACGCGCTGAACGCCCGACGGGCCGCCGGTCAGGGAACCGCTAAGGCCGACTACATCAAGCTCGGGGAGCTTGGGAACCCGGTATTTAAGGGCACAACCCACATGATGATGCTGGGGACAAATAACCTCGAAGTCGCGGACGTCATCCTGAACTGGGTCGATGCGAATATCCCGCCACGGAATAAGAACGGCAAGAACAAAGAACTGATTTCATCGGCGTCAAAACCAAGAAGGTAGCTGGCAAATAAGATCCCGCCGAAATGGCAACGTACTGCTTACCCGAATGTGGCTAAATTGAGCGGAGGCTGAGCAGTTCGCGCTCGATAGCTCGGAGACGTGCGAATGTCCCTGCTTGGATGGGCCCGAAAAGTCCACACGTGGTTCGTAGTGATGCCTTTTGCAAAGTCGGCAAAATCAGAAGCTTGCAGTGTAGATACGATCACGTCGATCCCAGAAACTACTTGACTCACAATTGGGCATCAAGTAATTTTTCCACCGTTGGGGATGGAGTCCTCCTTTAATCGCCGTGCCACACGGTGGGGCAGCTATGACTCCTGACAAGTGATTGATGAATTCTTGTCGGGATTTTCCCGCACGGATCTCAGGAAACACAGCGTGTGTCCCAAGAGGGTACCCGCTCGCCAGAGTGAATCAGGAGGGGTGGAAGATGCATTCTACAGAATTGAAGTCACCAGTCCGTAGCATCAGGAGTGCGCTTCAGATCCTGCTGCTGACGGTTGCAACCTTGTTGGTTTGCATTCCGATGTTTTCGCAAGGCTCCGCCGGCCGTATTCTCGGCGCGATTACCGACCAAACCGGCGGCGTAGTGTCCGGCGCCACCGTGACGATCATCGATACGCAAAGAAATCTCACGCGCACATTAACAACCGACAACGCCGGTGAATACAACGCGCCCAATCTTCTCCCCGGCACGTATACCGTCCGAGCGGCATTTCAAGGCTTTAAGACTGCGGAGCGCTCGGGCATCATCCTCGAAGTGAGTCAGGACCTGCGCGTCGATCTCACACTGCAGCCCGGCGAACAGACCGAAAGGGTCACGGTCACCGAAGCGCTGCCTATGGTGGAAACCACCAACGCGGAACTCGGCGGCACTTTGCAGAGCCAGATCATCGATAGTCTGCCTTTGAACGGGCGCAACTTTGAAAACCTGTTGCAATTGCGCCCGGGCGTCACCATCTATCCTGGCGGCTCAGGGTGGTCGCAAAGCACCAATGGCATCCGCGCTCATGACAATCTCTATCTGGTAAACGGTGTCAACGCCAGCGATCCTTGGATGGGCCAGAGCATGATGAATGCGGTCATGGCCGCGGGGGACGCGGGCACCCTCCTTTCCGTCGATGCCATCGACGAGTTCAAGACCGAGCAGAATCCCCGCGCGGAATATGGCTGGAAGCCGGGCTCGATCGTCAATGTCGGCGTGAAGTCGGGCACCAACGCTATACATGGCACCGCCTTCGCATTCGGCCGTGACACCGCGCTCGACGCCCGCAATTACTTCGATCAACCGCCTGCGCCGAAAGCGCCTGTAGCTCTCGAGCAGTTCGGTGGCACCGTGGGCGGTCCCCTCAAGAAGGACAAGTTGTTCTATTTTGCGGATTATGAGGGGCAGCGTTACGCGATTGGAAATCCGGTCCAGCACAATTTCCCGGTCACGGCCTCGATCGGAAATGCAAAGACGAGCCTGATCGATGCCTGCTTGGCTGTGGCGCCAGCTAGCCGTGCAGCGCTCAGCTTGGAGTTGGCGGGCATGAACTCTAGCTGCGCGCCTCTTCCTGGGCAGCCCGTAAACGGCTTCCAGGGCTTTTTTCCCGTCAATCCCGGTCCCGGCACTGCCGTATCCACGGCCCTGCCCAGCAACAATACGATTGATGGTGGACTCGCGAAGCTCGACTATCACCTCAGCGACCACCACTCCATCGAAGGCATGTATTTCCTGAGCCAGGGCGATACACTTTCGCTGGGCAGTCCAACCACCCAGGTGAATCCTAACTTTTTCGATGTGCAGCACGCGCGAGCGCAGACCGGGTCGGGAACCTGGACCTGGATTCCGAGTTCCCAGTGGGTTAACGAAGCCCGAATCGGCTACGGCCACTATTACCAGAGTTTCCTAAGCAACGATCATACCCTTGACCCCGCCGCCTATCCCTTCAACGGCGTGACCTACGTCATGCCCACAGGCGTAACCAATCCCTTCTATTTTGGGTTTCCGGCCATTACGATCGGCGGGTTTACCGCCCGGGCCGGCATCGGTGCCGGCTGGCCTAAGATCGTCGGACCGGACGGGATTTTGTCGGCCGTGGACAACATTTCCTTCCTGCATGGCAAGCACAGCTTCAAATTCGGCGGCGAATTCCTGGATACTCGCTCGAGTGAAGACGTCACGGCAAACGCCAAAGGACCAATATCCTTCTCCGGAGGCGGTGGCAAGGGGTTGCAAAACTTCTTCAGCGGCACGCTCAATAACGCGAACCTCTTCACTGGAGATCCAGTACGACATCTCCGTACCGAGGGCTACGCGGTCTTCCTTCAAGACGACTGGCGAGTCAAGTCGAACCTGATTGTCAATCTTGGGCTGCGTTACGAGCTCACCACCGTCATGAAAGACTCACATAACGGTCTGGGGAACTTCGACCCCACCCTCGGCTTAGTACAGGTCGGCCAGCAAATCAAAGCGCCCTATCGCGGCGACCACAATAACGTCGCCCCGCGCTTGGGCCTGGCTTGGGATGTCGCGGGCAACGGGAAAACCGTCGTCCGTGCCGGAGCGGGCCTCATCTATGAATCCCAGATCAGCTTCGACGTCACCAATGGCATCGGTAATTTGCTGGGGCTCCGCTCAATCCCCACAGGCCTTCCCCTTTATAATGCCGGCAGTACGACGGCGCTTCCTGCCGCTGGCAATATCACCACTGCCTCCACCACCTATAGTAGCGGGGCTCTCACGCCCATCCAGACTAACTGGCGCAATTTCAACCCTGCCCTGCCGATCAGCGCCGCAAACCCCGCTCTCTACGCCAGTGCGGCCTCTCCAGCCTGCGGTGATGGTTTTACCGTCCCGCCAGGGTATCCGAAAGCTCCGCCACCATGCAGCATCGTCGGCATCGACCCAAATCTTGTAACGCCCTATGTCGCGACTTGGAATCTCGGCATTCAGCGCGCCATCACCAGTAATCTCTCGTTTGACGTGGGGTATGTCGGAAACCGCGGCGTAAAGTTGCTCGGCAAGCTCGACGTGAACCAGGCACAGCCCGGAGCCGGTTGGAACACTCCGTTTAACGCGACCACTGCCGCGGCTGCGAAATTGCCAACATCGGGGGCGCTTTCCGCGGTCGGCCTTACCGCCGCGCAATATTGCATCAAGTTCGCGAATTGCGTGGTGAATGGGCTGGCTGAACAGGCATCTCGGTCCTTCACCGCTCCTTGCGCCGCTTCCATCGTTGGCCTGGGCGCAGTCAACGGATCCGGAGGGGTTTTCAATCCGGGTAACACCTGTCTCTCTTTCCTACAGAACGTGGCCATCATCAACAACAGTTATTTCTCCAACTACAACGGCCTGCAGGCCACCCTCACAGGTCGCAACTACCATGGCCTTTCCTTCACGGCTGGTTACACTTACTCACATTCTCTGGGTCTGGCGTCCGATCAAGGTACCAGCGGCAACTTCCCCATCGCCATAAACAGCTATGGGAACATTCGCAGCCAGCTCTACGGGTCCAGCGACTTCGATGTCCGCCACCGCGGCACGCTCTCGGTGAGCTACAACCTCCCGGGCCGTACCGGCATGGCGCAAATGCTCCAGGGCTGGTCCGTCAATTCGATTGTGCTTCTGCAGAGCGGCTCTGGCTGGGGTTTGGCCGACGTCACAGATGATTTGAGCGGAACCCACGAGGCCATTGGCAATGGCGCCGGCAGCCAGGGTGAGCAATGGGATTTCTTTGGCAATCCCAAGGACTTCAGTCCTGTCCATGGCTTCACTGACAACAACGGCGGAGTGGGTGGAGTGCCCTGTTTCGGTTTCGGCGGCGCTCCTTGCAACCCAACTATTCCGGCCGCGTGCCTGTCCCAAGCTACCGCGTTGGGACCACTTGCCGTGGCATCGTTAACTAACCTCGGCTGCTACGCCGTAGGCAACTCCGTGCTGATCCCTCCGGCCTACGGAAGTTATGGCAATACGGGCCGCAACATGTTTCGCGATGCCGGCTTCCGTAACTGGGACTTTTCGCTCACCAAAAAATTCAAGTTCACGGAACGGTTCAGTGCTCAGTTCCGCGCCGAGTTCTTCAACATCTTGAACGAACCGATCTTTGCCAATCCCACAGGAGGACCCGGCGGCGGTGCCGGCGATCCCTCAGGTGGCGCAGGTTTCGGGACTCAAAGCGCGACACCTGACGTACTCAGCTCAAATCCGGAGCTCGGATCGGGTGGTCCCCGTTCGATCCAGCTCGGCTTGAAGCTGGCCTTCTAGCTTTAGTCTTTTTTTCGGGACCAAACCGAAGGGGTCGGACTCTGAGTCCGGCCCCTTTTTTCTCGGCACACAGCATAATCGAATCTTCTAACAGCAGCGCGGTTTGGTTCCGAAGCACGCGCATCAGTGCCTCGACGGAAAGCCGCAGGATGTATACTCTAAGCCGAATCGGGAAATGATGACTGAATCGGAGGGTGCTTACGTGAAGAGAGGCGGCTTCTTGGCGGTTGTTCTTCTTTTCTCCATGACACGCCCGGTTATGGCCCACCACGGAACTGCAGGCTACGACATGACCAGCATGACCGCCTTTGCAAAGGCCACCATTACAGAGATCGAGTGGACGAATCCCCATTGCCAGATCCGTTTCGACGTGACGAGCGATAAGGGCGACCTCCAACACTGGACCCTGGAGGCTCCTCCTCCGAGCATGCTGGCGCCACGAGAGTGGACCAGGAAGTCACTGCAGGCCGGCGACGCGGTGAAGATCGAATTTCATGCCGCCAAGAACGGCTCGCCTTTTGGAATCATACAAAGGGTCACATTCCCAGATGGCAAGATGCTTCGGGCCTACCCGGACCGTCCGGACTCGAAGACTGAGTGAGGGAGTTTCATGCGAAATCTTTTCCTGCATTCCGCCGGTGTGTTGCTGGGAGTGCTCGCCTTATCCGCCCCTTCAGGAGCGCAAACATCGCCGGCAAACTCCAAGCCTGCGGCTCAAGGGCAGGTTCCCGATCTGTCTGGAGATTGGGGCAATCCCGTGGGAGCAGGGGGCGGCGGGTTTATCATTTCCGACCCAGGTGAAAAAAAGGCAGGAACCCCGCAAGACGACACACCCTATCAGCCCTGGGCACTGGCCAAGCTAAATTCCGAACGACCCGAAAACGGACCCCACGCGACTTTCGAGAATACGACGGACCCGCGCCTGAAGTATTGCGATCCCGTAGGTGTCCCACGGATTTACCTGATTCCCACGCAATTCCGTTTCGTTCAGACTCCCGATATTGTCTACCTCCTCTATCAATACGGTCCCACTTGGCGGCCCGTCGCCATGAACCGCGGCCACCGCCAGGACCCCGATCCCACCTGGTGGGGAGAGTCAGTCGGGCGCTATGAAGGCGATACTCTGGTGATTGACACCATCGGCTTTAACGATAAGACCTGGCTCGACCACGTCGGCCGCCCGCATAGCGAAGAACTGCACCTCGTGGAACGGTTTCGTCGCATTAATCACGACACTTTACAGATGGACTTGCTCTTCGAGGACCCCAAAACCTATACAAGGCCGTGGGCGGGACGCAAAATCTTCGTCTTGCAGCACGGTGGTTTCGAGGACGCCTATGCCTGCTCGATGTCGGAATACGAGCACTTTCGCCAGAGCGTCGTGGACCCCGTAACCGCCCCCAAGAAATAGCTACCGGCACAGAGTTATTCAGGTTCAGCGGCGGCCGCAAGTCTGGATCAGCTACATTTGCGAAATTCCACTACGGCTGGAATTGTTGCCTGCCACGGCAACTACATCGTCAGCCGTATTGTTCGCCCTCCAAGGGCACGCTATGCTGTAAGAACCCAAGAGTCCGGCGCCGCATCCTTAAATAAAGCGCGAAATAAAGCGCGCCGGGCCACCAAGCGGGATAAAGGAACGCCATGAATGTTAACCTCTATCGCCGCCTTCGAGATTAGTCACGAGCGCGGCTTTCTTCCCCTCCTCGATCCTCTCGCCCGTCTTCCTAAGGCCTTCGACGCATGGGAAACTGCGGCTCTGCGTTTACCGAAACTCCTGGCTTCCGATCAGGTTCGCCGCACGATTGCAGATCTCCCTCCGTTCCCAGTCGAAGCGATCAGCGACTGCCGCGAACGCGAGCGAGCCATGGTTCTCTTAAGCTATCTCGGGCACGCCTACGTCTGGGGAGGACCTCGGCCCGAGTTGATCTTGCCGGCGAGGCTTGCTGTGCCCTGGTACGAGATTGCGGAGAGTCTGGGCCGGCCCCCGGTGCTCAGCTATAGCAGCTACGCGCTTCACAACTTCTTCCGTTTCGATGCGTCACGCGAAATCGAATGCGGCAACCTCGCTCTGATCCAGAATTTTCTCGGCGGTATCGACGAGGAATGGTTCATCCTCATTCACGTGGAGATCGAACGGAAAGCCGCTCCGGCGATAGCCGTTCTGCACGATTGTCTCGATGCCGCCGAAGCCGGCGAGCACAAGCAACTGGAAATTCTCCTCTCCCAAGTGGAATCGTCGCTGAGTGCAATATTCGCAACCCTCCGGAGAATGCCGGAACACTGCGAGCCTTTTATTTATTACCACCGGGTTCGCCCGTATATTCACGGCTGGAAGAATCATCCGGATATCCCGGACGGTGTCATATACGAGGGCGTTAAAGCCTACCGAGGACATCCCCAGCAGTTCCGCGGCGAAACCGGAGCCCAAAGCGCGATCGTTCCGTCACTCGATGCCATGCTCGGTGTGAAGCACAAGGAGGATGAGCTCAGCGCTTATCTCCGGGAGATGCGCACTTATATGCCGCCGGCACATCGCGCCTTCATCGAGTCGCTGGAAAGACGAACTCCGGTGCGGCCGTTTGTCCAACGTGCCGGCCGGCAGCCACTAACGGCCGCATTCAATGCATGCGTGGAAACGCTCCAGGCCTTTCGTTCACTGCATCTCGAATATGCTGCGTCCTACATATTCCGGCAAGCTCAGACCGACGAGAAGAACCCGCATGCCGTCGGAACTGGCGGCACTCCGTTCATGGAGTATCTGAAAAAGCACCGCGACGAAACCGCCGAGCATTGTGTGAAGTGAGCACGCCTCGCCTCTGGCCTCCGCTTGCGGGGTCGAATAGGCAAGCTGCGCGCCGCGCTCTTCAGCCTGAATCGGGACCAGCCTTAGCTGTTGCCAGCCGCTAATTCGACGAGTCGCTGGGACGCGGGTGCAGCAGCAACTTCTGCACGCGCCAATTCAGCAACTCGCCGACGTACAGCTCGTTTTCCGATGGGCAGGCGATTTCGTGAATCCAACCGAACTGCTTGAGCTGCTTGCCAGCCTCGCCTAGCACGCCCACCACTTTTCCGTCCAGCGTGAGTTTGTAGACGCGGCCCGGATACGCATCGGAGCTGTACAGGTACTGCGTCGGCCCCGGCGTGATGCAAACCGCCCACGGAGCGCCGGGCGCCATCGTGCCGGTTACGTTTGGGCCGGGCTTGTTGCCAATGGCCGGGCCGGCGGCGTTAGCATCGAATGGCACGTCAATGGTGATCTGGCGAAGTAGTTTTCCGTCGCTGTCAAACACCTGAATCCTGCGATTTCCCCGGTCGGCCACATAGATGTTGCCTTGAGCATCGGCAGCGATGCTGTGAGGGGTATTCAACTGGCCCGGACCGTCGCCCGGCTCGCCCCAGGATTTCAGCCACTTGCCGTCCTTATCCACCTTGGCCACGCGCGAATTGATGTAGCCGTCGCTGATGTAAGCGTTCCCCGCTGGGTCCCAGGTCACGTCGGTCACTTGGCGGAACATCCCGTCCACCGCGGGAAGGGGCGGCTTGGGATGCTTGAGCGGGCCGGTGCCTTCGTCGGAAGCTTCCTGCTTGCGTCCGAAAACCATCAGCACGCGCCCCTCGGGACTGAACTTGATGACCATATCGGAGCCTTTGTCGGTCACCCAGATGTTGTCCTGCTTGTCCACGCGCACCGTGTGTGCAAACGACCAGGCGTAGAGGTTATGCCCGATCTCGCGGATATATTTGCCGTCGGGGCCAAATTCCAGGAGCTGAGCCGC
>Ga0209802_1001202_pt1 | contig 19468 bp, 16 predicted proteins | sample GraSoiAngelo_129_FD_185886 | JGI IMG/M metagenome (GOLD analysis project Ga0209802, IMG submission 185886) | Grasslands soil microbial communities from the Angelo Coastal Reserve, California, USA - 14_0927_12_40cm (SPAdes) (version 2) | ecosystem: Environmental > Terrestrial > Soil > Grasslands ... | reverse complement strand
CGGACCGTGTGGGCAAAAACGAACCCATACAAACCTTGGCCGATCTCCCGAACATACTTCCCAGTTTGATCGAACTCAAAGAGACGCGCCGCGGCACGCACAAATACGCGGTTGGTTCCCAAGGTCGCATTGACCGAGCCAGTCCTGGTGTAAACGAAAATGTGTCCTTTGGAGTTCGTGGCCACCCCGACCGCCTCGCCCAAGTAGAGATTGTCCGGCAACTTCAGGAGATTGGGGGCAGAGTCATAAGGTATTTCGGGAACCGACGACTGGGCGAAGAGCGAGGCGGCGCAAAGCAGCGGCACCCCTAGAAGAGCAAAGTGTAAACAGCGCTTCATGGAAGCCTCCGAAACGAACAACTTCAGTTTGTCTATCATGTCAGCAGGCCTCACCGGGAAGAAGTCTGAACCTGCGGATGCAGGGTGATTTTCTGAATGCGCCAACTGGTGATCTCCCCGACCACGAGATCATTTTCGCTCCGGCAGTCCATGGCATGGATGGTGCTGAATTCCTTCAGTTGTTTGCCCGCTTTGCCGAATTTACCCACGACCGTGCCGTCGAGCTCCATCTTGTAAACTTCACCGGTGACGTTGAATGCATTGGAGTTGTTGTTGTCCGGGTAGGAATTGGAACTGTAGAGATACTGATGAGGCCCGAGAGTGATGCAGACGGCCCAGGGTGCGCCTACGTTGTCGTAGCTGGTCTTATAGTTCAGATCATTATCGAAGACTTGAATACGCCGATTCCCACGGTCGGCGACATATACGTTGCCCCTGGCATCGGTGGCGATACTGTGCGGGGTATTGAATTGGCCCGGTGCGGTTCCGAAGGAGCCGACATCCTTAATGAACTTGCCGTTCTTGTCGTATTTCACTACCCGCGAGTTGGTGTATCCGTCGGAGATAAAAATGTTTCCCGCCGCGTCCCAAGCGATATCAGTAGGACGACCAAAGGTGTATGGCTGGGCCGGGGCAGCGCGGTCCGGCGGCGTCGTGGCCGCGAAGCCATGCGATTCCGGCCTGCGGCCCAGGAGCATGATCACTCGCCCCTGCGGATTGAACTTGATGACCATGTCGGTTCCTTCATCCACCGCCCAAATGTTGTCCTGCGAATCGACACGCACCGCGTGCGCCATCTGAAAGCCATACAAGCCCTGACCGATCTCGCGGACAAACACCCCGTTCTGATCGAATTCAAATAGGCGCGAGGCCTCGCCGCTGCGGGTGTAGGCAAAGATGTGTCCTTTGGAATTCGTAGCCACGGCGACGGCTTCGCCGAGATAAAGGCCTGGGGGCAGTTTCAGAAAATTCGGCGCCGAGTCATAAGGGATCTCCGGCGCAGTTGCGAAGGCCTTTGCCGGTGGCGGCACGTTCTGTTGCGCCTGGGCTATCCCGGCCAAAAGCAAAAGAAGCACGCCCAATCCAAATCCACGCTTCATCTAAAGCCTCCTTTCAATCCGCTCTCTCGAAGAGAGCACACGCCCGTCGGTTCGGCGATCTTCGGTTCTGCCTCCGACATTTGGGCCATCACAGTTTCCCAAGGTTGCAGAAATCATACGCTTATTGGCCCACCTTTCAACTGCTGACTGAGGACGAGAAGCCGGCTGTCGACTTCCCTGACTCGCGACGAATACGGCAGCTACGCCATCGAAATCAAAACGCGCAAAACGTTTTGAAGGCGCCAGCCTCGAAAGCTCGCTCACCTCGGCTTATAATTGACGTCGTGAGGGGAAGGCCAAATTTTCCCAAGCTCGTGCTGAACGCGCTGCATTGCCGCTGTCCCAATTGCCGGCGCGGCCGAATTTTCCGCGGCTGGCCAAATCGCGTGCTGCCGAGATGTCCTGATTGCGGCCTCTCCTATTTCCGCGAACCCGGCTACTACCTTGGAGGCATGATCATCACGTACATCCTCACGGCTTTCATATTACTGGCTGCGTATGTTCTTTCTCTGGTGTTCCCGGTAGCGAGGAGTTTTTCGGAAAATTTAAAGTTCGTATTTTGGACCTGTCTGGCTGTCTTGCTCACCCTTGTGCTGATGCGCCCCGCCTATAGCCTATGGCTGTCACTCGATTTCTGGATCGATCCATGGCAGCCGGGAGAGCCAAAATAACAACCGCGGCCAGCTAGCAGCCCAATTCCGAGCGCACGTCCGCGATGGTCTTGCCCTTCCAGAACTTCTCCCAATTTTCCGTGGAACTGAAGGAGCGGCTGTGCATGCGGTCAATATACAAATTACCGTGCAGATGATCGATTTCGTGCTGAAGAATTCGCGCGTACCAGCCGGAAGCCTCGATGCTTTTGGAATTGCCGCGGTGGTCAAGACACTCCACGCGCACGTCGCGAGAGCGAGGAACCAGAGCAAAAAATCCGGGCAGGCTGAGACAGCCCTCGAAAAATTCCACGATTTCGCCGTCTTTCGCGCTGTGGATTCGCGGATTGATGAGGACATGAAAGGGGACCGGCCGCCTTTCGCGAAGCTTCAATTGCTCGGCGGAAACTTCCTTGTGGTATTCCTTGCGGTCTTCGATTACCGCCATTTGGAGAGATAAGCCAACCTGTGGAGCGGCCAGACCCACACCGGGGGCCCCGCGCATCGTTTCGCGCATGTGTTCGATCAGTTTCTGTATCTCTTTGCTCCTGATTTCCTGTGGAGAAAGCGCACGGGTGTGTTTGCGCAGTACCGCTTCTCCCGCATGAACGATGGGTAGATGCATGATCCTCCTTCGGCGCTAGGGTATCGCGTCGAAGGAGGATGTGCCAGGCAGGAACAGCTCAGCGGGCCGTGGCAGCCACGCTTTCTTTTTCGATCGGCGCGCCCACTAAATTGCCCCATTCGGTCCACGATCCGTCGTAATTTTTCACGCGATCGTAACCGAGCAGATACTTCAGGACGAACCAAGTGTGCGAACTGCGTTCGCCGATGCGGCAGTAGGCAATGATTTCGTCTTTCCCGCTTACGCCTTTGGATCCGTAAAGCTGCTGCAGTTGATCTGCGCTCTTGAAGGTGCCGTCTTCGTTGGCGGCTTGCGCCCAAGGCACATTCGCGGCAGTGGGAATATGGCCGCCGCGCTGGGCGGTTTCGCTCATGCCCGGGGGCGCGATGATCTTCCCAGTGAATTCGTCGACCGAGCGCACGTCCACCAAGTGGCCGCGATTACGGTTTTCGACGATCGCGAAGACGTCTTCCTTGCGAGCGCGGATAGATTCGTCCGGACCACTGCCGTGATAAGCCGCCGGAGTGATTTTCGGAGGCTCAGTGGTGAGCGGGCGTTTCTCCTCGAGCCACTTCTTGCGACCACCGTTGATGAGGCGGGCGTCCTTGTGCCCGTAATATTTCAGTTGCCAAAGAGCATAGGCGGCGAACCAATTGTTGTTGTCTCCATAAAAGAGAACGGTGGTGTCATTGGAGATGCCGGACCGGCCGAGCAGCTGCTCGAGCGCGGATTTGGAGATCAAGTCGCGACGTACATTATCCTGAAGCTGCGTCTGCCAATTCCAGCCCACAGCGCCGGGAATATGACCCTGATCGTAGGCGCTGGTGTCAACATCAACTTCCACCAGGCGAACTTTCGGGTCATTCAGGTGCTGGGCAGCCCATTCGGTGGATACGAGGACTTCCGGGTGCTTGTATTCGGCCATACGTTTCTCTCCTCGAGACGAAAATAAAGATCATAGAAAAGCCCACCGTAATCCAGTTTAGCGGTGGGCTTTTTTCAAAAGCTGGGCAGTTTGAAATTCGACCCTAGGTTCCGAGCCTGCCGCCAAATGAAATTGGCCTACAACAGCGACAGAGGCAGTGGCGACATGTCGTGCTGAACCTGCAGGGTGCCATGAGGGACAAATTACACCACAAGGCCTTTCTTAGCAATCGCGGAGATAGCCGGCTTCCGGCGGGCTAGTCGAGAGCCAATTCACATTGGCTGAGGAGCATGGGCGGGGACTGGGGACGTAGGACGATGATCTTGTCATCATCGGCGATAAGCGCGGCACGCGCCAGGTCCAGAAATAGCCCGTGTTCGACGACTCCGGGAATCTCCTTGAGCCTTATGGCCAAGCCGCGAACGTCGCGAATGAGTCCGAAATCGCAGTCAAGAAGATGATTCTGCTGGTCGGTGAGGAAGGGGCGGTCGGGCCTCAACTTATCCGTGCGCAATAAAGGATTGCCTCCGAGCTCCGCAACTTGGTCCATGACCCAGGGAGCCGCGAAAGGCGTGACCTCTAATGGTACGCGCCGCCGGCCAAGCTGCGCAACGCGCTTGGAAGAGTCCGCGATCACCAAAAAGTGCCGCGACGCCCGGGCCAGGATTTTCTCGCGCAGCAGCGCGCCTCCAGCGCCTTTGATCAGACTGAGATCCGGAGCGATTTCGTCAGCGCCGTCGATCGTGAGGTCAACGCGAACTCCCCGCTGCGGTTCACAAATCCGTATGCCGAGTTCTTTAGCCTTGGCCTCGATGTGCAGCGAGGAAGCCACGGCTTCAATCCGCAGTTCGGCCCGGCGCACGGCCGCCGCCATCAACTCAAGGAAATAGGTTGCCGTGGATCCGCTTCCCAAGCCGAGAAGCATATCGTTGCGCACGTATCGAAATGCAGCCAGCGCCGCGGCCTGCTTTTCTTTTTCGAGCTGTTCGCTCGTTTTTGAAGAACTCACAATTGCAAGCATATACTCGAACGGCGTGCGGCGATCATCCGAAAAGGCTGGCCAAAATAAAACGAAAAGCCACTTTCGCGTGCGGCGCTTACGCCGAAGCGAGCTCCCGACGCCTACGCTGGAGCTGGCGCAATTCCTGATCGGGAAGACTTTGGTGCACGATCTTCCCTACGGAAGGATAAGCGGGCGCATCGTGGAAACAGAAGCATATCCGCCGGGTGACGCGGCGGGACACGCATTTCGCGGTGAGACGCCGCGCAATCGGTCGCTTTTTCTACGGCGGGGCCATGCCTACGTGCATTTCGCGTATGGCTCCTGCTGGCTGCTGAACATCACGAGCGAACGGCCGGGCGTCGGCGGAGGCGTGCTTCTGCGCGCTCTCGAACCGCTGGAGGGCGTCGGATTCATGCAGCTCGGAAATCGCAAAGCCGCGCGGATTTGCGATCTGGCGCGAGGACCGGGCCGGCTTGCCTCTGCATTACGCATCCACAAGCACTACGACGGCACCGATCTTTGCGCCAAAGGGCCACTATGGCTGGGAACTGCCCCTTGGCCGCCGAAGGGAGTCGGCAAAAGTGCGCGCATTGGAATTACGCGCGCGGTTGACCGGCGATTTCGTTTTTATGAACGCGGCAATCCTTGCGTGAGCGGACCCGCTCGGCTGCGCACGTAATGGGCCGAACTTCCGCTCTTAAATGTCTTCTCAACGGCGCTCGTTAGTTTGTCACATCGCGCGTCAACTGGCCGCTGGCGTGAACGCTCAATTGAACGGTATCGCTGGCGCGCAAAATGAACGTGCTGGGATTCTTGAGTCCCCAGGAGATGTAGGGGATACCGAAATTCGCGTCCAAAGTAAGCTCCGAACCCGAGATCCGCACATCAACCGGAATTACCATCTCATGATCCCGACCGTGTAGAGTAAACATGCCGGTTACTTGGACCTGCGAATCGCCCTGCATCTCGATACCCCCCTTGACCTCATGGGGAGCAAAAGTAATCTCCGGGTACGTCTGACTCTCGAGTATCTCTCGATGCATTTTTGCATCGCGCCCGCCATTTCCGCTTTCACCGCTGGCCGCGTCCACCAAGAGCAAACCCGAGGCTTTTCCAGTTAGCGGATCGAAGCTCACTTTGCCACTTTTCAACCGGAATGTGCCATGTACGGTGTGCAGATTGGTCCTGAGAGTAAAGTGGACGGCGGTTCGTGCGGGATCGAGTTCAAGCGTGGTCTGCTGTGCAAACGCCGGGATGGCAAATTGCAGCGCCAGCAGCGCAACGGACAGAGTTAGCGAGTGCCGCAGATACTTTCGCATCGATCGAGCCGATTTACCGGTCTGGCTCAAAACTCCCAGCCCGGAGCGAGCATACGCCATCCCAATCGCAGCGCATGGCTCACACCGAATTTCGAAAGCGCGAGCTCTCCCGCGTTGACATTAACCAAGCGCGAAAAGAGGGAAGGCTCAGCGGCCAAGATGCGCAGCGCTCGCTGGCGCAAGTGCGGATGAGCATCCATCATGAGCATGAGCCTGGACATCAGTCGCGGCGCCTGGCCAATGCGATCGTGTGCCGCCTGATACGATTGCAGATCGTTGTGTTTGATCGCCTCAACGAGCGCAGCCGCCTGCGTAAAGGCCAGGCCAATGCCTTCCCCCGTAAGCGGATCGACGGAACCGGAAGCGTCGCCGACCAGCGCGAATCGGCCGTGACACACGCGCCTGAGGCGGCGCAATGCGGCGCGAGCGCCGCGCATTCTATCGAGCGCGCACCAATTGCGCAGCCGTGAAGCAAGCGCGGGCGCCTGGCTAAGGGCCTCGCGGAATCGCAAACTGGGGCTGCGCGAGGTGACCGCGATGCACAGTTCCTCGGAAGCAATCGGGGCGACGACAATCTGGCAATCGCGCGCCCAGTAGACTTCGACGAGATCGGTCCAGGGAGCCATACGGAAATGCTGCCGGGCGGCAAAACGGATCTGCTCGTATCGGGTCCGCTCGAGGCCTGCCCATCTGCGGAATGGCGAAGCTTCACCATCGGCCCCAATCACCCATTTACAATGCACGAGCTGGCCTTCGCAGAGAACTTGGCCGCCGCCAGCTAAGGTGACGCGACGGCCCCACAGCAGGGCCACGCCGAGCCCGGCGGCCCGCTCCACGAGTTTTGTATGCAATACCGTTCGCCGGATACCGAGGCCAAAGCCCTGGGCGAACTCAGCTTCGACAGAAGTCATGCGATCCGCGCCGTGAAAGCGAATGCCGCGGAAAGGACCTGCCTCACTACGGCTGACCGTGATCCCCAGCCTTCTCATCGCCGCCAGCGTGTCTGGCATCAAACCTTCGCCGCAAGCCTTATCGACCGGAAAATGATCATGATCAGCCACAGCGACACGCAAGCCCCGCTGCGCGGCTAGAATTGCAGTGGCAAGCCCCGCCGGACCGCCGCCGATAATGAAGATATCCGGCGAATTCGCAGGGGAGCTCATTCGTCCGTTTAACATGGCACGGCACATGGTTCGAGGCTGTTTAGACGAAAAAAATGGGCTAGTGGTTGGAAGCGAATTTAGGATTTATGCTGCGAACGCCAGGCTGTTTCAACCTTGGCTAGCAGCCTTCCGGCCCGGCCGCAGCGCCCGCTCCGCCACAGGATCCAGCAGGCGCAGGACGTGTTCGCCCGATTCCGAATCGAAGCGGTAAGACAAAACAGCGTCGGCCGCAGCGGTATCCGCCGCCAATTCCAGCTCGGGATTATCCAGAATAATGTCGCCATTATTGCGGATGCGGAACTCAGTTCCCACCTGCATCGGAATTCTCATCTCTGATCGATTCTCAGCCATATGGATCTCCCCGCCACCTGATACCAGCGCTCAATATGGACCAAAGAGCTAAATCGGAAACGCGAAGCTAGTGTCGAATTCTTTGCCGAGAAGCGTTAATGCCCCGAAGAAGCAGCCTTGGCCTGATCGGCTCGCACCAGGGGGACATCCACCAGATGCTCGGACAGGAACCATACCTGCAATTCATTCGTTCGGATCACGTCGCTGATGAGCAGATCGTTTGTCCCGTCGTCGCCTGATTCATCGGCTTTCTTCGCCGCCACCCTCGCTTCCTTCAAAATCGTTTCATGAGCCTCGAGCAACCGGGAAAGCTGCACAGGAACTTCCTCACGGCCACGCGGGGGCCGCGCGATCTTGGTCGTTTCCGCCACGTCAGGAGCCATGGCAATGCTGATGCCGCCGAGGAGCTGTATGCGTTCAGCGATGGAGTCAACCAGCTCGACCTGTTCCCCGAAGTGCTTGTCGAAAAGCAGGTGCAATTGATAGAAGGTCTCGCCGGCAACCTGCCAGTGGTGCTTCTTGTAGAGATCCCTGAGCGTCATGGTATCGGCGAGGATCTGGTTCAGCATTTGGACGCTTTCTGCGCAGACTCTCTCCTCGAGGCCTATCGGCAGCCTGGCGATTTTCCCGAATTCCTGAATCTCCGGTGCACGTTGATGCGTGATCGGCCGCGAGCGTACTCCCGGATCGGACTCAGCCCCTGCTGCGCGGCGACCTTCTCTTTTATTCATGCGTACCTCCCTACCGCCGGCGATTTTACACCTGAACTCGGATCGCAAGCATCACTCCGTTTGATGCAGAAAGGCGCACGCCGAGTACCTTCCGGGATTACAATAGAATTATGCGTTATTTAGTGCGTGGACGAGTCAAGGCCGGTCGCGAGGCCGACCTCCTGCGAGCCATCGAAAGGCGCACGCTGGGGCGGGGCTCGGTTGCCGGAGATGAATATCTTCGCAATATGAAGGACGCGCGGCTGTGCGGAGATCAGACTACCCGCTGGGTTGAGGTCTGTTATTGCCCCAGTCCATTACTGGAAGAGCGACCCTACTGGGAGGAATTTTTTGATCTCACCCGCGTACAAGGCGCCCATGATCGCCGCCGTTGCCGGGACGAAAATGGGACGGAGCCCTGGGCATGCAGCTCCTGCGATTGCACGCAACGGCTGGAGCGACGTCTAGTGGAGACCGGCGAATCTTTTCTAGATGTGCTCCGTCGGAAGGTCAAGGCCGGCAGCGATAAATGAAGTCTTTTTAGCTCGGTTCTGAACTCACTTCTGCGAACCCCGGTTGCCCCACCTGGCAGGCTACCGCAAAGCGGGTAGAATCATCCAACGATAGTCCCCAAAAGTAGTACGGATCGGAGTTGCAATTGCACCTCTTTATGCAGGTAATTGACGGGTCCAGATGGCGCCGCGATCCGAGGCACTTCAGGAAGGAGGTTCTCTTTTCCTGGACGCTCGCGCCAGCGCTTTGCCTTATGGCCGGGGCCTGCGCTTTGGTCCTGGCACAGAACCCAGCACCGGCGGCGCAAACCGCGGCGCCTTTAGACCGGTCACAAATTGTCCCTTTCCTCAATCAAACGCTCAACTGGTACCGGCAAATGAATGTGGATCAACAAATCGCGAATGATCCGAGCGAAGTGACCATTGTGAGCGATAATCGCCAGCTCGCGGGACAGATTGTCCGCCTCAGCTTTGATTTTGCCAGGCAGCAGCGGACGATTTTGCAAGCAAACAGAGGTCGAGCGAGGTTCAAGCCCAAAATGCAGGCACGCCACAACAACAGGCGCTGCTGAAGGCCGAGGATGCGGCCGACCAGGAGGTCAAAAAAGCCGAATCGGAGTTGAGTTCGCTAAAACAGAACCTTGCCACGGCCAGCGGCCAACAGCGCCAACTTTTGCAATCGCAGATACTCGACGCGCAAGGGGAACTGGATCTTGAAAAAACTCGCAAGGACGCCATCCACACCATGGTGGCATTCGTTGCCGGCGCCGGCGGCGGAACCGGCGGTCTGAAGGGGCAAATCGACGCTCTGGCAGCCTCACTGCCAGCGATTGCAGCGGCGGGTTCGCCCGGCGGCAATCAGGCTAATGCCAAAGACCAAAGCAGCACCAGCACGGAGGCCACCGCCAGCGAGCCCACCGGAATATGGGGTCTTGGGGAAGAGGTTTTCGGAATTTCTCGCAAGCTCAACACCATCAATGGCGCAATTACGCAAGCGCAAACACTGGCGAAAGCTTCACGCGATTTGCTAGCGCCGCTGGCCAATCGGCTACGGGCGCTCACTCGCCAAGCCGACGAACTAGACAAACAAGCGCCGGACAATAATGCAGCGACCCTTGCGCAGCAAAGGCAGCAGGTGGATGCGCTGACCGGGGAATTCAAACAGCTTGCGGCGATTGCCATTCCCCTGAGCAAGCAAGGCATATTGCTCGGACTCTATGAGAAAAGTCTGGAGAACTGGCACAGTGAGGTAAGAGGCGACTTGAAAGGACTGCTGGGACGCCTGCTCACGCGCCTGGTTGTCCTGGCCGTGTTCATTGGGATCGTTCTCGTTTTTGCGGAAATCGGAAAGCGAGCCATCTATCGCTATGTGCACGAGCCTCATCGCCGGTATCAATTCCTGCTGCTGCGCAAAATTGCGTTGGCCTTCGCGATTATCATCATCGTGGCTCTCGGTTTTGCCAGCCACCTGGAATCTGCGGTGACCTACGCGGGCCTGCTGACGGCAGGCATTGCCGTAGCCCTGCAGAACGTGATCGTCGCGGTGGTCGGTTACTTCTTCCTGATCGGGCGCTACGGAATTCGCGTGGGTGATCGCGTCCAAATCGGCGGCGTCACGGGAGAGGTTGTAGACATCGGACTGGTGCGCATACAGGTGATGGAACTGGGAGGCAGCGCCGCGAATACGCCGACGGGACGAGTAGTAGCCTTCTCGAACTCAGTCGTATTCCAGCCGACTGCGGGCATCTTCAGGCAAATTCCCGGCACCGACTTCGTCTGGCACGAGGTCTCCCTGACTTTGGCTCCGGATAGCGACTTCAAGGCAGTGCGTGAGAGATTGCTCCGGGCGGTGGAGGGCGTACTCGCCGATTACCGCGAGGAGTTGGAAAGACAGAATCGAGCCATGCGGCGGAATCTGCTTACCGTTCCCGAAGGTGCGCTCAAGCCAAGCGCCCATCTGCGACTTACACCTTCGGGTCTCGAAGCGCTGATCCGCTTCGCGGTAGATTTGAGCCATGCTGGAGAAATCGACGAGCGGATCACACGCGAGCTTCTGAAAGCCGTGGACCAGGAGCCCAAACTGAAACTGGCGGGCTCCGCGCCGGCCATTAGCCTGCGAACTGCGGCCGGTGCCGGATGAGAATACTCCTCCAACAGCAAACGCGTGCGGCTAATTGCTGTTTAGGGTTCAGGATTTGTTGACCGCGAGTGCGTCGCTGCCAGTTTCAGTATCTCGGCCAGGTGGAAAGCTCTTCGTCCCGTAAGCTGCGCGATCTGCTCACGGCAGCTGAAACCGTCGGAGGCGATGAGCGTCTCGGGCGCGGCTCGTCGCACTGCCGGCAATAACACCCGTTCTCCGATAGCCCGGGAGATCGGGTATTTCTCACGCTCAAATCCGAACGCGCCGGCCATTCCACAGCATCCGGAATCGAGCGATTCCAATTCCACGCCCATGCTGCGCAACAGAGCTTCTTCGTGACTCAGGGTCATCAAGGCTTTGTGATGACAATGTCCATGCAGCAGCACCTTTCGATTCAGGGCGGGAGGCTTATAGCCGCCGGCATGGCAGTGCAAAAATTCGCTCAAGAGAAAAGTCTGTTCGCGTAATCGCGCAGCGCGCGGATCTTTTGGAAAGAGGCCGCGCAATTCGTCTCGAAAGACGGAGGCGCAACTCGGCTCCAGTACCACGATAGGCACGCCCGCGTCGATTTCGGCTGCCAGGGACTGCATGACTCGGATGAGATATTTCTTTGCCTGGTCGAGCATTCCGAAATCGTAAAGCGGCCGGCCACAACACAGGTGCGACTGCGGAACCCTCACCTGAAATCCAGCCTCTTCCAGAACCTCCAGCGCCGCCCGGCCGATCTCCGGATGAAAGTAATTGGTAAACGTATCGACCCACAAAATGACCTGGCTGCCAGCTATCGTAGTCGATGCGGGAGAGTTGGACGCCCACGGCGCCGAGACTTTCCGAGTTCGCGCCCAGCTTTGAAACGTGCGGCCGGCGAACCGCGGCAAGCTTCGCTCCTTCGGAAGGCCTAGGAAAGATCGAAGCAAGTGACCAAATCCAGGCGCATGGCTCAGGAAATTTGCGCTGCGCGGAGCGACTGAGGCCAGTCGCGCCCAGCGGTCGATCCTGCCGAAACAATGGGCGTGCCATGGCCGGCTCTTGCCTTCGTAATAATGGGAAAGGAATTCGGCGCGATACGTTGCGATGTCCACGTTGGTGGGGCATTCCGATTTACACGCCTTACAGGAAAGACAAAGATCCAACGCCTTCTTCACGTGGTCGTCGCGCCACGCGTCGCGGACCACTTCGCCCTGCAGCAGCTCAAAAAGCATGTGAGCACGCCCGCGAGTGCTGTGCTGCTCCTCCAGGGTCACCATGTAACTGGGACACATCGCCCCGGCATGCGTTTTTCGGCATTCGCCGAGACCCACGCAACGCACGGTGGCTTTGGCAAAGGAACCACCGTCGTCCGGAAAATGAAAATGAGTCTTCGATTCGCGCGGCTTGTAGTCCGCTCCTAAGCGGAGATTTTCTGTAGGCAAATAGGCATTCACAACCTTGTGGGGATTCATTTTATTGTCCGGATCCCAAGCAGCTTTGAATTCACCAAATGCCTTTACCAATTCCGGCCCAAACATCTTCGGCAGCAATGCGCCGCGCGACTGCCCATCCCCGTGCTCGCCGGAAAGCGAGCCGCCATAGCTGACCACGAGATCCGCAGCGCGTTCCACGAATTCACCGTAATTGCGAATGCCGGATTCGCTCTCCAGATCGAAACTCACCCGCATGTGAATGCAGCCGTGCCCGAAATGCCCGTAGAACGCCGCGTTATAGTTGTACTCGTCGAGAAGCTTGCGGATATCGCGAAGATAGGCGCTCACTTTTTCCGGAGCTACCGCGGCGTCATCCCAGCCTTCCCATACCGGAGGCGCCCCGGGCGCCGCGGCGGCCGCGCGCGCGCCCGATTCGCGTATCTTCCAGACCCACTTGGCCTGGCTATCGGTATAAAGACGAATGTCAGGCACTCCAGAGGATTGTCTAAATCGATCGGCAAGCTTGTGAGCCAGCGCCTGAGCCTGACTGGGATCATCGCATCCAAATTCCACCAGCAGGATTCCCCTGCCCTCGGGAAGCAGCTCGAGATTGGGCGTGCCTTTCTTGCGTAGCCCGTCAACGATGCGGCCCTCAAACCCTTCGAGTCCGATCGGGCCAAATTCCAGGATCGCGGGCACTTGTTCGGCGGCAATGAAGACGTCCGGATAGCCCAAACCAACGAGGGTCCTGTGCTGCGGACTGTGGATCAAGCGGAGTTTGGCTTCGAGCACGGTGACGCACGTACCTTCGCTGCCGACGATTGCTCGCGCCACATGGAAACCGTTTTCCGGAAGGAGCTGATCGAGGTTATAGCCGGAGACGCGCCGGGGAATTTTCGGATATCGCGTGCGAATGAGCGGGGCGTATTGATCGCGAATCGTTCGGAGCTTGGCGTAGATGCCCCGACCGCGACCGCCTCCAGCGATGAAGGAACTCAGTTCTGCTTCCGGCGTGGCGCCAACGTTCAGTTGCGTGCCATCGTAGAGCAGAACGCGAAGCTCTTCGACATTGTCAACGGTCTTGCCGGCGAGCAAGGAATGAGTCCCGCACGAATTGTTCCCGATCATTCCGCCCAGCGTGCAGCGGCTGTGGGTGGAAGGATCAGGACCAAATGTCAGATGGTGAATTTCGGCGCGCTCGCGCAGACGGTCCAGAACGACCCCCGGCTGAACGCGCGCAATTCTGGCGCCCGGATCGAGCTCCAGAATCTGGTTCATGTATTTGGTGAAATCCAGAACAACCGCGACATTGCAGCATTGGCCGGCAAGGCTCGTGCCAGCCCCACGCGGCAAAACCGGAGCGCCATATTTTCTGCATGCGGCTACGGTTGCGATCACATCATCGTCGTCACGCGGAACTACCAAGCCGATGGGAATTTGACGATAGTTGGAAGCGTCTGCGGCGTAGAGCGCGCGACTGCCGCGGTCGAAGCGCACCTCTCCGCGCACTGTCCGTCTAAGTTCGTGCTCTAATTCAGACGCCCGGCCAAACGAATCTACGGGTTTCCCGTGTGAGCTAAGCGGCAAGGGCATGCGATGATCCAAAATTCCCCCGCACTGAGGAACTCCTCAATTGTGAGCCGTGGCGATCGCCCCTTTGCCGATGATCACTCGGCCTTTATCAATTACGGAAACCTCCGGATCGATCCAAAACGCCCAGATGCCGGCCCCGATGAATAGCAGACATGCCGCAACGACGAATGGCGCAACCCACGATCCTCGGGCCACCAGGATCCCAAACACCGTGGGTGACAGCGCTCCACCGATTTGTCCCCCCATGTTCATCATTCCTGAGACCGTGCCGGAGTATTCCCCTCCGATGTCCATGGGCACCGCCCACGACGGCCCGATGATCGTTTCCAGGAAAAACATCGCGCCGGTCAAACAGTACACCGCCATGCGTGGACTCGCCGTAAGCGCCGCAGGTAGAATGCAGCTGCCGCACCCGAGCATCCCCATGATGGCTACCGAACGACGGGCAAATTTAACGTTACCCGTCTTGACCAATAGGAAGTCCGTCAGCCAGCCACCAACGGCGTCGCCCACCACGCCCGCACCGAGCGGCAGAGCGGCATAGGTACCCATTTTCAGCAGCGTGAATCCTCGGTAGGACACTAGATAGGAGGGCAGCCAAGACAGGAAAATCCACAAGCAGTAAAGGTATGTAAAGTATCCACACATCAGTGCCCACATGTTTGGGTGGCTGAGGAGGACTCTCCAGGGCACCTGTGGCCGCTTCCGCATCGTGGCCCGCCTTATTTCTTGGTTATGGTCGACTCCTCGAATGCGGGCAAGCTCGCCGCGGCTCACGCCGCCGTGCTCCTCCGGCGCGTTGCGATACGTGAGTGCAAATACGATGGACCATACCAGGCTAATCACGCCGATGACGTAAAATACAGTTCGCCAGCCGTACCGAATCATGATGACTACAGCTAGAGGCGGACCGATCGCCGCTCCGAATCGACTGGCAGCGTGGCTGATGCCCTGCACAAATCCGCGCTCCTCCCTGGGAAACCACAATTGCATGCCACGAGTAGCGGTAGGAAACGCACCTGCCTCTCCCACCCCCAGCATGAAGCGCACGGCCCAGAATGAGGAGACGCCGGCGGCAATCGTCGTCAGTGCTGCAATCACGGTCCGATACGTCATGATGGACGTAAGTACTTTACGTGGGCCAAATCGATCGCCCATCCAACCGCCAGGCACTTGAAAAAGTGCATACGCCCAGACGAAGGCGCTGAAAATAACGCCCATGGTGACTCTACTGAATCCGAACTCCTGGCTGATGAGTGGGGCAGTATTCGCGAGGCTGACGCGATCCAAATAGGTGATGAGGTACATCAAGCAAAGCAGGAACAGCACCGTCCAGCGCACATGGGTACTCCCAGTTTCCGGTGAATCGCCCATTGACGCCCCTTAACTGCCCAGTATTCCGACCCGCGTAGACGGGACTTACGGCTGCCCTTATCTGCTCACGGATGCGGGTTCAGGTTTCCGCGTGCCCGAAGGCGTAAGGCTATTGAGCGCTGCCATTATGCCGCCTTCCTTATGCGGTATGCCAGCGAGGCGCAGGCCCATTTCGACCCCGCTCAGAGTCCCGGCAAGCATAAGGTCGTTGAAGCTGCCGAGGTGCCCGATGCGAAAGGCCTTGCCCGCGAGCTTGCCTAAGCCCGCCCCTAGAGACATGTCAAAATGTTCCAGAATGATTTTGCGCAGCCGGTCCGCATCGTGGCCTTCCGGGGTAAATACGGCGGTCATCGAATTGGAACGATCTCCAGGCCCCAAGCGCGTACCGCGGCGCGGGTGGCTTCGCCATGCCGAACATGACGACGAAAGATGTTTGCCAGTCCTTCTTCCTGCATCATTGTCAGCGCCTCGCGCAAGCCGAAAAGAAGGTTCGTGGCGGGCGTGTACGGGAAAAAGCCGGCTTGGTTGTGCTTGAGCATCTCCTGCCAATCCCAATAGGAGCGCGGCAATTTTGCATTCTTGTTTGCGGCGAGCGCTTTTTCGGAAATCGCATTGAAGCCGAGGCCCGGCGGCACCATCAGCCCTTTCTGCGAACCGCAGGCGGTGACGTCCACTTCCCATTCGTCCATTCGGAAATCGATCGAGCCCAACGATGAGATCGCATCCACGATCAGCAGAGCCGGATGCCGCAGCCGGTTCATGACGCGCCGTAGTTCCGGTATGCGGCTGGTTACACCGGTCGAGGTTTCGTTATGGACGACCACCACCGCCTTCACCGCGTGCCGAGTATCTGAGCTCAGCCGCGCCTCGAGATCAGCGGCCGAAGCGCCGCGGCGCCAATTTCCGGGAACGTAATCGACGTCGAGACCTAGCCGCTCCCCTATTTGGTGCCAGACATCGGAGAACTGGCCCGTCTCGAAAATAATCACCCGGTCGACGGCCGACAGCGTATTGATCAGGGCTGCCTCACAGGCTCCCGTTCCGGATGAGGGATACACAATCACGTGGCCCCTCGTTTGAAAGATTTCGCGCAATCCCGAGAGGATCGCCAGTCCAAGCTCGGCAAACTCAGGTCCGCGGTGATCGATCACCGGCTGATCCATTGCGCGTAGCACTCGATCAGGAACGTTCGTAGGACCGGGAATCTGAAGGAAGTGACGGCCTGTGTGAATCATTTCACCCTCGAAGCAACATACCCCTTTGCCTTTATATCATATCGGCGTTGCTTCCTCGGGACGATAGCCATAAGAGCTTTAACCAGAGGATGGGCCAGAGATCACTCTCTGCAAAGCGGATAAGTTACAATGCCTCGCTGGCAGAACAGATTCCATGACCGCGCTATTAGGAGAAGCAACATGCAGGAAACCGCACAAGAATATAAGCAGCGCATTTTCGGCTACCTTGCCGAAAACGACCCGCTGAAGATTCAGTCGGCGACATCGAAGAAATTGGGGCGCTTGATCTCGCGTGCGTCGGCTTCAAAATTGCGCAAGCAGCCGGCGCCTGGGAAATGGTCGGTTTCGGAAATCCTAGCCCACTTGGCGGATACCGAACTTGTGGTCGGCTACCGGCTGCGCGCGATTCTCGGCGCTCCCGGCACATCGATTCAACCGTTCGATCAAGATCAATGGGCGCAGGCGATGGGTTACAGCAAGGCGGACGCACGCAGATCGCTCGAACGCTTTGCTGCTTTCCGCAAAGCGAATCTCGATCTGCTGAAAACTCTCTCTCCTGCACAGTGGAAATATCATGGCATGCATGCCGAGCGCGGCGAGGAATCGATTGAGACCATAGCCAGGCTCTCCGCCGGCCACGACATCAATCACCTGAGACAAATCGAGAAAATCCTTTCGTAATGAGGTGAGCCCGAATATCGGCTGCCTGTCGGCGACCACTCTGTTTACAGATTTGTCGAAGTGTTCCCCAGCGGAACACCGAAGCGCGCTATGGAACAGATCTTCTCTCCCCGACTGCGAATCAATCTCTACGGTCTTTATTTTCAGGCCCTTGGTTCCCCGGATATGGCCATTCCATTGCCCCTTGATTCTCGTTGATGCAAGGGCATCAGGGGGATAAGAAAATGGTTCAGAGCAATATTGAGCGGGAGATCACCAGCGCGCAGGAAACCATGGGCGAAGTACGGCTGTGGCAAGCTGTCGTTGTGAGAGCGATCGAAGATTGGATGTCCGGGCCACTCCGGCAAAAGCGCCAAGCAGACCATTATATTTTCGATGACAACCCGGATTTCTCCATGGCCTGCCAATCCGCGGGATTGAACGCGGAAGATCTGCGAGCGCGGCTAACAAGGATTCGGAGCCGGCACTTGCACGAGCGAGGAGCAATCGCTGCGTAGGGTCTGAAATAGGTAAGGGGCGTTCAGCAGCAGCTACGATACACGTTTGACCGAATCCATCAGACCGAAAAAACCCTCGGCGAGTGTCGGGTGGATGTAAACCGCGCCCTTGAGCACGGTATACGGTGCGTCCGCCAGCATCAAGGCGCCCAGAATTTGCACCAATTCTCCGCCTTCGCTGCTCAGAATGGCAGCGCCGAGAATGCGGTCCGTTTCCGCATTCACAATCAGCTTCATCATTCCGGCAGTTTCGTCTCGTTCGATGGCGCGAGCGACGTGGGACATTGCATAAGCGCCAATTTTCAGCTTCTGACCCGACGCGCGAGCTTCCTTCTCCGTCATGCCGACGCGGCCAAGCTGCGGGTCTGTAAAGAGCGCGTAGGGCACATAGCGATTTGCGATATTCAGACTTTTTTGCTCGATCAGGTTGCCGAAAATAATCTGGTAATCATTATAAGAAATGTGCGTGAAGGCCGGTCCGCCCTTAGCGTCACCGAGCGCCCAGATTCCGGCAACACTGGTCTCCAGCCGCGAATTCACCTTGATATAGCCATGGGCATCTAATTCCACACCCGCCTTGTCTAGTCCAAGATTATCCGTATTCGGCCGGCGACCGGTCGCGGCCAGGAGGTGAGAGCCCGTAATCGTGTCGCTGTGGCCCTTAGTGTCGAGCGTCAAAGCAATTCGTTGCGCTTTCTTCTCGACTTGGACTGAATTGGAATTCAGCCGGAACTCGATGCCTTCGCTTTCGAGGGCCTTGTGCAGCTCCCCCGCGACGTCCTCGTCTTCTCGCGGCAATATTTGCGGACCGCGCTGCACGATCGTCACACGGCTACCGAAACGCCGAAACATCTGGCCGAACTCCAGGCCAACGTACCCGGCGCCAACAATCAGCAGATGCTCGGGCACTTCGCGTATTTCCATGAGCGATTCGTTTGTCAAATAGTCGATGGTATCCAGGCCAGTAATCTTTGGCGGATCGGGGCGTGTGCCTGTGTCGATGAAGATCCTATCGCTTTGCAGGACTTCGTGGTCGACTTGCACCTCATGTGAGGATAAAAAACACGCCTGACCGCGATACAGGCGCAGCGTGCGATGCCGGGCCACGTTGCGTTCCTGCCCCTCGCGAGACCGCCTAACCACCGCATTCTTGCGGTCCACCACAAAAGAAAGATCCACTTCCACGCGGCCGGTTCGCACGCCCCAACGCGCGCCGTTCCGCGCGTAATGGGCCACTTGCGCGGAGGCGATCATTGTTTTTGTGGGTGTGCAGCCGGTATTGACGCAGGTACCGCCCAGGTGGGATTTCTCGACGAGAGCTACCCTCCAGTCATGTTCGGCGAGGGCATAGCAAAGCGGATTGCCCCCTTGTCCGGAGCCGATCACGATGGCGTCGTATTTTTCCACGTCAAGTCGTATTGTTCACGTTAAAATGGGCGCGCCATTTTGAAAATTCAGGGCGGTAGTCTAACCCGCCGTGCTCTTTGCCCGATAATCGGGGCGGACCAGCTTGGCGCCTTCCACCATGGCTTGCAGCTTTCTGAAAGCGATGTCGCGAGGCAGGTACTTCATCCCGCAATCGGGCGCCACCACCAAGCGGTCCACGCTGACGAAAGGAAGCGCTCGCCGAATGCGGCTGGCAACAATCTCCGGCGTTTCCACCTGATGTGTGGAAAGGTCGAGCACGCCCAAGATGATTGTCTTGCCGCGCAATTTCTCGAGCACGGAGCAATCGAGCGACGATTGAGCCGTCTCGATGGAAACCTGATCCACGGGAGCTTCGGCCAATTCCCCAAGGAAGGAATATCCCGAAGGCCGCTCATGAATGATCGCCGCATATCCGAAACAA
>Ga0209802_1001200_pt1 | contig 19494 bp, 24 predicted proteins | sample GraSoiAngelo_129_FD_185886 | JGI IMG/M metagenome (GOLD analysis project Ga0209802, IMG submission 185886) | Grasslands soil microbial communities from the Angelo Coastal Reserve, California, USA - 14_0927_12_40cm (SPAdes) (version 2) | ecosystem: Environmental > Terrestrial > Soil > Grasslands ... | reverse complement strand
CCGGTGGTTACGCCGGCGCTTCTGGAGCCAGTCGCATCCGAGCTCGTGCCAGCAGGAAGACGAGAACTCCCAGGCCAATCCAGACCACCTGCCGAAGTCGCCTGAGGAGGCTGAAGGCCAGCCCCGCCGGGGCCCCGAGCCCGAGCGCCGCGAACGCGGCGGTGTTGGCGCCTTCCAGTGCGCCGAGGCTTCCGGGGACGAAGAAGGTGGCGAAGCGTACGGCGGAGCCGAGCGTCTCGATGACCAGCGCGGTCGTGAGCGACGCCGGAATCTGGAGCACGCGCAGGAAGAGCCAGGCCTCGAGGGCGCCCATGAGCCACCCGAGCAGGTGAAAGCCGACCGAGAGCGCGAACCGCCGCCACTCGCGCCGATAGAAGCTTTGCAGCGTCCGATCCAGGTTCTCCGCGCCCGCCAGCGCGTCGAGCTTCTTGACACGCGCCAGCAACCGCGCGCCGCGGGTCACGAACCCGGCGATCTGGACGGCCAGGAAGCCGCCCGCGCCGATCAGCTCGACGAGCAAGAGCCAGAGCATCGCGCGGACGAGCCGCGCGTCGACGGCCAGCGCCACCGCAGCGATCACGCCGATGAGCAGGAAGAGCGCTTGCGAGAGCGTGATCGTGGTCTTGGCGACGATCACCGACGCGATGCTCTCCTGATAGGGGACGTGCGGCCTCAAGAACCATACCTTGACCGCGTCCCCTCCGATCGGCGCCACGGCGGTCATCACGTTCACGGCCTCACCGGCGATTCGCGCCGCCACCAGGCGAAGAAACGGTACGCGATCGTAGACGAACGCATAGCGCCATCCCAGCGTGTCGACGGCCATGATCAGCGCGAACGGCAGGCAGACCAGCAGCGACCGCCAGCCGAGGGCGCGCGCGGTGGCGGTAAGGGCCTCATCGCTCCCTACCCGCACGATGAGGATGACCATGATCGCGAGGCCGGCAACGGTGGCGAGCGAGCGAAAGACGCGCACGTCTCGTTAGATAGCAACTGCGGTGCCACCAGGAGCGTCAAGGTTGACGGTGGTGGCGTCAGAGTTGACGCTCATGCCATACTGCCGAGGTGCCACACGGGAGTGCGAGCTCGGGCCAGTCGCGACGCTTGCTCGGCGTGGCGGCTTTGGCCCTGACCGGCTTCGTCGTGCTGGCACTGCTCGCGGCCGCCCATCAGTTCTCCGCTCTCGACCATCAGGCGCGCGCCCTCGTCCACCTCACCCGGCTTCCGCTCCTGGATCCAGCCATGATGGGCGTCTCCGGCCTGGGCGAAAACTACGGGCTGATCCCTCTCATCACGCTCGGTGTCGCGGCTCTCTGGCGCCCGAGCCGTCGCTGGGCGGTGGTCTTGCCGCTCTTGATGGCCGGCACGGGCGTGCTCCAGCTCGTCGCGAAGTGGGCCATCGATCGCCCGCGCCCGAATCTCTCGGCCTGGGGTTTTCCGAGCGGTCACGTGCTGAGCCTGGTGGTCTTCTTCGGCCTGATGACCTATCTGCTCACGAGCTCGAGGTTGGCGCGATGCTGGCGGTGGCTCGGCTATGCGGGCTGCGCGGCGACGGTGCTCGCGGTCGCGTTCAGCCGTCTCTACCTCGAGGCGCACTGGGTGACGGACGTCGCCGGTGGATTCACCCTGGGCCTCGCCTACCTGCTGCTGGCGATCTGTCTCGTGGAGACCATCGCGCGCCGCCGGGTAGCGGCGAGCCTTCGGGGCTCAGAAGCGCAGGTTCACCTTACCGACGATGAAGGGCGTGGAGCCGACGTCGATCCGGTTGTCGTGGCGGTCTGAGTATCCTTCGCCCTCGAAGTAGAAGCGGTTGAACGCGTAGCCGCCGGTCACCTCGAAACCGATGTGCCGCAGATCGAAGCGGACTCCCGCGTAGAGCCGCATCTCACGGTAGAAGATCTTGTCGTCCTTGTCTTCCCGATCCGCCCGATAGAAATGGTCGCTGTCCCACTGGAATCCGACGTAAGCCCGTAACGGCCGGAAGATCTCCCAGGTCGCGCGCGACCGAACCGTATAGATCGGGAAGTACTCCGCGTCGAGCGTGAGGCTCTCGAACGGCTTGTACTGGATCATCGAGAACGGAAAGCCGATGACGGCCCTGAATCTGTCGGACGGCACCCACGCGTACGCGATGCCCGGGACCGGCAGCGTCCGGCCGAACACCTGCTCGTCGGTCGCGTAGATCAGCGTGAAGATCCACGAGTTGCGCTCACCCTGTGGGACGCGCAGGAGCGAGACGAATCGGAAGTACATCTCGTTGACGCTATTGAAAGGCTCGTCGCTGGCGGAGCCGACTGTCAGGGCCACGCCGCCGGTCCAGCCGTTGTCGAACTTGTGTCGATAGCTGACGCTGGCGCTTGCGTCCCAAAGCTCGCTTGGAAAGCGACCGCCCGCCTCCGGCAACCGCGCGCGGGTGTCGATGTCCTGATAGAGCGTCTTCGCGGCGAACGCGAATTCGTCGGTGGAGTCTTGATAGAGAGGGGCGAACAGGGTGACTCGCTGCTCGGTCATCGTGAAGTGAGTCTGTTGATCCTCGACTTTGCGCTCGGGGTAGAAGGTATAGCGATAATCAGCCCGCGGGATCTGCTTGCCCATCTCCGGGTTGAGCCACGCCTGGAGCTCGGACTGCGCGGCGGCGGTGACCGGTCGGATCGCGAGCAATGCCACTCCCAGGACCAACACCGCCACCAGGCGAGCGGGAGGCATTCGGGACCCTCCTCTGCCGGCCTCGATTGGTCTGGTGCGGTGAGCCCGGCGTCCAAGTCCACATCGGTCAGCAAGAGCCAGGCCAACAGGGCGGTTCAATCGGCCGCCCATCAGCGTGCCGTAATGACGTAGTGTGTGGGGGTGAGTTCCGTCGAGCCGGTCACCGAAGGGCAGATCTCGCCAGCCCGCCGGTGGGCCATCACGTTCTCCGTGATGATGGTCACGGTCATGCAGGTTCTGGACTCGAGCGTGACCAACGTCGCCCTGCCCCACATGCAGGGCTCGATGTCGGCCGGTATCGAGGAGATGTCGTGGGTCATCACCTCGTTCCTCGCCGCGAACGCCATCGTCATTCCGGCGACCGGTTGGCTCTCGGCCCGATTCGGTCGCCGCCGGTTCTTCCTGATCTGCACGGTCCTCTTCACCGTGAGCTCGTTCCTCTCCGGGATCGCGCCGTCGCTCGAATTCCTCGTCGCCATGCGCATCCTGCAGGGCCTTGGCGGCGGGCCGGTCATTCCGATGGCGCAGGCGATCATGTGGGAGATCTTCCCGCTGCGACAGCGCGGGACGGCGATGGCCGTGTGGGGCGGCGGCATCATGCTGGCGCCGATCCTGGGCCCGACCGTGGGCGGATGGATCTGCGACAACTGGTCCTGGCGCTGGATCTTCTACATCAACCTCCCGATCGGCCTCGGCGGTTTCCTGATGGTGAGCGTGTTCCTGTTCGACGCCCCGTTCGTCAAGAAGCCGCGCGGGATCGACATGGTGGGGCTCGTGCTGATGATATTCGGCTTCGGCTTCCTGCAGCTCTGCCTCGATCTCGGCGAGAAGTACGACTGGTTCGACTCGGGCCTGATCATCGGGCTGCTCATGCTCGCCGTCTGCGCGCTCGTCGCGTTCGTCATCCGCGAGCTGCTGGTCGCCGAGCCGATCCTCGATCTGAGCGTGTTCAACGACCGGAACTTCGCGGTCGGCACCATGTGCATCGCGCTCGTCGCCCTGGGCTTCAACTCGAGCGTCCTGCTGGTCGCGCTGTACGCGCAGAAGATTCTGGCGTGGGATGCCTGGAACGCCGGGCTCGTGCTGGCGCCCGGCGGCCTCGGCACCATGATCTCGCTCATGATCTCCGGCCGCCTGGTGGCGCGCGCGGACCAGCGTCTCATGCTGATCGGTGGCTGCCTGCTGAACGCCGTGGCCTCGACGATGATGACGAGCGTGACCGTGGGCATGGATTACTGGAGCCTCGCGTGGCCACGCTTCCTCCAGGGATTCGCGATGGGCTTCATCTTCCCGCCGCTCCAGACGCTCACGCTCGCCACGATCCGTCTGGAGCGTCTGGGCAACGCGACTGCCGCCTACAACGTCGTGCGCAACATCGGGGGGAGCATCGGCGTCGCGCTGGCCACCACGCTCCTGGTCCGGCGCAGCCAGGCGCATCAGACCACGCTAGTCAGCCATCTGGACATCTGGGACGCCGACACGACGGCGAAGCTCAAGCAATGGACGGCTCATTTCGTGAGCCAGGGCGCGGACTCGTTCACGGCCGGTCGACGCGCTCTTGCCATGCTGTACCGAGGCGCAGTCGAGCAATCGCAGGTCATGGCTTACGCGGACGACTTCTGGCTGATCTCGGTGCTGTTCGTCTGCATCGTGCCGCTGATTCCCCTCATGCATCGCGTGCGCACCGAGCAGAACGAGCGCGCGCGCGAGCGCCCCGGCCGCGTCGAGGCCTTGCCCGCTCCGGACGATTCGCCGATCATGCCCGACCGCGGCATCGACTGAGCCCGCTCCTCGCCTAGCCCACGAGCCCGAGAAACGCCGCGACGATCTCCGCGGCGACGTCGGCGCCCGCGCGCCGCGGCACGCGAAAGAGATCGTGGCCGGCGCCCGTGACGGCGACCAGCGAGGTCGGCGCCGCGATCAGGGTCCGGGCCGCCTCGATCTCCTCGAGCGAGCCGAACGGGTCGCGGGAGCCGTGCGCGAACAAGGTGGACGCGGTGAGCTTCGGAAGATGCGCCGTGCGGAGCTCCGACGGGCGCCCCGGCGGGTGAAGCGGATAGGAGAGCAACAAGAGGCCGTCGACAAGGCCGGCCTCGCCCGCCGCGAGCATGCTGGCCTGCCGGCCTCCGTACGACTGCCCGCCGAGAAACACGCGGCCGCCCAGCCGTAACCTCATCGCCGCGACCGCCTGGCGCAAGCCCTCGCGGTCCCGCGCCGCCCCCGCCGGGCGCGGGGGCGCCGTCCGGCTCGCCTGACGGAAGGGCAGGTCGTAGCGGAGCACAGTGAGGCCGCGGGCGGCGAACGCCTCGCCGAGCGCCATCAGCAGGGGCGCTCTCGCGTTGCCGCCGGCGCCGTGGGTCAGCACGAGCCCGTCGCCTGACGGCGACCGTGGCTGGTGGAGCTCCTCGCTCACGCCGCGTGTCCGGTCGTCGGCTACGAGATGCGGCGGTAAATCACGTGGCGGCGGTTGGTGGTGTAGGGACGCACGTGCTGGGCCCAGCGCCCGTCCTCGACTGCCTTCGCCCACGCGTCGCTGGTGAGCACCGCCGGGCTCTCGATCTCGTAGAGCGCGTTGTAGGCAGGCTCGCTCTCGATCACGATCGTCCGCCGCTCGCCGCCGATCATCATCGTCACCGGCTCGCTCTTGAAACGCGCGACCGCGATGACGCCGGGTACCCCGAGCAGGGCCGGCACGTGCTCCGTGTCGTAGACCTCGTTGAAGAGGGCGTCCTTGTCCGGGCGGACGCTCATGGCCGCGCTGAAGAGATAGCGAGTCTGGATCGGCATGTGGGTCTCCTTTGTCGAGAGTGTCGAATGTCCCAATCCTAGCTCATCATGTGGACGGTTCGTGTTTCGCCACTATCGGCAGTGGCGGCGGCGTGCCCACGGGATTGTCGGGAGCGCCGAGGCCCGATGCTACGATGATCGAGGAGGAATTTCATGACGTTCGGCGGCGTCGTTTTTCTTCTCGTCCTCGTCGGCCTCATCGTCGCGATCATCCTGACGTACAACAAGCTCGTCGGGCTGCGCCAGCGGTCCGAAGAAGCGTGGTCGGACATCGACGTGCAGCTCAAACGCCGCACCGACCTGGTGCCCAACCTGATCGAGACCGTCAAAGGCTACGCCGCGCACGAGCGGACCACGCTCGATCAGGTCGTTCGCGCCCGCGGCGCGGCGGTCGCGGCCCAGACGCAAGAGGCGCGCGCGCAGGCCGAGAACCAACTGACCGGCGCGCTCCGTCAGCTCTTCGCGCTCGCCGAGTCGTATCCCGAGCTGAAGGCGAACCAGAGCTTCAGCGAGCTCCAGGGCTCGCTCGGCCAGATCGAGGAGACGATTCAAAGCTCGCGTCGCTACTACAACGCCGTCGTCCGCGATTTCAACACCACCATCGACAGCTTCCCGTCCAACCAGATCGCGTTGTTCTTCCGCTTCGCCAAGCGCCAGTACTTCGAGCTCGACCGCCCCGAAGAACGTCAGGTCCCGCGCGTCGCCTTCGGGAGCTAATCGCATCGGCCGGATCGCCGCGCTGGCCCTCGTGCTGGCGACCGCGTGCCCGGCCGCGGCGCAGACGCGAGGGCTGTTCTCGATCGACAGCTTCGTCACCAGCCTCGTGGTCAACGCCGACGGAAGCCTCATCGTCCGCGAGGACATCACCTTCGACTTCCGCGGCTCGCACCAGGGCATCTTCCGCCGCATCCCGCTGCGCTATATGCGCGACGGACTTGAGTTCCCGCTGACCCTGGGCGGCATCGGCACCTACGACGAGTCGAACCGCCCCCTCCGGACCGAGGTGTCCTACCCGGATCGCTCGGTCGTGATCAAAGCGTGGGTACCCGGCGCCGTCGATACGAAGAAGACGGTCAGCGTCGTGTACCACGTGCGTCGCGGCGTGTTCGCGTACGAGGATCACGACGAGGTCTACTGGAACGCTACCGGCACCGAGTGGAACGTGCCGATCAGGACTGCCGAGGTGTACGTGACCCTGCCGGCAGGCATCGGCGACGCCGACGTGCGAACCACCGCCTACACCGGCGGCCTCGGCGCGATCGGGCGCGACTACGCGGTGGATCGCGTCCAGGGCTACTGGCGGTTCAGGACGACCCGCGCGCTGCGGCCGCGCGAAGGTGTGACGGTGCTGGTCGGTTGGCCGCCGGGCCACGTGGCGCATCCCTCGGAGCTCCGGCGGGCCGGGTGGCTCGTCGCCGACTACTGGCCGCTCGGGCTGCCGGCGCTCGCCCTGATCTGGGGTGGAATCGTCTGGTGGGCGTTCGGGCGCGATCCCGGGGGAAGGCGTTCGGTGAAGCCCGAATATGCGCCGCCCCTGGACATGATTCCGGCGGAGGCGGGCGCGCTCCTCGACGAGCGCGCGCATCCGCGCGACGTCATCGCGACCGTCGTCGATCTCGCAGAGCGAGGCTACTTGTCGATCGAGCCGATCACGACGGCCTTCGGCTCGCAGGACTTCATGTTCAAGCGGCTCAAGCCCATCGCCGGTGACCCCGAGCTGAAAGACTTCGAGCTCTTCGTGCTGGCCAAGGTCTTCGGCGGCGACTGGGCGATCAACATGCGACTCCTGTCCGAGGTGCGGCGCGACTACGAAAACGTGTTTCCGCCGATCCGCGACCGGCTCTACCGTCTCATGGTCCAGAACGGGCTCTTCCCGGCCTCGCCCGGCCACGTCCGCGCGGGATGGATGCTGGCGGGCGCGATCACGGCGATCGCCGGATTCATGCTGCCGACTTTCGCGCCGACCTGGCTCGAGATCTACGAGCCGTGGCTTCGTCTCGGCGTGATCGTGAGCGGTCTCGTCTTCGTCGGCTGGGGGTGGGTCATGCCGCACAAGACGTGGACGGGCGTGCAGCGGGTGGCGCAGGTGCGTGGCTTCCAGGAGTTCCTGGAGCGCGCGGAGAAGGATCGCCTCGAGCGCCTGCCGGCCGACACCTTCCATCGGTGGCTGCCGTGGGCGATCGCCCTCGGCGTGACCGAGCGCTGGATCTTCAACTTCCAGGGCCTCAAGGTCGCCGCGCCGTCGTGGTATCTGAGTCGTGGCGATTTCTCGTTGCCGAGCTTCGCTCACGACCTCAGCTCCTTCGCGCAGCGGACCGAGGAGGCGATCCTCACGACGCGGCGGGGCTACGCCGACGGCCGGGGTGCGGCGGGCGGCGGCGGGTTCTCGAACGGCTCATCGGGTGGCGGCGCGGGCGGCGGAGGCGGCGGGACGTTCTGAGTCGGTGTACGTGAGGGTGAGTCGTCCTTGACGGAGGACTGGCGCGCATGGCCAAACCCAGGCCGGGAAAGAAACGCGGGAAAGACGGCGGCGATCAGACCCAGCTGCCGGCGCTGCCACCTACACCAAGGACCAAGCAACAGTCCTCGCTCGGGATGCGCTTCGAGACGCCACAACCGCCTACGTCCAGCATGTGACGTGGGTCAACACGCAGCCTATCGATGCCCAGATTGGTGCAGCCCAGATCCTCCTCGGCGGCTTATGCTCTGACGGCCCGCTGCTTGTCTGTCTCGACAACCGCGTGAACTTCGGGCCGCCGCATAGACCGAATTACACGCGATTGGCTCCGCGACCGAAGCAGCACTGCTCCTAATCCAAGCCTACTCCGCTTATGACTACGCGACACACCCTCTCGACACGTCAGTGCTGCTCACCAAACGCGTGCTGGACCAAGTGGCCGCGGCTATTCCGAACATCGGGGGTGTCCCGAAAATTCTCTCGATTTCTGTTCAGCCCGACGAACACGGGACTCATTCCCACTTCGTTGACTTGACCTCCGCGAAGATCCAGGACGGCCTTGCGACATGGCACGAGCTTGAAGCGGAGATGTTTCAGTCGCTCACAGCGACTCTGCAGGCCGCGGAGCCAGGTGAGGCTTCTGCGGCGGCCGTCGACGACCCCGTACAGGGACACCCGCTCGCGGATGCCGCAGGGGCGGCGCCACCTGCTGTCCCAGGATGACCTCTCGGGAGCCCGCGCGTCCCGGCTCATCGCTCATCGCCTCACCACGACGCGCTTGCTGCCCGAATTCTTCTGATCTGTTCGGCATGCTCATGCGCGTGGTTGGCGTTTAGCTCCAACCATCGTTCGATGGTATAGCGTCCCCGTTCGTCGTGGATTCCGGCTCGCTGCCACTCCGCCTCGGCGATCTCCGCCAGGAGCTCTAGAGTTGTGGCCCGCGCGACCTCGATCATGCGAAGCGCTGCCTCGATCGGGCGGCTGTCATACCGCAGCTGTCGTGCATACGCTTCCTGATCAAAGCTTTGGATCATCGGGGACTCCTCAGCGAGGAGCCGGCGAAGCCGCAGGGCAGCGATAATTTCGCTATCGGCCAAATGGTGAACGACCTCACGAATGCTCCATTCGGTCGGAGCTCGTCGCCGATCCAACTCACCTGCGGTTACGGTCTCGAGGGCCTGCACGACCTCAGCGTGCCCCCGGCGGTACTGTTCGATCAGCGCCGATCGCGAGTCGCCCGTCATGTCAACTCCTGAAGCGCCATGAGAATCGCGCCGGCGCCGCGTCATGAGTCAAGCCAGGTGCGGAGCGCATCACGAGTTAGTTGAACCACCCGCGCGCCGGATCTCGCTTCTGAGCGCGAGCGCTCGTTTGAACTCGACCCGGGCCTGCGACCACGCCTCCGCGCTCCAGCGCGTCTGCAGCATCACGCGCATCACGCGGTTGATGCGGAGCCAAGGGTGCCAGAGGCGAGGGTCGGTGTCGTTCATTTCGCCTTCGGCATACGCTGGTCCACGGTGTCGGGGAGGCAGACCGAGAACTCCTTCTTGGGCGGTTCGATCGGACCTGCCGCCAGCAGCGTGAGCAGTACGGGAATGATCATGTCAGCTTCCGCAGCGCTTCGCGAGCCGCGTAGTAGCCGCACATTCCGTGGACGCCCGCACCGGGCGGCGTCGATGCGGAGCAGAGGAAGAGACGGGGATTCGGTGTCCGATACGGCGCGCGGCGCAGCGTGGGGCGCGCGAAGAACTGCGCGATGTCGGCGACGCCTCCCGTGATCGCGCCACCCTTGTTGTTCGCGTTCCTCGCTTCGATCTCGCGGGGCGGCATCGTCCGGCGCGCCGCGATGATGTCGCGAAAGCCGGGGGCGAAGCGTTCGATCTGCGCTTCGATCCGCTCGGTCATGTCGATCTCGCAACCGTTCGGCACGTGGCAGTACGCGTAGCCCGCGTGCTTCCCGTTCGGCGCGCGTCTGCGATCGAAGTTGCTCTGCTGGCAGACGATCAGGAACGGATGATCGGGCGCGCGGCCTTCCCACATCGCCTTCTCGGACTCTGCGATATCTTCCAGCGTACCGCCCACATGCACCGTCGATGCGCGATCGCAAGCCGAATTGCTCCACGGGATCTTCTGCTCGAGCGCCCAGTCGAGCTTGAATACGGCCGGCCCGTATCGATAGCGCGCGAGCCTGCTCGCATAGCTTTTGGGAAGCTGGTCCTTCGCGATCTCGATCAGCTGTGCCGGCGAAGTGTCGAAGAGGACCACGCGCGATGAGGGAAGCTGGGCGAGATCGACAATCCTCCGCTCGCATTGGATCTCGCCGCCGAGCGAACCGAAGTACGAAGTTAGCGACTTCGTGATCTCGTGCGATCCGCCTTCGGCGCACGGCCAATCGACGACGTGCCCGGTCAGCGCGAACACCATCCCAACGGCGCCGGTCAGCGGATGCGTCAGCGGGAGGATCGAATGACCGGCACATCCCGCGAGGAGCGCGCGCGCGGGATCCTCCGTGAAGAGAGACTTGGCGAGCGCGTACGCCGAACGCAGGCCGTACCAACCGAAGCGCGCCATCGTCAGCGGCTGCTGGGGGAGCTTGAAGGGAGGCGAGAGCAGATCTTCGAAGAGCAGGTCGGGACGATGGAGAAACGCTCCGAAGAAGCGCCGCCAGCGATCGCCGTCGGCGCCCAGGGTCTCAGCGGTCTCCTCGAACGACCGCGCGAGTAGAGCCGCGCGCCCGCCATCGAGCGGATGAGCGACCGAGTACGGTGCGTGGATCCAGCGAAGGCCGTGCTGCTCGAGCGGAAGCTTCCGGAAGAACGGCGACACTACACCGGTCGGATGCACCGCCGAGCACACGTCGTGGATCAGCCCGGGCAACGTCAGCTCTTCGCTCCGCGTCGAACCACCGATCGTGGAGCTCGCTTCTACGACCAGCACCGACTTCTGCGCCTGCGCCAGCGAGATTGCCGCGGCGAGCCCGTTCGGACCCGAGCCGATCACGATCGCGTCGTACCCTGGCACGCGCGGAGATTAGCAGAACTCATCTGGTGATCGAGAGTATTTCGGGCGGGAAGAGCCGAGGAACGTTTTGGTACGCTGCGAAGGTGTCTTGCAGCGTGACTCTAGGGGCTACCTCGAAGCGGGTAAGCCCAACCGTCGCGGCTGCGCGCCCGGCTCATGGCCGACCGCCAGGACTACCTGCGTCAGCTGATCGCGCCGCTCGACGTGGTGCTGCCCGAGCACCGCGCCGTCCTCGGCGATCTGCTGACCGCCCGGGCGCGCGGCACCCTCGCGCGGTTCCCCACGGCGTAGCACCTGGCGCACGCCAATCCCCGGACGATCGCTGAACGACGCCACGGGCGTCCGCGACAGCGCACGGCGCTCGCTCTACAGTGGCAAGGCGGCGGCCGCGCGCGCTCACGTCGTGCGCACGCTGGTGAGCCAGCTCGAGCGGCTCACCCGCGCGATTGACGAGGTCGACCACGCCGCCACGACGCTGCTGCCCCCCAGCGCGCCAGGCAGTGGGCCCTCCGACGCCGAGTTGCTGCAGACCATCCCGGGCGTCGGCCCGCAGACGGCCGCCACCCTGCTCGGCGAACTCGGCGCGCTCACCCGCTTCACCGATGCGCGGGCGCTCGTCGCGTATGTCGGCTTTTACCCGGTCATCCACGAGAGCGGCGACCGCGCGGCGCCTCCTCGCTTGTCGCCCGTCGGCTCTCGTATTGCGCGCCATTCTCTCTACCTCGCCGCCGTCAATGCCGTGCGCCGTAGTGGCGAGTGGCGCACCATTTATCTCCGCAAGAAGGCCCAGGGCAAAACGGCCAAGCAAGCGCTGGTCGTGGTCGCCGTCAAGCTGCTTCATGCGCTGTACGCCATGCTCAAGCACCGGCAGCCCGACAACCCCTCACGTCTCCTCGTCTCGCCGGCGACGATTGGGTCTTGACATCTCATGGGATGTCTCGGTGGAGGATGGCTGGCGGGAGTCTAGCTGAACGTCGCGATGCGCACCAGCGCGACACCGCGCGAACACGCGCTACGGCTAAGCAAATCCACGACCGCATAACCCCATGGGCATCAATGCGGGTTCGAATGTCTAGCGCTGGCGTTCAAGCGTTTGGAGGCCGCGCAGCCCGCACGCTGGTGGTGTACATTGCGTCAACGCTGGAGAGGAGGTTTGGCGTACTGCAAAACATCTGAATACGTCGTAATCGCCGAAGATGAACGTTATCTGGGAGGAGACAAAGCCCGGAACCTTCAGTGCCGGCGGAGATTCTGGCTCGCTCGTCGTCGCGCAGAGCGGAACGAACGCCCGCAAGCCGGTCGGCCTGGTCTTCGCGGGTAGCGGCGTCATCTCCATTGCTAATCCGATTGGCCCGGTGCTGGAGCGCTTCGGCGTCACGATCGACGGACAATAGAGGTCTTGGCGTCCTGACCGCCTTGCTCCTCGTCGCCCTCGCGGCCGGTGCGTCCGGCCCGGGCGGCGAGGCGAGTGAGCATGGCCCAGGCCTGACGATGGCAGACGAGCCTCGAAGAGGCGCAGCGCGATCTCGCTGAGCAAGTAATGGCCTTGCCCGGTGTTGTCGGTGTGGCCATCGGACAATGCGACGGCGAGCCCTGCCTCAAGGTGCTCGTAGCCGCGCGCACGGCGGACCTGGCAGGGAAGATCCCCGTGAGGTTCAAGGGATACTCTGTGGCGATCGACGAGACGGGGGAACTCCGCGCTCCCCGTCCACCCACTCCAAGGCGTCCCTGAGCACCGCTCTCCTCGCCTGAGTCCTTCTTCTTCAGCTCATCCAGGGTCTCAAGCAGGAACCGGGACAGCGTTGCCGACGCTCCTACTACTAGGCGTGCGTGCCGTGGTTGGAGTCCCTCCACTGTAGGTTCGGCCGTGCCCAGGAATCAGGACCTCCTACGCAGGGCACTCTATGAGGCCGGAGAGCGGACTAGAGAGAATCGCGATGCGTGAGTTGGTGGCTCTCACTCGTACCCGGGCCCACGGCCAGAACCCAGAGCTTTCTTCAATGGCTCCGCGACCGGGTATCAGGACGCTGTCGACCTCGTGCGCCACTTGAATCGACTCGGGATGGCCGGCGTCGATCTCGTGCAGGCGCTCGCCGACGCGCGGCCGCAGACCCACCGAAGCTATCCCGCCCTGCGCGAGGCTCTGCCGGCCTTCCTCGACGAGCAGGTGAAGTTGGGGAACCTTCGAGAGTCCACGGGGCGCGCCCGCGCACGGCTCATGTCGAGGAGGTCGCTGCTGTTGGCCGGAGTCGCCGCGCTCCAGTTCTTGAATGATGAGACGGTCGGCGACGTTGTTGTCCGGCCGCGGCTCACCTCAGCATGAGCACGATGACCACACCCCAGAGGATCAGGAGCATGTTGCCGACCGCGTATGTGATCGTGTAGCCGAGAGCGGGGACGTTGCTCTGCGCCACGTCCTGGATGGCCCCCAGCGCCGCGGTCGTGGTGCGCGCTCCAGCGCAGGCGCCGAGCAGTACGCCGGGATGGAACTTGAACACGTACTTCCCCGCGAGGATCGCGACGATGAAGGGCATCACGGTCACGAACATGCCCCACAAGAACAGGCTCATTCCGGCCTCCTTCAGGCCCTTGAGGAATCCGGGGCCCGTGCTGATCCCCACCACAGCGATGAAGATCGTGAGCCCCATGTTGTTGAAGGCCCACAGGGCGGGCTCGGGGATTCGGCCGAAGGTGCGATTGACGGCTCGGAGATAGCCGCCCACCAGACCGGCGACGAAGGCACCGCCGCTGGTACTGAGGCTGAGGGGCACGCCGCGGATGAGAATGCTGAACGCCCCGACCACGACGCCCGCCACGATGCCCAGGCCCATGAAGACCACGCCGGTCCTCCCAGCGGACCGATCGGCATAGCCCAGCACCTCGATCGCCCGCTCGACGTCACGCGTGGCGCCAATGACCTGCAGCACGTCGCCGCGGTCGACCGTGGTCCCGAGCGTGAAGGGCATCTCATGCCCCTGGCGTATCAGCTTGCGGAGGACCACCCCGGGACCCTGGTGGTCATGCGTCGCATCGATCTGCCGAAGAGTCTTCCCGGCCACGGTCTTATTCGTGATGACGATATCCACGATCTCGAGCGGGGAGGCGAGCAACTCGCGGTCGTCCACCTCGGCACCGAGGTCGGCCTCCCCCCTGAGGAGCGCCTCGCGCGCGGCTACGATCGCCAGCACGTCGCCGCCCTGTATCGGCCAGTCGGGATCGGCGGTCACGATATGACCGCGCCGCCGGACGGCGTCGACGAAGGCGGGGATCCCGGGCTCCGCGAGGTTCTCCTCGAGGTCCGAGAAGCGCTGGCCCACGAACTTCGAATCCGACGCGATCTTGTACGCGCGGAACACCACCTTGGCGTCGGTGCCGAGCCCACCCTCCTGGGCCTTCGGTCCGCCCAGCCTTCGCTCGTAGTCCTTGCATTCCTCGACGAGATCGACGCCGAGCAGCCTGGGCCCGATGAACGCCAGGAACCACGCCGAACCGGCCGTCCCGAAGAGGTAGGTGACCGCGTAGGCGATGGGCATGGCGTCGGTCCACGCTTTCGCGCGGTCCGACGGGAGACCGAGCCCGTTGATGGTGTCGGTCGCCACCCCGAGCACCCCCGAGCTGGTGGCGGCACCGGAGAGAAGTCCGGCCGCGAGGCCCGCGTGGTACCCGGCCAGGCTGGCGGCGACGTACGTGGACAGGAGCACGGCGAGGCACATGACGCAGGCGAAGATCACCTGGGGCAGGCCGTCGCGCTTCAGTCCGCGAAAAAACTGCGGTCCCACGCCGTAGCCCACCGCGAAGAGGAACATCAGGAAGAACACCGATTTCACGCTCGGCGAGATCGTGATGTTCAGCTGCCCGATGAGCACCCCCGCCAGCAGCACCGCGGTCACGTTCCCGAGACTGAACTTCCCCAACTTCAGCGGCCCCACGCACAACCCGATCGCGAGCGCGGCGAGGATGGCGATCTCCGGATACTGTCGGAGCGTCTGGGCGACCCAATCCACGCGTCCCCCTCGTCAGCCGTCGGTAAGCGGACGCGCTCGTGGCCGGGCCCGCCCATCGCCTCGCGTCGCCGCTGGCAGCGTCAGCGTGAAGACGGCGCCGGTCACTTCGCCCGCCGTAACCGTCAGCTCGCCGCCGCTCAGCGTCGCCAGCGCCCGCGCGAGGGCGAGCCGGACGCGTGTGGCGCCGTCCTCGCCGTTGGCGGCGAGCGGATCGAAGAGACGCGCGCCCTCCGCGACGTTTAGCTCGGGGTGGGAGACGCCGAGAGCGACGAACTTGCCGGCCGGGCGGGCTGACAGCACCGTCTTGGCGGGGCCCCCGTATTGGACGAGGGCGGCCAGAATCTGCGCGAGGCGAGTCCGGTCGGCGCGCACGAGGGGAAGGCCCGGCTCAGCCGCGACCAGGAAATCGCTGAGCTTGCGCTGCAGACGCTCGGCCGCGTCCAGGGCCGCCTGGCGAAGGGCGCTTTCCACGTCTACCGCCTCCGGCTCCAGCACGAGCGCATTCGCCTCGGCGCGCGAGAGGTCGTGGAGATCGTTGACGAAGACGAGAAGGCGCTCACCGGCCACCTCGAGCGCTCGCACGTCGTCCTGCTGAGGGCGGCTCTCGGCATCGTACAGCGGCAGGCGCGAGTAACCGAGGACGGCGTTGAGTGCTCGGCGAACCTCGAAGCAAAGCGACTCGAGCGCTCCGCCGTACAGTCGCCTGGCCTCCTGCTCGATCAGCTCTGGAGGCGCTGGCAAGGCGGTCGCGGCCGAGCGGGCCCGCTCCAGCTCTGCGCGTAGTCTCACCACCTCTACCCGGAGCGCGTTGGTCTCCTCGGTGCGCCGCGCCAGCTCGCGCATCGAGTCGATCAGTTCGTGCGCGCGCTGGCTTGCGTCCAGCGTGCCGCGCATCAGCTCCCCGGCCAATCGCGTCTGCTCGTCCGCGAACCGGGCGCGCTCGGCCTGCAGCTCGGTAGCGACCCGCTCGTACTCAACGCGCCAGCGGTCGGCGGCGGCCTGCGCTTCGTCGAGGCGGGAGGCCACGGCGGTTCGCTCGGCCGCGAGGCGGTCTATGTCCTCGGTCCGCTTCAGCAGGAGTTCCCTCGTGAAGGCCAGCTGCTCGCTCCGCGCCGCCAGCTGGCGACGCGCCTCGTCGAGGCCGGTCTCCGCCTCGTGGAGGCGGGCCTCCAGCGAAGGGCCCAGGGAGGGACCCGGAAGAGCCGGGGGCCCGGTCGAGCGGCGCGGGGCCCTCCTGAAAGCGAGCGCCCACGCGGCCACGAACAGGACCGCTGCCCCAAGAGCCGCAGCGGCGACGAGGGCGTCGACGGTGAATGTTGTCATGTCGGAAACCTCGGCCAGATCGAGCCGCCGGCCGATGGCGAGCCGCGTGACGAGGGTGCCCAGGATCAGTCCCCAGAAGAACGACCGTCGATTCATGCTCGCTTTGGGACCGAGAGCATAGGCGGCACAACCGGTGTCCGGGGGAGCCCCGACCGGGTCGGTGGCCGTCGGTCCGCGACAATGTAGTCGCCGCGATCAGAGGCGCGAACTTCACCGAAGTTACTAGATCCCGACGTGTTCCGCCTCCCCAGGAGCCGATGTCAAAGCACATGCCTGAGGCGAGCCGCAATGCTAACCGGGCACAGCAGTACCGTCAAGTGGCAGACAGCCCCCCAGTTGGGTCTCGTTAAGATTGACCCCGGGCCTGCACGTCGTTGTTGTGGTTGTCGGCACGGGCATTAGCAACAGCTGCGGCGGGCATGAGCGCGGCGAGCTTTTCGGCCGGCGTGCGCCCTTGAAGAGCCAGTGAGAAGCGTTCGTGGTTTGTAGTGGGCTTCCCCCTTCGCCGTTCCGCCCCTCTAAGGTGTCAGGTGCCTGCGGAGGAAACCGTGACCATGTCCTTCTCGTCTGAAGTCACACTACCGACGGTCCGGTGGCGGGGTTCTTCTGCTGACATCGCTCAGGGTTGGCGGCCATATTCGGCGCCATGGGGGAGAGCTTGCGTCGGAGCTCGCTCCTGACTGCCGGGTCGCCCCAAGTGCTGGCCGGTTCGACGATGGCGCCGGCTCGAGTCACCGGGCACACATCCTGCGACATCTCTCCACGCCCTCGTTCTGGATGCAGGAACGATACGTCTCAATCTCCACGAGTGGTGGCCCCGCCGGTGAAGGTCGCTCAGAGCGCCGCGTGCGCCTCTCGCTGGACGTCGAGATCGACGAGATCGACAGGTGACGCCGTGCTTTCGAGCATGCCCCAGCTCTTCAGCCAGTCGAAGGTTCGCTGCATCTCGTCGAGGGGAATCGGGGCGGGGTCGCACACCACGAGGCGGCTCTCGCGAAGATCGTCGATGGTGAGCGCCGCGATCTCCGGATCATCCGGGCCGTGGTAATCGATGAAGTAGTGGAGGTAGGCGCGCTTGTCGGCATTGATGCGCCGCACCGCTTCGCGCACCGCGCGGTTGAACGCGGCATAGGTCTGGGCGTCGACCCGCTCGGACCCGACCTCGGTCCCGTGGAAGAACCCGGAGCAGATCGTCCGGCACCCTTGCTTCTCGGCCAGCGTGATGTAGGGCTCGGTCAAGGTCGTCGCCTCGATCTCGCCTCTCCGAAGAGAAGCGAGGCGGTGACGGGAACCGTTCGGGGCATGGCACACCCTGATCGCCTCTCGGGGCACGAAGCCCTCCAGCAAGTGTAGCGCGAGGTAATGCGTGCCAAAATAGAACGGCACGCCGACCGTGCGATTCGCGAGCTGCTGCGGCGTGTAGACCGGCGACACCGGCGGGACCACGATGGCGCCATAGGCGATGATGGCGCGGCGACCGAGCTGGCGGCTCTTGATGCCGGTCTCCTGGACGCGGCAGTAGTTGCCCCATTCGCACGCGTTGTACATGTCGGCCTGACCTTGTTCGAAGAGGCGGCCGTGACTCGTGAACGGGTTCAGTCCGCGAGGACTGGTGACATCGATCACGGTCTTCTTCTTCTCCGCGCCGGCGTCACGGTCGACCCATTCGATGTCGAGCCCTTCCTTCTCGAACAGGCCCTCGTCGTAGGCGACCAGCTCGGGCAGACCCTGGAACGGGGCGGTCGACTCCAGTACGAGCCTCTTCATGGCACGCCTCCCGGCTCTTTCTCGGCGGTCCTCCATGGACGGTGTCCCGCATCGTATCTCACGCTGGTGGCCGGCTCCAGTTGCCCGTCGGGAAGGGCTCACCGGCTGGACCGGGCCATGGGTTCGGTGAGAACCTCGACGGCGGCCGCTTTCGAGCATCCTTTGTGGGAGGAGTGACGACGTCAGCGCACGTCGGTTGAGCATGGCGTTGGCCACCGGGTGGAGGGAGGGGCGGCAATGAGCGCGATTTCCCTCGAGCAGGAAAAAGAGCACGCTTAGGCGTAATGTTGACCAGGCACACGCACATCCTCAGCGCACCAGGAAAGGGAGACTCGCATGGCAGCAGGCACGCAGACGGCGTATGACATCGATGTCGCGGATGTGGAATATCTCCGACATGGGGACAAACCGCTGCTGGCGCGCCTCTTCAAGCCACGCGGCAGCGGACCGTTCCCGATCATGGTCGAGCTGCACGGCGGAGCCTGGGTCCGGGGCGATCGCCTGAACGGTAACGCGGCGAACGAGGCCCTCGCCAGGAACGGTGTGATCGTGGCGGCACTGGATTTTCGCGTGCCTCCAGTGGCACCGTATCCGGCTTCCCTGGCCGACATTCACTATGGGATTCGCTGGTGCAAGACCCAGGCCCCGGCGTGGAACGGTCGCCCAGACCGGATCGGTGCGATGGGAACCTCCAGTGGCGCGCACCAGGCCATGCTGCTCGGCATGCGCCCCCGCGATCCGCGCTACGCCGCGCTGTCCCTTCCGGCCGGCGCGACGACGGTGGATGGCACCCTGGGCTGCGTGATCATGGTCTCTCCCGTGATCGATCCGCTCGGACGCTATCACTATGCCAAGGGCCTGCGACAGGATTGCACCCCACCCGCCGGACTGGCCGACCGCGTGGTGCCCATGCATGACCAGTACTGGCGGACGGAAGAGGCCATGGCCGAGGGGGCGCCCGCGCGCATCTTGGCCCGTGGGGAGCGGACGGCAACGCCACCCGTGTTGTGCCTCGCGCGCACGTACGAGGAGGCGCATCCGCGCCCGGATCTCGACGAGTTCGTCCGCCAGTATCGGAAGGCTGGAGGCCAGATTGAGGTGACGGTCTTCGAGGGCGAGGGTGAAGGGCTGCTGCGCAATCTCTCCTCGTCAGTCGCCCGGCAGGCGCTCGAGAAAATGACTACGTTTATCCATCGGCACCTCGGGTAGACAAGGAGTTTCGCGACTGCTGTCATCGGGAGGCACGGCCCAGCCGCGAGCGGCCGTGCCACCGAAAGATCCGGGTACGCCGGGGCGCAAGTCCCACGGCCGGACAACGGAGAAGGGTAGGACTTCTCGTTGACGCCCACCCGGGCCTGGGGGAGGACATGACCATGAAATTCGGGCTCATGTATGAAATTCAGATACCCGAACCCCACTATGACGGCA
>Ga0209802_1001194_pt1 | contig 19545 bp, 20 predicted proteins | sample GraSoiAngelo_129_FD_185886 | JGI IMG/M metagenome (GOLD analysis project Ga0209802, IMG submission 185886) | Grasslands soil microbial communities from the Angelo Coastal Reserve, California, USA - 14_0927_12_40cm (SPAdes) (version 2) | ecosystem: Environmental > Terrestrial > Soil > Grasslands ... | reverse complement strand
TCGGTTCCAGATCGCGCTCACAGTCGCCGGCATCCCCGACCTGAAGCTGCCCGCCTACGACTCGAGCCTGCAGATACCCCATGTCAGCACCTCCTAGGCGCCCCGTGCCTTCGCGGCGCAGGCCAGGCCGGGCCATAGAGATCTGGCTCATCGCCCTGCTGGTGGCGCTGGTGGCGACCGTGCAGATCCGCAGCCAGGCGGAGGTGGAGAAGAGCCTGGTCGGGACGGATAGCACCACGCTCGCCTTCTTGATCGACGACCTGCACCGCGCCAACGATGCGCTCTCGGCCGAGACGGCCGACCTCATGCAGAGGAAGGCCGCCCTGCAGTCGGGCGGCAGTCCGGCCGCCGACCAGGAGCTGACGGCCGAAGCCAACCGCCTGCGCGCGATCGAAGGCCTGGTCCCGGTGCACGGGCCGGGGATCGTCATGGTCGTCGAAGCCTCCGGGCTGCAAGCGCTCGACCTTCAGGATGCGCTCAACAACCTGGCCGTCGCGGGCGCCGAGGCGATCGCGATCAACGACCACAGGGTGGGCATGGGGGTTGCAATCGTTCAGGTGTCCGGCGGCGTCACCGTCGACGGCGAGCAGATCATGCCGCCGTGGACGATCTCAGCCATCGGTGACGCCAACCGGCTGGCGGAGGCTGCAGACCTCATGACGCAGCAGATGCGCGCCGACCGGCGCGTGCGGCAGGCGAGCTATCGCGTCGAGGCTGTTGTCGACATCCGTGCGGTAATCACCGCACGGCCTTTCGTTTACGCGAATTCTTCATAGCGCAAGGGAGGACAGTCGTCCTCCCTTGCGGGAAACCCACCTCTCCTCGGCCACGCATGGCGGCGATTGGATGTTGCACGTCAGGTGACGGCCGGAATAAATCCGGCCTTAAGCTCCACCTGGCAATTCCTTATTAGTCAGACGCGACGTTTGCGCGAACGATTCTTAGCCGGCCCGCCGCCGTTTAGCCTCTTCAACTCCGCCGACAGCTCATCGAGACGCTGGTTGATGGAATCCATGTCGTGCCGGCTGGGGATGCGCAGTCTGCGCAGCGCGCGCTCGATGGCGTCGTCGACCATCGCCTCGACATCGCCACGTCGGCGCTCCACCTGGCCGACCAGCTCACCGGGGACGTTGAGGGTCTTGCGCACGTAATCGAGCAGCGCCTGCCCGCGATCGTGGAGCGCGTCCGCGCCCGCGTCCATCAGTCGCGCCGGCCCCCGCTTCTCTTCCGAGAGCACGATTTGCGAGAGGATGACCTGCGTCAAGTCCTGGCCGCTGTCTCGATCGACGACCTGGATCGTGTGACCGTCGCGCACCAGGTCGGCAATGCCTTCGAGAGTTATGTAGTGACTGGTCTGCGTGTCGTAGAGCTTGCGATTCGCATACTTCTTGATAAGGTGTCGTTCGGGGGCTACAGTCACTTCTAGCCAATACTAACGCGGTGCGTTATGGCCGTCCGCGGGGCGTCACAGGGGAGGTTTGGCATGGCAGCCAAGAAGCGTGCGTCATCGCGATCCAAGCTTTTGAACCGAGCCGTCAAGGCGGGCAGGTCGTATCTGCGTCAGGCCGAGCGGCGCCTGCCGCCTGACGTCCGCAAACAGATCGAGCGCAGCATCAAGGACGGCCAGAAGACGGTCGAGGGCGCCATCAAGCAGCTGCGAACGCGCGTCGACCGTACCGCGAGGCAGGCCGACCTCGAGCGGGCGCTGAAGAGCCTCGAAGGGCTGACCAAGCAGGTGCAGCAGCTTGCACGTGCGGCATCCTCGCGCGGGGCCGCCGCGCCAGCGGCACGACGTACCACACGTCGCCCGGGCACTCGAAAAGCTCCTGCTCGCAAAGCGGCTCCCAAAGCAGCTGCCACGAGCAAGGGGCCGGCACGCAAGCCCGCCGCTCGAAGAGCGGCTCCAAGACGCCGCGCGGCCGCGCCTCCGGTCGTGATCCCGCCGACCGTCGAGTCGCCATCCATGGCGATCCCCGACCCGTCGCCGCGCGAACCCGCGGGTTAGCTCAGCTTCCCCAGTACGGTCACGCCGCCAAGGAGCACCGCGCGCGGGCGGAGGCGCTCCCACCTCGCCCGCGGTTCCCCGAGCGGATCGGTGTCGTAGACCTGCAGGTCGGCCAGCATCCCTGGATCGAGCGTGCCCTTGACGTTTTCCTCGAAGCTCGCGTATGCGCCCGCGGAGGTGTAAGCGCGCAGCGCGGCCAGCTCGTTGATGCCGTTGATCCGGTCCTCGACCGCGGCGCGAATCCCTGGCCATGGGTTCGGATCGATCGCGACGGGCAGATCAGAGCTGAACGCGACCGGCACGCCGGCTTTGAGAAGCGGGCCGTGCGCGGCGAAATGCCATCGATCGTGAGCCTGGAATGTGGCGGAAGGAAACTGTCGGGCAAAACGAACGGCCATCGGCTGCATCACCGCGACCATTCCGAGGCGGGCGAGACGACGCTGAAGATCGGGCGGGCAGATGAGGCAGTGCTCCACCCGATGCCGGAGCATCTTGGCGCCGGCTGACTCGACCGCGTCACACATCGCGGCGATCGCGGCATCCCCGATCGCATGGGCAGCGACCTGAAGACCCGCCCTCGACGCGATGCCGACCAGCTCGCGCAGCTCGGCGGGCGGAGTTCGCCAAACGCTCTTGCCCGAGCGTGTCGCGATGCGCTCGGCCCCGCCATCGACGAAGACCTTGATCGGCCCCGCCCGCACCAGGTCGCCGCCGAAGCCGGCTCTGACCCCCAGGCCGGCGGACGCCTCGAGCAGCTCCCACGATAGGAACTCGTTGACGCGCATCCTCAAGCGCCGGCTTTCGGCGAGCCGTTGGAATGCACGCAGGTCGTCCGGGAAGCCGCGGTTGACGGCCGCGCCAACCGAGGTGATGCCGCGCGAGAGTAGAAGCCGCTGTGCCTTCAGGATTCCGCGCGTGCGGCGGTGGATCGACGTCGGCGGCTGAACGTCGGCGACGAGGCGCATCGCCGACTCGAGCAAGAGCCCGTTGGGGGTGCCGTCAGTGTCGCGGCCGATGCGTCCGCCGGGCGGGTCTTTGGTGATTTCGGTGATGCCCGCGGCGCCAAGAGCGGCTGAATTGGCGACGCGGGCGTGGCCGCCGCGTTCGTCGATGAACGCCGGCCGCCGTCGCGTCGCGCGGTCCAGCTCCAGCCGATGCGGGGCGCGCTTCTCGGCCAGCTCGACGGCTCGATAGCCCATCCCCTGCTGCCAGTCGGCCTCTTTGAGCCCGCGGCCATGCGCGCGCAGGCGCGTCAGTATCTCCGCCACGCTGTGGGTGCCGCTGAGGTCGGCTCCGAATCGCGTCAGGCGAGCCCGCGGCCATGCGCGCGCAGGCGCGTCAGTATCTCCGCCACGCTGTGGGTGCCGCTGAGGTCGGCTCCGAATCGCGTCAGGCCGTAATAGACGACATGGGCGTGGGCGTCGTTGAATCCGGGCAACACGGCTGCCCCGTCGAGGTCGACCACGCGGGTCCGAGGTCCGCGCAGCCCCATCACATCGGCGCCGCCGGCCGCGACCACAACACCGCCCGCGACGGCGAGGTGGCTGTGAACCGACAGGCCGCTACGTCCGAGCGTCCGCACAAGTCCACGGGCGAGGATCAGATCAGCCTTCACGCGGAGCCTAAAGTACGGAAATGGCTGAGCTGAGGCTCTCGGACGACGGGCTGTACTACTGGGACGGGCGTCAGTGGATCAGCACCCTGTCGCCCGACGGGCACTGGCGGTGGAACGGATCCGCCTGGGTGCCGATGACCGCAACGGTGGCTCCTGGGTTCGCACCGTACCCGTCGTACCAGCAGCCCGTAACGCCCCGTGTGCCGACGGCCTGGACGAAGCCCATGCAGTACGCCGTCGCGGCCTGGTACGCGCTGTCCGGGATTTACGCACTGAGCCTCCCGTTCTGGATGTCCGGGACGATGTCGCAGATCATCAACCAGTCGATCCAGAGCTCTACCGCCCAGAATCCAGAGGTATCTCCGCCGCCGGCGGAGGTTATTTCGAGCATCACCACGATGATGTCTGGATTCCTGTGGATCGGAGCGATCTTCGGGGTCGCCATCTCCGTGGTCGTCATCATCGGCGCGCTCAATCGCTGGACGTGGATGTTTTACGTCGTGCTCGTGCTCCTGGGTCTCGGCGCCATCAGCCTGCCTTTCAACATCGTCGGGGCGGTGGCCGGATCCACACCTCTCAACCCATACAGCCTTCCGGTCTGGGTCACGTGGCTTTCCGTGGCTCTCGGGATCCCCAGCACCGCCCTGTTCATCTGGATGCTGGTGGCTGTGATCCGCCATGGGCCGTGGGCGATGACCAGGCGAATGGAATCGCCCGGCAAGGCTTCGCCGGCACCCGCTAGCTGAGGAGGGTCGCCAGCAGCTTCGGATCGATGTTGCCGCCGCTGACCACGACCGCGGTCCTCGGTCCCGGCAGCAGCTGCTCGAGCGCGGCATACGCGAGGGCGCCCGCGCCTTCGGCCACGACCTTTCCCGCGATCGCGAGCTTCGGGATCGCCACTCGCAGCCTGGGCTCAGGCACGGTGATCCAGATGTCGACGACCTCCTTCATCAGGTCGAGCATGCGGGCGTCGAAAGGCGCGGTCGTGCCGTCAGCGATGGTGTTGGGTGTGATCGAGACCGCGCCGCCTGCCTCGAGTACGCGGGTCCACAACGGATAACCGTCGGACTGAACTCCGACCACCTCGACATCGGGCCGCAAGCCTTTGATCGCCGACGCCGTGCCGCCGATCAACCCGCCACCGCCGACCGGGATGACCACGCGTGCGAGGTCGGGGACGTCCTCGACCAGCTCGAGCCCGAGGCCGCCGTGGCCTGCCATCACCTCCGTGTCCGCGAAAGGGTGGATGAATGTCTCGGGCTCGGATTTCCAGCCTTCGTTCGCGAGCCAGTCGAGGAGCTTCGGCCTGGGCAGGAGCATTGGAACGCCGCCCCATCGTTTGACGCCCTCGATCTTCGTCGCCGGCGCGGTGTCATACATGACGACCCTGCAGGGCACCCCCAGCATCTTGGCGGCATAGGCGCACGCCTGGGCCGCGTTGCCGGCGCTGACGGTGATCAAGCCCCGGCTGCGGCTTTCCTCGGGCAGCGCGAGGGCGGCGGCAAAGAACCCTCGCACCTTGAAGCTGCCGGTTGGCTGCAGGCATTCCAGCTTCAACATCGCGCCGTCGACCGGCACCATCGGGGTCCTGTACACATAAGGACGCGCGCGATCGGCCGCAGCGCGGATGCGTTCGAGTCCAATCATTCCGATAATCGTAGGGATGCCCATCTACGAGTACCGCTGCGAGGAATGCGGCAAGCGTTCGTCGGCGCTGCTGCCGAGCTACTCGTCACCCGACCCAGTGTGCCCGCATTGCGGCAAGCCCGCGCTTCGGCGTCTGGTGTCCACATTCGCGACGGCGCGCTCCGGTGACGACGGCGGGGACGACTTCGGCGGCGACGATCTGGGCGGCGCCGACGATGATTTCGGTGGCGAGGATGACTCCGGAGGGGGGTTCGACGGCGGCGACGATGATTTCTAAGTAGTCGCGAGCACCTCGTTGGCCGCCTTGATCAGCTCCCGGCTGTGCTCAGAATCGCGCGCGAAGATCCGGAACAGGGTCATCCGGACGGGGAGCCGCCGGAACAGGTCGAGCACCTGGCTCTGCTGGTATCGATCTTCGAGCGGATCGTAGAGAAGGATGTCGGACGTTTCGTTCAGCGGGTTGAAGGCGCGCGACTCCTGGGCCGCGACATCGACCTCGAACTCGATTGAGCGCAGCCTGGCCGGCAGCCTTTCACGAAGCATCCGCGCAAACTGCTCGCGGCCGGCGGCGAGCGTTGCGCCCGAAACGTCCACCGCGTCGGTGTGGCCCTGATAGACCAGGCGCCACTTGAGCTTGCGGGCAACGACATCGGCCCATGCCTGGCCGAGCTCCCGCTTGCGTGCATTCCCTTCGCCGAGCGCCCATCCGTTGACCTCCGAAAGCAGGGCCCACTCGGTGAACATCAAGTACTCGTCGAGCCGCTCGAGCGGGTTCCCCCCTAGAAGCAGCTCGACAGTTGGACGGAACACCTCGCGCAGCTGCAGGTCGATCCGGCGGACGGTGCGATGGAAATAGACCTGCTCGTACAGGTAGAGCCGCGCGCTCAGGAACATGTAGAGCGCTTCGGCAGCATGGGCGTGCAGCGTCAGGCCGCGGTCGGAGACGAAGGAATAGTGAAGAATCCGCTGAACGTCCACGGGGCCCGCGGCGACACCACATATATAGGAATCGCGAGGGACGTAGTCCATGTTGTCGGCCGAGTACGCGCCGACCATGGCCGGCTTGAGGGCGAAGAGCCACGCTGGGGCTGCAAAGTCGTCCAGATCGGGGCCGGCGATCAAGTACGCCACCCATCGCGGATCGATGCGCTCCCCAGGCTCGAAGTCGCCGTTTGGAGAAGCGCCCAGTCCGTCGACCAGCTCGGCCAGCGGCCCCGTGATCAGCGCCCGCCCGATGACCTCATGGTCGATTCCCCAAGTGTCGAGGAAGTTTTCGTCGAAGAAGTGGCCGAACGGGCCGTGCCCGACGTCATGGAGAAGACCGGCCATGCGCATCGTCTCTTCGACGAGCGCGATGGATGGCGTGCCTGAGCAGGTGGCCGACAGCGTCGGGTGCAGGTGGCGGGCCCATTCACCAGCCAGGTGCATGGCGCCCAGCGCGTGCTGGAATCGCGAGTGCTCGGCGGTGGCGAATACCCACCAGGCGCTCTGCAGCTGGTGAATTCGCCGGAGCCGCTGTAGCCACGGGCTGTCGACCAGGTCCTGCTCGGACGACCTGCCCGGCACGCCGCCAGGACCACCTTTGGTGATGCGCAGGTATCGGTAGATCGGGTCGCTGGATAGGTTGACGCGCGAATACTCGTCTGGGGGCATCAGGCGATTATCGGCATGACCAGGTCGGGCCATCCGCGTTCGCCCATGGCGTGAAGGTAGCCGTCGACCGATCTCACGAGCGACGCCAGATCTATTCCGCGGTGCTGGGGCAGGTAGGGCCGCAGGTAGTCGGCCCCGCTTCGCCATTTGTTGACCGCCCCGCGGCGGTTGCGCCGCGAGTAGTGCAGGCAGCCGGCCGCCACCTGGATGAGGCCTTTGTAGAAGCCGGCCTCCGGACCCTTGCGGTCGGGCATCCACTCATGCTCCCAGACCTCATGGGCGTCCCAGTAGCGCCCGCTGTTGAAGAGCTCGACACCGCGCCTCAGGCCCGGGGTCACGAGTACGGCGGGAACCGCCGCCCGGCAGCGGATTCGATCAAGCCTCCATGGCCGAGGCGCAGCAGGTCTTTGGCGTCCGCTCGGCCGTAGGCGAAGACGAAAGGCAGCAGCAGGTCGAGGGAGCTCGAGCGGCCGAAGCCGGCGCACGAGGCCACGCCGACCACAGCCGCATGGTTCAGGCGCGCCAGCCAGAGCATGCTGCCCGGGTGCATGGGGGCGCCGAGCTGTAGGAGCTGCCCGCCCGCCTCCGTCAGCTCCGCGTACGCGGGGTCGAGCGGGTCGATGGCGGAAGCGCCCGCGAACAGGACCAATTCCGCATCGAGCCGCGCAGCCTCGCGATAGGCGCCGGCCACAGCTTCCCGTGTGCGCGCGACCTCGCGCACGGCCAGCACTTCCGCACCGTACCAGCCCAGCTTCGCCGTCACCGCGGCGCGGAACAGATCACGGGCTTTCGGCTTCAGGCGCTCAGTGGCGACGACGAACGTTCGCAGCGGGCGGAACGGGAGCAGCTCGACGATCGGCCCCTGCTCGCGAGCGATACGCTCGGCTTCCTCGATGAGGCGGCCGGGCACCGCCACCGGCGTGACCTTGCACCCGGCCACCTCCTCGCCCTCCGCCACCGCCTGGCCGTCCATGAGTGTGAACACGGACATGTAGCCGAGAGCGTTGATCGTGTCGACCAGGTCGGCGCGCACGCGGACCAGGCCGCGCCGGGTCGCGATCAGCCTGGCCTGGCTCTGGACTGGAGGTCGAGCTTCCAGGTTCGGCGATGAGAGCGCCACAGCGAGCCGCTTCGCGGCGGCGTCCTCGTGCAGATCGCCGGGTTCGAGCTCGACGACGTGAACTTCTCCGGCTTGCCGAACGCGGTCGAGATGCTCGGGGGTCAGCATCGTGCCCTTGCGCAAGGTTGGTCCGAGATCGTGGACCAGTACGCGTCCTTTTATGTCGTGTTCTTCGGCGGTCCGGCCCTCCAGCCTGTGGGCTCGCATTACTGCAACGATAGATTCGATCCCGTGACGACCGTTCGCCTTTACAACACGCTCAGCCGGCAGAAGGAGGAGCTGCGCCCGCCGGAGGAGGGGCCGATCCGCATCTACTCGTGCGGCCCGACCGTCTACCGGTACGTCCACATCGGCAACCTGCGCACGTTCATGCTCCCTGATCTGCTGCGCCGGAGCCTCGAATATCTCGGCTACAAAACCGAGCAGGTGATGAACATCACCGACGTCGGGCACCTGACCGATGACACCTTCGACCGCGGCGAGGACAAGATGCTCGTCTCAGCACGACTGGAGAGCAAATCGCCCGCAGAGATCGCCGCCTACTACACAAAGGCTTTCATGGACGACGCCGCCCTGGTCAACATTCGCCCTGCTGACCACAATCCGCGGGCGACGCAGTACCTACCGCAGATGATCGAGATCATCGAGGCGCTCATCGTCAAGGGCCACGCATACGAGGTGGGCGGCAACGTGTACTACGACATCGCCAGCTTCCCGGCATATGGACGGCTGTCGCGCAACCGCACCGAAGCACTGCTGGCCGGCGCGAGGGGCGAGGTCGATCCCCGAAAGCGGCACCCTGGCGACTTCACGTTGTGGAAGGCCGCCGGCGAGCACCGCCTCCAGGTCTGGCCCAGCCCGTGGGGTCCCGGCTTCCCCGGCTGGCACATCGAATGCTCCGCGATGTCGATATCACTTCTGGGCGAAAGGTTCGACGTCCACACAGGCGGCGCGGACAACGTCTTTCCTCATCACGAGGCAGAGCTGGCGCAGTCCGAGGGCTTCACCGGCCATCGAGTCGTGAGCCACTGGATGCACGGAGGCCTGCTGCTGCTCGCGGGTTCGAGGATGGCGAAATCGGCGGGCAATTTCTTCCGCATCACCGAGCTGATCGACCAGGGATTCGATCCACTCGCGTTCCGCTATCTCGCACTGCAGGCGAAGTACCGGACCAAGCTCAACTTCAGCGCCGAGGGTTTGGCGGGCGCGGACCGCGCGCTGAAGTCGCTTCGTGAGCGGGTCGCGGAATGGGCTGCGAGCGACGGCGCTGTATCGGGCAATGCAGAGTCCGAAGTGTTCGAGGGGCGGTTTCGGGCAGCCATCGCGGACGACCTCGACCTTCCGGCCGCTATGGCACTCGTGTCAGAAGTCGTGCGTTCAGAGCTGCCTGGAGCGGAGAAGGCGCACCTGCTGCGCGCATGGGATCAGGTTTTGGGGCTGGACCTCGATCGCGCCGCCCCCAGCGTCGGTCTGCCCACGGGCGCTGTGGCGCTGCTCGAGGATCGCAAGGCGGCGCGTGCCGCCAGGAACTTCAAAGAGTCCGACAGGCTGAGGGATGAGCTGGCGGCGATGGGCGTCGCAGTCATCGACACGCCCGATGGACAGCGCTGGAAAGTCTCCACCCCGCGTGGCAAGTAGGCCGGATTCACTGCGGCCGTCTCCAATGCCCGCCAAATTGATGCCGATGCATTGTTTGGAGTTTCCTTCAGTAAATCCCTACCGCTAAGGGAAAAAGAGCAGCCACGCGCGAAGCGCCTGGCGATTAGGGCAAACCGCAGGTTGTCCCTAATTAATGTTTTAGGGGCCGAGCCTTGCGGCCCGGCCCCACGAGAGGAAGGGTCTCAGTAAGGCGCCCTACGCGCTAGTGCGACTGGGGCGTGTGAGTGCCCGACTTTCCTGGCGCCGCCGTCGGCTTGTGGCCGGTGCTGTTGCCGCTGCTGTCGGACTTGCCGTTGTTACTGCCATTGGTAGATCCGTTGGTGGTGCCGTTGCTGTTGTCTGACCGGTGCTGGTTGGAGACCAGGTCACCATGCTGCGTAGCAAAGTCGCTGACGCAGTCGCCGATGCCGTGCTGCCCGGCGGCAAGCTTGGCCTTGCAGTCGGCCACGGTGGTCTTGACCTGCTGGCCCCAGTCCGCTGGGTTGAGGCTGCCTGTGATTGCGACCTCGGTCGTCGCTCCGGCGGCAGCGGCCGCGAAAGCGGCTACCGCGAAGCCGGTGGCGAGCTTGAGGCCGAGCGCGGCTCCGGCGCCGCCCAGCAGTCTCTTCGAGAATCCGCCTGAGGTTGCTCTGCGAAGCGGGATCGGCGCCGCCGCGATCGGATCGAGGATCCGATGCAGCTCGCGCTCCAGCTCACGCTCGAAGTCGACTGGACCGTTCATGGCAAGTAGAAACCAACTCCCAGCCCGGATTACCCATTTTTCCTCGAAGCGATGCGGGTTCCATGAAGAAGCTGTTGCAGCCGGGCGCGGGCGGCGGCCAGGCGGGAGGCAACTGTGCGCTCGGGTACACCCAACGCGATCCCGATCTCGCGGTTGCTGTACCCGTGGTAGTGACGCAGCACGATCGCGGCCGCCTGCTTGGGCGGCAGCTTGCGCAAAGCCTCCAGCAGGTCGGATCGCTCGACCACGACGGCCGGATCGGTAGGTTCGGCGGGCCGACCGATGCGGCGGAGCACAGCCCCAACCTCCTGGAGACGCTCCCGGCGCTGCCCGTTGATCGCCACGTTGATGGCGATGCGATGGAGCCAGGCCTCAGCCGGGGCGTCGGGCCGCCACTTCTTCCACGCCTTGAACGCACGCTCGAAGGCATCCTGGGTGCAGTCTTCCGCCGCCTCGCGGTCGCGGAGCATCGTGATGAGCGTGCCGAGGATCCGCCGGTAAGAGTTCCGGTAGAGCCGCTCGAAGTCGGCTTCCGAGCCAGGCTTGTACTCGGGAACGCTGGGCGGCTCTTCGCTTGACTCCGAACGAATGTTCGTTTACTCTCCCTAGGGCGTGATGCCCATGTCTCCAGCCTTCTTACCAAGCTTCTTGCCGAGCGACTTCCCCGGAGAGATAACCCTCGACCAGGTCATTCCGGGCGCTGCCGCCGAATTCGCTCCGCTGCCCCCGGAGATGCGGCCCGAGCTTGCGGCAGCGCTTGCCGCGCGCGGCATCGTACGCCTATACACGCACCAGGCCGACGCCTATCGCGCTGTTCGAAACGGCCGCCACCTGGTCGTGGTTACACCCACCGCCAGCGGCAAGACGCTCTGTTACAACCTCCCGGTTCTACAGCGCCTGCTCGAGAACCCCGAGCGACGGGCCCTCTATGTATATCCGACAAAAGCGCTTGCCCAGGATCAGCTCGCGGAGCTGAGCGCTCTCAAACACGGGCTCCCCATCGACGTCCGCGTCGACACGTACGACGGCGACACCGCACCAGGTCGACGCACAGCCATTCGCGAGGCCGGCCACGTCGTGATGACCAACCCGGACATGCTGCATACGGGCATCCTTCCGCACCACACGCGCTGGCGACGACTTTTCTCCAGCCTCGAGTTCGTCGTCATCGACGAGCTGCATACGTATCGCGGGCTGTTCGGAAGCCAGGTCGCCAACGTCATCCGGCGCCTGAAGCGCATCTGCGCCTTCTACGGGTCGACCCCAACTTTCATCTGCGCATCGGCGACCATCGCCAACCCGCTCGACCTCGCCAGGAAGCTCCTCGAAGAGGAGAACATCGAGCTCATCGAGCGGAGCGGCGCCCCGCGCGGCGAGCGGCGGCTCATCTTCTACAACCCTCCGCTCATCAGCCGGGAGATGGGCATACGCCGGAGCTCAATGCTCGAAGCGCGGCGCATCGCGGCGCCGTGGATTCGATCCGGCGTGCAGACGATCCTGTTCTGCCGCAGCCGGCTCCAGGTGGAGGTGATGCTGAGCTACCTCCGCCAGGACCTGGCCCCGCGACTCGACGCATCTCGGCTCGTGCGTGGATACCGTGCCGGCTACCTTCCACTCCATCGTCGCGAAATCGAAGCCGGGCTGCGCGACGGAGAGATCACCGCCGTCGTCAGCACCAACGCGCTCGAGCTGGGCATCGACATCGGCAGCCTGCAGGCGGCGGTCCTGGTCGGCTATCCCGGAACGATTGCGTCCACCTGGCAGCAGCTGGGACGAGCGGGACGCCGGTCCGGTTCGGTCGGCGTGTTCGTGGCCTCGAGCTCGCCCCTCGACCAGTTCATCGTCCGCCACCCTGATTACTTCTTGAGCACAGACCCAGAGGAAGGGTTGATCGACCCCGACAACCTGCTCCTCCTCGCCGGACACCTCCAGGCTGGGCTGTTCGAGCTCCCTTTCGAGGCCGAGGAGCGGTTGGGTCGCACGGACGTGGGCGAGCTGCTGCGTCTTTTCGAGGAGGACGGCTCCGCGACGCGATCCGCGGCGAGCTGCTGCGTCTTTTCGAGGAGGACGGCTCCGCGACGCGATCCGCCGGGAGGTGGTTCTGGAGCCGGCAGGCGTTTCCCGCCGAGGAAGTTCACCTGAGGCGGATTGCCGCCGACAACGTCGTCATCATCGACACCTCGCAGCCTAGGCCTTCCGTCATCGGCGAGATGGACCAGTTCTCGGCACCAGTTCTTCTGCACGAGGACGCCGTCTATCTCCATGAAGGGGCGCAGTTCCACGTGGATCGCCTCGAATGGGATGAGAAGAAGGCCTACGTCCATCCTGTCGACGTCGACTACTACACGGACGCGCTGGCGTCGGTGACCGTGCAGGTGCTCGACACGTTCGCCGGCCCGGACGACCAACCAATTGCCCGTAGCCACGGCGAGGTGAAGATCACGTCGCTGGCGAGCATGTTCAAGAAGATCCGGTTCCACACGCACGAGAACATCGGCTCGGGACCTATCCACCTCCCCGAGCAGACGCTGCACACGACCGGCTACTGGATCACCGTCGATGAAGGCCTCTGGTCGGCGCTCGGCCGCGAAACGTTGGAAGCCGGTCTTCAGGGTATTGCGCATTCTCTGCGCCACGTCGCCAGCATCCGGTTGATGTGCGACCCGCGCGACCTGGGCGCGGTCGCCGAAGTTCGCTCCGCGACGACGCGCCTCTGCGCCACGTCGCCAGCATCCGGTTGATGTGCGACCCGCGCGACCTGGGCGCGGTCGCCGAAGTTCGCTCCGCGACGACGCGCTTGCCGACCGTGACCGTCTACGAGATCTATCCCGGCGGCGTTGGCTACTCGCGGCGCATGTACGAGCTACACCGCGAGCTGCTCGAGCACGCGGCGGCCCTCGTGCGCGAGTGCCCATGCCTGGCCGGCTGTCCCTCGTGCGTGGGTCCGCTGCATCTCGTGGAAGGAGCCAAGAGCGCATGCCTGCGACTGCTGTCAGCGACCTCAGAGATCGCCTTGATCGTCTAGGCGCCCCGCCCAGGCCGCGTCCACGTCCACAGCACTTCGTGCCGCGAGGTTTCGAGGCCGTGGCGACTCCATTCGGGGATGCGCTGCTCCGCGAGGACGTCGTGCCGCTCCCCGCTTTGGATCCATATCCGGGATCGGTCGCCTACATCGACACGGAGACGACGGGGCTGGGCGGCGGAGCGGGAACCTACGTCTTCGCGGCCGCCGTCGCGCGCCCCATCGACTGCGGCCTGCGGCTTGCCCAGCTGTTCCTCCCGCAGCCAGGCCTCGAGGCCCCATTCCTGCATCGGTTGCGCTTGGAGATCGCCGGCGAAGAAGGAGTGGCGAGCTTCAACGGCGGCTCGTTCGACCTGCCTGTGCTGAGAACCCGGTGGGTGATGGCCCGAATGCCTGGAGAGCTGGTCCTGGCGCCGCATGTCGATCTGCTCACCCTCGTCCGGGCCCTTTATCGGCACCGCCTGGAAACCTGCACGTTGCGAATGGTGGAGGAGCGGCTGCTGGGTTACGAGCGCGACGATCCGATCGCCGGCCCCCTGATCCCCGACGCGTACTTCGACTATCTCCGCCGAGGTTCCAGCGCGCTCCTGGACGCCGTGCTCGAGCACAACCGGCTGGACGTCATCAGCCTCGTGCACCTCCACTCCCGGCTCCTGGCCAGGCTCAACGGCGGCGATGCGGAGATGGACGCATCTGACTGGCTGGCGCTCGGCCGGCACCGACTCCGCCGCGGGGCTCGTGCGGACGGCTGGCGAGCGCTGCGTAACGCCGCCGGGTTCGCCGCCGACGAAGCCGCAGCGACCGCCGGCTTGCTGATCGCGCGCCGGTTGGCTCGGCGAAGAAAGTCGGTGGCCGGGGCCGAAAGTTTCCTGGGCTGGCTCGAGTCGAGAGTCGCGTCCGACGTCCGGCTGCCTGTGGCGCGAGCGCGGCTGCTCGAGTGGCGGCGCCGAGATCCTCAGCTGGCGCTGGCCGTCGTCGAGGCTGCGCAATCGAGGCTTCCGGAGGAGGCGCCGGCGCTGGAAGCTCGTCGAAACCGTCTCCGACGTAAGGTCGCCAAAAGTCGATCGCTTACAAAGAGCACGGAATCGGTGGCTGCCTCGTTATTCGGTTAATGCGCAGCATCCTGCTGTCCGATGGGGTTCAATTCCACTGTGCTTGTGAAAGCTAAGGTCGGCGGCCGCCGCCGACAGGGCGGTCAGTCTCTGGTGGAGTTCGCCATCTCCTCAATCGTGCTGCTCCTTTTGATGATGGGACTCCTCGACCTGTCGCGGGCGTTCTACTTCGCTGTGAACCTCGACGGGGCCGCGCGTGAAGGCGCGCGCCACGGCGCGTGGTTCAACACCGCGAGCAGGAAGAACATCTATCTCTACGACCAGACCATCTGGGATACCGTCAACCAGTCGCTCCAGGGCGCCGGCGTAGTTGGCACCGGTGTGGCGCAGGGGAACTGCCTGGCTCCGACCGACGGAAATGCGTTCAACAACAAGCCATACGCCAGCTCCGCCTTTCCCGCCACGGCGCAGGCCGTGAACATCTACATCTGCTACACATACCCGGGCGGCTCCTCGCAAACAGGTTCGATGGGAGCCCCTCCTCCCGACAACTCGTGGCGGCTCGGAGACATCAACGTCTCGCTGCTCATGAACTTCAAGCTCATAACCCCGTTCATCCAGAGCCTTTTCGGACAAGGTATCAACCTGGCGTACAACGAGCACTTCACCATCCAGGGCAAACCATGAGAAATGGGTTGAGCCGCGTTCGCATCTGGACACACAGCGAACGGTCTCAGGGACTGACCGAGTTCGCGCTGATCGCACCCGTGATCCTGCTCCTGACCTTCGGGATCATCGACTTCGGGCGCGGCCTGTACTTCTACATCACGCTGCAGCAGGCGGCCAACGAGGGCGCGCGAGTCGCCGTGCATGCCTCCGATTACGTCGATCCAAACGGGGTCGGCTGCACGCCACCTGCGAATGTGCACTGCTGGCCAACAGACGCTGATGTCGCCTCAGCGGTCCAAGCGCATGCCGTGACTGAAGTGCTGGCCAACCCCTGCCCCAACGGGCCGATTCCAAACGGCGGCAATCCCCAGGGCTCGCTTCAGGTTCCGCCAGCCAACACCGGCTGGATCTTCATCACCGACCCGAGCCCTGGCGGCAACCCGCCTCCGACAGCCAACGGCCCCCGCGGCGGCCTGGGTACTCTGCCGCCTCCCGGTCCTGGCTGCTACGCGATCCAGCCCGCCATTGGAAACGAGCCCATCAAGGTGACGCTGTGGTTCAACTTCCAACCGCTGACTCCAATAATCCAGCAAGTTGTCGGCAACAAGATCGTCATCACTGCTTATGCGGTTTATCGCGCTGAGTACTCGCCCTAAATCCCGGCGGCGAAAGCTGCAGGAGGGCCAGGCCATCGTCCTCATCGCCCTGCTGCTTCTCGTGTTGTTCGCCATGCTCGGGCTTGCGATTGATTCCGGCCGGGCGTATGTCGACAAGCGCGACCTGCAGACCGCGGTCGATGCGGCGGCGCTCGCCGCCGGCGATTGGTACGAGAACTACCTTGACCTCACCGGCAGCACCCTGCCGCAGGCCGAGCAGGTGTTCCAGACCGACCTGCATCTCTACTCCGGTCCAAGCTCCAACACTTGCACGCTGCCTTGCCCCACCTATGTGGGACCCCTGACCAACCTGCGGCAAGACAATTACAGCCTCAGCTATAACAGTGGCAGCTACCTGCTGACGATCTCGGCCACGAACACCCAGTTCAACGGGTACCAGTTCGTCTTCACGGCGACTCACTACCTGCCTCTGGCGTTCATGCAGATCTTCGGCGGCCCGACCACTGCCACCATAGTCGCCAGCGCGACCTCGATCGTCGGCAACCAGCGGCAGACCCCCGCGCTGCTCACGCTGAGCAGCGCCGCCTGCGCCACCCATCTTCAGGGATCCGGCAGCCTCACGGTGCTTGGAGACGTCTACACGAACGGTACGGCCTGTATCGACTCCAACCTGCACCTGGCGGGAAACTGTTACGGCCAAACCGGCTCGAACTGCAACTCAGCCGCCTATTACTGCTACAACGCGAGCGCGGGCTTCATCCCATATCCGCCGTATACGAACGGCGGAAATCCCTGCAACGGAGGCGACATCCTGGGAGGCCCCAACGTGCCGGCCCCCACGCTTCCCGACCCGTTGTACCAGACGCCCTCCTATCCTTTCTACTCGGGGCCTGGGATCGCCACAAATCGGGGCTCGTACACCGAGCTGTCTCCGGGCACGTACAACAACTTCTCCATAAGCAGCTCCGTCTGCTTCTTCCTGGACCCCGGCATCTACACCTGGAACGGCGGTTACGCATCCCATGGCGGCCTGGTCTCCAATGAGTTGAAGGCGCCCGACGAGGAGCTGTATACAGCGGCGGGAACTATCCAGCAGCCGGGAGTCAATAATTTCTGGGGGGAGCTGTATACGGCGGCGGGAACTATCCAGCAGCCGGGAGTCAATAATTTCTGGGGTGCCGCCGGCTGCGCGGGCAGCTTCACGGTTGCGGCCACTGGCGTTCCGTCAGGTAATGCTCTGAAGCACCAGGGCGGTGCGGGCACGTGGGGTATCGAATTGACATCGGTGCGTTACGACCGGTTCTTCGACAACACAGTCCCAGGGAATGTCTGCTTCGCCCCGCCAGGCTGCATGCGCGAAAGCACACCCTCCGCATGTCACTTGGTGACCACAGCGGATCTGGCCAACCAGGGCGTCAATGTCACCATTACGCAGAACGCGCCCGGAGCGCAGTACTACAACGTCTACATAAACCCCCAGGGATGCGTTGGGACATACGTCGGCGGATTCCGCAATGACTTCTCCTTCGTCAACCAATTCGCGGCTCCCGTGGCGGGCTCCATCCTCGCTGGCGGCCTCGCGGGGGGAGGGTGGCCGTGCGCGCCGGCCGGCGTGACGGTGTGCAGCATCTCCTACAACGCAATCAACAACACTCCGACGCCGCAGACGCACAACTGCAACGGACAGGCGCGCGTCAACCAGCTCTGCTGGGCTCCTGACGATGAGACGGCGCCAACATGTTTCAGCGTCTGCCCGCCAGCCGCGGCCGTGCCGCAGGAGAACGGCCCCATGAACCTCGAGTACGTGCCCTACACGAGTGGTGACGTCGCCAATGAGAACTACTGCATGCAGACGCCCATCTCTCCCACCGGCGACCCGGCAGCGCCCTGCACAACGGCCAAGATCACGCCTGGAGCCGTGCAGTTCTTCTTCGGGCCGAACGACTGCTTCGACCAGAACGGCAACGGCTACACACACGTGTTCAGCGGAGAGCAGTACAACTGGATCGTCATCTACCAACTCCCCGTCCCCCCAGCCCAGGCTCCGCTGTGCAGCCCCAACAAGCTGGATGGCAACGCATTGACCCAGTACATCGGCACCATCTACACCCCGTCCTCCAACTGGGAGATCCAGGGCTCCGACAAGGCGCCCCTCGCAGGCCAGGTCATCTGCTGGACCGCGACGCGGTCACCGGCTCGGGCCAGGCCGGCATCGACTTCAACCCGAACTACGCGCCGGCTCCTCCCGCCGCCCGCCTGATCAACTGACCTTCGGCGGCGGTTCGACCGCGTAGCCCAGGTCGCGCAGCGCCTCGTCGATCCACTGCAGCGCCATCTCCTTGGTGTTCGGCCAGGTCTCGATCGACGAGTCCGGCAGCCCGGCGTCTATCACCACGCGGCCTGCCACACGTAAGAGGCGCCTCACCAGGGGCGCCGCCTCGGGCGCCGCGAAGGCGATCTCCTCGAGCGCGCGGGAGAGCATGAAGCACGCGGAGTTGAAAGTTTCGGCGTCTATCGGCGCCTCGCTCGCCAGCCTTTCGGCCAGCCCGGTCCTCAGATCGGACGGGTCCATTCGACGGGTATGATTCCAGATCGGGATGGACCTGACAGAACCGGTATTGCTCACGCCAGAGGGGCTCGAGAAGCTCAAGCGCGACCTCGAAGTCGCGCTGCAGCGCCGCGGCGAGGCGGGCGAGCGCCTGAAGGAGGCGTTCCAGCCGGGCGACATCGAGGACAACCCCGAATACGAGCAGGCCAAGGAGGAGGTCGGTCTCCTCGACAGCCGCATCTACGAGCTCCAGGAGATGATCGGGCGGGCCCAGATCATCAAGGAGTCGCACTCGAGCGTCGCCGGACCGGGCTCCACGATCGACGTCGTCGACTCCGACGGCCATGCAGAGACCTACCACCTGGTCGGCGCGGTCGAGAGCGACCCGTCTGCCGGACGGATCTCGGTCGACTCGCCGGTCGGGCGCGCGCTCGTGGGCAAGAAGAAGGGCGACCGCATCACGGTCAGCGTCCCGTCGGGAACGCTCACACTCAGCATCAAAGCGGTCAAGTAGGCACGGCTCAGGACCTGAACCCGGAAGCGATCGCCGACCGCACCACGGTCGGAGTCTTTTTTCGGCAGGCGGCACGGTTCGGCGATCGGCCCCTCGTCCACTTCAAGCGGGCGGGAATGTCCTGGTCGGTCGCCACGTGGGCAGACATGCAGCGCTGGGTGCTGGCGGTCGCGTCCGCGCTCGTGGAGGCGGGTGTCAAGCCCGGGGACGCGGTCGTCATCATCTCGGAGAACCGAGTCGAGTGGCTCTACTGCGACTTCGCCATTCAGTCGGTCGGCGCGATGACGGTGCCCATCTACCCCAGCAGCCCGCCCGAGCTCGCTCAGAAGATCGCGGCAGACAGCGGCGCGGTGCTGGCAATCGCCTCCGGCGAGAAGCTGGCGGCCAAGCTGAGCGCCGCCGGACCGCTTCAGCGAGTGGTGCGCATGGACGTCGAGGTTGCGCAGTGGGCGGTGCAGGACCCGAAGCACCTGGCCGACGTCGCATCTCGCCTAGAGAAGATCAAGCCGGACGGGGTGTGCACCATCGTCTACACGTCCGGCACGACTGGCGAGCCAAAAGGAGCTGAGCTCGCGCATCGCAACCTCGTCGACATCTCACGCGCGATCCTCGAGGTGTTTCCGCTGGGCCCCGACGATTCCACCCTCTCGTTTCTTCCTTTCTCTCATGTCTTCGAGCGCATCAACGGCATCTTCATCGGCTT
>Ga0209802_1001190_pt1 | contig 19571 bp, 18 predicted proteins | sample GraSoiAngelo_129_FD_185886 | JGI IMG/M metagenome (GOLD analysis project Ga0209802, IMG submission 185886) | Grasslands soil microbial communities from the Angelo Coastal Reserve, California, USA - 14_0927_12_40cm (SPAdes) (version 2) | ecosystem: Environmental > Terrestrial > Soil > Grasslands ... | reverse complement strand
ATTTCCAAGAGAGTAACGGTCAAGCTTCTTGACAAGATTCTGAGACCGATGGAGAAGAAGGAGGTTCTCAGGGAAGGTGTGAATCTCTTCAATGAAGAGCGATACTGGGAATCGCACGAGCTTCTTGAGCAAGCATGGCAACCGGCTAGAGGGGTAGAACGGGACACTGTGCATGGGATGATTCTTGCCGCAGCGGCGTTGGTCCATCATCAGAAGGATCGAGATAGGGTGAGTTTGGGAATGCTTGAGAGAGCACTGGCAAAGCTTGACGGCCAAGAGGTTTACGAAGGGATTGACCTTGGAAAACTTCGGGCAGACATTCGAGACATCATTGAGAAGGAAGCCCCCACTGAACTTACTATTCGCCTCATTTCCCGGTCTGCATCCTGAAGGGTTTCATCAGGCTTTAGACCTCCGATCAGCCCCTGCCTCTCGGGAAGGGGCGGGACCCCGTACGTTTGTTCGGCTTGACAATCGCATACCTAGTGGTCTTGCCATGCTCGCTGGCGTCCTGTTGACGCTTGGCCGGTACTCGCAATCTGAGAACTCCTGGACGACTCTCTTCAACCATCTGTCCACTCAGAACACGGCCACGATCGCGAGCACATTGGCAAGTGCGATCGCGTTTGGAATGCAGTATCTTGTCCAATTCGGCGGGGTCACAATGTTTGTTGGTGGATTGCTTTCTTACAAGAATCATGTCCGGTCCGGGAAGGAAATGGTGGGGCTGGGTACGAGCGTGGGGCTCGCGGATCTATTGGTTGGGTTCACTACTGGAACCTTGACCCTTTACCAGCCGTTGGGCTGGGCCGGATTGGCGATTGCAGTATTCGCGAGCAGACATTTGCATGGTCCACATGCCACATATGCGGAGGAAGTTCACAAGCTGTTTCTCGGTTTGAAGAAACGGATACTTCGAGAAGAGACCAAGACTAGGAAACGGATTAGGAAGGGATTGAAGAAGTCAGAGCTAGCGCGTCGTCGGTCGCGACGATCGCAACGACCACATGATGTCGGCAACAACAAAAAAGGTCACGCCGAGACTACCGGCAAAGATAACCCCGCTACTGTTGAACCGTAAGAAGATAATGGTCGTCAGAGCGAGTATCGCGAGAGGAGGAAGGATGCTTTGCAGCAATGCCTTGTCAGCCTCATCCATTAACTTAGTTCCTGCTTTCGAGACTATGACCCTAACCGTCTAGAACGATTCGGGTGAGATATGGTAGATAAGCTTGGCTGCTATTGGACGCCAGGTCACCCCTCACTAGCTGAGTTTTCCGGAAAACTTAATGGTCTCTGAAGGGCCCGTTGCCGTTTTTCTATGAGCGAGTTTTAAGGCTCTAAATGTTTTCTTAATGAGCTGTGAAACCTGGTATACATCGATCCTTTGGTTCTCTCGACTGCCTGAGCTTCTAGAGATTATCTACCATGAGTCAGGTTATTATGTTACAGGCTCGATTAATCCTAGTTTGTCTTCAACTTGACTGAAACCGAAACCGTTCAAACTATCCCCTCAGTCCAGATAATCGAGTTCAAAGATCTCCTGGGAGAGGGGAGTGATCCGCTTGCCCGCATTGTCAGGGATTACGGGGCTGTCTATGTGACTTCGATAACGAGAGATGGATGCTCTGGCTGTGAGGAGCAGAAACCGCTCTATCAGGAACTTGCAGTAAAAGTGGGACGTGAGCATCCAGGCAGGACTGTCTTCTCAAACGTCCATGTACATGCCAAGGAGGGAGTCTATAGAGAATCCGAAGAAGCGAAGACCATTTTCCATCACGTCGCTTATCCGACGTACATGATCCACGTTAAATCGCGTCACGGAATGCTAGAGGCGTACAGAGCTGTCTATCCCAAGATGGAAGAGTTGGAAAGACAGATCGCAGAGTCCTATGAACTAGCAGACCACTATAGGAAGGAAAAAGGAAAAAGCGAGCGCCTGACTAACCCTCATTAAGCTTTTCTTCAGCGCTTCTTGTTGAGGATTGGCATTCCACCCGGACCCGCTCGTCCCATGCCCATCATCGGTCCACGACGTTTCATCTGCTTCATCATCTTCTTCATCGTAAAATACTGGTTTACCAATTCCTTCACTTCTCTTTCCGGGCGGCCCGATCCGCGCGCAATCCGCTTAGATCTAGATCCATCAATCACCCTCGGCTCCTCCAACTCTTCCTCGGTCATCGACTGCATAATGACTCTCCAACCTGCCATCTTCTCCTCTGCCACCCCTAGCTGATCCTCTGAAATTTGATTGCCGCCCGGAAGCATTTGCAACACCTTCCGCAAGGGTCCGAGTTTCCGTACGTTCTCCCATTGGTCATACATGTCGCGTAAGGTGAATCTGCCCTCCATGAACTTCCTAGCTTTCGCCTCAGGAACCTTGATCTCAGCCTCGTTCACCCGTTCCAGCAATCCCTTAAGATCGCCCATTCCAAGAAGGCGACCTGCAAACTCTGTCGGAACGAATGGCTCTAAATCCTCGATACGTTCTCCTGTTCCGATGAACTTGACACGTGAACCAGTCGCGACGACTGCGGATAATGCTCCTCCTCCACGCGCTGACCCGTCCATCTTGGTCAAGAGTATCGAGCCGACCGGAGTGGCTTCGTGGAAGGCTCGGGCCTGGACTATTGCTTGTTGACCGATAGTTGCATCGATCGCTAGAATGATCTCGTCAGGCTGGACGGTCTTCGCAATCTGTTTCATCTCGTTCATCAGGTCCTTCTCATTCTTATGTCGGCCCGCGGTATCAACGATCACAAGATCCATCTTCTCCTTCCTGAAGTGTTCTAGGCCATGCTTCGCAATCTGGTCGGGTTTCTTTTGACCCGGCTCCCCGTAGACTTTGACCTCGGCCCTAGTAGCCAGTTGGGTTAGCTGGTCGTAGGCGCCTGGACGATAGGTGTCTGCACAGATGAGACCGACTCGTAACCCGCGCTTCTGGTAGAAACGAGCTATCTTGACTGAACTAGTCGTCTTACCGGTGCCTTGTATTCCGACGAGCATCAGCTTCCTGAATGCGCCTGGTTGGACATCGACCTTAGGTGCGTCCTGGCCAAGGAATCTGGCCATTTCTTCGTAGAGGACCTTGACAACATGATCTCGTCTAGTAATGCCTGGAGGAAGCTGCTCCTTGAGAGAGCGGTCCTCGACGGCCTTCGATAATTGCAGGACAAGCTCGACGTTCACGTCCGCCTGCAGGAGAGCTCGTTGAAGGTCCTTGACAAGTTCCTTCACCGCCTTCTCGTCAACGTTCGGCATCCGGAGCATTTTGCGGACTGCGTCCGATAGTGAGCGTCCTACGGCTTCCATCTATCCGATCCTACCTAGCAAGTGGGTCTGTGTCTACTCTTAACCTTCTCCAAGACGGAAGCGTAAAGGATTGGGAGACAGATGGTCACGTCTCCGATAACGTCTACGAATCTTCCTCCCTTTCGGATCTTTCTCCAGCTTATCGACTCAGCCAGCGGTGCTCCGCTCAAGCCTCCAGGTTCTGGTCTGTCCATCGTTATCTGCACTGCCAGATCCATGCCTTCTCGGAAAGCGCTGGACAAGAGGGCGTTGTGCTTCGGCAAGCCGCCCCCGAGTATCAGGATCCCCAGTTTCTTGGAAGTCATCGACATTTCAACCATCTTTGTCACATCTGCGAACGGGTTCGGCTGGAGAGTCTGAGTACTCGCAAAGCTCCAGAGACTCAAACCTAGAATCGAGTCCAGCAAACCCGGAGAGAATACTCTGACATTGTTCTTCGCCGCCTTGTACAGAATGGACTCCCTGTCCTCTAACAATAATCCAATCTTTTCCAAAAGGACCGAGTAAGCAACCTTCTTCCTCTCATTCTCAGGTATGGTTGCGAGTAGTTTCCTGATCTTCTTGTCTAATCGTTCGAATGATTCTTCCTTGACGAAAATATCCGCGATTCTATTGTATCCCTGATTTATCAATCGTCGATCATCGACGTTGAAGGTTCCCTGATAGTGACGATTCCCCATCGCCTCGACCACGTCATGTGTGAGGTTGGCTCCGGTAGTCACGATCGCGTCAAGAAATCCTCGATCAATCATGTCACCAATTACCAAGCGGAAGCCTGCCGGAACGATTGGGCCTGCGATTGTGAGGAAGTTGGTGTAGCTAGGATCGGAAAACATCTCATGTAGTACATCTGCAGCTATCCCCATCCGACCGGCACCAAGAACTCCTGTGTCACGCATCCCGCCCAGGAGATGAGAGATGCTTATTCGGGGTGTGATTTTGAGCTGCTTGACAGGAATTGGGGCGATGCCCTTCTTACTATTGGGCTGTTTCAACCCTTCTTACGCACGATCATCTTCTTGCCCAAGACGTCCCAATACTCCACTTCTGCATTCGGTGCCATGAGCCTCTTCAACTCCTCATCGTCAGGCATAGGAGTCTCAAACGTTTCGTACGATTCAAGGTCCATCAACTGGACACTGTTCCCAGCTATCGAGATTATCTGACCGGATTTCTTTTCGATCATAGGCACCTCAGTCTTCCCGTCTACGGGGCTGATGAGGTTCTTCTTTTGCCCAGTGAAAATGCTTATCGCGACTATCCTCGCCTTAGCGGATCCGTGCTTACCGGGCTTGGATTTTTCGAATTCGACAATTTTACACGGCTCACCGTCAATGACCACGTAGCCGCCAACTTTGAGGCTTCCGACGTCGACGGGCTTGCTCACTGGTTTGCATCCTATCCTGTACGGTTTAACCCCCGCCTCCGAATCCCACCTAAAAGACTTCTTGCACAAACAGAAACTAGCGGCTAGGGAATTCTTTTCAAGCCGGGCATATTGCGACCTAGACAAGTCCAGGGAAGCGTGGCCGGTCTGACAAAGGTTGTAGGAGTGTTTGCAAAACGGGACTCTGTCGAGATTTTGAAAGCGGCAGGGAAGATCTGCAGTACAATCCAACGCCACGGCCTCTCAGTCATACCGGACGAAACACTGGCAAGAAACTCGGGCATGCCGGACGGCACACCACTAAAGAAGCTGCATGTAGACCTACTAGTCACAGTGGGTGGAGACGGGACCGTCCTCAAGGCGACTCATGAGATCGCCAATCCGGAAACACCGATACTGGCCGTAAACATGGGCCGGCGAGGCTATCTAACCCAGGTACAACCTGCAGACTTTGAGAACGCACTATCGCGCTGGATGAGCGGAGACTTCACACTGGAGAAGCAATGGAAAGTATCCGTGAAGGAATCAGATCATCTGATCGGCGAGGGATTGAACGAGGCTGTTATGGTCCCGACAATCGTTGGCAAAATGCTCAGCCTCACTGTAAGATTCGATGGTAGAAGACTGATCATGGCTCGAGCGGATGGAGTGATAATTGCAACGCCGACTGGTTCGACAGCGCATGCCTTTTCGGCAGGAGGCCCCGTTCTCGAAAGTTCCCTTGACGCGCTTGACTTAGTTTTCATAGCACCATTGCAACCTGTTAGGTCGCTTGTCGTTCCCGCCAATGGTCGCTTGCACATTTTGATCGGAGAGTCGGGTCCTGCGGCGAACTTGGTCGTAGACGGCCGGCTTGAGTCGAAACTCGACCCGGGAAAGACAGTTGAGTTCTCTCGGTCCTTGCACAATGCGGTCTTTGTCCGTTTCGGCGACACGTTCCTAGAGCGCAGCCTCAAGAGGCTGACCTATGACAGGGAACCAGTTTGAGGGTTCTTGTCCTCGACACTTCCGCCTTCATCATGGGCTTCAACCCCACGGGGTCTGGAGGCGCATACTCTGTCCGGAGTGTGGAAGACGAACTCGTCCAAGGTACTATGCCCTACCTCCGCTTTCGGCTAAGCCGAGAGAAGGGTGCATTGGTTGTCAGAAATCCTTCAGATGTGGCTAGGAGAACGATTGAGCAACAGTCCGCGAAGACTGGGGAAGCTGGCTTCGTCTCAGAAGCTGATCGAGATGTTGTCGCCCTTGCTCTCGATCTGAAGAATGAAGGTTTGGAACCGGTCGTCGTGAGCGACGATTATGCAGTTCAAAACCTTTCGGAGCATCTCAACCTTGGCTTTGGATCGTTAGCTAACTTCGGAATCGTGCATCGTTTCAACTGGATAATGGTCTGTCCAGCTTGTCACCGAAGGTACAGGGTCCCCGAGAAGGTTTGCAGAGTCTGTGGGACCGAGTTGAAAAGGAAAGTCCTCTCACGGACTAGGGTCTCGAACAAGGCGCATCCTCAGAGCTTAGGCAGCAATTCAACAAGTTCTAGTTGACCCAACACGGATTCTCGGATCTCAATCGGCTTGGGAAGATGCGGTCCGACCAATCGTCCCTTTTCCAAGAACTCTTTGGAGAGAAGCGCCATCTTTCCGTGACCCTCGGGACAGTCGGGATGATCATTGACGCTCCTCCTAGTAACCCTTGTCGACAGGCACTCCTTACATCTCCACACTTGTTTCTTCCAGCTCAGCTTACCCCTCTTTGCAACGGGTCGTCCCTCGATCTCGACAATATCCATTGCAAAATCTACCGCTGGTGCGCTGCTGACCGCGCTGCCAACTCCGAATCCGTCTGCTCCAGCTCTAGCATATCGGCCGACGCTATGTTCGTCCAGTCCGCCCGATACGAAGATCTTTACCTTGTCGAATCCTCTCGCGTCAAGCTCCCATCTCACTTCCCGGATGATCTCCGCGAAGTCCCCTCTACGTGAGCCCGGAGTGTCTAATCTAACCCCGTAAAGATCTTTCCCCAAAGCTTCAGCTGCCATTATCGATTCTGTCTTCTCGTCATAGTAGGTATCGACCAATGCAATCCGTGGAACGTCCTTTGGCATGTACTTGTTGAAGCTCTTCCAAGCCTTCACCTGATCGCCTATCGAAACGATCAGCGAGTGTGGCATTGTGCCTGTAGGTTGTAAGTCGAGCAGTCTTGCGCCGATTATGCTTGAGACTGCGTCAAACCCTCCAAGGTAGCAAGCTCTATCGATCATTGGTGCGAGGACGGGGTGAGCCCGTCGAATCCCGAAGGACAAGATTGTCGAATCCTTTCCCGCGCCCTTCCGTACTCGAGCAGCCATTGTCGCTATGCCCGAGGCTTGACATAACAAACCCAGCAGAGGAGTCTCGTAGAGGGAGAAGTCTAGGTATCGTCCTTCGAGAGTCATGACTGGAAGCCTGGTACCACGATGATCCTTGGGACGGAATATTGATCCTTCGGGCAACGACTCCACTTCGACGGAGATACCCTCCATCAAATGTACAGCTTCCTCAACGCCTGCGAGAACTGCCCAGTCCCAGTCTCTCGGGAGCGACCCTGTTGTAACCTCGGCCACTACTCGCTGCTCTGTCAATCCCTCTTTCTGAAGGATCTCGTTGGTTCTGACGAAGTAAACGTCAGTCGTCTCACCTTTCTTGATCTCTTCTTCAGTGGCTATCTGGAATCTTCGCAACAACTGACGCCTCTTGGATTGCCAGGCTCTTTTCGATAATTGTGGTTTTTAAGTAGCTATGCGCATTCCCAGACAAGGAATAGGTTCAGGAAGAATCGGGTTTGAGGAGTCTCGAGGAGCTTTCGAAGAAAGCACAGGAACTCAAGGAGAAGGGAATGTCCACCTACGAGATATCAGACGAGCTCAAGGTCCAGGCTGATACGGTCGTGTGGCTCCTACTCCATGGCCGGGACGCCACGAAGCCTCGAGGAGAGTCATATGACGTATACGTTAACTGGAATCCGATAGGATCAAGTGTCCGCCGCCTAACATTAGTCGGACAAGCTATTGCAGATATGGTTCGAGAATCCATCGAGGCAGGCGAGATTGAAGAGCCGGATGTTGTCGCCGGGATAGAGACTGCTGCGATGGCAATCGCCTTGATCGTAGCTCGATCCCTCGGAAAGCCCATGGCAGCCATTCGTCCGCAAAGGATCGGTGAGAAGAAGATGGCTGGCGCTGTAAACCCAAGCTTCTATCCCGTTGAAGGTAAGAAGGTCCTGATCGTAGACACTATTCTCAGAATGGGTGAGACCGCACGTGCAGCTATCGAAACTCTTGAGGCCGTCAAGGCGAGGCCGGTCGGTATCGCCGTGCTCGCGAATAAGAGCGGCAAGGAAAAGATTGAGGGGATACCTTTGCGATCGCTGGTTGAACTGCTTCCTGTTGCAAGACAGTAAGTTCCTTAGGCTTAATGGAACAGGGTCGCAGTTCGTTCTCTTCTCCAAACCGCGTAATCATTAGCAAAGTCCAGCGAGAGGACAACCATTGCGCCGATCATCATGAACAACAGATAGTTCAGCCAGGCAGTCGGAGAGTTCGGGATGAAGAAACCTGCTAGACCGAGAGAGACGAGCGTTTTTCAAGAGGAATAGACCGTCAAAAAGTCTGCGCTTGATTGATGCCCGGATTATCAAATTGACCTCTTGTTGCAGGCAATGCAATTTGACAAAGTTTCGTTATCTGCAATCAGAGGTATGATAACTAGGAAGACCTAGAACTTGTGCTTCATTCGACCCACTGCGCACAGGAACTAGGATCTGGATCGTGTGGCCCAGAGAAACTTGCGCTGCAGCGTTTTTGGATAGATCCTCGTCCAGTCTTCACCCGCCCATTTCCTGTAGACTCTTGGATCGATGTACCCGCGTAGTGAAGTGTTGAGATTGTAGTCCTTTGTTCGTCTCTGTAGATCGATGTCGAGTTTGAGTTTCTCGACACGCTCTTTCAATCTTAGGGCCTGTTTCTCTGTCTTCATCTCTTTGCCCTGTAGATCGTTGAGGTGCAATTGTTTTTTTTCGAGGCTTGACTCCCAAGTCTTTGGAGGGGTCCTCTTGTGGTTGCATCTGATGGCGGCTTCAAGGTTGGCCAGCCTGGCGCGGTAGAGCTTCATGAAAGGTGCAGAGCCCGGTTTGAACCCGTCATATTGGTCGAGGTATTTTTGAACTGTCTCGGTCGCATGATGTGTCCTGAACACTTTTGCCGTCAATCCTTTCATCGACGTCCCGAGGAACCGATTCACTGATGAGGAGTTTATCCCGTCGAAGACTAAGTCCGCATTCTTCTTGTCCTTGCAGAACTCTTGCAGGTTCTTACGGACTAGATTGTGTGGACCCAGGAGATCCAATGTTTTCTGCCATCTGACACTGTCCTTTCCGAGAAAGTCGAATTCTACGTTGTTCGAGTGAAACTTGATATGCTCAACTCGCAACGTTGATGCTCCCACGGTGTCCGCCTCGTCTTCTTCCTTTTCGTCGCCAACTCTCATGGCCAGACTGTCTATGAGGTAACAGACTGTTGCAAGTTTTCGGATTCGTAGATCATCCGAGGCGAGTCCCACGTCGATGTGCTTACGGACAGTGGGAAGGGATCTCGTGAGTTTCTTGGCAAGCTCGAACTTTTGCCTGTCCCTCTCCTGCCGAAGATTGGAAATGTCCGAGGGCCAGACGTACTTGCGGACGTTACTGAGCTTGTCGACCCAGTAGCCGATCCACATGAAATCGTGATCATGAACGATCGCCTTCCATTTGCCGGGCGGAATAGGAGCCTTCTCGGAAAGGTTGAGCACAACATCCTCAGGGCCGGCTCTCGGCTTCCATCTTCCCCGCATGGGATGGCTTCCGCGACCCATGAAGAGACTCGGAGGCTCTGCCATCCAGTTTGCAATCTCGGTCCGGACTCCGTCAATGTCTGCATAACCATACTGCTCCTTCAGCTTGAGTCTGAGTTCCTTCCTTTGAGCAGCGACTTTCTTCTTGAAGAGAGGGTCAGTCCTCTGCTGTTCCTCTCGAATCTGATACTCATGAACAGGAGTCCAATCAATCTCGCGATAATTGACGCCCCGATATTCTGAGGGTAACAGTTTTCCAAAGTCAGATAAGAAGTTCGACTGGAAAACTTGGTCTTGCACATATGGAGTAGCCCGTTTCTTGCCCCAAGCATAGGCGAGCTCTTCAGCTTCAGTCGACAGAGGTACCTCTCGACCGCTTATCCGGATTGAGAGTTGTTTTGACTCGTAGGCAGGCGGAAATGCGATGCCGTTGTGCCTAAGATCCTTCCATTTCATGGATAAGTAGCCGTCCCTCTGTCCCTAGGACATCTTACAGGGCTGATTTCCTATTCGACCCTTCCCTTTCCTGACCTTGTGAAGCTGAACTCACGGATTAAATTTATTCCACCTTTCACGTTCGAGCTTAGCAATCAATTAGTTTGGGTTTATAGGTGGATTGATTTGATACCGCCACGTTAATGAATGATGAACTCGACCCGGCCGGGGCCGAAATAAGCTGGTTACGGACGCTTTCATGTTGCTAGTCTCCTCTGGGATCGACGTTAGAGATTATCAGAGGAACATTGCCGCCTCCGCATTAGAGAAGAACACGCTTGTGGTTCTCCCGACGGGACTTGGGAAGACGGTTGTTGCCCTGCTCGTCGCCAGGGAGCGTCTCGTAGCGTTCCCAACGGGGCGCGTCCTGTTCCTTGCTCCCACAAGGCCGTTGGTGATTCAGCACTCGGAGTTCTTCAAGACACACCTATCGGAAATTGCTTCGACCGTCCTTACAGGCGAGACGGTTCCAAGCCTTAGGGTCGAGCTTTTCGAGACTTCTAGGATCATCTTTGCAACTCCCGAAGTAATCCGGAACGACATATCCAAGGGCCGTTATTCTCTCCGGGATGTCTGCCTGATCATCTTTGATGAGGCTCACAGGTGCGTGAGAGACTATGCCTATTCACAGGTCGCCGAGGCCTACAAGCTCCAATCCTCTTCGCCACGCATCCTAGGTCTAACCGCTTCGCCGAGCTCTCGAAAGAGCCGGATAGACGAGATCTGCCAGAGACTTGCTATCGAGGGCGTAGAGGCACGTACTGAGGTGGACGAGGATGTTTCCGGCTATGTCAATCCGGTTGCCGTGAATTGGGAACGTGTCGCTCTGCCACCCGTCTATGGTAGGATCAGTTCTATCCTGAGAAAAGTGTTGGACGAGAAGATCGAACGGTTGCAAAATCTACACTTGCTTCCAAAAGGTGTCTATGTCAACAAGCGGACGCTCCTAGAGCTCGGGGACAGTATTAGGAAGAAGTTGCGGACCGAGAGAGCTGGATACCTCTACGGTGCCCTGGTCTTACAAAGCCAAGGAATCTCTCTCTTCCATGCTGTCGAGATGGTCGAGACACAGGGTGTGCGGAGTGTCACGCGTTTCCTGTCGAGACTTGATGAAAAAACAAGCCGGTCTTCACTAGGCTTGGCAAAGGATCCTAGGATCATTGAGGCCTTGAAACTCTGCGAAGAAAACATACGTGAAGAACATCCAAAGAACCAGTCGCTACGCCGTATCATTACGAGTCAGCTAGCAGAGAAACCCGAATCTAAGTTGATTGTGTTCACACAGTTCCGAGACACTGCTGACCTGATCGTGGACGGGTTGAAGAATATCTCAAGTGCAACCCCGGTAAGATTCGTGGGACAGGCGACTCGAAACATGGATGATATTGGATTGAAACAAGAGCAACAAGTTCGGATACTGGACGATTTCAAAACTGGCCGCTACAACGTGCTCGTGACGACAAGCATAGGAGAAGAGGGATTGCATGTCCCAGACGTAGATCATGTCATCTTTTACGAGGCGGTCCCCTCCGAGATACGCATGATCCAGCGTCGAGGCCGGACCGGACGAACCAAACCAGGAAAGGTTACTGTTCTAATGGCAGAAGGTACGGTGGACGAAGCCTACTTCCACAGCAGTCGAAGAAAAGAACGAGACATGCACAGACACCTTGCGGCCTTCAAGAAGGACCCCCGTCCCGGAAAAAGAAAGACTACGTTACTCGACTACTCAAGTCCCGCCAACTGAGAATCTTCGCGGGTCCTGAATCGCAGAGTAAGATTCTAGTTCTTGCCAGCAAGCGCAGGCAGGCTGACTACGTTGCTCATGCCCTTCTCAGCATATACTCCATACACACGTTCTGCTCTACTGATCGTGGTATCCTTCAGACTGATGACAATGAACTGCGACTCTCCACTCCTGCTTCTTATCAAAGTCGCCAACCTTCGACTATTCACAACGTCTAGGTGCGCGTCAATCTCATCCATTACATAGAACGGCATAGGGTGAATCTGCTGCAAGGCTAGCAGGTAGCAGACGGTTGAGACACTCTTTTCTCCACCGCTAGCACTCCCGATTGTCAAGAGTGGTTTGCCAGGGAATTGTAGCATCAACTCTAATCCGCCATCAAACGGGTTCTCCGGATTATCTAACACCATCTTCCCGTTCCCCTTACTGTCAGTCATCTCACCGAACAACTTCTGGAAGGTATCATTCACCTTATTGTACGCTGTCATGAACGTGTCCCGTTTCTGTCTCTCTAGATCGTTCATGAACTCAATGATCTTCAACTTCTCCTGCTCTAACTGGGTGATTCGTACGCTGAGATTCTTGTAATTGTCCTTCTGACCATCATATTGCTCCAATGCCAGCTGATTCACCAATCCTATCTCATTAACCTCCTCCATCAACACCCGTTTCCACTCGAGTGCCTCTTCCATCTTCTCCACTGCTCCTTGCACAGGCCGATCAAAGCCCAAGTCTCGCAGCTGGGCGCTTAACATTGCCAGCTGAGTCTCGGCCTCTCTAAGGCTCGCCTTCAAATCTGCGACTCGCGCGTTGATCGGATCCATCCTTTCCAAGAACACCCTCAACGCTTTCTCCATCTCCTGTAATCTAGTCTCATACTGTCTCCTCTCCTCGTTCACGCTGCCCAACCTCTCCTCCAACAACTCCTTCGCTTTCTCAAGCGTCTTCAACTGGTCACGAGAACTGACCATGACAACCTCTGCCTCAGCAACCCTAGCCTCCTCACGCCTCACATCAGCTTCCAGATTCCTCATCTCAATCCGCACATTGTCTAGGCCTGGCCTTAACGTCTCCAGTGTTGACTTGCTCATTTCCAAGTGTCCCTCAGCCTCCAGTTTTTCCCTGGCCAATCCCTCGACCTCACGGGCCAATTGGCCCCTCTCACGGTCTAAGTCAATTATTGTTGCCTGCTTGGACTCGAACCTGAGACGTGCACGGTCATTCTCCAAGGCGGACAGTCGCCTCTTCATCTCACCCTGCTTATTGGCCATCTCCTCTAGTGTTGATGTCTCACGCTTCATCATCAACTCCAGACTCTCCATTCTCCGCTTCGTCTGTTGCAACGCGGTCCGAGTCCTCTCCAGCATCCTCCGCTCATTCTCCACCTCCCCGCCCAAAGCTTCACGTGTCTTCGAAGACGCAACACGATCCTCTCGCAACCGTCCAAGCTCAACTTCAAGCCTATCCACATCCCCTCTTTGCTTCTGGACAATCTGCTCTAAGCTCTTCACAGTCTTCTCCAGGCCCTCCAGAGCGGAGCCTCTTGGGACAAGATTCGTCACGTCGAACGGGGCCCGGTAGTATCCACTCTCCAAGGCCCCTCCAGACTCGTAGAGATCCCCGCTGACTACTACGCATCTCAAGCCTCGCGATGCTGCAGTAAACGCAGCTCGTTGCGTTGTTGCCAGTAAGGTGTCGCCAAACACGAACTCCACCGCGGCTGCAACCTGCTTGTCAGCCTTTACCACGTCAGATAACGGCCCTACAATACCTGGAATATCATCGAAGTCGGTCTCAAAACTCGGAGGCTCCAAATCTAATGGAACGATCTTTGCTCGTCCCAGCTTTGCTCTTTTGAGACTCTCCACACATTTGATTGCTACTTCCAAATCTTTTACGACAAGCGACTTCAACCATCCTGCACTAGCCGCCACAACAGCCTTCCTATTCTCGTCACCGTATTTCACTAGATCTTCTAGACGTCCGACAACTCCCTTTATCGCTCCCTCTTTGGCCATCTCTTCAATCCGCTCTATTGCTCGTTCCTCGGCTCCAAAACTCTCTGCCAGATTCTTTTGCGTGTTAAACTCGACCACGGTGACACGCGCCTTTTTTGCGACAGCCAACGCTTCCTCAATCTCCACCTTCCGCTTTTCCTTCAACACTCCATACTCCTTCACCTTCTCTTCCAAATCGCCTAAACGCTTCTCCTCTTGCTTCTCCAACCGCTCCATCTCCTGGATTCGCTCTTTCAACTGCTCTGTGAACGTGGAGAATTCTTTCTGACGTGATTCCAATGATTGGAGATGCCCGGCCGTGAGCTCAAGTCTTGTCGAACTTCCTTTGCTTGAGACTGAGAGTTTGCCCAATTCCCTGGATAGAGCTTCGATATCATCGTCTAGGGCTTTTCGCTTCTCGGAGTCTGTAGATAGTATAGCTCTGGAGGATTGTAGTTTCTGGTCCAGTTGGTTTAGTTTGCTTGTCGCATTCGCCAATTTTTCTGTTAAGCTGGAGTGTCGGGTTGAAAGAGTGTGTTGGGATTCTCTGTGTGTATGAAGCGATGCCTCCATTTCTACACTCTTCTTTTCCAGTCCCGCCAGTTGTTTTCTTCGCGTGTCTAGAATCGTCTTTCTGCTCTCCATCTCAGTGGAGGCTTTGACAAGTTGGGTGCTGGCCTGGGCGATTTCGCGTTCTATTCTGAAGAGCTCCTCGCTTCCCTTGTTCACAGTAGATTCCTCGAAGCTTCTCCTCTCCTCCGCGATCTTCGCCCTCTCCTGGGTGATAGTCTCACGTTCACTCCTTGTCGCTTCTAGATTCTTAGACTCCTCATCCAGAGTCCTCTGAATACCAACTCTCTTCGACTCGATACTGAGTACCTTTCCTGATAGTATTGTTGCTTCTTGCTGGCTTACTTCGTTCTGCAATAGATTATGCCGAAGGAGATCATTTCGCTCTCGTTCCAAGGACTCTATCCTCGTTCTCACCTCCTCAACTTTGCCTGCGGCAACCTTGAGGTTCGTGTCTGCCTCCCGTAGCTCATTCAATGACTGGGCCTTCTTCGCCTCGAAAATGCCAATTCCTATCAGATCCTCCAGTATCCGACGTCTCTCCTCTGGAGAGAGTTCAGCCAGACGGGTGATCGCATGCTGTGCTATCATGTTGAACCCGGTCACTTGAATGTCCGCAGAACTGAGAACATCCTGAACTTGCTTCCTAGACAATCGTCGACCATTCACACGATACACCCCCTCACCGCCCTTTGTGAACTCTCGGGAAACCGTAACGAGGTCAGAATCTACAGGTATCTTGCGGTCCGCATTGTCGAATTGGACGGCAACGTGAGCAGAACGCGCACCCTCACCCTGAGACTTGTGGACAAGATCAGAAAGGCTCCGTCCTCTCAGCTCCTTTGGGCTCAATTCGCCCAATGAGAACTTCAACGCATCGAGAATGTTCGATTTTCCTGAGCCGTTTGGGCCAGTTATGACGGTAAAGCCTCGGTCAAAGCCTACAGAGACCTTCTTGCTGAATGTCTTGAAGCCTCTAATGTCGATCCGTTTGATGTAAACCATTCTACCGACCTTTTGCTCTGTCCAGACGGCTCTTGCTTAGAGGAGCATCTCTATGAGAGCAGCTCTAATCCTTGTATCTTCTTCCAGCGGAATGATTGGTTTTAGGTTTTACCGGCCGAATCTTCGATGCCTTCTCTGGTACAAGCGTAGGGCACGCAGAAAGTCTATCTTCCTAAAACCGGGCCAGTAGACATCGACGAAAACTAGCTCACTATACGCGGACTGCCATAATAGGAACCCGCTAAGTCTCTCTTCACCAGAGGTCCTTATGACGAGGTCGGGGTTTGGATTCGGAAGATGAGCTGTATAGAGATATTTCATGAAAGTGTCCTCGTCCAATTGCTGAGAGGACAAAACACCCTGGTTCACGTCCTCAATGATCTTCTTCGTAGCGTCCACGATCTCAGCTCGGCCTGTATATGCAATTGCCACGTTGAGGAAGTGGTGACTGTAGTTCTTGGTTGACTTCTCAATGTCGACTAATGCTTCCTGCAGACTATTTGGTAAGAGGTCCGTACGACCGAGGATTTTTACACGAACCATGTTTGAATGGAGGCGTCGGTCGGACCCAAGCCTCCGGGCTTCGCCCTCTATGAGTTTGAGGAGACCCTTTACTTCATCGCTTTGTCTCTCGAAGTTCTCCGTCGAGAACACATACAATGTAAGCGTCTTGATCCCGAGCTCGACCGTCCAGTCGAGAAGTTCCTCTCCTACCTTGGCACCCATGAAGTGGCCGTCCTCTATCGTCAACTGCTTTTCCCACGCCCATCTTCGATTGCCATCTAAGATGATGCCGACATGCTCCGGCATTGGAAGGGCTCTCACCTGTCGCGTTAGCCATTCCTCGTAGACAGCATAGACTCCCGCGGAGCGGAGTAGCCTATCTAGCGAGTTGTTCTACCTCCGAAGTATTCGAAACTAGTTGGGCTTGGACAAGTGCATTGGAGCAGGGACAGTCATTATGGCGTTCAGGGATATTTGCGACCGCTTCTACAATGACACTATTCAGAATATTGCTCGTCTCTCTTCCCTTTTCTTCGACTTCACGGGCAGATAATTGTCTTTGTAACCCGGCGGCCATGTTACTAACGAAGCTTACCGATGCATAGCACAACTGTAGTTCTCGTGCAAGAAACGCCTCTGGTGCCCCGGTCATCCCGACTATTCCGCATCCAACTGTTCTTAGCATCCTTATCTCGGCCGGGGTCTCGTACCTCGGACCCTCGGTAGCGGCCATGGCGATATTCTCGTGAACATTCACTTTTTTCATCCTGGCCGTATCGATTAGCAACCGGCGTAGCGTTGGACAGTAGGGTTGTGACACGTCTATGTGAGTAACGGGTGCTTTGTCATAGAATGTTCCTTTTCGAGACTTTGTCATGTCTATTATGTCGACAGGTATAACGATGTCACCGGGAGTCAATTCTTGGTTGATGCCTCCTACAGCATTGGTCGCTATTATTCGTTCAACGCCTAATTGTCTGAGGGCCCAAATGTTGGCTCTATAATTGACCATATGCGGTGGGTATTGGTGATGTTCACCGTGTCTAGGAAGAAAGTAGACTGAGCGGCCAGCTACAAGACTATGGGTGATAGGTGGACTTGGACCATAGGGTGTCCCAATGGTTTTTTCGTCTCCCTTGATTATCGATTTGACGCCTGAGCCACCGATTATGGCTGTGGGAGGCTTATTGCTCAACCGGAGGTGTCTTCCTCTTCGTCTTCACCAGAGCCGTAGAGTGCGTTCAGTTCGAGAAGGGAAAGTTTCTCCTTCTTCTCAAGTTTTTCCTGTGCTACAGCTTTCAATCCTTCGCGATGAGCCCTGTCCTTCTCTGTTCGCATAACTCGTGTGGTGTACCTGTTTTGGTTTTGGGCCATGAGAAACTTTTGTGCCGCTAATAGTGCCTTCTCCCTGGTTACGTCCAGCAAGACAACTTTCTCATCGATCTCCTGCTTTATCGAAGAGGATTGCTCTCTCAGTTTGAGAATTTCGAGATGATGCTTCTGACTCTCTGCGGCCAATTCCTGAATCTTCGCGTGAACCGTGTCGCCTTCTTGTTTGTACTTCTCGATCTCGCCGCGTAGCTGTTGGAGCTTCCGGTTACTTACAACTTGAGATTCCCGAGCTCTTATCTGGATCATCATCCGTTTCTCCTGGTCTCGATCGAAGGGAGTAGTCTGAACTTTCCATTCCAGGCTTGCTAGCTCTTTCTCGGCCTGAGCGGCTCTTCTTCCTCCTGGGGTGCTCTTTCTTGTCTCTGAGAATTGTTCGATACCATTCTTGGCCTTGGTCCGGAGCTGGTCCCGTTCTTGCTTGAGAAGTTTGATTGTTTCGTTTAGTTGGTCGCGTTTGTCTCGGTTGTCGGAGAGTTCTGATCTTACTTCTTTGAGTTTGGAGCTTAGTTCTCGGAGGTTTTGTATGAGGCTCCGTTCTTCATCTCTGAGTTTGTTCCGTTCCTCTTCCAAGCGGCCAATGTCGTCCAAGGTTTTTCTTGTACCAGCAGTGGGATTGGGATTGCCTTCCAGAGAAGGCGTGAAATTATACAGGTATTGGTTGTTGGTTGTACGGGTTTATAGACGTTCACAGTGGTGGGAGACGAGCGTGGTAGTTAGTTCGTCTCGTGTGGAGAGAGTGGGGGACCGGTTGGTGATTGTTGGGACTGTCCATGTGGACCCTTCTAGTGTGTCTCAGGCGAGGGATGTGATCAGTAGCGTCCGACCTGCTGTTGTGGCTTTGGAGCTTGATGAGACTCGTCTTCGCGCTTTGATTGATCCTTCTTCGACTGGGAATGTGGGGGCTGTGGGACGGGTGGCGTCGTCTGGTTTGTCGGTCCTGTTGATGGCTGTGCTTGAGAGGTTTGCTGGTCGTTTAACGGGGTCTGCTCCTGGGATGGAGATGCTTGGGGCGGCGGAGGAGGCTAAACATGTTGGTGCGGCTGTGGCGTTGATTGATCTTCCAATAGATCGGACGGTTGGATTGTTGAGGAGTATTCCTTTGAGGGAGAAGCTGAAATTGGTTGTTGATGCGGTTGCTAGCTTGGTGGTTCTGCCTTTTGGTGGGGGAGGGGAGGGTTTGGGGGAGATGGCGGAGGATGTGGTTGGTCATCTTGGAATGTTCAGGAGGAGATATCCGGAGCTTAGTCGATTGTTGATCGATGTGCGGGAGGAGTATATGGCGGTGCGGGTGAAGAATTTGCTTGATGGATCTGTGGGTGTTGTTGTGGTGGTTGTTGGGTTGGGGCATTTGAGGGGGTTGGCGAAGAGATTGGTTGGTTATGAGGATGGTAGTGTGAAGGATGGGTTTAGTGTGGGAGCGTCCTGGACGGTCGGGACCTAGAGTTGGAATCTTGATTTGTTGGATGATATTCTTTCTGGGTGGCGTAGGGGTGCTCGGGGTCCATTGCCGCAGCTGACTAGTCTGCAGGTTCTGGCGGCGTTGATTTTGATTCGGGGTGAGGGTCCGGTGGGTAGGAGATTGTTGTCGCAGGCTTTGGGGATCAATGATGGTGTTGCACGCGGATTGCTTGAAAGATTGTCTGAGAAGGAACTGGTCAGGATCGCTGAGAATGGGGCGTCTTTGTCTGAAGCTGGGAGGAAGAGATTGGATAGCGAGCTGGGATTCTTGGGGGTTGGAAGTATTCATGAGTTGGGGGAGACAGAGCTTGTTCCTGGAAAGAGTGCTGTTGGTGTTCATCTTGTTGGTCGTTATGTGACGGGTTTGAACGGGATTCGTGAAAGGGATGAGGCTGTCCGGGTGGGGGCGGATGGAGCGATCACGATGGCATTGCTCGATGGGAGGCTTGTTGTTCCTCCTGATAACAAGGATGTGGGTGACATGTCCAAGGAGGAAGATTCACGGTTGAGAGGACTGTTTGGACCGTCTGAGAAGGACCTGTTGATTGTTGGCTTTGCCCGGGATTCTAGGCTGGCATTGGTAGGCGCTCTAGCGGCGGTTTTGTCTCTGGCGAGGTGAAGTTGGATATTGGGGTTCTGTGTCTTGGGAGTGTTTTTGATCTCGCTCCCTTTTTTCTAGAGATGGGTTGGATCGGTTGGTCGTTTTTGACATTCTATGTGAAGGAAGGGTCATGCCATGAGGTATTGTCGCGGCTGGAAATTGACATTTTCGTGAGGGGGTAGTCGTTTTGCAGGCGTTTCCTAGGCGATTCTAGGGGGTCCGGGGTTTTGGGAATTGG
>Ga0209802_1001188_pt1 | contig 19593 bp, 17 predicted proteins | sample GraSoiAngelo_129_FD_185886 | JGI IMG/M metagenome (GOLD analysis project Ga0209802, IMG submission 185886) | Grasslands soil microbial communities from the Angelo Coastal Reserve, California, USA - 14_0927_12_40cm (SPAdes) (version 2) | ecosystem: Environmental > Terrestrial > Soil > Grasslands ... | reverse complement strand
ATCGACGCAATGTCTTCTCTTGTCGCTTGGAGGAAACTCTCAGCCGCGCTTACAACACCGATTCTGATTGCGGCGTCGTTTCTTGCTCTAGGTTACTTTGTCTCGCCAGCTACCCCTCTCCAAACGCTGCTTCCAAAGGTCCCGGTCTTACTAATCACCTGCTCAATCGTGTCGGCCTCAGGAGTCTCTTTCATCATCCATCGAGTGGAAGCTTCCGGAAGATCAGAGATAGGTTCTTCTCCAATGGGGCTATTCAGATCGTTCCTTCATCACTGGTTGCGTGAGACCTCGACCGCTCTCGAGGAGAGACTCTTGACTATCTCGACCGAAGGGTCGATTGAGACGAAGATTCTGAGCTTCTCTGGAGAGGGCTCAAGGCCGAAAGCGTCGCTTGTCGTGTCCAACTTTCATCCAGGACCGTACCGGGACATGGGAAGCGGGGGTCTCCCTTCCGAGCTGAAACAGTCACTGGAAGAATCGCAACATGGTGTCGTCCAGGTGCCACATGGCATCTCGAACCATAAGCTGAACATCGTCTCCCACCGGGACATCGACCGGCTTCTTTCAGCGGCGAGAGAGAACTATCCCTCGGATCACCGGATCCGCAAAGCCTCCTTGATGATTCGGGAAAAAGAGGAGGAGGCTATCGTTTCGGGCCAAGTCTTTGGGAATATCGTGCTGCTTACGATTACACTGGCTCCTATGGAGATGGAGGACTTGCCGACCTCGGTGTCTACAGACATCGAGAGGGAGGCGTCGAGGCTCGGGTTCGAGGTGCTCATTGTTGACGCTCATAATAGTATCGTGGGTCAAACTTCTATAACACCTCTCCAGGCTGACCGCATCGTCGCGGCCGCGATCAGAGTGCTTGGAAGGTTGAAGGCTTTGTCACAGGGACCTTTCAGAGTAGGATCTGCATACGACGCCTTGGATTCTTACACGCTCAAGGACGGGATCGGCCCCGGAGGATTGTCCGTGATGGTGGTGAAGACCGAGAATGACCCCGCATCCTACATCACGATAGATGGAAACAATATGCAGCAAGGTCTCCGAGACCATATCCTTCAATCGATCAGAGAAACAGGAGTAAGCGACGCTGAGGTTATGACGACTGACACTCACCTCGTTACTGGCCTTGTCAGATCGCCTCTCGGATACTATCCAGTGGGAACAGCTCTGCCAACTGCAGCCTTTGTGACAAAGATAACTCAGACAGTCCAGAAGGCGATGAGTAATCTAGAAGAGTCATCAGCTGGTTTTTCCAAATTCTCCTTGCAGCTTCAAGTGTTGGGCTCGGAAACTTTCCAGTCGATAACCGGGTTCATAGGCCGGATCGCACGGCAGATTGGAAGATCATTCTACAGGCTTGAAATTGCCACGTTCTTGATTGCCGTCGTAATCGTATTGGCGGTGTGATCGAAGGCTGGAGTCTGATGAATCGATCCATTACATGCAGCTTCCGAGAGAGGTCATCGTCGGCGTCAACATTCTCGACAGAATAGGCGAGATCTGCACCAAGCAAGGGTTTCACGGCACCGCCCTAGTAGTCTCTGGACCGATAACGTATCCTCTCGCAGGGGTTGGAGTCGCCAAGTCCGCTACGAAGGCCGGCCTTCGTGTCGATCACATCATAGTCAAAGAATCGACTGAGGCCTCCCTCAATCAGATCGTAGAGATGATCAAGAAGACCAAGCCGTCTATCGTACTTGCGGTCGGCGGAGGGAAGGATATCGATCTGGGCAAACTAGCCTCCGCGAAAGCGTCGATTCCGTTCATGAGTATTCCAACTGCCGCGAGCCACGATGGAATCGCCAGCCCCTATGCTTCCATCAAGGGTGGTCCTAAGCCGTACTCGATCCGGGCGCAGGCCCCGATTGCTATCATTGGCGATATTGGTGTGATTGCGGATTCGCCCTATGATCTCTTGGCGGCTGGGTGCGGCGATATTGTGGCGAAGTTTAGCGCTGTGAAGGACTGGCAGCTTGCTCACAAGCTGAAGAACGAGTATTATGGTGACTATGCGGCGGAGCTGGCTTTGATGAGCGCGGAACTGGTCACGAAGAATTCGAAGGAGATTATTGAGCGTAGCAAGGAGGGAGTCCGCACAGTGGTGGAGGCGTTGATCAGTTGTGGCGTTGCGATGAGTATTGCGGGTAGCTCCAGGCCATGTAGTGGTGCCGAGCATCTCTTCAGCCACGCGCTGGATATTGTGGCGGGTGAGACGAGTCTGCATGGTGGGAGGACCGGGGTGGGGGCGATAATGTGTGCTTATCTTCACGGGTCCAACTGGGAATCAATCAGGGAATTTCTCCAGGAGATTGGCGCGCCCTCGACTGCTAAGGAGCTGAAGGTTTCACCCGAACAAGTAGTCAAGGCAATGACGATGGCTCATAGTCTGAGGCCAGAGAGGTATACGATCCTCGGCGAGACTGGGGTTACTGAGAGAGCGGCGGAGAAGGTTGCGCGAGCGACTGGCGTCATAGGATAGCCACGTTGAAGGTTTCGGCGCGCGCGTATGCTATCCAGGGACTAGTCAAGTATCATGGCCTGAAGAACGCGAAATTACGGATTCCCTACCATGACAGTATCTCTGTCTGCATGAAATCCCTGGACACTGTTACCACGGTGGAGACGGGGAATAGACTCCAGAGAGACAGAATACTGATCAATGGAACTGTTCCGACGACACGCGAAGAGTTGAGGGCCCGCGTTGTTATCGATAAGCTAAGAGAACTGGGAGGCCAGAAGACTCAGGTTCGAGTCGAGTCGAGGAACGCGAATGTCAAAGGGAAGGGTCTGGGCTTCTCCGCGTCTGGTTTTGCCGCTCTAGGCCTTGCAAGTTCAAAGGCTCTGGGGCTCAGCCTTGAGCCTCGGGAACTGTCCGAGGTCGTCAGACTTGGAGCCGGGTCTGCCACGCGGAGTCTCGTGGGCGGATTCTCGATATGGTATGCGAACAGGAAGGGACGATCGTATGCTGAGCAGCTTGCCTCTGCGAGTTCTATCGGCTTGAGGACGCTGATTGTTCCGATTCCGTCGAATATCAAGACTGACAGGGCCCACGCAGACGTTTTGACGTCTCCGTTCTTCAAAGCAAGGCTAACATACGTAAAAGGGGTCGTTCAGAAGATGAGACGCGCGATAGCGAGAAAGGATGCCTCAGAGGTCTCTAGGCTTGCCGAGGTAGACACGTTGAACCTCCATGCGATTACTATGACGGGCAGACTAGAGACGGTCCTGGTTAGCCCGTTGTCGATCCGGATCATGGAAGAGGTACACAAGCTTCGCTTGGAGGAGGGGGTCCCAGTCTGGTATTCTCTCGACACAGGACCCTCAGTGTTCATCAACACGATACCCAAGGCGGCCTCGATGGTTGAGAGGAGAATCAAAACGTTGTCTGATAGCGTATTATCGTCTGATCCGGGAGGACCAGCACAGATTATCCCTCGCCACCTTTTTTAGGTGCTGATTATCGAAATCTCGCTAGAAACCGAGCGAGGCGATCTAGGACGAGGAAGCTTGCGGTCCTTACTTTTGTCACACTCGACGGTGTCATGCAGGCTCCCGGAGGACCTGAAGAAGACTCCTCGGGCGGATTCAAACATGGAGGCTGGGTTGCCGGCTACTGGGACGACTTCCTAGGTAACGTAATGGCCGAGCAGATGAAAGGCCCTTTCGACCTACTTCTCGGGAGGAAAACGTACGAGTTGTTTGCAGCCTTCTGGCCTAACGCAGGCGCTGACCAACCCGGCGGGAAGGAGTTGAACAGTGCTAGGAAGTTCGTCGTGTCAAAGACGTTGAAGAAGCTTGACTGGGCCAATTCCGAACTCGTTTCAGGCGATGCTGCCCATGAGATCAGGAAACTCAAGGAGCAGAACGGCCCAGAACTTCAGGTTCATGGCAGTGGGAAACTGATTCAAACACTGCTGAAGAACGACCTTGTTGACGAGTTCCGCCTCAAGATTTTCCCGATCACCTTGGGTGCTGGCAAACGCCTCTTCTCCGAAGGAGCAGTGCCGGCAGGGTTCAGGCTTATCGACTGCAAGACAACCCCCAGAGGAGTCATAGCCTCCGTATACAAACGCGAAGGAGAAGTGAAGACCGGGTCGTTTGCGCCTTAGCGACGACAGTAGCACGGCCAAGAAAAAAGCGTGAATCGGTCGTCTGCCACGGAGTTGCCCGAAATAATACTTAGTCAGCGGCCTGGGTTCAGCTGACTACCTTCTTCATATGGCCAAGTCTCCGGTTGCGGTGACGGCTCTGAAACAGTTCGTCGTCTCCGGATCTGATTAGAATAATGTATTCCAGAAGCTGAGGATGATTTCCAGGACCCTAGCTGACTACAGTATTTTTCATATGAACTTGCCGGATCAACGGAGCGTTTGACGCTGACCGGTTGCCGCTGCCGTCTCGATCGCGTCCAGCATGCGATGGCGCGTGACCGCGTCGTCGAATGTAGGACACAAATGCGTTCCCTCGCGATAATCGCGGGCGAAAAGCGCGTACGCTTGGGCGACGTTGGTGGAAGCGCCTTGCGGGGGCGACCACAGATACTTCTCTGGCACGGGCAGCACCTCGAGCGAGGACAGCGCGCCCTTGCCGCCGTGTACGGTCATCTCGAAGATCTGGGCTTGGCCGCCGGCGGCGGTGAGCTGCAGGTCGCCTTCCGTGCCGTTGATCTCCCAGAGCAGGTTGGTGCCGCGCGAAACGCCGCCGCGATAGTGGATCGATAGCGCGGCCCCACCCTCGAGCAGTCCGCTGACCAGCACCTGATCATCCGCGTTCATGGGCTTGCGTTCGCCCGTCCCCGCGACTGTGAAGGACTTTCGGCGCACGGACATAGTGGCCGAGAGCTCTCGCACTTCACCGAGGCAGTGACACAGCGCGTCTGCCGCATGGCCGAGCGCGATCGAGAGCATAGTCGCGCCGTTTTTCCTGTCGTTGGTGTACACGTTGTACGGCTCCACTGTTGGTCCCCAGCCCATTCCCGAACCGATCAACGTGGTCGAGAGCACCTCACCGACGTACCCCTGCTTGATCAAGTCACGTACGTAAGCCACCGACGGAGCAGAGCGAGCTTGCAGCCCCGCCACGGCGAGGACGCCTTTTTCCTTCGCCAGTGCGGCCAAGGTCTCCGCCTCTTTCAAGCCATTGCCGAGCGGCCATTCGCAATAGACGGCCTTCCCCGCGTCGAGCGCTGCCGTCGCAAGCTCGAGGTGATACGGCACTTTCACGGTGATGGCGACGACGTCGACGATATGGCTGTTCACGAGGTCTTGGTGATTGTCAAAGGCGACAGGCACACCGAAGAGCTTGCTGGCGGCGTCGGCAGATTCGCGTCGGCTGGTGGACAGCGCCGTGATCTCAAAGTCATCCGAGAGCGACTTCAAAGCAGGAATGTGTGCCTGCGCCGCCCAGCCGCGATCCGGATTGGCGCCGATGATGCCAACACGAATCCTCTTGTCTCCATTCTTGCTTGTGGTGGTCATACCTTGTCCTAGTAAACTACACGATTGAGGAAGCAGCCCCGTAGGATTATCGAGTTCTGGGTCCTATCGTTTCGTCTTAGGCGTGAATGCGATTACAGGGATGATCCTCTTGGTCTTCTGTTGGTACTGTGCGAACTGGGGGTAGAGTGAGGCTTGTTTCTTGTAGAGTCGGTCGCGCTCGGGACCTTTAATTTCCTCCGCGTGTACGTCGATCGTCTCAGTCCCGACCTCGATCTTCACATCGGGATGAGTCTTGAGGTTGTGGTACCAGTCGGGATGAGTGTCGGCTCCACCCTTCGACGCGAAGACCAGGTAGCGGTCGCCGTCCTTGAGATACATTACCGGGTTGATCCGAATCTTCCGGGTTCGGGCGCCGGTATGATTGATGAGTAGTAAAGGTGCGCCCTCGAAGTTGCCGCCTACCTTTCCACGGTTCTTGCGGAACTCCTGAATAACGCCCGCGTTCCAATCGCTCATAGTGCTCGTCAGCCGTTACCACGGATGAGAGGAGTTATTGACTATTTGCATTGAGAAACTAGTCACATGATGTTGCTGTGATCAATCCACGAGTTCTCCGCAGCTCGCGTTAACTGTTGTTGCTGTGATTCCACTCGCGTAATCCGAGGCAATCAGTACAGCTGCATTGGCCACATCTGGAAGGAATGGGGCTCGCTTTAGAGCTGTGTTTTGGGCTTCGGAGTCGGCAATCGCTTGAAACGTGGTTCCTCTAAGCTTGGCCAGATGGGTGAAGACTGCTTGGAGGACCGGATTGTCAGGAGTCCCACCGGTTCTGAGACAGACTACTCGGACTCCTTTAGGCCCGACTTCGAATGCAAGTTGTCTGCAGAGCGCCTCAATGGCCGCTCCTCCCACTGAGAAGCCTCCCATGTTGGGTCTGGGTAGTCGTGCGTTCGGAGCTGTGAGTCCAAGGATGACACCGTTGCCCTGTTTCTCCATTATCCGGGCGGCGGCGGTCATGGTGATGAAGTATGATCTGACTTTTTGGAAGGCTGCTTCCGCGAATCGTTGGTCGGAGAGGTCAGTGAGTTTCGAGCCCATCGCGACGCTTGTCCCGATGAGGTTGAAGGAGATGTCGAGCTTTCCTGCTTTTGCAACAACTCTGTTGAGGTGCGATTCGACAGTCTCTGAACTAAGCGCGTCGACCTTTGAGACATCTGCGACGCCGCCCGTGCCAGATATATCATCGGCTATTCTCTTCAGCGAGTTTTCTGTTCGGCCCGTGAGGAAGACCGTGGCTCCTTCTCTGGCGAATGCCTTTGCGACAGCAGTTCCTACTCCTCCTGCGGCTCCGTAGATTACTGCGGTCTTCCCGTCTAACAACTTCAAACCTTGAATCTGATGAGAGGTTGTAACTGACATACCGGATGCTGTGTTCATGTTAGCTGGTTAAGTGTTGCCGGGTCGCAAGCCGGGCATGTCCCTGGTGAGCGTACTATCTCGGGGACGTTGTGTGTCGGATCAAGCACAATTAGGGATTAACGTCCAATTCTGGCTCAAAAGGAACGGCTAAGTATTTGGGAAGGCAACTTGTAGATATCTCCCGTGAAGGCTCAAGAAAGGATCTACAATCTGAACAAGGGCGTAGAATCCTTGAGCAAAGAGGAGCACGGCCTATTCTTCGATGCAATGCAGAGGCTTGGATTGTCGAATGAGGTGAAGTTAGCGGCAGTTGCGCTCTATCTGGACTTCAAGAGCAGGCCGATCGGCGAATACAACGCCGATCACAAGAATCTGCAGATCTTCCTAATCGCGTCGGTATCACTCGCAGCAAAAGCCATGGGAGATCTGAGAACCGACCACGAATTTGAATCTAGGATGTTTGTGAGCAGGGAAAGGCTTGTCGACGCCGAGGAACGCATCATCAGATCATTCGGAGTCCAGGAAAATATCCTACCTTTTCCGGATCTTGTCTCGCAGCTTACGAAGAGGCAGATGGAGAGCATGGCCGAGGGCTTTGCCGAGCGCGACTTGATTAGCAGTAGCGAGAAAGAGGAGTTGGTCCGGCTCTCCTATGATTATCTTGATGCAGCGGTTGAGAGAGGCCTGGGTCCTAAGATGAGTTATAGGGGGAGAGCCGCGGGCGTGATGCTCAAGGTAGTCAGAGACCTAGAGCTACAAGTTTCAGAAACTGACATCGCAAGAGCGGCCGGCTTTGACAAGAGGTCGATGGCAACCAACACGGATGCTATTGACGCCTTGCTAAAGGATTCGAAGAGCGCGGAGAGAAGGGAGAGATAGCACTTCAATGGTGCTTTGTGAGTCACTTGATCTTGAGAGATGATCCTTTCTACACCAGTCCAATCTGCTTCATCAGTCCGACTTGGTCGTAGAAGAGTCGCTCTTCAGTAATCTCGCCTCTATTGTTCCAGGTGGCGACGGTGCAAAACTCCACATGGAAGCTCCTTCCCGTAGGCTGAATTATCTTACCGTCGGGTGTTTTCATCTGTCCTTTCATTGTTCCATAGAAATCGGCTACAGAACAGGTGTGATTGTCTTGCTGGAATAGGATCTTGTATGGTCGATTTATCAGATGGTTATCGGGAAAGGTCTTGAAGAATTCTACAGCCTCCAAGTCATGGTTATTCCGTCCCCTCGTCGGTTCGGGCTGACCTGGCCAGTAGACGGCGACGTCCTCAGTATGACGCTTTCTGAAGGTCTCCCAGAGTGGACTCTTGGGTCCCGCGTTCCAAGCGTCGTCTAGAGTCTGCATCAAGTTCGTCAAACTTTCTACAACCTGTGACATAGAAGACCTCTCAACGTTGGTTCATTGTTTAAGACTATCGAGGCCAGTGCCTGTTCGCAGACGAAGCTCTCTCCTCGCTCCGACTCTTGAAAGCCGACTCGCTAGATGCCCGGTTTCGGCTCGGCTACTCGTCTAAAGATCTGGTGGGAAGCTCGCTGGTTCAGGCACTCCACAATGCCTCGATCCGCTCTACCAGCTCATGCTTCTGACTCTCCAGCTCCTCAAGTCTCTTTTCAAGATCAACGGTCGGTCTTCCTTTTGCCTCCTTCTCATACATCTCATGCTGTACTTTTTTCGATTTCCACGTTGAGCTCAGCCATCCTCGCCCTATAGCTATCTGCCGACAAGTTCGATCGACCTGAAATGTCACGGGCGTGCCTCTTAAGAGGCAAACGTATGTGAACTCAACCTCGCACCCCAATCAGCTTCAGAAGAAAAGAGATAGAATCAAGTTGAGCAACGTCCAATTCATGTCCGCTAAGGGAGTAACGCCTCAGAGCCAGTTAGGCTCCAAAGCTCTGCCTCCGTTGCCGAACGCTGACAAGTACACCACGATTGTAACAAGGTTCGCGCCGAACCCGGACTTTGTCTTGCACTTGGGTTCTATCCGGGCGATAATTCTCTCCCACGACTATGCGCGGATGTACAATGGACGATTTCTTCTGCGGTTTGATGATACTGATCCGCGTCTGAAAAAGTCGGCGCTTGAGTATTATGATCTGATCAGGGAGGATGTTCGCTGGCTGGAATGCCAGTGGGACGCCGAGTACATTGCTAGCGATAGGATACCGATCTACTATGAGCATGCTGAGAAGGTTCTGAAATCAGGAGACGCGTACATCTGCACCTGTACTCCCGACAATTTCCGTCTCAACATCAACGCTCGTAGAGCGTGTCCTGATCGCTCCAAGAGCCCCGAGCAGAATCTGGCGGATTGGGAGAAGATGTTGAACGGAGGATTCAGTGAGGGTGAGGCGGTACTACGGATAAAGACGGACCTGGCTCATCCGAACCCGGCGGTCAGGGACTGGCCTGCACTTCGTATTATTGATCCAGTGAAGTATCCTCATCCTAGGGTGGGGTCGAGGTACCGGGTCTGGCCCCTGTTCAATTTTGGATCGGCTATCGATGATCATCTGCTCGGAGTGAGCCACGTTATCCGGGGAAAGGAGCACTTGACAAACGCCCCACGGACGGAGTATCTGTACAAGGCGTTGGGCTGGAACATCCAGGAGTATGTGCACTATGGCAGGTTGAAGACGACTGATATCAAGCTCAGCAAGTCGTTGATGGTCAAGGAGATCGAGGAGGGCCTTGTGGACGGCTACTCGGACCCGAGACTCCCGACGCTCGCTGCGCTCCGTCGGAGAGGATATGTTCCGAATGCGTTGAGGAAGATTGTCTACGAGATGGGTCCCAGGCCGGTGGACGCGACGCTCAGCTGGGACAATGTGAACGCGACGAACCGGAAGGAGATCGACAAGATCGCACACAGGTACAGCTTCATCGCAAACCCGATCACAATAACAGTCTCGGGAGTCGAACGGACCTATGACGCACGTCTGCCGTTACATCCAGAAAGGAAGGACCTTCCAGACAGAATCTTCAAAGTGGCCCCAAAAAACGGCTCAGCCAATCTTCTGATCTCGTCATCGGACGTTGATCTTTTCAGAAAATGCAAGGTTGTCCGGCTGATGGAATTGTTCAACGTTGAAATCAAGAGCGTCGAGAACAACTCGATCGTGGCCGCGTTCCACAGCCAGGACTACATGAAGGCACGAGAAGTCAAAGCGCCCCTGGTCAACTGGTTACCAAGCGAGAACAATATGATCGGAGAGGTGGTGATGCCTGACGCGTCCAAGACGAGGGGTCCGGTTGAGACGAATATTCGCCAGGAGACGGTGGGGAGCATTATCCAGATGGTCCGGTTCGGATTCGGTAGAATCGACAAGATTAGCGCTGAGCAAGTAACAGTCTACTACGCCCACAGGTAAATTCAAAGAATCTAGCGCTGGGGCCTGAGCCATGGTCGTCCTGTATGTCGCATTTACATTCAACATTCAAATGGCGCAAGCGGCTTCTCTGATCGATCGGTGATTCTTGGGACATGGCGACTAAGAAGGTGGTCCAGACGGAACTTGGGGAGAAGGAATACGATCTTCTCTCGGACGTGGCGAAGAAGGAGGGGTTGACCATCAAGGAGGCTGCTCGCCGGGCGCTCTTGGAGTGGAGTATGTCAGCGATGGAGTTGAAGGATGATCCACTATTCAAGGCTAGGCCGGTCCGATTCAAGAAGAGGATCAAATCGTCCGAGATCGACCGGTTCCTTTACCATGCAAAGTAGCTCGGGAACGGTATTCAACTGCATTAACACTGGGCATGTAGCAATCTACTACGCCCACAAGCAAACAACGATCTCGTTTACAGATCGCCTGGAACATAGACTACTTCGAGCTTTATCCGGTCGGGGTCCTCAAAGTAGACTGCGTAGTAGCCCGGATCGTAATCTTTCCACTCCTTAGGCCCGCCGTAGAGTGTCGGAACTTTCTTGGGAACTAGATAGTCGCGATAGAGTTCGTCGACTGCCTCACGGCTAGGTGCTCGGAAGGCTATGTGGTTGAGACCGACACGGTTCCGATGATAGCCCTCGGCAAGGAATCTCTTTGGAGACTGTGCAATGATTATTCTGGTTCCCTCCTTCTGCCATTCCACCATTCCCTCCATCTCGAAGACTTTGGCAAAGCCGAGGCGGCCTAGCAACTCGCCGTAGAATATTGCGGATTTCTGAATATTCGAGACCTGGATTTGGAAGTGATGAACCGGATGCTTGAACTTATTCTCCAAGACGGGACCAAAAGATTTCTTGCTTAGAAAAAGCTGTAGGTGATCCAATTTAATGTCTTAGTCGAAGAAGCAGAAAGATCCGTTGAGGCTCGTATGGTGGTGGTGTCGAAGATGTTCTTTTCGGAGGTCGCATGGTGCATCATGTTTTGGGCAAACAATCCCGCATTGTGTAGTGCTTTGACTAGTCCATTGATATGTCGGAGGAATCCCTGGCGGGCTAGAGGGCTTAGTGGAGACGCGTTTCGCCCACGACAAGCGTGATGCTGGACTGGCTTCTGTTGATCTGGCCTGTTTGTCGTGGCCCATGCATTGTGGACAGACAAGGAACGATTCATTCGTTCCAATTATATGGTAGGCAGAAGCTTCGCACTTCGGGCACGGTTCGGTCTCTTCCGTCCAGTTCTCCCCTAGACCTCCCTCTCTCAGCCATTGAGCGAGTGAGAGAAGATTTGTGTCCTTCAGCAGCTCTTCGGGGATGTCTGAACATTCAACAATCATCTTCAGTTTTTCAAACTGGTCAAGCGGAATACTTCCGTCAAGCGAGTGTTTGGCAAACGCGGTGATGAGACGCTTCCTCTCATTCTCCTCCCATGTTCTAGTGTCAACCCCAGAGAAGAAGAAGAGAGACATGGCCGCAACCACTGTGATCATTCCATAGGCGCTTTGCAAGAACTGTATTGGGAGACCTGCGTAAGGGACGGAGGCTGAGTCAACGCCGAGAATGCTGGAAGCCGGTGTGGCAAAAGGGTCCGTTCCCACATTGTTGTCTCCCTTGGTCTCATAGTATAGGCTGCCATCCGGCTCATAGCCGAACCCTACAACTCTGTGAATCACTATGGGTTTGAGCAGAGAGTCCAGAGAGTTGACTCCTGTCCCTCCTTGAATGAAGACGATTATCGTGCCGTTCTTGACGGGACCATGCGGGGCCGTGTAGAAGACTAGGTCGCCGTTATGTAGTGCTGGGACCATACTGCTGCCATTTACTACGGCAATAGGATACGTCGACGTTTTCGCAATCAAAGGTAGACTTGCCAACACCACAACGGGAACTATGATCGCGATGACAATGAGCACTCTCTTGGAGATCTTCAACTGGAAGTTGAGTGGGATCTTGAATTGAATGCGCATGTCTTCACGACCGATATGTGAATGCGACCTGGAACTGGGTTGGCTTGCCAGTTCCCCAGAATATCGTTAGTCCAGCGCCTGCGGGGGCAGTAATCACTACACGGACATAGCCTGACGCGGGAATCGTCCCTGCAGAAGATGAGACCGAGACAAGCGCATAGACAGCGGTTATCGTAGCTGAAGAACCAGCAATCATTGTAGACTGGACAGTCCCTGCCGAATTGGTCGTTGCGTATGATACTGTAATCGTTTGTCGTGCGGGCATTATTGCATCGCAGAGAATGTTCCAGTACTTTGTGGCAACACCGTACGAACAGGAGACGGACGACTGCGCAGCCGTTGCTTTGATGTACTCCGCCGCGTTCGAATCACCCGTGCCCGCTACTGCGGTTACTAGAGTTGCTGTCGTGCCTCCGATGGTCCCAGCGGTCTCGGTTGTTGAGGTGTAGCCACCAAAGAGGGAGATGACGAAATCAGTGTCCGCGGCTGTGGTCACTCCGGATACTGTGGGAGAAGAATTTGAATTGCTGCAAGAGCTGACAGCGGTGGCAGGTAGTCCAGCGGCAGGATCAAACGGTGTTGTATTGTCTGCCCCTTTGACCCCGAAGGATATTCCTGAGGCTGATGTCGGAGTTGTCGACAGATTGATTGTGATGGTGTCCGCGGTAAGCGTAGTTGCGGCCTTTCCGTACCACTCAACGTGAGTGGACTCTTGCGTTCCGGTGCAAGAGACGAAGGACTTTCGTGCGGAAGCCTGCCAAGTTATTCCGCTAAGAGTGTCTGATATGGATGAGACTGTGACTGAAGAGCCGGAGAGATATGTCTCGATGGACAAGATCACAACATCGTTGGTAGAGGTGGTCGAGAAGGGCGTAATCGTGAATGAAGTGCCTGAGACCCATGTCCCTGTTCCGCTGCCGTCAAGCGAGGGGGCGGCTAGGTCCGCAAAGAGTTGGAGGGAGAGAGCACCGGCTGGGATGGAAGCGGACGATGCGAATTGAGGGGTCCAGAGGTACATGCTGGAACTGGCTGCGAGAGAGAAAGATCCGGACGTGCCTGGCTGGGCCGCTTGAGTGTCAACAGTCAAGCACGGTGCCGTGCATCCCGTGACTGGTGCGTTGAGATTCTCATAGTAGGGCTTCAGAAAGAAACCGGAAAAGTCCGCGTAGCTCGTCTTGCTGATCGTAACTGTTGCTGCAGATGCTATGCCGAGGAGGACAATGGCGATTATGTAGACTTGGAGCGCGGTCTTGTTGTGCTTACGGTTTGGCCTCTGCGACTGACCGGACGTCATGCGCTCTCATGCGATGGTGACCGAGAGTGCCGCCGGTGCAGTCCAGGTAGTTGCGCCGGTATCCCAGATAATCGTCATTGTCTGTCCAGCCGTGATAGTGCCCGGAGACGTGAATTGGAACGTGTACAGCTGCGTCGTAGTTCCAGCCGCCGCAGTACTGTAGACAGTTATCGTGTACGTGTGACTCGTCAGACCACCGGCGTTAATCGTCAAGGTGTAGCTTAGTTCCCAGTCTGCTGCAACAAGCGCGTTGACATAACCAGTAGCCCCGTTCGTCCATGCTAGTGGCTGGGTGGTGGCGGCTTGAGCGGCTTCGACCACGTTGTAGGCGGCGCCAGTAACGCTGTAGAACCCGTTGGCATTAACATAGACGCCTTGATAGCCGGCATTGTTCGTGTTCGTTATCGTGACGCTGGCAGCGAAAGCGCTGACCGACCCAACTATTATCGCGACAAGAACAGAGAAGTAAAGGACACGGATCCTACGATTGACAAACGGCAACCGGACCGTTCGGTTCATCGGTGATTCATCGAAACACGCTCGCGGCAGAGCTATGCCAGTTACGAAACCCGATTGTGGCGGAACCGGTTACAAGAGTCCCGTTCTTTCTGGTTTAAACTACTTTTGGACTCAAAACCCTCGGGAACCATTAAACAAAGGCGGAATGAATAGAATCGAGAACCCCACTTAAGATTCAAGATACGATTCACTGCAAACTAGGGCCACGCTCTCCCCTACGCGAAGATCGCGATGGCTTTGGCCCACAACTATTAGTGAGTGTCGGATGCCGGCTGCGTTGGGGAATAGGCTTTCTCGAAGAAGATTCAGTGGGATCTTCCGCTCAAAGAAGCTTATGAGTTTCCTGAGGCCTATGGTCTTGGAGTGCAAGCTGAAGCTATCAGGAAGAAGTCTCTTCGATGAAGAACTGGGCTTCCGCTGTCCGGGCCGGTTACGTGATTCCTTCTATTGGAATCCCAGGGCCTCTTTGAAGAGTTCCAGAAAGAGTATCGGGCCAAACTATGGGAAAAAAAGGGGGTGTCAAACGTTTCCGATTCATGCGATGGTTCGGTTGCTAAAGATTCTCGATGTTAACCTAGACAGAATCTGAGGTAGAGAAAAATCGGTTCTCCAATCTTAGCAACCGTCAATCCTTCCTCTGTTAGACTATACCGGACTCCTATCGGCCGGGAAGTTCTTACCGACCTCTCAACTAGTCCCTGCAACTCCATGACCTTCAATTTCGTTGAGAGTACACGCGGGCTTATCGCTCCGAGTCGTCTGCGAAGCTCTTCGAAGCCTACCGCCCCAATATGGTAGAGTATTGCTAAGATCTCTATTGACCATTTCCCGAATATGGCCTTCGCAATTTCAACGTTGATGTCGGCGGTCTTAGACGCTTCTCCCTCAACTGTGGTCCCTGAGACGGTTTCAATAATTTCTTCCGAAAATTTTGCGGCCACGTCCCCGAACCTACGAAATCTAGTATCTAATTGGTCGAGGCGGGCTTCCATATCCTGGAAAGGCCGCTCAAGGTTCTTTAGCCTATCCATTAGGTTACTCACTTACCCTAGCAGCCTATCGTAACTCAACGGATACGGCCACATTTGGTGGTATCTGTAGACGTCTACCTTTTACTGTCTCACTCAAGCGTATAGTCGCCGGCATCTCAAGCTATCCACGTCCTGCCTGGACGGAATGATGGCATGCGGAGGTCTTGGTGGAAAGGATGCGGTAGCGTGGGTGTGCCCGGTGGAGCGCCGAGCAGGGGCGCGATGAGACAAGTACCCGACAAGTTTAGTTGAGAGAAAAAAATTTGAACAATACGAAAAAGCGTAGTGCCATAGTAGCTATACTATTCTTAGCACTGGTGACGCTTATTGTCCCGCAAGTTTTCAAACCCGTCTATGCGCCTCTCCCGGTCGCCACCGTCCACGTCTGGAACATTACTCCTACAATAGGACACAACCCGGATCACACCGTGGAGGATACTGGAGGAATTACTCTACACGTTGCCACTGCAGCTAATCCGCAGACAGTTGTCACCACGATCGACAACACGAGCCACCCTGAAGGACCCTGCGGGCTCATATTCTGGAACCCAGCAACCAACGTCTTCCAATGGTACGGGATCGGTGGCGGATTTACTGCTGGCGATGCGCTGAACCATAACGCCCCAACCCTCACGGGCCCGGCGGGTAGCGTATTCGGTACTCCAACATTTCGGCCGGGTGATGTATGGGTGACGATCAACGGGTCTCCGCCATTGTATGTTAACTTCAGGGGCAGCAATAACTTCCGCTTCTATACCTCTGTAACTCCGTCAAACGGGATAAGAGTGGACGAGGCTACAGGGCGGATTTACTTTACCAGCGTTTTCTTCGGAACCATCAGCCGGCTTGACCCAGCGACCAACGCTGTGACCACATGGTCGATCGGAGGCTCACCGCACTATCTAGCAATCGACAGCTCAGGTAGAGTTTACTCAGCAGTCGCCACAGCCGGTGTCGCAGGTGGTGTCGACGCGATAGTTCGGATCGACCCTTCTGCAACCAGCGGTAATGTGAAAACCTGGGCGATTCCGGGCGGCGGCTTACAGTCCGGACCTTCCGACGATACCCCTGACGGTGTCAACTTCGACAGCGCAGGCAATCTCTGGTTCACCATGGCCAGTTCGACCTTCGTTGGGCGTCTGAACCCCACCACCGGTGAGATCGCCAAGTTTACCACGATTGGCGTTGCAAATCCCCAGCTGATAGCCAGTACTGGGAGTGGGTCATTACTTCAGAGCTTCTTCACTGAGGGAGCAGGCAACGCAGTAAGTATCGTAACGCCGACGGGTGCAACTCCTGCCAGCGACACATTTGTTACTCCCTCATCTGTAACAGTGACATCAACCAGCTCAACAACTGGCTTTACCGACTCGATCCGGACTCCCCTGACAGCTACGATCACACCATTGGTTGTCACTGTGCCCGGAGTGGGCGGAACTGGCGGAATAGTACGCTTTCCGATGCCAACCCCGTCTGGTGGAAATCCATTTGCTCCGAACCATCCGTCCGGGATGACTGGTGTAGTGTTACCTAACACAGTGTTCGGAAGTTATCTAGACCCGAGCTTCGCTGGAAACTCCGCGGTCTTCCAGGTGACAAGCCCCGTCATCGTCGCACCTCCACCACCTCCACTGGTTCGAACCACTAGTACAATGGTCTCCTGTAATCCTCCCTCTGTTGCAGTGAACCAACCCACGACTTGTACTGCTGTAGTTACGGACACATCATCGGGATCTCCGATCGCCCCCACAGGTATGGTCAGCTTCTCGAGCAGTGGATCAGGCATGTTCAGCTCTTCCAGCTGTACTCTCAGCCCCATCAGCTCTTCAGCCAGCAGTTGCTCTGTGAACTACACTCCAAACCCAGGCTCGGAAGGAACCCATACGATAACGGCAACCTACCCCGGCGATGCAAATCATTCGGGAAGCTCGGGAACATTCAAACTCAGCGTGACGAAACGCTCCACCACAACGAGTGTCAGCTGCTCACCCAACTTCGTCCAACCCGGAGTGTCAACAACTTGTCAAGCAACAGTCACGGATACGTCTCCTGGCACACCTATCACTCCGACCGGGACCGTTACCTGGAGTAGTAGCGGAGCCGGTGCCTTCAGTCCTTCGAACAGCTGCACACTATCGGGAGCAGGTGCAACGGCGGCGTGCACCGTCACGTATACTCCGAGCTCACAGGGCACTCAAGTGATCACCGCAACTTATCAGGGAGATAGAGATCACTTTGGAAGCTCTGGTAACACACAGCTTGCTGTCGGTGTTCCTCCAAGAAGTGCGGTGACAGACAGCTCGTTCTGCTCCTTTGACACAGACCCAAACACCTTCGGCCAACAGTTCACAATCATCTACATACAGGACCCGCTCAACCCCGGGACCTATGAGTTGACAGCTACCAATCCTGGCCAGTTCTACTACAACGCCTTCTACCACGGACCCGCAGGATCACCCGTAACTCTGCAGATCAGGATACCCTACCCATTCATCACGCAAGGCGCAGTTCCCATCCAGGAGTTCGGCCAGGTCAGTTTCACGTCCCAAGGCTGTTTCATCCCATCCGACCAGCTCAGCGGGTTCACAGCAACGCCAAACAGCATCACCCTAAGCAGTTACACGCCTCAAGCCATGGGGTCCTTCGTCACAATAACGGTCAGTGGAACAGTGCCGTCGACGGGTCTCGTCTACGTGACTATTCACTTGAACTATGGCTTCAAGGGCGCGACTGGATATTCAGACGTCAGCAACAACGCTGTCAACACTGATACTAGCAAGAATGTCCCACAGCTGCAATCCTACACTTTCAACTTCAACACCGTAGTAGGCGTTCCACAGGGTGACACTCAGACTATCCAGAGTGAGAACGTCTTCAAAGGCTGCGCCAACGGCTTCTGCGGAATGGTCATGGACAGTCAGGGTACCCCAGTAAGCGGCGCCACCGTCCAAGTATACAGCTCAACCGGTCAGCTACTTGGAACCGTCCAGACCGACCAGTACGGCTTCTACTCCATCTCGTATACGCTGATCGGAACAAACTTGGCAACATTCACCATAGCAGTACCCACATACAATCTACAGCAGACCGTAACCCTAGCCGTAGACACTTTCACGGTAACCAACTTCACCACACCATAGAAAAGTCGATTCTGCCAACCTTCCTCAAACTCCCCCTTTTTTTGGCAACAATCTAAACTCAGCCGTGCGACGAGCCGCGTTACACCAGCCACTGGGTCTTCCACGATACCGCGACCGCTAACGGAGCCAACCAAGTCTACGGAGTCGAATTCACCGCGTCGAACGACACGCTTCAGCAGGCCCAACTGACAGCCCTCCGAGACGCCACACTCGACGCTTCAGCACGGGCCCACACGATCGCCTCAGCCCTCGACGTCAACATCACCGCCGTAGTCTCAGTGACAAAAAACTCCGCCTATCCACAACCAATCTACTTTGGACTGCAGGCTTACGCCTCTTCTGTCACCACTCCGGTTCTGCCACCTCAGTCGCTGACTGTCACAGCAACGGCCCAGGCAACCTTCTCGATCGGCTGAGCCACCACCCGCAGTCCCACGGGACCATAGTACACAATCGCCCGCGAACAACCCTTTTTTTTTGGGCCCGAACAGCCAATAGGCAGAGCTTGTCGCTGTCGTTTGATTAACCCATGTTGAGCGGGTCAGAGGCTGCCGTTGAAGTTCAGCATTGAACTACCAGTCCAGTTCAGGGACATTGACGTGATGGGTCATGTCAACAACGCGACGTACCTGCAGTACATGGAGACTGCCCGTGTCGAGCTTGCAAGAAGACTCGGCCTGGTAACAAATGGGTTCCGTGCCAGCTTCATCGTCGCCTCGGCCCGTTGCGAGTTCAAGAAGCCGATCAGAGACGAACGCAGAATCACGGTCTTAGTATGGGTGAGCCGGATAGGAGTTCGATCGTGGGACCTTGATTACTCGATCCAGGGACCCAGACGGGTGGAGTTCGCAGTGGGCAGGACTACACAGGTGGCCTACGACTACAGTTCTAGATCGGCTGTTAGGATCTCCGGGAAGTTTAAGAGCGAATTGGCGAAGCATCTGGGAGCGCCTCTCAAGTTTAGAGATACCGGCTAAGTGCCGAAAGTCCCGAACCGACCGGCGAATTCTCTTGGAGGAATCACTTAATCTTCTGGAGTATCTTGCGTCATCTTCTTACTGGTCCCTGAGTTCTCAGACGGTACGGGTGAGGACCGCCGCCGTCTCTTTCAACAACTGCCTATCGGCCTTGTGTTCCTCCTCATTCCAGTCTTTTAGCCTCCCGCGGATCTGTTTCTGGAAACGTTCCAGGCTCGCCCCTCCCACGAGCACTATCTCCAAATGTCCAGGGCTTCGGGTCGCCCAAAAAGGTTCGGCAAAGCTAATTCATCATCGCATTCTACTTCCTGACACACTAGCAGCGATCCATACGCCACTGATCAGGAGTAGCACCCCGCCAAGAAACCCGAGGATGAAGCTGAAGAACGGAGCGGAGAGAAAAGAAAGGA
>Ga0209802_1001185_pt1 | contig 19617 bp, 21 predicted proteins | sample GraSoiAngelo_129_FD_185886 | JGI IMG/M metagenome (GOLD analysis project Ga0209802, IMG submission 185886) | Grasslands soil microbial communities from the Angelo Coastal Reserve, California, USA - 14_0927_12_40cm (SPAdes) (version 2) | ecosystem: Environmental > Terrestrial > Soil > Grasslands ... | reverse complement strand
GAGCCGCAAGCACCTTCAACACCCTTCCTGAGTCCTACAATGGTGCCCACCGGTCGGCTAGCTCAGTTGGTTAGAGCGCTTGGTTCACATCCAAGAGGTCGAGGGTTCGAGTCCCCCGCCGACCATTCTCCCCCATACGGACTGCGGACGGGTACGGACGGCACGGGTCACCCGACACGCACGAGGACCCCTGACGTCGGCCGGACATGCGTGGCGGCCTGACAGGAGTCGCTGCATAACAAATCCGTCCCAGATCGAGTTATTACCCGTATGAGGGTGCGACTTCTGTGGATCGCTGCTCTCTTGTTCTGCGCGGCGTGCGGGGCCGGCCATCCTGTGGCGTCACCCAGCGCTCTAGAGTCGCCGGCACCATTGAGCGCGCTGATCAAGGTGCCCGACTCGACCCCAGTCATCCTCTATCACAATCCGGCCAACTTCGACCAGATCGACGGCATAACCTGGGACGGGGCGATTTCCGGCAAGGTGGGTGCCGGCGGTGCACTCGGGGGGCTTCCCAACTCCGCCGGCACGCTCTATGCGACTGGAACCAACTATGTGACCGGATACGAGGTACACGACCGGACCGGCGCCGTCGTCGCTCACGTGGCCGGCTTCGAAAGGTGGGCAGATGATCAGACGCACTACTGCACAGTGGACCCCTTCTCCGCCAATCCCCCGAACAGCGGCGAGACTGGTGTCCTCCGGGTCGGAACCCTCACTGAGAAGCCGCGAGATGCGGCGCGGATCGGGACCATCTATCCGCGCACCCTCAATGCCGGCGGAGTTGCGATTGCGGCCTGCAGCCTTCGAAACGACCGGGCGATCGTCAGTCAGTCGGGCGGTCAGGGGATCGGCACACGGCAGTACTGGGCAGTGCAACTCACAACCGGCCGGGTGCTGTGGTCCCACACGCCATCGAGCTCGAGCATTGGGGTGGTGGAAGTCGTTGCTTCTCCCGACGGTCTATATGTAGCCGAGAACCAGGGGAATCAGACACGGTCGCTGTCAACCGTCTATGGCCCCACGGGTGCGGCCGTCGCGCATCTTTCCGGCTGGATCAGCGCCTTCTCTTCGGACGACTCGCTCGCGGTTGTAGGGGCCTCCTGGACCGGCGGTCCGGTGAACTTGATCAGATGGTCTGATCAAACCACGCTCTGGAAAGGACCGGTCGGGATCGCGTACGGCTACTGGGAAGGCATCGCGGAGCCAGGCGGGACACGGATCGCCCTCGGCCTCCGCGACCCAGCGTTTCCCCAGACAACCGGCTTTGCCCCAGTCGACCTGTATGTGCTCTCGGCCAGCGGACAGGTTCTCCTAGAAAAGAGGAACGTCTATCTCTTCACACCGTGAGCGATTCGGCCGGTCACGAGATCCGACTGGACACCCAAACGCGTCCGATGCCCGGAAGGCAAGGCCGGGCCGTTGGCGAAGGTCGTCACGCGTGAATCCGCTACCGTTGGTTGCCAAGTGATCGCACCATGACCGAGCCCGGTACTCGCGGGGCCCTGCTTCTGTTCGGCGAGACTTATCACCATCCGAACCTGCTGTACAAGACCGGGTTCCTCGCGCCCGATCCCATCATCTACCTCGAGCGCGATGGCAAAGGCGTCCTCTACACCAACGTGATGGAATTCGAGCGGGCCAAAAAGCAGAGTCGGGTGTCCGAGGTCCATCACTTCTTCGAGTTGCCCTCGGCCAGGCAGTGGGCCACGGCGTCGACCGAGCTGGAGGGCTTCGCCGGAACGATCAAGGAGATTCTGCAGGCCCATGGCGTCGATGACGTGGCGGTGGAGCCGACCTTCCCGGCGTTCCTGGCCGACCGCCTGCGCGAAGCCGACGTGGCGGTCCATCCCCGACCGGACTTGTTCACTGAGCTTCGCCGGCGCAAGCGCCCGGATGAGGTGGAGACGATCGCGCAGGTGCAGGCGGCGGGCCTTGAGGGCCTGCGGGCCGCGATTCGATTGATCGCGCAGAGCCAGCCGGACGGCCAGGGCGTGCTACGGACCGATGGCGAGATCCTGACGTCGGAGCGGCTCACGGCCGCCATCGAAGGGCGACTGCTGGAGCTGGGGTGCACGACCGAAGACACCATCGCGGCGGCCGGTCCGGCCTCCGCCGACCCGCATGCGCACGGCAGTGGGCCCATCCGGGCGGGGCAGCCCACTGTGCTCGACATCTATCCGTTCTCCAAAGCCAGTCGTTACTGGGGCGACCTCACGCGGACCGTGGTCAAGGGTCCCGTTCCGGAAGAGCTGCGCCGGATGCATGCGGCCGTGCTCCGGGCTCAAGAAGAAGGACTCCGGCTCGTCCGCCCCGGTGCCAAGGGCGCCGACATCCACCGGGCGATCTGCGCGCTCTTCCGGGAGGCTGGCTACGCGAGCCTGCCGGCCGAGTTCAGCCAGCCGCCGTCGGCGGCCCGCTTTATTCATGGAACGGGCCATGGGGTGGGACTCGAGATCCACGAGGCGCCCCGCATTGGCCAGAGTGAGGGCCAGGTCCTCAAAGAGGGAGATGTGGTGACCATCGAGCCCGGCCTCTACGATCCGGCCATCGGCGGGGTCCGGATCGAGGACCTGGTGGTCGTCACTGCCGATGGTTACCGCAACCTGACGCCGTTCCCCAAAGACCTCCAGGTAGAGTCGCTGGCGCGGGCTTAGGCCCGCGCCGTTCCTCTGGTAAACTAGGCACCGCTTTCCTGCTCCGTTGCCGCCGACTTCGGCTATATGCGGGGTAATCCCATAGGAAGGAGGGAGTCGTGTGTCTGCGTACGAGCTGATGTACATCGTCCGGCCCGAGCTCGACGATGAGGCCGTCCAGCAGGCCATCGACCGGGTGAACCAGTTGGTTGAAACCAATGGTGGCCAGGTGCGCCGGGTGACCCCGTGGGGTAAACGGCGTCTGGCATACACCATCAAGGACCAGCGCGAGGGTCATTACGTCGTCGCCGACGTCGAGTTGGAGCGCAGCCGCGTGCAGGAGGTCGAGCGTGTCCTGAAGATCTCCGATACCGTGTTCCGGCACCTATTGGTTCGTCAGCCTGAGGGGAAGTAATGAATCTGAACAAAGTGATGCTGATCGGCCGCCTGACCCGCGATCCAGAGATGCGCTACACGCCCAGCGGCAGTCCGGTGACCACCTTCTCGCTTGCCACCAACCGCTACGGGCAGGGCCCGGACGGGGAAAAGAAGGAATACACGGACTACCACAACGTGGTGGTCTGGAACATCGGCAAGCGAAACCTGGCCGAGCTAACCGGCCAGTACCTGCACAAGGGCAGCCTGGTCTACATCGAGGGCCGCCTGCAGACGCGCTCCTGGGAGGGACAGGACGGCCAGAAGCGGAAGACCACCGAGGTGAACGCCACCGAGGTCCAGTTCCTGGAGCCCCGCAGCCAGAGCCCGGGAGCCCAGGCGGCGGCGGCCAGTCCCCGGGAGCCGGTGGAGGTGGCGCCCGCGGCGCCGGCGGCGGATGAGGCGGCCCGCGACGTCGATCCGGAAGACATTCCCTTCTAAGAGTCCATGCCACCTGCCACTGAGAAACGCGACCGAAAGCCGCACAAGAAGGTTTGCAACTTCTGCACGGAACGCGTGCACCTCATCGACTACAAGGAGGTGGCGCGGCTCCGCCGGTTTGTGAGCGAACGGGGTAAGATCCTGCCCCGGCGCGTGACCGGCACCTGCGCCCGCCACCAGCGGCGTCTGGCTACGGCGCTCAAGCGCGCTCGGCACGTGGCCCTGCTGCCTTACACGGCCGACCAGCGCTAGGCGCCTGAGGGCGACACCATCGTTGCGCCTCCACAAGAGGGGCAGCGGAATTTGCCATACTGCCGGTAGTTGCGTCTCCTGGGCCCCCTGGCCGGGCTCGCGGTCGGGGTCATCTTGCTTACGTCTCAGTCACCGGCTCGGGCCTCTGCTTCTGAGCCCATCCCAGTCATGCCCGCCCCCTACGTGGTGGCCCTCGATCCCGGACACGGCGGCAGCCCCAGCAGCGATCCCACCGTACTCTGGGACCCGGGAGTGGTGGCCGGCCGGCTGATCGAGAAGGACATCACGCTGGACCTGGCTTTCCGATTGAAGGCGCTGCTGGAGAAGGAACGCGTGAAGGTGGTGATGACCCGCACCACCGACCGCTACCTGGAGATCTCGGAGCGCTGGAACCTGGTTCACGCCGCCAAGGCCCGGCTCTTTATCAGCCTGCATGTGAACGCCTTCGATGGCGATCCCAGCATCAATGGCCTGACCGTCTTCTACCCACGCGCCGAGAGCCAGGCTTTTGCCCAGCACCTGGAAGCCGGCCTGGCGGCTGCCTTGCAACGCTTCGGGGTGCCAGATGACGGCGTTGCCCCCAAGCCGGAGCTCTGGGTGCACTCCGACATTCCGACCGCCACCGTGGAGCCCGCTTTTGTGAGTAATCCGCACGAGGCCGCCTTGCTGACGCACGCCGACTTCCGCGACGCGATCGCCGGCGGCTTGTACCAGGGCCTGCTGCTGGCGGACCCCCAGATCGACGCGACCTACCAACAGATGCTTCGGGTGGAGCAGGTCCGGGCAGCCCGGCTCCAAGCGGAGCAAGCCGCGGCCGCCGCAGGCGCTGCCCGAATTCGGCGATGGGAGCTGGGGGGCCTCGTCGTTGCCGCCCTCCTCCTGGTAATGATTGGGCTGCGCGCTCGTCGGCGCAGCGTGCGCGCTCGAAGGCGATCTGGCCGCCGGGGCCGGCGGCGCCCATACGCGGCCCGTGATGGCCACGTCCGGCCACCCGTGCGCGACCTCTCCGAAGTCAAGAAATAAAGGCGTGCGATCGGGGCGGTGGCGTCAGAAGTGCCTGTTATGCTTGAACGCGTTTTACCTGCCGATGGAGAACAGGATTCCCGTTACGCCTCAGCTGCGCATCCCCGGTCCCACGCCTGTTCCTCCTCGCGTGCAGCGGGCCATGGACGCGCCCATGATCAACCACCGCGGCCCCGAGTTCAAAGCCCTGCTGAAGGAGCTCGAGGACGGGTTGCGCTGGGCCTTCCAGACCTCCCATGACGTCCTGGTCTTCCCGGCATCCGGAACCGGCGGCCTGGAGAGTGTGGTGGCTAACCTGGTGTCTCCGGGCGAGCGAATCCTGGCCGTGTCCATCGGGGCCTTTGGGGACCGGTTCGCGGATTGCGCCGCCGCGTTTGGCGCCCATGTGGTGCGGCACGCCGTCCCCTGGGGCGAGGCGGCCGACCCGGACGATGTCGATCAAATCCTGGCCGACGAGCCGGAGATTCGAACGGTGCTCATCACCCACAACGAAACCTCCACCGGGGTGACCAACCCCCTGCGCGAGCTGGCCCGTGTGGTGAAGGGTCGCGGCCGGCTGCTGGCCATTGATGGGGTCAGCTCCATCGGGTCGATCGACTTGCCGGTGGATGCCTGGGACGTCGACGTGGCCGTCACGGCCTCCCAGAAAGGGTGGATGTCGCCGCCCGGCGTGACCATGTTGAGCGTGGGCCCGGCGGCCTGGGAGCGGCGAGCCACCGCCCAGGCGCCTCGCTTCTACTTCGATTGGGAGCGCGCCCACAAGATGCAGCAAAACGGCGCCACCTTCACCACCCCGGCGCTGAGCGTGCTCTTCGGGTTGCGCGAGGCGCTACGCATGATGCGCGAGGAGACCCTGCCGGCGATCTTCCGGCGACACCTCCAGATCGCGGCGTCCTTCCGGGCGGCGGTGGAAGCCCTCGACCTGCGCTTGGTCGCCGCTCCGGCGGCGGTGTCCCCTACGGTGACCGCCGTCTACTTTCCCGAGGAACTCCAAGGCGACCTCGCCAAGGCGGTGTTCGCCACCTGGCGCGAGCGCTACGGCCTGATTGTGGCCGGCGGGCAGGGACAGCTAACCGGGCGGATCTTCCGCCTCGGTCACATGGGGGCGGTCTCTCCCGACGATGTGCTGGCGGCCGTCGACGCGCTGCAGCGCGGGCTGGCCGATCACGGCTACGGCGTCCAGCCGGGCATCGCCGTGGACGCCGCGCAGCGAGCCCTGGCTGAGCCCGAAACCGCGCTGGCTTCCTAGCCATCCTGATGGCGCGGGTGCTGGTCGCCGACGCTATCGCCGAGGAGGGCATCCGCCGCCTGCGTGAACATGCCGAGGTCGATGTGCGGCTGCGAGAGCCGGCAGCCACGCTGCGGGAAATGATCCCGGAGTACGAGGCGCTGGTGGTCCGCAGCGAGACCCGGGTGGACGCCGCCCTGATCGAGGCCGCCACCCGCTTGCGCGTCATCGGGCGGGCGGGCGCCGGCGTCGACAACATCGACGTCGACGCCGCCACCCGGCGCGGCATCCTGGTGCTGAACGCGCCGTCCGGCAACACGGTGGCCGCGGCCGAGCACACCATGGCCATGATGCTGGCCCTGGCCCGGCATGTACCACAGGCCGACCAGGCCGTCCGAGCCGGACGGTGGGAGCGGACGCGATTCGTCGGTACCGAGCTGAAGGACAAGGTGCTCGGCCTGGTCGGCCTGGGCAACATTGGCAGCGAGGTGGCGCGCCGGGCCCAGGCGTTCGGCATGCCGGTGATCGCGGCAGACCGGGTGGTCTCCGAGGACCGCGCCGCCCAGCTGCGGGTCAAGCTCCTGTCCTTGGACGAGGTGCTCAGCCAGGCTGACTTCCTCAGCCTCCATGTCCCGCTGACGCCGGAGACCCGGCACCTGATCGGCGTCCGGGCCCTGGCCCGGCTCAAACCGACCTGCCGGTTGATCAACGTGTCGCGCGGTGGCGTAGTGGACGAGGCGGCGCTGTTCGATGCCCTGTCGGAGGGCCGGTTGGCGGGAGCCGCCCTGGACGTGTTCGAGAGGGAACCACCGGGTGAAAACCCGCTGCTGCGCCTGCCCCAGGTGATCAGCACCCCGCACCTGGGCGCCTCCACCGAGGAGGCGCAGATCACGGTCGCGGTGGACGTGGCCGACCAGATCGTCACGGTGCTGCAGGGCGGCCAGCCCCGGTTCGCGCTGAACGCGCCAGTGGTGCTGCCGGAACAGATGGCGTTCCTGCAGCCCTTCCTCAAGGTGGTGGAGGGCATCGGCCGCTTCTACGCCCAGGTCGCTCGCGGGCCGTCGACCCGGCTCGTCGTCGAGTACAGCGGCGAGATTGCGAGGTACGACAGCTCCGTCCTCACCGCGTCCCTGCTCACCGCGTTCCTGAGCCGGTTTTCGGAGGACCGCGTGAACCCGGTGAACGCCCGCGCGGTGGCCGCCGAGCGCGGGATCACGGTGATGGAGCAGCGCAGCACGCAGGCCAGCGAGTTCTCGAATCTGGTCACCCTGATCGCGGAAGGGGACCGCGGGCGCACCCGGGTCAGCGGCACCCTGCTCCTGGGGGAGGCGCACATCGTGTACCTGGACGACTTCCGCATCGACCTGGTGCCGGAGGGGACCTTCCTGATGAGCTGGCACGCCGACCGGCCCGGCATCGTGGGGGCCATCGGTACGCTGCTCGGTCAGCACAACATCAACATCGCCAGCATGCAGGTCGGTCGGAACCGCCCGCGGGGCGATGCGGTGATGATCTTGACGGTGGATGAGCCCGTTCCCGAAAGCCTGCGGGCCCGCCTGCGAGAGATCCCGGGCATGGCCGAGCTCCAATACGTCACGGTCTGAGGGAGGCAACCGCTGGCCATCGTCCGTCCCTTCCGGGGCGTCGTGTACGACCAGCACCGAGTCGACCTGGCCAGAGTGGTAGCGCCGCCCTACGATGTCATCACGCCGGAAGACCGGGTCCGCTACTACGCCCAGGATCCGCATAACGTAGTTCGCCTGATCGCCGGGGTGGTGCACGACTCCGACAACCCGGCCGACAACAAGTACACGCGGGCGGCGGTGTTTTTTCAACAGTGGCTCCGGGAGGGTGTCCTCCGCTCCGAGCCTGGCCCCGGCTTCTACGTGTACCGGCAGTCGTTCCCCGATCCAGCGAGTGGCCAGCCGCGCGCCCGAACGGGGATGCTGGCGGTGGTCCAGCTGGAGGCCCTGGGGAAGACCGTCCTGGCGCACGAGCGGACTCACCTGCGGCCGCGTGTCGACCAGCAGTCACTGACCCAGGCGGTGGATGCCAACCTGAGCCCGGTTTTCGCGCTCTACCAGAATCCGGGACCGGCGCTCGGCGAGCTGCTTACCCGCGTCACCAGCGCGCCTGCGTGGTTGAGCATCGAGGCCGAGGGGGAGGGACACGCCGTCTGGCGGGTGCCAGACCCCGGGGATTTCCGGATCCTGGGCGCGGCGCTGGCAGAGTCTCGGCTCTTTATCGCGGATGGCCATCACCGGTACGAGACCGCCTGGAAGTATCAGAACCGGCAGCAGGCTGCCCATCCCGAGGCGTCCCCGCGGGCGGCGTTCAACTACGTGCTCATGCTCCTGGCCGACGCTGACGACCCGAGCCTGCGCATCCTACCCACCCACCGGTTGGTCCACGGCGTCCCCGGCCTGGACGGGCTGTCCCTGTTAGCGCGCTTGCGGAAGCGCTTCACCCTGACGCCGGCTTCCAGCGCCGCGGCCACGCTGGAGGCCCCACCCGGCGGCACGGCCGCGCACCAGGTGGGGGTGGTGCTGCCCGGTCCCGCCCTGTTCCGGCTGCAGATCCCCCGGAAGGGCGCCGGCCGCCCGTTGGATAGCCTGGACGTGGTGGCCCTGCACCGCGACGTGATCGGGCCGGAGATCGGGTTGCGGGAGGGGCGATTGGAGGACGAGCGGCACATCACGTACACCCGGGATGCAGGGTTCGCCGTCGAGCAGGTGCGCTCCGGTCGGGCCCAGGCCGCGTTCTTGCTGCGACCGCCCCAGGTTGCCGACGTCCTGGCGGTGGCGGACTCCGGCGCCGTGATGCCCCAGAAGTCCACCTACTTTTACCCCAAGCCGGCCTCCGGGATCGTCTTCAATCCGCTGGCTCCCGGCATCGAAATTCCGGAGGTGTAACGGCCGGGTGGTAGACTCGGGCGGCGTTTTTGGCGCCCGCCAAAAGGGTAGATACTGAGGTATGCCGACCTACGGATATCGATGCAGCCGCGGCCACCATTTCGAGGTGCTACAGCGCATCACGGACCCTCCCCTCACCGTGTGTCCCGAATGCGGGGCGCCGGTGACGCGCGTTGTGTATCCGGTCGGCGTTATCTTTAAAGGACAGGGCTTCTACAAGACGGACTCCCGGGGCTCGTCGACTATCGAACCGGGCAAGACCGAGGACGTGAAGCCCAAGTCCGCTGACAAGCCGGCTCCGAAGTCCGGTGACAAGCCGGCTGCGAAATCGACTGAAAAGCCGGCTCCCAAGCCCGCGGAGAAGCCGACCGAAGAGAAGACAGGGACCTGAGCGGCCCAAGGGGAAAGATGGCGATAGGACCGAAACTGGGACAGGCGACGGATCAGAACTTCGAGGCGACCGTCCTCGGCGCGTCGAAGCCGGTACTGGTGGACTTCTGGGCAGCGTGGTGCGCGCCCTGCAAGATGCTGCGGCCGGTGGTCGAGGATCTGGCGGCTGAATATGGCGAGCGAGTCACCATCGTGGAGCTCGACGTTGACGCGAATCCCATCATCGCCTCCCGGTTCAGTGTGCTGAGCATCCCCACCCTGATTCTGTTTCGTAACGGGAAGCCGGCCCAGCGGATCGTGGGGTATCAGCCGCGGGCCAGCCTCAAGCAGAAGATCGACGCCGTCCTCTAAGCTGGCCCCACGGGGGTGCATGGGCTCAGGTGGGCTCCTCGGTCTTCAAAACCGCTGGTCGGCATCCTTGGCGATGTCGACGGACGGATCGTTCCCGTCGCGCCCCCGCCAATTTGAATTAGCTCAGTGACCGCTGGGACCGTCTCTGGTCACTGACGGCAGTCACGCCGCCAGGCAAGCGGCCAGTGTGACGGCATAACTGACGGCAGACGGCTTGGTGAGGGGCGAGTTTCGCGCTCGGTGTCTTTCTTAAGGTGCCCTGGGATCAGATCATCCCCATCGGTGCCTCTATTCTGATCGCCCCGACATTCGTCCTTCTCATGCTCAGCCTTCACTACGCGGCGCCAGAGGCGAAGAAGATCTGGAGCCACGCGGCGATCGCCTTTGCGATCCTCTACGCCGCCTTCGTCTCGATTGTCTATGTCACGCTGCTGTTCGTGGTCGAGCCTCATGTGGTTCACCACACCCAGAGCGACGTAGCACCCTTCCTCTTCGGTCACGGAACCTTCCTCCAAATGCTGGACGGGCTCGGCTACGCGTACATGAGCTTGGCGGTTTGCCTCACCGCGCCGCTCTTTAGGGGCGGGCGGTTGAAGGGATGGATCCGCGCGATAGCGATTGCGAGCGGACCGGGTGCCCTGGGTGTCTTGCTTTCCTACGTGGCCTATTCCGGACCGCTGACACTCCTTGGGATCGGAGCCTTTCTGGTCCCCGTGTACGGCGTGCTGCTCGCCATCTACTTCCATCGGGCCGGGCGTCGGGCGGAGCTCACATGACGGCCCAGGTGACAGCTCCGTGTCGAGCCGTTTTGAAAGCAACCGTGAAAGCAACGCCGGTGGACGCCGATGGACCTGGCACCACATGCCAGCATGTGAGCCTCACGCCTTAAATACAGAGTGACCCGTAATGGATGTCTGTGGACGTGCTGAACCGTAACTTCGTCGAACTTCAAAACCGCTGGTCGGCATCCTTGGCGATGTCGACGGACGGATCGGCCCCGTCGGGCCCCCGCCATTTCCGATTACGAACCTACAAGATGGCCCAGGAGGCCGCGCCTTAATGCAGACCGCGTAGGAGCAGCGCCCCGAGCACGGCCACGGCGCAGCCGATGACGATTCCGATCGTCTGCCCCCTGGTGATCTGGCGCCGCTGCGACTGCGCTTGCATGGTGGCGAGACGCTGCTGGATCTCGTTCATCTTCTCAACGACCCGCGGATCCGCGTCCGGAGGCAGCTGGACAATCGCCTGGCGGAGGGCGTCTGATGATGGTCCCGGGACCAATGCTCGACGCCGCCGCGCTTGGAGCGTCAGGACCACCGCGCCGCCAAAGACAAGCCCGAGGCTCAGGAAGATCCAGCCGAGCCATCGGGTTTGGGCCTTCTGAACGACAGGGTTCTGGATGGTGGCGAACTGGTATCCGCCGACCGCCAGGAGCACGGGCACGCCGCGATAGACGTCGACCGTTCCGGTCGTGCCGGCCAGGAGAACCTGATCCTGCTGGCGCTCCCAGGGAAGGACAATCTCGCTGGGGCCGCTGGGAGCCTGGACGATGACGTGCTCCTCCGGGCCGCCCTTGCGAAGGTGATTGGCGGACGCCCTGACCACGGTGACCGGCACCACGGCATAGCAGTTGTCCGAGGGGATGCTGGCGGCGGTGCAGGGCGCCGCCTGCTGGTAGGCGGCGACCGAATTGGCTGGGTCCGGCAAGAAGGACATGGCGGCCCCCAACGCGATCAGGAGGGCGGCGATGATCCCGAGCAGAACGACTTTCCACAACGCAGTTGGCGAAGCCACTCATGTCATGTAACGGCGGATGGTCGCAGTTCTCGCGGCCAGGGAGCTCTCCTTAGGCGAGCCCGGCGCCGACGATCGACGTTTTTGACAGCAACCGTGACAGCAACGCCCGTGGACGCCGGTGGACAGGGCAGCACAATTCAGCATGAGGATCTAGACCCCTTCAACACACAGCAGCACGAAATGGATGTCCGCGTGCTGAACAGTAAGTTCGTCGACCTTCAAAACCGCTGGTCGGCATCCTTGGCGATGTCGACGGACGGATCGTTCCCGTCGCGCCCCCGCCACTACTCGCTGATCCGGTTGGCGGCAGGAATGCGAGTGGCTCCTCGCCGATTCTAGAAGTGGCTCGTCCATGCCGAGCCGCTAGTGACTCATAATCGTCGTCTTCCTTTGCGTGACCACGGTTTCACTAGCTGTCGTATTCGTCATGGCGGCGGAACCAGATGCCGCTCTCGTTGCGACCAAGTGGCGCGCGGTCGAGCCACTGGTACATGCCCCAGAGGCCGTCCACCCCGCGCGCGTACGCCGAGTACGTATGGTATACGACGCCGTCCTCCAGCGCGAACGCGCTCATGCCGGGGGCTTCTCGTGTGTACGTCGCCCAGTCCACGCCGACGCCCATACCATCGACCCAGTGACCTTCCTCACCGGCTTTCAGCTCGGGCCGCATGTCCCACGTGCGGAAGTTGTATTCGACGGTTCCCGACTGCTGCTGCTCCTTGGTGTGCGATGCCTGGAAGTCGAAGTTGAAGTCGCTGTCGAACGACGACGCCCAGGGGAAGGTCCAGCCCATCCGCCGCTTGTAATCCTGCAGTTTTGCGAGCGTAGCCCGCGACACCGCACAGAGCGTGACGTCGTGATTCGCGAGGTGGACAACGAAGCCGTCGAAGCCGTCCGCGATCGACGAGCACACCGGGCAGCCTGCCGTGAACTCGGGCCCAAACATGAAGTGATAGATGAGGAGCTGCGAGCGTCCTCTGAAGAGATCGGCGAGGGAGGCTTTGCCCTCGTCGGTCTCGAAGCGGTACTCCTTGTCGATTCGAACCCAGGGTAGCTCCTGCCGCTGCCGCGCCAGTTCGTCGCTATGCCGCGTCAGCGCCTTCTCGGCCTCGAGCAGCTCCAGCCGGGCCGCTAGCCACTCTTCACGGGTTCCGGTCTTGTGAGACGGCTTCCTACTGCTGCTGCTCCTTGGTGCTCGCCGCCTGGAAGTCGTAGTTTCGGCCATTGTTTCTCTCCTTCTTGTCGTTACCACCACTTGGGGTGAGTCCGGAACCGACGAGATCCCGATGACGATCACGGTCCAAGTCCGACGATACCAGCGGCGACTGCACATCGACGGCGGCTTTCGCGGGCCGCCATGTGCAACACGTTACCGTGTTACGTTACCGGTATGACCGAGCGGATCACAATGCGGCAGTTCCAGGAGGCCGCCGGCGTCGAGGACTGGCGTGTGCTGGGCGAGGGAGCGTGCACGTACTTCCTCACCGGGTCGTTGGCGGCCGGCGCCCGACTCGTGCACGCGATCAGCGAACTGGCCGGCCTCGATGACCACCACCCCGACGTCGACCTGCGATACGAGGGCGTGACGGTGTGGCTGATCACGATGACGCCTGACTACTTCGGCCTGAGCGAGCGCGACCTCGAGCTGGCCCGGCAGATCTCGGCGGTGGCGCGCGAGCTTGGCTTCCCGGCCGACCCATCCGCCGTGCAGACCGTCCAAGTCACGATCGACGCGCTCGTCGGCGTCCAGGTGATCCCATTTTGGCGTGCCGTGCTCGGCTACCGGGACCGCGACCAGGGTGGCGAGGACCTGATCGACCCGCACGGCCGCGGGGCGCCGATCTGGTTCCAGAAGATGGACGCGCCGCGCCCGCAGCGCAACCGGATCCACATCGATGTCTGGGTGCCGCACGACCAGGCCGAGGCGCGGGTGGCGGCGGCGATCGCGGCCGGCGGCCGCCTGGTGACAGACAAGTACGCGCCGACGTGGTGGACCCTGGCCGATGCCGAGGGCAACGAGGCCGACGTGTGCACCTGGCAGGCGCAAGCCGCCTCTTGAACTCAGCTCGTAATTAGAGGCGACCTTTCGCCAGCCGGCCCCTTGACATTGCCAGGACATCCATGCATACTCGGGATACATACTGAGTATGGTTAGACAGGATCGTGTCGCTTAAGTACGGCGTGCTGGGGCTCCTGAAAGGAGAGCCACTCCACGGATATGAGGTGAAGAACCGCTTTGAAGCCATGCTCGGTGGGACCTGGGACGTCAATATCGGCCAGATCTACACCACCCTCCAACGCCTGGAGCGCGACGGGCTGGTCCGGCCCGCGGGTCCCCGCGGCGATCGCGGAAAGCAGCTCTATGAGCTTTCGCCCGAAGGCCAGAAGGCGCTGGACCAGTGGCTCGCCCAGCCTGACTCCGGGCCTCAGCAGCTGCACGAGGACATCTACGTGAAGCTCCTGCTGGCAGCCCGCATCGCGAACGGCGATCTGCAGGGAATGCTTGCTCGCCAGAAGCGTGCCTACCTGCAGCGCTTGCGGGACCTCAACCGGCTGGAAGAGCGGGCGCGCCGTGACGGCCGCCTCGACCTGGCGCGACTCGTACGCGGCGCATTACTTCACACGGAGGCAGACCTCAAATGGATGGACGAATTGTCGTCGGAACGTTTCGGTACGGAGGGGGCGAAAACGGAATGAGCGAGCTGGTTCGGCTGACTGACGTCACCAAGGTCTATCAGGGCGGCCTCACCGGCGCCCTCAACGGGATTTCCGTCTCCATCGAGAAGGGCGAGTTCACCGCGATCATGGGGCCCTCGGGCAGCGGCAAGTCCACCATGCTCAACCTCGTCGCGGGCCTGGATCGCCCGACGTCGGGCACCATCGCAGTGGGCGGCACAGACCTCGGCAAGCTCGGTGAGGCGGGGCTGGCCAGGTTCCGGCGCGACCATATCGGCTTTGTGTTCCAGTTCTTCTACCTGCTCCCCAACCTCACCGCGCTGGAGAACATCCTCATCCCGGCCCAGCTCATGGGCAACGTCGCGACAGCGCGTGCCGCCGAGCTGCTCGACCAGCTCGGCATCACAGACGTCGCGGACCGCTATCCGGCGCGACTCAGCGGCGGCCAGCAGCAGCGCGTGGCAGTCGCGCGCGCTCTGATCAACAATCCCATGCTTCTGCTCGCCGACGAGCCGACCGGCGCGCTGGACACGCACACCGGCGAGCAGGTGATGGAGCTCCTTGCCGGGCTGCACCGCCAAGGGCAGACGATCCTGCTCGTCACCCACGACGCCAAGCTCGCGACGCGACATGCGGCGCGGGTGATCAGCGTGATGGACGGCAAAATCGTTGACGACGCGCGGCTGGAGAGCCCGGAGCGGGCTCCCTCAGACGTGATCCGCGTGCGAACCGAGGAGGTGTCCCGATGACCGCCGTCCTCGTCAAAGCGCTAGCCGACCTTCGTCGGCGGCGTCTGCAGGCGGCCGTGATCTTCCTGACCGTTCTGTTCTCCATAGCCGCGGGGACGATGGCAACGACTTTGATGTCCCAGACGCGGGACCCTTACCAGGCCGCATTCGAGAAGCAAAAGGGCGCCCACCTGCAGGTGGCATTCAAGGCGAGCACGGATCCACGGCTGCTGGGAAATACGCCCGCGATCATCGGCGCCTCGGCGTCCGGCGGTCCATACCCCGCGAGCTATATCCAGTTCCGGTTTGGCGACCGAAAGTTCTATATGGACGCGCTAGGTCGCGACAATTCTGGTGGCTCGGTTGAGGTCCTCCACGTCACATCGGGGCGATGGCCGATTGCCAACGACGAGATTGTCCTGACCAGGTCCTTCTCTGAGCTGAACAAGATCTCCGTGGGCGACCGCGTGAAGGTCACCAGCGTCGCGCAAACTCCGACGCTGACCGTCGTCGGCGAGGTGGTCGACATCGACGAGGGCAGCGCTGACCTGAGCAGCCAGCGCGCGTGGGTGCTGCCGGCCGCGGTGCAGGCCCTTGCCACCCCTGACTCGACCTTCTACATGATGGATTACCGCTTCGCCACCGACCCGACGAGCGACCAGCTGCAGGCTTCCCTCGACCGGTTGAAGGCAAGCCTCCCGCCGGGAAGCATCGGCGGGTCTCAGAACTACATCCTGATCCGAAGCGTCTTCAACATCACCAACCAGATCCTCACCAGCGTGTTGGTTGCGTTCAGCGTATTTGCGCTCGCGGCGACGGTCGCGATCGTGGCCACGCTCGTGACAGGAATCGTGATTTCCGCTTACCGCGAGATCGGGATCATGAAAGCCATCGGGTTCACGCCAAACGAGGTCGTCGGCGTCTTCGCCCTCCAGATCATCATTCCGGCTTTGGCTGCATGCCTGGTGGGCATACCCGTGGGGACGCTCGCCAGCCAGCCGCTGCTGGCGAACAGCTCCCACGCTCTTGGGCTGGCATATGTGCCCAGCTTCTCGATCGGGCTGGACCTGCTCTTCCTGGCGGGTGGACTCCTCGTAGTGACGATTGCCGCGACGCTGCCCGCCCTGCGGGCCGGGCTGCTCAAGCCGATCGCTGCGATCACCAAGGCTTCCGCGCCTCGCGGCGCCGGCGGGCGTCTGCTGCGGCAGGCCGCCGCAGCCGCACGGCTTCCACGGCCTGTGGTCCTTGGCATCGGCGACGCGTTCGCCCGGCCCCTTCGCGCGATCCTGACGCTGGTCACAGTTCTACTGGGTGTGGCGACCGTGGTCGTTGCGGTAGGGCTGCCGCGAAGCTTCGAGCTGATCAACAACAGCGAGACCGGCGCGGGCAATTACCAGGTCGTGGTAACCCGCACCAGCGCTTATTCCGATGCGGACGTGATGAGGGTCCTTAATTCGCAGCCCGAGACCGCCCGCGTCGTTGCAGTGGGTGGTCAGAACGTGGTCGTCCCGGGTGTTGGCGATCCTGTGAACACACAGTTGTTCCGCGGCGAATCATCGCGGATTGGCTACATGGTCATTGCGGGACGCTGGTTCTCAGCGCCGGGCGAGGTCCTCGCTCCGGCAGGTTTGCTTCACGACGCGCACCTCAAAATCGGCGACAACTTCACGGGTGCCGCCAACGGCCAGCCACTGCAGCTCCGGGTGGTCGGAGAGACATACGACATCAACAACCTGGGTCATTCGCTGTTCATGGACCTGGCGACCATGGATTCTGTCAAGCCGGCCGTCGAACCGTTCCGCTACGCAGTCACGCTCACTCCCGGCTCCGACGTGTCCGCCTATGTACGCCGGGTCGCAGCGACGCAGCCAGATCTTCTGGATGTTCGACAGAGCGACACCTCGATCATCGCGCCGGTCAAGATCATCGACCTGGTGCTGCTCATCCTCGCGGGGGTGCTGGCGCTGATCGGGGTCGGCGGTGTTTTCAACACCCTGCTCCTCAACACGCGAGAGCGGATCAAAGATACGGCCACTCTGAAGGCATTGGGCATGAGCCCTCGTCAGGTGATCGTCATGGTGGGTGCTTCGGCCGCGCTGCTTGCGTTGGTGGGGGGGTTGGTGGCCATGCCTGTGGGCCTGGCGCTACATCACGCTCTGAACGACGTGATCAGCAGCTCGGCCGGCAACGACACCCCGCCCGCCGCCTATGGGGTGTTCAGCCCGCTCGAGCTCGTTCTGACACCGCTGCTCGGTGTTGTGGTCGCGATCGCCGCAGCCTTGATCCCGGGCCGCTGGGCGGCGCGCACCAACGTCGTCGAGGTCCTGCACGCGGAATGAGAGCGGTTGTCTATGACAGGTACGGGCCGCCAGAAGTGCTACGCGTCGAAGACGTCGAGCGTCCGGTGCCAAAAGAAGACGAGGTCCTGGTCAAGATCCACGCCACGACGGTCAACCGGTTGGACGTCCACACTCGGGAAGCCAACGTGAAGTCTGGGCTCGCCGTCTCATTCCTTAGCCGCCTCGTCTCGGGCCTCCGCCGGCCGAGGCAGCAGATCCTCGGCAGCGAGTTTGCCGGAGAGGTGGTTGCGGTTGGCGCCGGCGTGACCGGGTTCGCGGTCGGTAACCATATCTTTGGCACAACGGGAATTAGATTCGGAGCACACGCCGAATTCCTCTGCGTGCCGGAGAGCGCCCGGATCGCGTCCATGCCAACCGGCATAAGCTTCGAACAGGCTGCGCCCCTCTGCGACGGAGCACTCAATGCCCTGACGTGTCTGAAACAAGCAGATCTCCGGAAGGGGCGCAGGATCCTCATCTTCGGCGCGTCGGGGGCAATCGGCACCGCCGGAGTACAGCTGGCCAGGTACTTCGGCGCGGACGTCACCGGCGTGTGCAATACCAAGAACCTGGAACTCGTGCGATCGCTCGGGGCCGACCGGGTCATCGACTACACGCAGGAAGACTTCACGAAGAACAGTCAAACGTACGACGTCATCTTCGATGCGGTCGGCAAGCACTCGTTCAAGCGGTGCAAAGGCTCACTGAATCAGGGCGGCCTATACCTGGCCACCGACGGGTTCCGGAATCTTTTCCTGGCGCTATGGACCGCGCGGTTCGGAGACAAGAGAGTGGTCTTCCAGATACCACCTCGACAAACGAAGCAGGACGTCCTCTTCCTCAAGGAGCTCGTCGAGGCCAGGAGATTCCGGGCGGTCATCGACCGCGCCTACCCGCTGGAGCAAGTGGTCGACGCGACCAGGTACGTGGAAACGGAGCAGAAGACTGGGAACGTCGTCCTCACCGTGAGCCGCGCGTAGCGGCTTGCAGGTGGTGTCGTCGTAACACTGCCTCGTCCGATGCGTGGATCCCGGCTAAGGTAGAAAGCGCGATGGATCGAGGCAGGTTGGAGGCGTTTAGCGATGGCGTGTTTGCGGTGGCCATCACGCTGCTGGCACTGAACCTGGCGGTCGGCGGACCCGGCCACGGTCCCCTGCTGGAGTAGCTCGGTCAGCACTGGCCGACATTCATCGCCTACCTGATCAGCTTCTTCACCATCGGCATCATCTGGGTCAACCACCACGCGCTGATGACGAACATCCGCGTCGTCGACCGGACGCTGCTCTTCCTCAATCTCCTGCTCCTCCTCTTTGTGGTCGTCATCCCCTTCGCCACGGCCACCATAGCGGAATACCTCACCAGTGGCGGCTCGGATGCGCACATCGCCATGGCACTGTATGCCCTGGTGTTCGAAGGCATGTCGCTCGCATTTTGCTTCATTTTCGGGTGGTCCCTGGGAGAGGGCCGGTCGCATCGGCCGGTGCCCAGGGAGCGAAGAGGCCGTGCCTGGCTCCAGTTCGGGGTCGGCCTGCTGGTCTACCTGGTGGCAACCGGCGTGGCCTTTGTCAACGCCCCGGCGGCGCTGGCCATCATCGGGCTGGTGGCCGTCTATTACATGGTCGATCCACGGCCGGCCGCGGTTCGCAGAGCCGACTAGGTCTTTGATCGGTGAGTTGTCGAAGGTGCTTGCCCCCAAGAGCCCGTCGATTGGTGCAGTCCTAGGCTTCGCCGAGACCCCCTCCCTACCCTCCCCGCAAGGGGGAGGGAGAGACTTAGTGGGCTGAGCCCGGATCCGGGCTTTAGACTCAGGTGGTGGCCGGGGAGCTTCTCATCGTGATCGTCCTCGGGCTGGGCATCGGCCTCCTGCTCTATTGGGGTTCACGCCTGCCGCCCACCCGGCCTCGGCCGGGAAGCCGGCATCGGGGTGAAACGCTGATGGACGTCCACCGCCGGCTGCGACGGCCGCGGAAATAGCCGAGGCCCAACCGATGAAGAAGTCCGTCCGGGCCCGCCGGAAGCAGCCTGACGCCGTCTCCTCGGTGGAGCCCCGATTCCAAGCGGTGGTCGATGCCTTCGCCAGGGACCGCCAAGTGACGCGTGGCGGCAGGGGATTCGGTTCGACGGGCCTCAAGGTGAACGGCAAACTGTTCGCCCTGGTCTCGGACCGGACCGGGCAGTTCGTAGCCAAGCTTCCTAAAGCGCGCGTCGACGAGTTGGTGCGCGCCAAGAAGGGTGAGCCCTTCGATCCCGGGCATGGTCGGTTGATGAAGGAGTGGATTGCCCTTTTCCCGGGCCAGGAGGACTGGACCGCCCTGGCCCGGGAAGCCTACCGGTTTGTGAAGCCGGCGTAAGGACGAATCTGTAGCTATACGAACCCGTTCTGGACGGCGTATCTGGTGGCGGCGGATC
>Ga0209802_1001178_pt1 | contig 19675 bp, 17 predicted proteins | sample GraSoiAngelo_129_FD_185886 | JGI IMG/M metagenome (GOLD analysis project Ga0209802, IMG submission 185886) | Grasslands soil microbial communities from the Angelo Coastal Reserve, California, USA - 14_0927_12_40cm (SPAdes) (version 2) | ecosystem: Environmental > Terrestrial > Soil > Grasslands ... | reverse complement strand
GGCCGACGCCGCCGCCTTCAGATTGGCGACAGCCTCGGGATCGGCGTCATGGATCGATGCTCGCGGGATGCCGTTGGGGATGACGACCGGGTTGTGGCCGCGCTCCCAGACCTTGAACTTCATGTAACGGCTGACGGTGGTGATCGTGGCCGCGAGTGCGAGCGCGGACCAGTTGATGCGATGAAACCCAAAGGTGTTGTTGGCGTTCCACAGGATCACAACGCGATCGCGCAGGCCACGGTAGTAGAGAGAGTCGGAGATGAGATTCATCGACCACGACGTATGCCATTCCTCAGCCAGCACGACAACGTTCTGGCCTGCGGCGGCCGCGGGTGCGATGACGTTGTCGATGAGGTTCGGCGGGAGGCTCGAGTTCCAGTCGCGGATCTTCTCCTCTTCGCCGTCGTACACCCCGCCGCGATGGCGTGCGGAGATCCACTGGCCCCACCGCCGGTACACGAGCCGGCCCGACTCGTGGCTCTCCTCGGCGGGCAGGTCGGGGTCGCCACAGAAGTAGAGGTATGTCTGGTAGCCGAGCTGGGCCAGGGTGCGCGACAGGCCCTTGACGCGAACGCCGAGGCCCCCTGCCTGGCTGTATACGTCTGGGCCCTCGAAGCTGAGGATTACGAAAACGGTCTGGCGCGGGTCGAATACCATCAGCCGCCGAGTGCCCGCAGCGCGATCGCATGCAGCTCTCGATTCGGCGCGCACACGACCGAGGTCCGGCTCTCGAGCTGCGCACCAAGCGACCTCAGAGAGTTTCCTTTGAGATCCGTCGCCACCCCGCCGGCCTCTTCCAGTACGAGGAGGCTGGCGGCCATGTCGAACACCCGGACCGGGACCGGAGCGCAGAACGCGTCGAAGCTGCCGGCTGCGGTGTGCGCTATCGCGAGCGCCATCGAACCGAGGATACGGATCTTGCCCGACCGCTGGACGAGGCCGCTCGCGAGATCGAGCGCTCTCGGCGTGCTCTCGAGCGCCACGAGCTCGAGACCGCCGCCGGCCGAGGCCATGACTTTGATCGGCTCGCCTCCGCGCCACGCGCCCTGGCCTCGGATCGCGGTCCAGGTCTCACCGTTGATCAGGTTGACGACGCAGCCTGCGAGCGTATCGCCGATGGTCGGCCCACCGAGCAGCGCCAGCATCACGCCGAAGAAGGGGACCCCTTGCTTGGCGTTGAGGCTCCCGTCGACCGGGTCGACCAGCACGAGAGGGTACTCGGCCCCGAGCGAGCGATGACCTGCTTCCTCGGACAGGATCGCGAAGCGCTCACCGCGAGCGTTGATTGCTTCGAGCTCCGCGAAGACCGCGGCCTCAGCCGCCCGGTCGAGCTCCATCGTGCGATCGCCGCCGGCTCCGACGGCGAGCGGCGCGCGCCCCGCATCGGTGCCGGCCAGCGGCAGCACCGTTGTGCGCACACGCGAGCTGATGCGCACGAAAACGTCGAGCCAGTCGGCGGGGCTCAGCGAGAGTGGTGTCCGCTCACGTCAGGCAATGCCTGATCCGCTCGAGAACTTGGGGTCGACCTTGCGGCGGCGGCGGCGGCGGCGCTCCACGACGATCGTGATGAGGTACGGCTGCTGCATCGCCCACACGCGCTCGATGAGCTGCGGGATGGGAATGCTGTAGGGGTCGTCGACGCCAAGGAGGACGAGGGCCTCGGCTAGATCCTCGGTGAGCTCGGTGCGGTCGTGGAGGTTGAGCTGCTCGAGCGCGTCCAGGATGTCGTCGAGCCGGCGCAGACTCGAGCGCCGCTCCTTGTCGTCCCCGCGGTGGAGCATGGCAGACAGCTTAATGAGTTGCAGCCGCGGTCAACGAACGGCTTACGTCCGCCGGGCGCTCGAACTGCAGCCAGTGGCCGGCGCCCTCCAGGACCACAAGCTCGAATTCAGCTTCGACGTAGCGGCCGGTGGACTCTGCCCCGCGCCTGCCCAGCGCGGGATCCTGGTCACCCCAGAGCAGCGCCGTCCCGACCTTGATCGGTCCGGTGTTCGCGAGCCGCTCCCACGCGCCTCCGCCCGCCGAGAGGTTGGCGCGGTAGTAGTTGAGGGCAGCGCTGAGGCGGCCCGGGCGGGACAAAGAACGCGCGAAGCCGTCGACGACCGGCTTGGGCACCGCATCTACGAACATCGCGCGCAGCCTCCGATAGTCATCTTCCGCCAGCACTCGCTCGGCTTTTCCTTCCATGAGGAAGAGCTGGATGTAACGCGAGCGTTCCTGCTGGTCTGCGTCTTCGCGACTCGCGGCTGCGAGCGCGGCCGGGTGCCCCACAGAAAGTGCGGTGAGCGATCTGATCATGTCGGGATGACGAGCCGCGAAGAACCACGCGACGATTCCGCCCCAGTCGTGGCCCGCGACGTGCGCAGTGTCCCGGCCGAAGGCCTTGATGAGGCCGGCGACGTCATCGACCAGGTGGTCGATACCGTAGCTCTCAACTCCCTCGGGTGCGTCGGTGAGCCCATAACCACGAAGGTCGGGCGCCACCGCGAGGCATCCGGCGCCGGCCAGCGCGGTCAGCTGCCGCGACCAGGACTCCGCGCCTTCCGGGAATCCGTGCAGGAGGATGCACATGTCGCCTCGAGGCGGACCATCGACAAGCGTTCGGAACCGAAGGCCGTTCGCCCGCACCATGTGCTGGCTCGCGGTCATTTGATCTGCTTGAGGAAGTCCGCGGCGACGTCGAGCGCGTCGTCGAGCACGTTGAGCAAGCCGTGACCCTGGCCCTTGAAGATAGCGAGGCGCGCGTTGGGGATGAGCTTGATCTTCTCTTTCAATAACTCGATGCGGGCGAAGGGATCGCGGTCGCCGCTCATGAACAGGGTCGGGCACTTGATGCTTCGGAAGTGCTCGGTGCGCAGCTGGTCGGGGAAGCCGGGACGATGAAGTGGATAGGAGAAGAGGACGAGGCCGCCGAAGTCCGCCTCGACCGCCGCCATGCTCGCGACACGCCCGCCGAACGACTGCCCGCCACCGATGACCTCATGCCCGCGACCCGAAGTCTTGATGAAGACGGGGACCGCGCGCTCGGCGCCTCCGCGAGGAAGATCCACCGCAATCGCATCGATGCCTCGGCGCTTGAAGCCCACCACGTAAGGCTTCATCGAGGCCGCGTTGCCCGATGCGCCGTGACCGAGGACGACTCGCATCAGTTGAGCTCGGCGACGTGTCGCTGCTTGAGCCACTCATGTGAAATCTTTACCTCAACGCGAGCCACGCACACTGCGCACCACACCGTCTCACAACGTTCGCATGCGATGTGTTGGTGGTCCTTCGAGAGGTCGAGAGACATCGTGTAAGTGCCGCATTCAAAGCATTTCACCGGGCAGCGCATGAAAAAAAATCTTACTGATCTCTTGACGTGGAGGATGCAATCGATGTATCAACACAACTTGTATGGCGATGCTGCTCGTGGTTGCCACCACAGAGGCGACGGACCCGACGCGAGTAAGCGGACCATTTCGCATGACCGCCAACGTCTCGGAGACCTCATCGAAGAGGCTGCGCGGCGAAACCCGTTGGGTTGCATAGGAGGTGCGTGCAGAAGAAATCGTCCATGACGTCACACGAGGGATTCCAGCCCGCCGAACCATGGAACCTCGGGTCCGTATCACTAAGCGAAGGAGGTAGAGAATGATGGCAAAGAAGAAGGCCGCCAAGAAGCCGGCAGCCAAGAAGAAGGCCGCCAAGAAGAAGAAGTAACAACTTCTTCTTTCGTCGTTACCTATCGATCGTTGACGCGCCGGGGTTCTGTGGAACTCCGGCGCTCGCTTTTTTCTGACACATAGAGAAAGGAATGCAGAGCTCGTACTTTCGATCGTCCTTCCCATCTTCGTCGGCCGATGCGAGGTGATATCACCTCCCACCATGCCGTGGCGTTAGGCCCCACTTGCTTGGTTCCAGGTGGACAACAGTTCTTAGGTAAACCTTTGCCCCTTGACTATCGAACATTCGTTCGTTAGTCTGTAGCCACCTCCTTCCTCTACCTGCGTCCCAACCGGAGGCCCGCCCTTTGGAGAACGATGCAGGCAACACAGCTCGAACACGCCATCAGCACGATTCGGGTCCGCTTTGGCAGCCAGGCGCTGACGAGGGCGGGTGAACTTCCGCCGCCGCAGCCCTGGCCGAGCTGCACACCACTCGATCGACTGAGTGGAATCGAGGGCCTGCCTCGCGGCCGGCTCACGCTCCTGACCGGAAGCGGAACCTCTGGCAAGCTCACCCTCGCCCTGAGCCTGCTCGCCGCCGCCACGCACGAGTTCGCGAACGCGGTGGTGATCGATGCTCGAGGCGACTTCGATCCATGGTCGCTCTCCCACTTCGATCCGGAGCTGAGCTCGTTGACCGTAGTGCGTCTCGATCCCGAGCCGTCGGGTGAGGCGGCTACGGCGCTGGCCCGTGCGGGCGCGGGCTTCATCCTTTTAATGGGGGAGATCCCAGAGCCATGGCTCGGGCCGTTGGAGGCAAGCGCCAACCGCTCGGGGACAGTCCTCGTCGGGGTGGTCGATGCTCCCGGGCGCGCGCTCGCCCACGCCTCGAGCCTGAGTCTCGGCTTCTCGCGCATCGACTGGGTTTGGGACCGTGGCGAGCTCGTGGGCCTGCGCACGATCACTCGCTGTCTCAAGAATCGGGTTGCCCCACCTCTCGGCGAGTCCGAGCTCGAGATCCGCTACCCGCTTGGACAGCAGCTTCCTTTTTCCACACCGGTCATCGAGGTGCTTCTTGAAAAAGCGGAGGTGGAATGCGTATCTGCTGTGGTCTGACCGGCCACCTCGAGCTGGCGAAGCGCGCCGACCTCTATGGCAGGCCTGTGGTCGTCGGCCGATGGGACGACCACGTGATCGCAGCGTCGGAGGAAGCTCTGCCGTTCGGTGTGTCGTCGGGGATGCCGCTGCGCCAGGCCGAGCACCTTTGTCCGCAAGCAACATTTCTCGCGCCCGACCCAGAGGCGGCCACGCGCCTGCGCGAGCTCATCTCATCCGCGCTCTACGACCTTGCGCCGGTGGTCGAGGTCAAAGTCGAAGGCATCGCATGGATCGATGTGAGCGGGGTCGTCAGGCCCGGCGATTCGATCCGCGAAGCACGGCGCAGGCTCCGGACCGCGATCGGCCGCGAACCGCGCCTCGGCGTCGCACCCGGACCTTTCTCAGCGCGAGTGGCCGCCACTCGCGCGCGGCCAGGCCGTGTCGTGCAGGTCGAAGATGCGCGTGCCTTCCTTGCTCCGCTTCCTATGCATGAGCTTGCCCTCGACGCTGAGCAGCTGGAGCGACTCGACCTGCTCGGCCTGCGCACGCTGGGTGCGGTGGCGGCGATCGGCCCTCGGGAGCTCGAGAGCCAGCTCGGTCGCGAAGGCAGGCACGCGGTCTTGCTGGCACGCGGCGCGGAACCTGACGAGCTCACTCCATGGCGCCCGCCGCAGTTCTCGAGCGCGCATCGCCAGTTCGAGCCGCCTGTGGAAGATCGCGAGGCGCTGCTGTTCGTCTCTCGCGCCCTCTGCGGCGACCTGGCCGATGAGCTGGGCGTGCGGGGCGCAGGCGCGAAACGTGTCCGCGTGCGGTTCGTCTATGAATCTGGCCAGCCCGACGAGCGGTCATCCATCGTCCGCCATCCGCTTTCGAGCGCTCTTGAGCTGTTCGGCCTCATCGGTGGATGGATCAAGGAGTGGCAGCCACGCGCGCCGATCACCGAGCTGTGGATCGAGCTGCCGGTGCTCGAGGCCGCTGGGCGCCGTCAGCTGCGGTTGTGGGCGGGCAACGATGGCACCAGCGAGGAGGTCGCTGCCGCGTTCGAGCGGCTGCAGGAACGCCACGGGGATGGCGTCGTGCGCAAGCCGCGCCCAGCCTTCCTCTCCTCCCCGCTCCCCGCCCAGCGCTTCGACTGGGTGTCTTCGTGATTGACATGCAGCCGCATGTCATCAGCCCGGGGCGAGGTACTTCACGTAGCTCTCAGGACTGTCCAGGAAGTGCCGCCACGACCGCACCAGCTCGAGATCCTCGTACGCGACCTTCCTCATCCCCCACTCGCCTACCTCTATCAACGTCGCGCCGGGAGTGGCGGCGATGAGGGGCGAATGGGTGGCGACGATGGCTTGCATCCCCTCGGCTGGTATCTGCGCCAGCAGCGCGATCAAACCCAGGCATGACGTGAACGACAGCGCTGCTTCGGGTTCGTCGAACAGGTACAGGCCGGGATCGACGACCCGCGTCTTGAGCACCTGCAAGAAGGCCTGGCCGTGGCTCCGCGCATGCAGGTCCACGCCTCCGAAGCGGTCTGCCCACAGGCCCTCCGGCCCGACCGCGGTGAAGAGCTCGTGCATCTTTTCAGCCCGCAGGAAGAATCCACCCTTCCCCCCGCCCCTCGTGCCGATCAGTCGAAGCGCGCGATCGAGGTTGGAGTCTTCGTCTGAGGGCCGCGCGGTCGCCGCCAGGGAGACGTTGCCGCGATGGGCGCGAACATGCCTGGCCCAAGCTGCCGCGATGGCCTCGACCACCGTCGATTTGCCGCTGCCGTTCTCTCCGATGAACATCGTGAGCCCGGGCGCGGGCTCGAATCCGTTCTCGACGAGGTCGCGGACCGCTGGGATCGTGAACGGCCAGCTGTTCATCCGCACCTTCCCGCTGTCGACCTCGATCCGGCGCAGCGGGGCGCCCCACAGCGTGGTCATCGGTCAAATCTTCTCAAGCAGCGCCCGCTGGTGACCCGCTTGCTCTCGCCTCCTGGCGTGGTCGAGCTCACGCTGGCCGCCGACGGCTCACCTGCTTTCGTATCCGGGGCGCTCAGCGGCCCCATCGATCCGATCGCGCGATGGAAGGTCGAGACCGAGTGGTGGAACCGGCTGGTCGTCCGCGAGTACTGGAAGGTGCTCGTCGGCAGCAACCTGCTCTGCGAGCTGTACCACGACCTCGATCGCGACCAGTGGTTCGTGGAGCGGATCTATGACTGATCGATCAGAAGCAGCCGTTGGCCGGGCATCCGGGCTGGTCGGAGACCTTCTGGAGACCAATTGCATCGGTATAGAGATCAATCCCCTTTTCGGTGTGCTGGCCAGGTTGGCTGCAGGCGGCCACCAGCAAACCCACCAGCGCGACCGCTTTCCTCATGACTGTGCAACGAAAGACCGGGCGCAAAGGTGACGCCATACGTCGAGCTCCACTGCCATTCCAACTTCTCGTTCCTGGACGGTGGCTCACATCCTGCCGAGCTGGCCATGCGCGCGGCCGAGCTTGAGATGCCGGCGCTGGCCATTACAGACACCGGAGGGGTATATGGCGCCGTCCGGTTCCTCCAGGCGTGCCGGAAGGTGGGCGTCAAGCCACTGATCGGAGCCGCGCTCGAAGTCGATGGAGCCGAGCTGCTCATGATCGCCCGCAACCTGGTGGGCTACTCCAACCTCTGCCGCCTTCTCAGCCTCGCCCACGCCGACCAGCCCAAGGGCGAGGCGCGAGCACCTTTGGCCACCGTCGCCGACCACCGAGGCGATCTCTTTTATCTCAGCGCCACCGACGACGAGGACCGGCTGCATGGCTTGCAGGAAGCGCTGGGCAAGGAGAACGTCTTCAGCGAGCTCCACCACCACCTCCGTCCTGAGGATTCGTGGGTGCTGGAAGGGCGCGCGGCCATGGCTCGTCGGTGTGGTGCACCAGTGGTGGCCACCAACGTCGTCCACTATCACTTACGCGAGCGGCGACCACTTCACGACGTGCTGGTCGCCATCCGGCATCGCGCCACCCTCGATGAGGCGCGCTCGTTCCTCTTCTCCAACTCCGAGCACTGCCTCAAAGGTGGCGACGAGATGCGTTCCCTGTTCAAAGGCCACGCTTCTGCGCTGGCCACGCCCTGGGAAATCGCGAGTGAGTGCGACCTCGACCTCGACTTTCGCAAGGTCCGCTTCCCCGGCTACCCGGTCCCCGAAGGCGAGACGCCTTTCTCTTTTCTGTACAAGCTCTGTTTCGAGGGCGTGCGAGCCCGGTACCTGCCGATCACGCTCTCGGTCACTCAGAGGCTTCAGCGCGAGCTCGAGGTGATCGAGAAGACCGGGCTGGCGGAGTTCTTCCTGATCAACTGGGACCTCATGCGATTCGCGCGTGAGCACGGCGTGCCCGGCCAGGGCCGAGGTTCCGCCGCCGACTCGATCGTCGCGTACGTGCTCGGGATCACGCGCGTCGACCCCATCGAGCACAACCTCCTGTTCGAAAGGTTCCTGCACGACGAAATGACGAGCACCCCTGACATCGACATCGACTTCTCGACCGAGCATCGCGAGCAGGTGATCCAGTACGTCTACAACAAGTACGGCTGGGAGCGGACCGGGATGGTCTGCAACGTCGTCACCTTCCAGCCTCGCATGGCGATTCGCCAGGTCGGCAAGGCGCTCGGGTTCTCAGCCGAGCTCGTCGACCGGCTGGCCAAAGGCGTGGACCGTTGGTTCACCGAAGACGTCGAGGACTCGATGACCGGCGCGGTGCCGCCGCCCGACATGAGGCCGCAGAGCTGGCAGCAGTTCCTTTCGCTGTGCCGCGAGGTGCAGGACTTCCCTCGTCACCTTTCGATCCACAACGGCGGGATGCTGGTCACCGGCCAGCCGCTGGTGGACATCGTGCCGGTTGAGCCGGCGACGATGGAGGGACGCCGCGTCGTCCAGTTCAACAAGGACGACGTCGAAGACCTTGGCCTCATCAAGATGGACATGCTCGGGCTGCGCACGCTCTCGGTCGTCGCCGAGGCGCTGGAGCTGATTCGCGACAAGACGGGCATTCGCCCCGACCTCGACCAATTGCCGCTGAACGACCCGCAGGTGTTCGAGATGTGCAGCCAGGCCGACACCATCGGCGTGTTCCAGATCGAGTCCCGCGCGCAAATGCAGACCCTTCCGCGCACACGGCCGGCGAGATTCAACGACCTGGTGGTCGAGGTCGCGATCATCCGGCCCGGGCCGATCCAGGGCAACGCGGTGCATCCGTACATCCGGCGCAAGCAGGGTCGCGAGCCTGTCACGTACGCACACCCGCTGCTGGAGCCGATTCTCGAGGACACGATGGGCGTGATCCTCTATCAGGAGCAGATCATTGAGATCGCGATGAAGGTCGCGGGCATGTCGCCGAGCGGCGCCGACATGTTCCGTCGCGCGATGACGCGCCACCTCAACCACGTGGAGATGTCGTCGCTAGAGGGTGACTTCGTCGATGGGTGCCTCGCCAACGAGGTGCCGCGCGAGGTTGCCGACATGCTGTTCGCCTCCGTGCAGGGTTTCGCGGTGTATGGGTTCTGCCGTTCTCACGCTGCTGCTTTCGCGCGCACGGCCTATGAGACCGCCTGGCTGAAGCTCAATCACGCGGTTGAGTTCGGGTGCGGGTTGCTCAACAACCAGCCGATGGGGTTCTATCACCCGAGCGTGCTGGTGGAGGACCTGAAGCGTCATGGGGTGACGGTGCTGCCGGTGGACATCAACCGTTCGGACATCCGCTGCCTCCCCGAAGCGCTCACTGAATCCACACGTTTGGCGTCAAACGCGCCCTTCATAGGACTGCCAAACACACTTTTGACGCCAAACGTGCCTAATGACGCCTCGGCCGAAAATGGACAGTCCCCTGCGGGGCCCTCCCTGTTGTCCGGTTCCCTCCCCCAACCGGCCGACCTGCGGCCAGGGTATGGAAATTTCGAAAACCCCACAACCCAGGTTGTTAAGACCCACGGCATGCGCATCGGGCTCAACTACGTGCGCGACCTCGGCGAAGACGGGCGCAAGGCCATCGTCGCCGAGCGCGAGCGAGGGGGCGCGTATGTCTCGTTCGACCGTTTTCTGGACCGCCTCCACGGCGGCCCCATCGGTCCCCGCGCGGTGCGCAACCTCGTAATGGTGGGCGCCTTCGACGGCCTCGGGCGGCCACGACGCGAGCTGTTGTGGGGCTGGCAGGAGCGATGGCATGGCACCGGCCTGCGCAAAGGAATCCACCCGCAATCAGAGCTGAAGCTGCAAGCCACCTCCCCGTCGCTGCCCGACCTCGACGACTTCGATATCAATCAGCTCGAGTACCGGATCTCCGATCTTTCGACCGGACACCACCTCATCCATTTCTGTAGGGAGCGCCTGAACCAGCTCGGCGCGCTTCAGAGCGACAAGCTTCCATCGATTCCGAGCGGGAGAGCAGTGCGGGTGGCCGGACTCGTGATCACGCGCCAGGCGCCGTCGACCGCGAAAAAGATCCGTTTCTTCACGCTGGAGGACGAGTTCGGCCAGGTCAACGTGACCATCAAGCCCGACGTCTACGACCGCTACCGGCAAGTAGCCAATCGCCAGCCCATCCTGGTCATCGACGGGATGATGCAGAGACAAGATGGGGTCTGGTCGGTCCTGGCCTCCCACATAGAAGCGCTCACAGGAGTCCCACGACCGCAGCAGCGCTCACACGACTACCGATGAGACGATGAGACTCACCGATGTCACGCGACCACTGGGACAAGAATGCCGCGAACTGGGCCGCGTGGGCGCGCAAGCCAGGCTTTGACTCGTACTGGCAGTACGCCAAAACATTCTTCGAGCTCGTGCCTCCCCCTGGCGAACGGACACTCGAGGTCGGGTGCGGCGAAGGAAGGGTCAGCCGAGACCTCGCGGCGCGCGGCCATCACGTGTTCGCCGTCGACACTTCTCAGACACTGATCCAGCTCGCGCACGACACTGACGCGTCGATCGCGTACGTCCGTTGCGACGCTGCGGCCCTGCCCTTCCAGGGCGAATCGTTCGACCTGATCGTCTTCTACAACTCTCTGATGGATTTCGACGACATGGACGCAAGCGTCGCAGAAGCAGGACGAGTCCTCCGGCCGGGCGGAGCGTTCTGCGCGGCGATCACCCATCCGCTGCAGGATGCCGGGCGGTTTGCCTCCCGCAACGCCGGCGCGCCGTTCGTCATCGAGGGCGCCTATCTAGGCGACCGCCGAGTTGTCGACGCGGAACTCGAGCGCGACGGCCTCCACATGCATTTCAAGGGCTGGGCGTACCCACTCGAGGCCTATGCGCGGGCGATGGAGAATGCTGGTTTGATGATCCAGGCGCTGCGGGAGCCCGCCATGGACTCGGCCTCGCCGTCGATGGATCCGAGCGTCGAGCGGTGGCGCCGCATCCCCGTCTTCCTCATGTGGCGGGCCATCAAGGCCTGACGTTCCTTACTTTCTGTAGCCAGGTGTGGGTCTTTTGCGCCAAGCTATGGGCTACAGCTTCATCGCAGCAACCCCAGAGGAAGACCAAATGTCAATCGGCAGAGAAATCGAAGACATCGCGCGGGACCTGATCAAGCACCAGCACGACCACCCTCCCGTCCGCGACCTCAATCGCGAATTCGACCGCCGGCTCACGTTCACCGATCGGGTGGCATCCGACTTCGCCCGCCTGGTCGGCAGCTGGATCTTCGTCCTCGCGCAGCTCGGCTTGATGCTGGTCTGGGTAATCCTCAATGCGGTCGGCTTCCTTCGCCACTGGGACCCGTATCCATTTCTGTTCCTCAATTTCATCTTCACGCTCGAGGCCGCGATCTGGGTCTCTGTAGTGCTGATGGCCTTGAACGGTCAGGCGGACCGCGACCGGCTGCGGGCGCAGAACGAGTTCGAGCTCAACGTCAAGGCCGAAGAAGAGGTCAAGGCGCTCATGAACCACCTGATGCACCAGGACGAGATCCTGCTGCAAATCGTCAACCGGCTCGACCGCGGCGATCGCGAGATGAAGAGACTCGCGCGGCGCGTGGAGCAGGCGCTCGAGGCTAGCGCTGAGGCTTCGCGACCTCCGCAGGCGCCTCAGGCTCCCCCGCTGCCTCCGTCGCCGGTTTCGCCTGCAACCCCGGCCCAGCCCGAGCGATCGCTCGGGCTCCCAACTCCCTGACCGTCGTCACGATCAGGTCGACATCGCCTTCACGCGTTCGCCAGTTGACGATCGCCGGCCGGAACGCGACCTTGCCGTCGTACTCCGTGGTCCCGAAATAGACACGGCCGTCCTCTAGCACCATCTCGCCAATGCGGCGGTTGAGGTCGTCGAGCCGATCTTCCGGAAACCCGGGAGGGCGAAATCGAAAGCAGACGACGTTCAGGCGGACTTCGGCGAGGCGTTCAAGGTCGGGCGCCGCATCCACCTGCTCGCCAACCCGCTGCGCGAGTCGCACATGTCGTTCGACCATCGCGCGGATGCCGCTGCGTCCGTATGCCCGCAACGTCGCCCAGACCGCAAGCGACCGCGCGCGCCGCGACATCTCGGGGCCGAGATTCCCAAATGCAGGCCGCGCGTCCCTACCGAGGTACGACGCGCTGGCCCCGAATGCACCCGCCAGGTATGACGGGTCGCGCACGAATGCGTAGCCGGAGTCGTAGGGAACGTTCAGCCACTTGTGCCCGTCGACCGCCACAGAGTCGGCGTGCTCGAGACCCTCGACCAGGTGACGCGTGAGCGGTGATAAGGCTGCGAACAACCCGAAAGCGCCGTCCACATGCACCCACGCACTATGGCGTCGCGCGATCGCGAGGATGTCGGCCAGGGGATCGAAGTCACCGGTGTTGACGTCGCCCGCGTTGGCGACGATCACGACCGGCTCTTGGTTGCGCTCGCGCAGTACCGAGGCCAGCGCATCAAGGTCGATCCGCCCCGCGCCGTCGCGCGACAGTCTCCGCACCCGATCTCGCCCGAGACCGAGCATCGCGATTGCCTTGAGCGCGCTGACGTGGATGTAGCCGCTCGAAAGAATCGTCATCGGTGGCAAGCCGCTGAAGCCGTCTGCCTCGATGTCGACGCCTTGCTGCAGGCCCCACCACCGCCGCGCCGCGGCGAGGCTCGCGAAGTTCGCCATCGTCGCGCCGGTCGTGATCACTCCGCTCCACTCACCAGGCAAGCCGAAAAGGTCCTTCAGCCACTCGACGCTGACCTGCTCCAGCCGCGACGCGAAAGGTGAGCTGATCCAGTTGTAGGCATTCTGGTCCAGCGTCGACGCCAGCCAGTCGGCGCCCAGCGCCGCGGGCGTGCCGCCGCCCATCACGAAGTGGAAGAAGCGCGGCCCCGCGGAACGCGTGCTGCTTTCATCCGCCGACTCGATGAGCTCCGCGAGGGCCGCAAGCGAGCCGATGCCCTCGTCCGGCAGATCCATATCTTGTGAAGGGCCACTCGTCCGCGGGCGAACCAGCGCGTCGTCGATACCGGCCAGGTAGACCTTGGCCTCGCTCGCGGCGAGGTCGAGGGCCGCGGCAAGGTTCGCGTGATCGGATAGCGGGTCCGGCACGCCGACAGGCTACTACGGCCTCGCGTCAGACCCGGTAAACCGAATACTCCCCGTTGGAATAGACCAGCTTCCCGTGCTCCTGCCAGTAGGCCTGGCTCGCGCCTCGAGGCTGTGCAAGCTCCTGCGGACCGATCAGCACGTACGTGACGCCGTAGCGGTCGACAAGGTCAGGCGTGTTCTGAGCACCGCGCAGAATCGCGACCTCGTCGATGGACTTCTGCTGGTAATCGCGCAAGCCGTACGTCCACAGCCACCCCTGGAAACCGCTCATGACCCGCCGGCCGGCCAGGGTGGGGATCGGGCTGTTGTGCTCGTCGGCGACCGCGAACACCGCGTCCGCGGGCGTGTTCTGGCGCACCCACGCCGCGACCTGCAAGCCATTGGTGTCGGTGAACTCGTATGAGCTCACCGTTGGATCTGAGGCGCGAACCAGGTCGGTCGCGCCTGACAGGCCGAGAACGACCAGCAGCGCCGCACCCAGCAACGCACCTCCTGGCCACCGCTGGATGATTCCCGCGATCAGGCCGCCGACCATGACGCTGCCCAGCAGCGCCCAGAAGATGAAGAACTTCGTGTTGTCCCAGTCCCACGGTTGGAGCACGATCATGTTGGGGACCAGGAACCAGAACCACATCGGTGCAAACCACTTTCCAAATGCGGTCGGAAACCAGCGCTGTGCGAAATGCGCGGCGATCAGCAGCGGGATGAGCAGGGACGTGTTCTTGATCCAGAACCAGATGAAGTCAACGGGCAGGAACAGCACGCCGTCGCGCTGCCAGTCCGTGTAAGAGAGCCACCCAGCCTCGAGGCAGTAACCATTCAGGCTGGCGCCGCCGGTGCAGTAGCTGTTGTTGGCGTGTGGCCACATCCAGACCAGGACGGGGATCGCGAGCACCAACGCGGGAACGAAAAACGCCACCCACTCGCGCCGCCAGTTGAAGGCGGCCCAGAACGCGCTGAGGACGACCACCGTGCCATACGCGTGCACGTGGAAAGCAGGCATCATACCCGCGACCATTCCCGCGAATAGGAAGGAGCGCCAGCCGCCGCGCTCGCGCAGGGCGATCCACACCAGCAGGAGAACGATCAGAGCCAGGCTGAAGCCGAACAGAGTTGAGCGCTGCGGCACGAGATAGGCAAGAACCGGATTGAGCCACTGGAAGTTGAGGTCGCGGTTGAGCGTGTACTCGCGCGGAAGGTGGGCAAGCACGCCGATGCCGCTGTGGGCGATGTCGCCGAACAGGTAGTAGAAACCAAGGCCTCCGCTCAGCAGAAAGACGAAGACGGCGATGGCCGCCGCAGCGCGGCCGCCCGCGAATCGCGCCGCGGCCAGATACATCACTGCGGGGAACGCGAGCCCCAACAAACCCGAGGAAAGCACCAATGCGGATGTCAGCGGGCTGCCGAGCGGGACGAGGTTGGCGGCGAGGAAATCGATCATGAACGGGTAGCCGAGGTTGTTCCCTGGGTCTATCGGATACTGGGGCGGGAAGTTGTGGCCGTAGGCGAACGAGCCGGTAAACGTGAGATGCGCGGCCCAGTCGCCCCAGATGTTCACGTACCCGGCCCACAGGCCCTCAGGCTTGTAGACGTATGCCTGGTGCAGGAAGTGCAGCGTCCATGCGCCGCACACCACGAAGATGGCGGCGATCGGCCACGGATGTCCCGCCGTGCGCACCGACGCCATCCAGCGCGCCGCGGCATCAGTTAAATCGCTTGCCAGCAGTCCGCGCTTGGCGAAGGCGGCGCCGGCTCCGGCGCCGATTGCGAGAGCGATCCCCGCGATGACCGTTCCCACAGTCACGTCGCGCACGACCATCGAAAGGGCGAAGGTCGCGAGCGCTACTGCCATCGCGCCCAGCACGGTTCCGAAAGCGATCCGTTCTTCGAGGTTGAGCGCGATCCCGCTTGCGTAGGTGATGCCGAAACCCGCGACCACGCACCCCACCAAGAGGATCGCCGGCGCGCCCACCAGAACGCCGACGACAACGAGGACGACAAGTGCGGCGCCGCCCATGATCAGCCGGCCGGTTGGACCGGCGGCCGCCACCGCCGCCGGTTGGGCTGCGCCCTCCACCGCTAGTGTTTCGCTTCCGAGGTCCGCCGGATATTTCGCGGCATCGGCGGGCGGAGCCAAGGAAAGGGTGGCGCAAGGAGGAGCGCACACCTCTGGGGTCCCCGCGCGAAGCGCGGGAGGATGCGCGGCGACGGGCCCCTTGACGCCGGCTTCAGCGCCCATCTCGGGGTCCCCGCGGAATCGCCAGATTCCGTGGGGTGAGTCGGCGCCCGCCCGTCTAGGCCGCGAAGATCCAAGGAACTTCGGGAGCGGGACACTAACTCAGCTCCAGCACCAGAGCTGCGGTTCCGAAGGCGGCAGGTTCTTGCAGTTGACCAGCCACATCTTGGGTCCCCAGATCGGCGTGCCCGGGCCGGGGTCGTTGGCGGAGAGTGAGATAGGCAGCGCGGTCCAGAGCGGATAGAAGTAGAAGAAGGCCGCGACGGTGATGCCGAGGTGCGCGACCAGGACTCGGCGCCCGATGGGTCGGAAATTTGTGGCGACATGAGCGAGGACGAATGCCAGCGCCATGACCATGAAGATGAGCCCGCCGAACATGTGGTACATGAACAGCACCCTGCTGATGTGCGACCAGGGCAGGTACTGGGTGACGAACCCCAGCAGTATCACCGTGGCTGGGAAGCTGCGATGCCGGACGATGAAGTAGGGCAGCGAGATGACGCAAGGAAGGCTCGTCCACCAGATCCAGGGATTGCCAAGGTTCTCGATCCGCGCGATGAGGGGCTCTCCGCTCCAGTGATCGATGCCGAGGTTGGTGTATTCCGCGTAGTAGAGAACCGGCCTCGACAAGAATGGCCACGACCACCACGGCGAGCCGTACGGGTGGGTTGCGTTCAAGGTCGCGTGATAGCGAAACGACTGCACCTGGTAGTCGATGAGGTCGGCCAGGTTGTGGAACTGCCCGCGCGCGAAGAACGGGTACCACGACTCGACGTAGATCGCGAGCGGAATCGCCACGAGGGCGATCGCCGCAATCGCGACGTAGGTGGGCCAGTAGACGCCGTGCGGGATGGCCGGGGAATCCCCTCTCCCCCACGACCAGATGGGATTTTCCGCGGGTCCGATGTGGACGTCGACGTACCTGCGCACGACCCTGGCGACCAGCAAGAGGACGATCGTTGCCCAGGCGGCGAGCACGATCCACTTCGATGCGATGCCGACCCCAAGGATGGTGCCGAGCACGATCAAGCTCACGAGCGATGCGGCGGGCGTGCGGCTCTGGATGTGCACCAGGAAGAGCGTGTACGCGAGGAGGATGAAGAAGATCGGGAAGATGTCGATCATCCCGATTCGCGATTGCAGGAAGAACATGCCGTCGAAGCAAACCAGCGTCGCCGCCGCGATTGCGAACAGGCGATTCGGCCAGAGCCTCCGCGCGAACAGGTACATCAGCGGCACGCACAGGGTGCCGAAGATGCAGACGGCGATTCGCCAGCCGAACGTGTTGAATCCGAGATCGATGAAGTCGCCTTTTGCGCCCTGGAACGTGGCCCGATACCAGCCGTAGCCCCATTCGCCGCCGGCGATCATCAGCTTGGCTAGGGGCGGCTCCGGGTCGAAATAGTTGTACTTGCAGTCGGTCGTCGAGGGACGGCACAGCTCCATCCCTTTGACGTCGTTGTACGCGTCGACCGGAAAGTAGATCTCATCGAAGACCTGGCCGTTGGGCGGCGAAAGGACGCCGTTGGTGTCCGCGTATCCGCGATTGAACGGATACGCGAGACCGCACAGAGTGCCTGGGTCGCCGGGAGCGTTGATGGGGGTGTTCGACACGCAGTTCGTGATCGCCGGGCCCCGGAATGGGTGCAGAAAGAAGTCCGGCATGATCGGGCTGTAGAAACGAAGGACGAAGGCCACCACTGTGAAACCGAGGATGACGAGCGAGTCCCAACGGTCGAAATAGACAGTCCGCGCGCGCTCCGCAGGCTCCGCAGCCCCCGCTTCCGACGGATCCAGGACCCCTACCCGCTCCTCAGTCACCGTCGTCGCTTTCGACGCCGGCCTCCACCCTGGTTCTGGCCCAACCGGTACGGCAGCCGCGACGTGATCTCCCATGAGGCCGCGTCGGCATCAGGCACGGGCATCGCGATCGTGTCGTCGTAGAAGAGGCGTGAGCCGAGCTTCTTTTTGATCAGCGCCAGCTCATCGTCGTCGCCGCGGACGCGCACGAAGAGCGCCGGCTTGTCGAGCAGGGGCTTGTAGATTCGCGCGACCTTGCTGCGCCGCTTCTCCTGGAAGGCGACTGAAAGTGGCTGCACCTTCACGCCGCGGATGCTCTCGTAGTCGATGACGATGTTCGAGAAGAGCGTCGAGACCTTGAGCCCGCTATCGAGCGGCTCGACGAAGCTGCGCCATCGATAGACCATGAACGCGGCCGCCAGGAGAAGGCCCACCGGGGCGTAGAAGAGCCAGATGATGTTCCCGTTGTTGATGGGCTGGCGCGAATACACCACCACGCCCACCGCGAGCACCCCGACCACGATCAGGAGGCCCGCATAGAACCGCTGCCAGCGCCACAGCTCCTCGGCGTAGAGGATCCGCTGGCGCCCCTTCACCGGGTGATTGCCGTTCGAGCTCAAGCTACTGATTATCGCTGGCCGCCCAGGCCCGGCTTCGCTCCACGGCACGCTGCCACTCCGCCTGGAGGGCGGCGGCCTGATCTCGGGAGATGGCCGGTTCGAACTCGCGGTCGAGCTTCCAGAGGTCCGCGAGGTCGGCGTCGGTCCACACGCCGGCGCCGAGACCGGCCAGGAAGGCCGCCCCAAGCGCGGTGGTCTCGGTCTGGCGCGGCCGCTTGACCGGGATCCCCAGAAGGTCGGCCTGGAACTGGCACAGGACGTCCATGACCGCGGCGCCGCCATCCACGCGCAGCTCGGTGAGCGACCGGCCGGTGTCGCCCTCCATGGCGACGACCACGTCCTTGGTCTGATACGCCATCGCTTCCACCGCGGCGCGCACCAGCTGCGCCCGGCCGCTGCCGCGCGTGAGTCCAACGATGGCCCCCCGCGCAAACGGATCCCAGTAGGGCGCGCCCAAACCCGCAAACGCGGGAACCATGAACACGCCGCCCGCGTCGAGGACAGACGATGCGATCGGCCCCGCCTCCGCGGCGTTCGCGATGATGCCGATTCCATCCCTCAGCCACTGCAGCGCGGCGCCGGTGATGAAGATGGCTCCTTCGAGCGCGTAGCTGAGGGTTCCATTTCGTCGCCAGGCCACCGTGGTCAGCATTCCCGAGCGGGACGGCACGCGGTCGACCCCGGTCTGCACCAGCACGAACGAACCCGTCCCGTACGTGTTCTTGGCCATTCCGACGGTTATGCAGGCCTGGCCGAAGAGAGCCGCTTGCTGGTCACCGGCGATTCCGGTGATGGGCGCTTTGATCCCACCGAACACCTCGGGATCAGTTAGGGAGATCGGTCCGCTCGAATCACGCACCTCAGGCAGGTTGGTGTGCGGAACCCCGAAGAGATCGGCCATTTCCTCGCTCCACGCCCCGCGGCCGATGTCGAAGAGCAGCGTGCGTGAAGCATTGGAGGCGTCGGTCACATGGTCGCGGCCGGCCGAGAGCCTCGCGACCAGCCAGCTGTCGACCGTCCCAATGGCGGCGTCTCTGGCGCCGGGCACGTGACGAACGACCCACGCGAGCTTGGTTGCTGTGAAGTACGGATCGATGACGAGCCCGGTCACCTCGCGCACGCGTTCCTCATGCCCTGCCTCGCGGAGGCGAACGCATTCAGCCGCGGTGCGCCGGTCCTGCCACACGATGGCACGAGTCAGTGGTTTCAGCGTGTGCCGATCCCACACCACGAGCGTCTCGCGCTGGTTCGTGATCCCGATCGCGATCACGTCGCGGGGGCCGGCGCCTGCAGCCGCCAGTGCCTGGCGTGCGCTGTCTTGCACCGCAGACCAGATCTCGTTGGCGTCGTGCTCGACCCAGCCGGGCTGCGGAAAATGCTGGGTGATCTCCTTGTAGCCCTTGCCGCGGACCAGGCCGTCCACGCCGACGGCGACGGAGGTCGCGCCCGTCGTCCCCTCGTCGAGGCTGAGAACGACGCGACGATCAGCCACTCAGTTTCCGGTTGGCTTCCAGGTGCGGTTCAGGCTGCCGCTCGAGTAGCCCTCGAGGTCGAGGGAGACGAATTTGTAGCCGGCCGCGCGTAGGGCGTCGACGACCTGCTCGCGATTCTCGAGAAGTCGAGCGATCTCCTCTGATTCGACCTCGATACGGGCCACATCACCGTGATGGCGCACCCGTACCTGCTTGAATCCGAGGGCTTTGATCGACGCCTCGGCGAGCTCGATCTGTCTCAGCGCTTCGACCGTCACCTCGGTGCCGTGGGGGATG
>Ga0209802_1001177_pt1 | contig 19676 bp, 20 predicted proteins | sample GraSoiAngelo_129_FD_185886 | JGI IMG/M metagenome (GOLD analysis project Ga0209802, IMG submission 185886) | Grasslands soil microbial communities from the Angelo Coastal Reserve, California, USA - 14_0927_12_40cm (SPAdes) (version 2) | ecosystem: Environmental > Terrestrial > Soil > Grasslands ... | reverse complement strand
GCAGAAGGTGTTGGCGGGATTGGTGTCCAGGAAGGAGGTCACGTGCTCCACGATGACCGTCTTGGCGTGCACCTGGCCCGTCCCCATATTGATCATGGGCGCCCCGTCCTGCCACTTCAGGTATTCCTTCCGGACCGGGTCGTATTTCCAGACCGCGTCCTGGTCCGGGACGATGATGGCCGTCGCCGGGTCCCCGCTATGGGCGGCATCGTCGTGCTTGGGCGCGATTTCGTACAGGGGCCCCGGCACGTTCTTCGCCGCGGCGAAGTTGGTGGCATTGGCCCCGTGGATCATCACGTTGTGGGGCGCCCACCGGTCGGGCGTCCGGAAGAAGACGTTGCCCTGGCCGTAGCTGAAGTCGTTGACCAGGTCCGGGTGCTGCCAGACCTTGCCCAGGACGTAGTCGTTGGCTCCGGAGCAGTAGATGAAGCCCTTGTACATCAGCTCCAGCCGGATGGTGATCAGGCGGCAGCTGCGAATGGGGCCGACCAGGACCGGCAGGGGGTGCCAGTACACGGCCGTCAGGCGTGGCACGGACCCTTCGCTCAGGTACTCATAGATCATGTCGGCTTGCTGCATGCCGGCTTGCGGCCGCGCGTCCAGGCTGTTTTCGATCTGCATCAGGATGGGCGCTCCCGACCCAATCCGGCTGGGGTCGCCGGCCGACGGAACCTCCAGGACGGTGGTGAAGCTCAGCGTCCAGTCCGCCAGGAACGGATCGTGCTTGCGGTTGAGCGCTTGCTGCGACACCCCCAGCACGTAGGGCTTGCTGTGCTTGAGGGTCAGATCCAGAGTGGCGGTGAGCCCGTCGCCGGACCACTGCACCTGGCCGGCTGGCACCGGCTTGCTGTCCAGCAGGAGGGGCGTGCGGACGCTGTCCATCGCCTGAGTGAAGGCGATGGCCAGCTTGCCGTGCACCGGGACGAACTGGGCCGCATCTTTGAGCGGCTGATTATCAAATCGGACGGCGGCCACCGTGGGCGCCGCCTCGGTCCGAAACGTCAAGCTCCGGGTGACGGTGCCGCTCCCGGAGGCCTCCCTGGCTCCGGTGAGCACCACGTGGTAGGTGGTCTCAGGCGTCATGGTGGGGGAGAACTGGAACTCGCGCGGGCTCACCGTGGCGAAGGTCACCGGGACCGACGGCGTCATGGTGAAGCCCTGCTGGACTGAACTGGCCAGCATGTCCTTGTTGAACTTGAAGTCGATACTCGCCGTCCGGGCGACGGCCTGGTCCCCGTCGGCGACGTTGGCGCTGACTTCCAGCGGCATGGTCAGCAGCCGGACGACGGCCGCCAGTCCGACCAGGACCAGCGGGATCACCCCCACCCACCACCGACGGCGCGCACCCTGCGCCAGGCTTATTGATCCGATCCGATGACGTGAACCCATGTCAGCCCCGTGTTGAGATCGACGGGGTTGCCATCGGGCCCGTAGTAGACGACGGGTACAGTCCGATCAGGGTGGCGCCATGTGGCATGAATCACTCCTCCGTCTGAATAGATTTCGGCCGAGCCCTCCCCAGCGAGCTCGTAGTACTCGGTGTAGTAGTGGTGGAAGAAGTTCCCCGGGGTGGTGTCGATGCGTGAGCGGACGTGTTCGACGATGACGGTCTTGGCATGGACCTGGCCGGTCCCTGCGTTGGTAAAGGGGGCACCGTCCTGCCATTTGAAATACTCCTTGGCGCTGGCGTTGTAGCGCCAGATGGCGCCGTGCTGGGGCAGTGCGATGTCGGTGGCCGGGACGGCGCCCGGCAGCGGCGCATCCGGGTGCGCGGGGGCCACATCGTAGGGCAAAGGCCCCAGGGCGGCGGCCGTGCGCTGGGTGACCTGGTCCGGCCGGGCCATCACGTTGTGCGGCGCGGCTCGCGCATCCGTCCGGAACATGATGGGCAGCCAGTAGGCGTAGTCATACACGATGTTCGGATACTTCCAGACCTGGCCCAGCACGAAATCGTTGGCGCCAGAACAGTAGATCATGCCGTGGTACATCTGCTCCAGCTGGACCGTGATCAGGCGGCAGCTGCGGACCGGCCCGATCAAGCTGGTCGGAGGATGCCAGTAAACTGCGGTCAGGCGAGGAATGCCGTACTCGCTGATGTACTCGTAGATCATGTCGGCCTGCTGCATCCCCGATTGCGGGCGGACGGTTGGCTGGCCGCTGTTCTCGATCTGGATGATCACCGGGCCATAGCCGCTCCCAATCCGGGCCGTGGAGCCCGCGGAGGGGACCTGGATCATGGTGGTGAATCCAACCTTCCAATCCGCGAGCAGCGGGTCGTGCCGGCGGTTCAACGCCTGCTGGGGGACCGAAACCGAGTGGAGCCGACTGTGGGCCAGGCTGATCGGAACCGAGGCCGTGGTGGAGGTGGGATCCCAGCGGATGCTAGTCGCGTCGACCGGCGCGCCGTCGACCAGGATGGGCACGTGGCTGGCATCCATCGGTTGGGAGAAGGTAATGGCCAGCGTGCCGCGCAGCGGCACCGCCTGCTGTCCATCCGAAAGCGGCGCTCCTTCCAGGCTCAGCCCGGTGATCTTGGGCGCCGGTTCGGTGTGAAAGCTGAACGCATAGGTGAGCCCGCCCAAACCGATCGCCTTCCGCAGCCCGGCCAGGTGAACGTGGTAGGTGGTGTCTGGCTCCAGTTGGGGCTTAAACAGGAAGTGGCGGGGATTGATCTGGGCGAGGGTGAAGGGCGCGGCGGGGTCGATGCTGACGCCCTGCCGCACCGATGGTTCGTTCATGTCCTGGTTGAAGGTGAAGTCGATGGCGGTGGTGCGGGCCACCTGCTGATCGCCATCCGGAACGGTAGCGCCGACTGACAGCGGGGCCGTGGCGGTCCGCGCCCCGACCACCAGGACGGCGGCGAGCAGCGCCAGGGGGAGCAGCCACCAGCGACGGCGAAGGCGTTGGGTGAGGATCGGCGGAAACCGGGGCATCGAATCTCTGGAAGGGTACACCAGGCCCCGCGGGAGGCCGATGCCGAACGCTACCGGAGGCGGCTCACCGGGTCAACGGGCCGGTCTGGCCCGCTTGGTGAGTGCGACGTGGACAGGTTTTTGCAGCGCCCCGCTGCCTGGTCTGCCAGCCTGCCTCCTGCCCGCGCTCCGAGCGTTAGGCCGCGAGCCTGGGCTGCCGTGCCCTCAGCAACTCCTGGGCATCGAACAGCACATCCAGGACCCGCACCGGATCGCGCGTGACGTTCCGGCTGAGCACGCGGTGCAACTTGCGGCTGACAGGACGGACAAAGCGCATGATCTCGTCCATCAGGCTCTCGGGGATGGCGGCATGCCGTCCCTCGATCAGGTTCTCGACCTGGAGCAAGAAGGAGTCCAGCTGTCGCACTCCCGCCCGCCGCCGCAGCTCCGCCTGGCGGCGATCCTCGGCCATCTGGTAACCCCGGTGAATCTCTTCGATCGCCTCACTGAGCATGGCATGAACCCCCTTCCGGCTTGCCTTGTTGTCTCACCTTGACGCTGGCATAGAACTTGATAGCTAGCATAGTACCAAACACGAAACCCCTGTCAAGGGTTTGGTATCTACAGAAAGTCCGCGGGTGAAGTTGGCTCCCCCTTAGCCCGAATCCACCGAGTCGAACTAGCATCTTGGGCGCGGGACGAGCGATCGGGGCGTGTCTCCTGCGCGCGCTCGGTTACGCACCGACGGGTGCGCGCCCTCGCGTGCTCGTCGCCTCCTTCCGCTCATCTCGCCCCGCATCCCAATCTGCGTCGTCCGATCGGTGGGTCCGGGCTTAGGCCGGACGGGCGAGGTCCTGGAGGCCCTGTAGCTCGTGTACCTGATCGAGCTCCAGGCCCTGCCGCACAAGGGCTTCCAAGAGGCGAAGGACGTATTTAACCCCGGCCAGGTTTACGCCCTTTTCTCGGGTCAGAAACTGAATGGCCTGGACCCGGCGGATGTCCTCCTCTGAATAGCGCCGCCGATTGGTCACCGTCCGCTGCGGCTTGATCAGGTTTTCGCTCTCGTAGATCATCAGCGTCCGGGGATGCAAATTGAGGATCTCGCTGGCAATACTCGGGGTAAAGACGGCGCGGCTGGACGCGATGTCGTTCGCCGGCTGTGCGCGACCCACTCGCTAGGCCACCTCCCGGTGCGAGGAAAGCCTCGAATACGGCTCCCAGTTAGCTTACAGTTAGGGTATCACGAAATGGGCTCCCTCTGCAACCGGCCCGCCTGCTGACGGGCAGACAGGCTGGCGGGCGATACTGGAGCCCATGATTGCCATCGAGGAATACACCCGGCAGCTCCTCAAGGACCTGCATCCCGTGATCGTGGCCAACCGGGCCCCGGTCGACGTCCAGCTGGAGGCCGACGAGGAATACCGCTTCGTGCGCGGCGGCGGCGGCCTGGTCACCGGGCTGGCCGGGCTGGCGCAGGCGACCGGGGCGGTCTGGGTGGCCTGTGCCCGCGAAGGGCCAGACCAGGAGCTGTCGGCCAGCGACGGCTCGGAGCCAATGTCGCTGCAAACCGAGGAAGGGCTGCGCTACCGGGTCCTGTGGGTGAAGCCGCCCCGGCCGGCCTACGACCTCTACTACAACACCATCGCCAACCCGCTGCTGTGGTTTGTCCAGCACTACCTGTGGAACCTGGCCGAGGCCCCCATCCTGGACGACAGCACCCATCACGCCTGGACCGAAGGCTACCGCCGGGTCAACCAGCTGTTCGCCCAGCAGGTGGTGAACGAGGCCCGCCGCGGCCACAAGCGGCCGCTGGTCCTCTCCCACGACTACCAGCTCTACCTGGTGCCCCGGCTGGTGCGCCGGGAACTACCGGACGCCATCCTGCAGCATTACGTCCACATCCCCTGGCCCACCCCCCAGTACTGGAAGGTGCTGCCCCAGTACATGCGCGACGAGATCATGGATGGCCTACTGGCCAGCGACGTGGTCGGCCTGCAGACGCGCAGTGACGTCCGCAACTTCCTGCTGACCTGCGAAGAGAACATGGGTCTGCCCATCGACCTGCGCCAACAGGTCGCCTTCTACCGAGGTCGGACGGTGTGGGTGCGTAACTACCCAATCTCCATCGACGTGCGCGAGTTCGAAGCGTCGGCCCGGACGCCGGCCGTCGAGCGCGCTGAACGCGATATCCTGCGCTGGCGACCGCGCCACGTGATCTTCCGGGTCGATCGGATGGACCTGTCCAAGAACATCGTCCGCGGGTTTCTCGCCTACGATCGGCTGCTCCAGGTCCATCCGGAGTGGCGCGGCGAGGTGGTCTTCTGGGCGCTGCTGCAGAAGACGCGTCAGAACGTCAGCGAGTACCGCGAGTATGCCCGCCAGGTCCAGCAGGCCGTTCGGGTGGTCAATGAACGACACGGCACCCCTACCTGGCAGCCCATCCGGCTCGAACTGCGCGACGACATCCCGCGGGCCATTGCCGGCTACAAGCAGTTCGACGTGCTGCTGGTGAACGCCATCTACGACGGCATGAACCTGGTCGCCAAGGAGGGCATCACCGTCAACCGGCGGGGCGGCGTGCTGGTGCTCTCCGAGAATGCCGGTGCCCACGAAGAGCTGGGCCAGTGGGCGATCACCATCAACCCCTTCGACGTGGACGGCACGGCCGAGGCGCTCCACCGGGCGTTGCTGATGGACGGGGTGGAACGCCATGCCCGCGCCGAGAAAATGCGCGGGGTGGTGGAACAGAACGACATTGCCCGCTGGATCTCGGCCCAGCTGCAGGACCTGCGTGACCTGGTGGAACCCGCGGCCGCCCGCCGGCCGGAGTTACGACAGCTGAGCTAACCCGGGGTCGAGCTACTCCCAGAGGTGGCGAGCAGCCGCCAGCTCGGGGAAGTCCGCCTCGGGGAGAGGCAGCCGCTGCTTGGAGGCGGCCTCCATCAACGAGAAAATGACCTTCACGCCGGCCAGGTTGATCCCGCTGACGGTGGTCAGCTCGCGGATCAGGCGGACGCGTTCGATGTCGCGCCGCGAGTAGCGCCGGCGCTGGGTGGGGGTGCGCTCGGGCGCGATCAGGTGCTCACTCTCGTACACGAAGAGGGTGCGCGGTTCAATGTCGAACATGTCCGAGACTTCGCTGGACTTATGGGCCACCGGCTCGCCTCCCGCAAAGCAGTATAGCCGATATATCAACATTCGTGATAAACGTCGCACCGTACCGAAACTGCGCCTTCACCGGCTTCGGCTCTCACCCGACCGATGTGGTGATCGGACATTCGCAACTGGTGTGGCGCTGCTTATCACCTTAGCGAGGCAAGGCTTCGCTTGAACGGCCGGCGGACGGCCGCTACGCTGTCGCACCAGGCCTGACCAGCCTTAAGCCCAGCATGTCGAGCATCTTACGGCACGCCTCCGCCTTCGCACGACAGCTCGTGCTGAGCTTGTGCCTGTTCAGCCTGCTGGCGTCGCCGTTCGGGGTCCGGACCTATCTGGACGTGCAGGCGGCCCAGCGCGCCGCGGCGGCCCAGCAACTGAGCGTCATCGACCGGCCGGCCATCGTGTCGGCTCGGACCTCCGCCACCAGCGTCCGGCCGTTTGATCAGCCCGAGCGCGCGGCGATCGATGCGGTGCGCGGCAAGGGCGCCTGGTTCATGATCTTCGCCAGCGACTGGACGAATCCTGATGCCGACCGGGCCTGGGACATGGTGGATGCGGCGGTCAAGGCCGACCTGAGCCACATCTACGTGCGGGTGGCCGACTCCCGGGCGCACTTCTACGGTGCCCCGGCGCTCCAGGACCTGCTTCCCATTGCCCACTCTCGCGGGGTGCGTGTGATCGGCTGGGTCGAACCCGAGCTCTCCGACGCCCATTCCGATGCCGTCGATGCCATCGCAGCGGCGCGCTACCAGAGTGCTGGACAGCACCTGGATGGCCTGGCGCTGACCGTCGAGCAGAATTGGGACGACAGCTCGATCGAGTGGTACCTGGGCGGCATCCGGCGCGGCATTGATGGCGCAGTCGGACTGGGTGACCGCTACCTGCTGGTGGCCAGCACCTTCCCGGTTCCGTCCGAGCACCGCAGCTATCCCTGGGCCACCATGTCCCGCTACTGCCAGGTCTTTGCCCCAATGGCCTACTGGCGGGCCACCGGGCGGCGTCAATTCGTGGGAAGCGGTGGGGTGCGCGCCTTCCTGGACCAGATCTTTGCCGAGTTCCGCGATCCCGGGATCAATCCCTACCAGCGCCCGGTGTCCATCACGGCACAGGCTTACGACGCGACGCTCGAGTACGGCATCCCCGGCTCACCCCCGGGGGAGGAGATCGTCGCCTCCATGGATGAGACCCGGGCCCAGGGTGGGCTCAGCTGGTCCTTCTACCGACTGTCCAACGCGGACAACGGCGTGACCGGCGACGAGGCCGCGGCCATCACCGCCTATCCGTTCTGGCAGCGCCCGGCCCCGGCAACGATTGCGCAGAAGGCCCTGATCGCGGTCGTTGACCAGCCGGCTGCGTACTGATTCCAGGAAGCCAACGCATGAATCTGTTTCGCCGCCGCCAACCGCCCGCCTCCGGTGGCCTCCCCGACTGGCGGATCGGGCTGGCGGTGGGCGCCGGGGCGGTGGCCGCCACCGCCCTGGCGTTCGTCATCGCCACGGCTACCGGGTCCACCCGGTCCATCTGGAATCAGCCTCAGACCCCCATCGGCGATGTCCTGAACCGGGTTGACGCCGGGCAGGTCAAGAGCGCCGTCATCACCGGCGAGCGCGTCGTCCTGACCGATCGCAAAGGCGCCACCTTCTGGACCCAGAAGGAAAGCGGGACGGCGATCGCCGACGAACTGCGCCAGCATGGGGTGCAGGTCAGCGTTGCCCCCGGCGACTCCTCCGACCTGGTGCGGACCCTGCCCAACCTGGTGGGGCTGCTCCTGCTGGTGGCGCTGGTGTTCCTGCTCCTGCGCCGGTCCAACCTGCTGGGGAGCCCGATGGGCGCCTTCTCCAAGCACCTGCGGGAGGCCGGCCGGGAATCGTCCGCGGTCGTCACCTTCGCCGAGGTGGCGGGCGTGGACGAGGCCAAGCAGGAGCTGGAAGAGGTCGTTCGATTTCTCCGGACGCCCGCCGGCTTTCGCGAGCTGGGGGCGCGCATGCCGCGCGGCGTGCTCCTGATCGGCCCCCCCGGGACTGGCAAGACGTTGCTGTCGCGAGCCGTGGCCGGCGAGGCCGGGGTGCCCTATTTCTCCCTCAGCGGGTCCGACTTCGTGGAGATGTTCGTCGGGGTGGGAGCGGCGCGGGTCCGGGACCTGTTCCGCCACGCCAAGAAGCACGCCCCCTGCATCATCTTCATCGACGAGATCGATGCCCTGGGTCGGAAGCGCGGGGCATCGTTCGGGCGCACCAACGAGGAGCGAGAACAAACCCTCAACCAGCTGCTGGTGGAGATGGACGGCTTCCACACCGACGAGGCGGTGGTCGTGGTGGCGGCCACCAACCGGCCCGACGTGCTGGATCCGGCCTTGCTCCGATCCGGCCGCTTCGACCGACGGGTGGCCATCGAGTCCCCCGACATCAACGGGCGGCGCGCCATCCTCGCCCTGTACGCGCGCGCGAAACCGTTGTCGCCCGAGATCGACCTGGAGGTGATCGCCCGGCAGACGCCGGGGTTCACGGGGGCGGACCTGGCCAACCTGCTGAACGAGGCGGCCATCCTGGCCGCCCGGGGCGGCAAGCGGGTGATCGGCCGCAGCGAGATGGAAGAGGCCGCCTTTCGGGTGATGGCGGGGCCCGAGAAGCGCAGCCGGATCCTCACCCCGGAGGAGAAGGCCATCGTTGCCTACCACGAGGTGGGCCATGCGCTCTGCATGAAGTCGATCGCCAAGAGCGACCCGGTCCATAAGGTTTCCATCGTGGCCCGCGGCCAGGCGCTGGGCGTGACCGTGCAGCTGCCGAGACGCGATCGCTATCTCACCTCGAAGTCCGAATTGCAGGCCCGGATGGTGGCGGCCATGGGCGGTCGGGCGGCCGAAGAGATCATCTTCGGCGATGCCACCACCGGGGCGAAGCAGGACATCGAGGTCGCCACCAGCATCGCCCGGCACATGGTGTGTGAGTTCGGGATGAGCGAGCGGCTGGGCCTGGTCACCCTGCGCGCCCGCGACGATGATGACTCGCCGCTGATCTCGGAGCTGACCGCTGAGGACGTGGACGCGGAGGTGAAGGCGCTGATCGACGCGGCGTACCGGCAGGCGGTGCAGATCCTGCAGGAGAAGCGCGCCATCCTGGTCCAAATCGCGGAACATCTGCAGCAGGTGGAGACCATTGATGGGGCCGAGCTGGATGGCCTCCTCGCCTCGGACCCGGCGGCCATGCCGAGGCTGCCGGAGCGGCGGATGCCGGTCGAGGAGTCTGGTCGGGGCGCGCAGGTCGCGGCGGCGGAAGCCGACCAGGCCTAGCCCGAATCTACCGGCTTCCTCTAGATAATCTCGGCGTACAGCTCGTACACGATGCGCAGGTCGTCTGGCGGGCGAACCTTATTTAGCTTCAGCGCTTGCAGCAGCATCAGGATGTACTTGACGCCGGCCAGGTTGACGCCCTTCTCTCGGGTCAGCTGCTGGATGACCTGCAGTTTGCGCACATTGCGCTGCGAGTAGCGTCGCCGGTTGGTCGACGTCCGGTAGGGTTCGATCAGGCCCAGGTCCTCATACATCATCAGCGTGCGGGGATGGGTTTCCAGGATTTCGGACGCGACGCTGATGGTGTAGAGGGGCTTGTCGAGGTCGAACCCGGCGGACAAGGGGACCCGACGCTCGGTAGCGGCCACGGCTCAGTCCTTGACCCAGTCCTGCACGCCGCGGCTGAGGCTGGCTGGCGTCGTCTCCGACTTGATCAAGTAATCAAGGGCGCCCAGCTTGAGGCCGCGGTCGACCAGCTCCTTCTCGCCGTAGTTGGAGAGGATGATGACCGGAATGTTCCTGGTCACGGTGTCCTGGCGGAGGTTTTCGAGCACGGCGAACCCGTCCATCTTGGGCAGCCGGATATCCAGGAAGACGATGTCCGGGACCAGCTTCTTGGCCTGTTCCAGGCCCTCCTCGCCCGACTTGGCCACGGTCACGCGGTAGCCATCCAGCTCCAGCTTGAGTTTGTACATCTCAGCCACAGCCGGGTCGTCCTCGATAAAGAGGACGTTGACCTCCTCGTCGACGACTTCACTCATGGGCGCTCCTTCCTCCTGTATAACATCTCTATCACCTTTCCCGCACTGGCGCCGGGGAAAGTATACGGCAGCGTGGGATGAAATAGCACCCTGGGCGGGGGGTGTTTTGGGCGGGTCGCCGAGACAGTGGTACGATGGCACGATCGCGCGGCGCAGACCGCCAGGAGGCTGACAGGGTGGGCTATTTAAGGGGTGTCGTACACGGGGCGTTGCTGGGCGCGTGCCTGGGGTTGCTCTATGCGCCGGCAGCGGGGGTGGTAACCCGCAAGCGGGTGAGCCACTGGCTCCAGGAGGCCGAGGAGGCTCTGGGCGGAGCCGGCGACGGGGCCGAACGCCGGGCTCCCGCCCGCAGCGGATCAGGGGTAGCCAGCCGGCCAAAGCGGGCACCGGCGTCATAGGAGGAACCGATGGAGCAGACCGTGGACAAGACTGTGGAGCGTCTGAGCGAGATCCTGGACCGCGCCACCAAGGCGGCTAGCGACCTGGAGCTGAAGGACCGGCTGGGCGACGCGGTGTCAGCCCTGCGCCGGACCCGGCTGCGGCAACCCGATGAGGATGCGGGGATCGAACGCTTTGTCACCGGGTTGCTGCTCGGGGTGGGCATCGGTTTTGGCCTGGCCCTCTTGCTGGCCCCCAAGAGCGGCGAGGAGATGCGGGAAGACCTGATGCAGCGGGGGATCGAGCTCCGGGACCGGGCCAGCGGTCTGGCCGCGCGGGTGCCGTTCGGCGACGGCGGCGAAAAGACCCCCAGCGAGTCCTAGCCCGAATCCCGGCTTAGCCCGATCCGCGCCTGGTCCGTCCTACCCATGGGGCGACGGCGACGGCGATGGTGACACTCCGGGCTGCGGCGGCAGCTTCTGGCACAGCCCGGGCGGCAGGTCGATCGGGCAGGGGAGCAGGTCTTCGGGGGGCGGGGGCGGTGGCGGAACCGGGTTGATGACGCAGTAGACACCGTCCACGATGGTGTCGCTCCAGGTGAGGGTCCACTTGTTGAAGGTGGTGAAGGGGCAGCGCGGCCAGTCCTTGTCCAGGCTGGGGTTGGCGCCTGCGGTGCCCGGCAGGAAGTAGTTGTCGCCCTGGCGGGTAAGCCCGTCTGGGACCGGATACCACTCGTCGGGCACCCCGCCCAGAGCTTCCATCATGTAGCGGTGCCAGATGGGGGCGGCGCCGATGATGCCGGTGGAGTTGTGGCTGAGGGGAGCGTTGTTCGGATTGCCGATCCAGACCGCGGTCGCCAGCCGCGGGGTGAAGCCGACCGTCCAGTTGTCCCGAAAGTCCTGCGTGGTCCCCGTCTTGGCGGCCACCCGCCGGCCCGGGAGTGTGAGGTCGCCGTGGCAGCCGAACGACAGGCAGCGGTTCCGGTCGTCCGACATGATCGCCCCGACGATGTAGCTGACCTGCGGGGAGAGGGCGCGGTATTCATTCTTTGATGGGTCGTAGGTGTACTTGACGCGGCCCAGTCCGTCCTGGATCTTCAAAATGGCGGTCGGCTGGTGGCGAATCCCCAGGGTGGCCAGGGTCGAGGCCCCGGTCGCCATGTCGAGCACGCGCACGCCATAGGAGCCGAGTGTCAGGCTGATCGAAAAGTGGTTGTCGTCGAACTCCTGACAATCGCTTGGATTCCCTGGGACTGCCCAGCAGCTAATCCCCATGCGGCGGGCGGCGCTCAGCACGGTCGGGACGCCTACCTTCATCTCCACCTTGAGGGCCGGGATGTTGAGGGAGTTGCCCATCACCATCTTGACCGGCAGGGTGCCGTGATACGCGCCGTCATAGTTCTGGGGGGCGTACTGCTCGTGGCCGGACCCGCCACCGATGGGGAAGACCAGCGCTTCGTCCTTGACCGGCGTCGTCATGTTGACCCGCCCGCTCTCGATGGCGGCGGTGTAGGTGAACATCTTGAAGCTGGAACCCGGCTGCCGCGGTGCAACCGCCATGTTGATCTGGCCTCCGGGGCGGTTATAGTCATCGCCGCCCACCATGGCCAGGATCTCGCCGGTCCGCGGATCCATGGAGACCAGCGCGGCATCGTGGAAGTTGTAATAGTTCCCCACCGAGGTGATCTGGTCGCGGACGGTCCGTTCGGCAATCTGCTGGAGGTCCATGCGCAGGCTGGTGAAGATCCGGTACCCCTTCCGGTCGCTGGGGGCGATGCCGTAGTCCTTCTGCAGGGAATGCAGCACGTAGTCGACGAAGTGCGGTGCCAGGAACTTGTTGATGGGCGGGTAGATGGTGAGCTGCTCGGCAAACGCCTTATCGGCCTGGGCCTGGGTGATGTCGTGTTGCTCGACCATGCCCTGCAAGACCTCACGCTGCCGGATCTTGGCCTGTTGTGGATTGCGCAGGGGATCGTTCCGGGTGGGCGCCTGGGGCAGGCCGGCCAGCATAGCCGCTTGGGCTAGGGTCAGGTCGTGGGCATTGCTCTGAGGGCCAAAGTAGCTGCGGGCCGCCGACTCCACGCCGTAGCTTTGCTCGCCGTAGTAGATGGTGTTGAGGTAGAGCTCCAGGATCTGGTTCTTGGTATACCGCTGGTTCAACTCCAGCGCCAGGATGCCTTCGCGCACCTTGCGCTGCAGCGTAGGCGGGGGGTTGGCTCCGATGAACACTTGCTTAACCAGCTGCTGGCTGATGGTGCTGCCCCCTTGGGTGATCTTGCGATGGGTGAGGTTGGCGAAGGCGGCCCGGACGATGCCGCCCAGGTCAATGCCACTGTTCTGGAAGAAGGTGCGGTCCTCGCTGGACAGGGTCGCTTTGACCAGCAGGGGTGACATGTAGCTGAGCGGGACCACGATCCGGTGGTCGCCGGATGCGCCAATATCGGCCAGCAATGCCCCGTTGCGGTCGAAGATCAGGGTGTCCTGATCCAGGCCGCTGGCGGACAGACCTTGCACGGTGGGCAGCGGCCCCACGGTCTGGGCGGCGACCGCCGGGATCGCCATGCCGGTCAGGATGAAGAGGACCAGGAAGCCCAGCAGCAGGATGCGCCGCAGATCGGCGCGGCTGCGCCGCCGCCACAGCTGGACATGACGCCGGGTTCGCTGCCTGGACGTCATGCGTGCGCGAAGCCAGCGATGCCAGCCAGCATGAGCCAAGCCGCCAGCAGGAGAGCGAATGCCCAGACCGATGCGGTGCCGAGCGAGCGCCAGAGGGCCTGCCGGCGCCGGCGGCGCCGCTGCTCACGGCGGAGCAGCATGGCGGGCGCCGCGGCGGTCACGCTGGCCACCTGCCTCGGATCCATGATCGGCATCCTCAAGGGCATTCAGTTCTCTCGCGCAGGCCGTCGCCGGCCCGCGTCCTGTCCAACGACCCAGCGGGTGGGAAGTTACGCGCTCCTTCGACTGTGCGTGTCGTAAGTAGATATACCATTCCTATCAGTTAAGGTCGGTGTGATTTCTGACGGCGCTCTGGGGCGCCGGGGCTTCGGGAGACCCGCAGCTGGCCGCCTATAATGCCTGCTAGCTCAGCAGAATGCAACCCCCAGGGGCTGTATGAATGGAGGGGATTCCCGGTGTTTTGTCGGGCCTGCGGCAAGCAGATCGAAGCGGACGCCCGCTTCTGCCGCTTCTGCGGGAAGTCTCAAGCGGAGGGGCCGGCGGTGGCCTCGGCAGGGCCGGGCGCCAAGGCGGCCACCGGCTCCGGTTCGAAGACCCGGTTGGATGACGTGCTAGGAGGTATGGGGTTGGAACGCTGGCTCCGCCGGGTCTTTCCCCGGCACCATCTGCAGGACGAGATCACCCATTTCCTGACCATCGCCGCCATCGTGATCGGGGTGGTCGGCTTTCTGCTGGCTCTCTTTCCGCCCCTGGGAGCTGGGTTGTACGCGCTGGCCTGGCTGCTGTTCGCCGTCCTCTTGATGCTGTTTGTCATGCACCGAGATGCCACACTGGCTCATACCCGAACCGACCAGGTCGGGGATGCCTCGACCGGGCGCCATCACGCCGGCCGGGGAGCGGCGCCCGACCGTGGGGATGCCCAGGTAAAGAAATAGCAGGCCCTGAGCGGGCCGGCTTGTCGAGTTGGGCGGAGTTAGGGGGCGGTCGGCTCGGTAGGCTCCTCGGCCGGCTTGGCCGTCGCCCGGCGGACCCAGTTGCCGGCGCGCGTTCGATCCTGCTCTTGGCCTGCTGGCCTTTGCCTTCCTACTCCATCTTCTGGTTGCCAGTCAGCTTGCCGGCCAGATCCTTGGCCTCGCCCTGGATCTTGTCTTTGTATCCGCCCACGGATGCACCTCTCAGCAGCAGGTTGATAGCCGCGCTATCAGCTATACCAGTGGCCCTCGATCGCGAGAGTCTCCTGCTGCAGGTATCCCCGATTCCGCCCAGCAGGTTCGCGTCGCCATGCCCATTTCATAAGTCTTTACAAAACTTCGGTTGAGGGGAATCCGTGGCGAGGAATATACTGCTAGCCAATTTCCGGCCGGGCGGGCTATCAGACAACCCGCTACGACAGCCGGGCGAAGAAGTGACTAGAGCAGCCCCCGGGGTAAAAGGAGTCGCGCCCAACATGGCAACTGCCGTCCAACCAGAGACCCGCCGTGATGTCAGCATCTCCCTGGACAAGCCGATCTACACCATCAGCGTCGCGTCGGAGATCCTGGAAACGCATCCCCGGACGCTCATGATGTACGAGCACCTCGGCCTGGTGGTACCCAAGCGGACGTCCACCAACCGGCGCCGCTTCTCCCAGCGGGACGTCATGAAATTGCAGACCATCCAGAAGCTGACCCGGCACCACTCGGTCAACCTGGCCGGCGTGCGCTACATCCTGAAGCTACTCAAGCTGCTGCACGAGAACCGGATTGCCCCGCCGGTCGAGCTCAAAGACATCGACGTGTCCCGGCTGGAAGTCTAGGGCCGGCACTCAGGCGTTGACCGACAATATGACTCCGGGGGTGTTGACAAGTCTCTCCACCGCCGCTAAACTTAACTTTGTTTCAACCTGCCCCCCTCTTCGGGCCCTCCTCGCCGGAGGGCCTTTTTTCTGTACTGCGGGTTGATAGGGGGCATATCATTAAAAGTCAGCCACAGCCGAAGCGGCGCGGCGGACCTGCGGCCCAGGCCGACGAGGACGTGGTCGAGGTGCTGCTGGTGGAAGACGACCAATCCGTGCTGGAGATGTACCGGTTGAAGCTGGAACTCGATGGCTACCGGGTGAGCACCGCGACCGACGGGGAGGAGGGGCTGAGCAAGGCGGAGACGCTGCGACCCGACATCATCTTCCTGGACATCCGGCTCCCCAAGATGGACGGGTTCGAAGTCCTGCGCCGGCTGCGTGGCCAGGAAGCGACCAAGGAAATACCGGTTATCATCCTTTCGAACTATGGGGAGGACGACCTGGTGGCCCGCGGTTTGCGGCTTGGCGCGCACGAGTACCTGATCAAGGCGCGCACCACGCCCAGCAGTCTGTCGGAGGGAATCGACGATTGGCTAAGGGAGTAACCACCCGCCGCGCCCCGGCCGAGGCCAGCCTGTCCCTGGACAAGCCCATCTACACCATCAGCGTGGCGTCCGAAATCCTGCAAACGCATCCCCGGACGTTGATGATGTACGAGCACCTGGGGCTGGTGATTCCCAAGCGAACCTCGACCAACCGGCGCCGGTTTTCGCAGCGCGACATCCGCAAGCTGCAGGCCATCCAGACGCTGACCCGGGTGCACGGCGTTAATCTGAACGGCGCTCGCTACATCCTGCGGCTGCTGCGCATCCTGCAGGACAACGGGCTGACCGGGCCCTCGGAATTGCGCGACCTCGACGTCCGCGAACTCGACGTATAGCCGGGATCGGGGCCAGCCCCGAATCGGGCTCAGCCGGAGTTCAGCGTAACGGCCGACTGACGAGGCTGCCACGCGTTGGTGCTCGCAAGGTTTCGGCTGAGATGGGCGGCTACCGTAGAGACTACCAATGACCTTTCGGCCAGATAGCCCGCTGAACCGGCTCATCCTGCTCTGGCCCGGCGTCCCGATCGCCGCCTGCGCCCTGGGATACGTGCTGGCCACCATCGAGATCAGCCGGACCCGCGAATCCTCGTTCGCTGCGCTGGCGATCGCCATGGGGTGCGGCCTGGCGTTAAGCCTGGGCCTCCTCTTTCATACCTTCTTTATCGCCTGGCTGGAAGTCACGGTGCGACCGGAGGGAATCGGATTCCGGCCCATCGGCTTCGCCTGGCTCGGCCGGCAGCCAAAGCTCGTGCCCTGGTCGTTGATCCAGGCCACCCGGGAAGTCGTAACCCGGGATGGCGGCCACCTGACCATCGCGGCCACCACCGAGGTGTTCCAGGTGCCTCGGGCACTCTTCCGCGAGGACACCTACGTGGAGCTGGTGCGGGCGCTCAGTCGAGCGGACCTGACCAGCGGCGACCAGCCCAGCTCATCCATCCGGGCCGCGGCTTAGCCCTACGGTTCGCTTCCCTGGGTCGAGGCTCCAGCCTCGCGAAATGCCCCCACCCTACCCTCCCCGCAAGGGCAAGGGGGAGGGAGATTCAGACTTACGAGCTGGACGGCACCCGGTAGTAGACCCGCGCGGAGTACACGCCGGTCTCATAGGGCCCGTAGCGGCGGGCCAGGGTGGTGCGGTCGCCGTACCAGGGATCGTTGATCAGGAAGTCCGGTCCGGCCGACCCGGTGAGGACCACGAAGTGCATGTTGCCGTGCAGACGCACCTCCACTATCACCAGGTTGCCCGCGCCCAGCTCCTGCCGGATTACCGCTGGCGGCGGCCGGTCGCTGCTGTCCTGGTCGTCCCAACGGAGCTGGGGAACGATGCCGGGGATGTGGATCCATTTGAGCCGCACGCTGCCGGCTGTCGGGCCCATGGCCGTCCGCCAGAGGATGGCGTCATTTTCGACGTAGCCGCCGTGCTCGGTCAGCCACTGGTTCAGCAGATGGGGATTGGTCTGGTAGCCGAAGGCGGCCTGAACCATGGTCACGGCGGTCAGCGCGCAACCCGAGGAGCCGATCGTATCGATGGGATCCGTGCCGAGGGGCTCGTGCGCCCACACCGGCGAGCGCTGGGTGAACACGGGGACGGCGCTGGTCCCAGCCAGCGCGGGCACCGATCCGCCGGCCCCCGCCGCCACCGCCAGCAGGCTGCACGCGGCTCGCACCAACGCCCTCCTCACGGCGCCATCGTACGGAGTGCGGGGGCCGAAGTCCAGCGGTGCCGCTGGGCGCTTTGGTCCGTTACGAGATCGTCACCGTCCGGCTGGGCCGGTTCCCCGGTTAGCGGGTCAGCAGGCTCTTGAGGTCGCCGGCATGGCCGGCCAGGGCCAGCCGGACATCGAGGACGTCATCGACGCCGATGGCCGGGTCGTCGGAGAGGGGTTGATCGAGGACGGGTACGGACTCCCCCACCCAGGCCGCCGCCTGGACCACCACCAGCCGACTGGCCTCGCATTGGCCACAAGTGATGCGGACCACGGACTCGTGGTCGGTGGACGAGACCAGGTCAAGCTCACAGTCGGCCAGGCTCTGGCCGCAGCTCGGACACTGATACCGGGCGGCCTGGCGGCGCAGGACTTCCAGAAGATCCACGGCTTGATTCATACCCCGATCGCGCGGACCCCAAAACGGCCACCTGATAGCAGGCTGCGCAGCTTATGGGGGCACGCCGGCGGCTTGTTGCCACCGGCAAAGGTCGCGATACTCGGCCGGGATGAGGGGCCCGCTGGTGCGCTTCGGAATCGTGGCCGGCGGCCTGCTCGTCGGCGGTCTGCTCTTCATCCGGTTGAGCGCGCCCACGGTCGCGGTGCAGGCGGTGGAGCTCGACGGCCAGCGTGTTCTGCCGCGGGGCGCCGCGGAGGTGTCGCCTACCCCCCGTCTGCATGTGGCCCTCAGCCGGCAGCTGGCGGCCCAGGACTGGCATATCCGTCTCGATGGCCACATGGTGTCGATCCCGATGGCGGGCGGGCCGGCCCGCTTCCTCGACCTGGCCCTGCCCGGCCCGCTGGGCCTGGGTACCAGCCACCGGCTGCGGATCGAGACCGGCTCCAGGCCGATCGACGTGGCGTTCCGGGTGGTCGGGCCGCTGCAAGCGAGCGTCGAGATGCGCTTTGGGCCGCTCGCCATCCAGACGGTGCCCATCATTCGGACGCGGATCCACTTCTCGCGTCCGATTTTCGATCAGGCGTCGGCGCAGGAGCACGTGCGGGTGACCCGCGGGATGTCCGCGTACAGCTGGGTCGACGCCAGCACGCTGGAGATCGTCTCCACCGGACTGTCGCTGGGCACGTCGGAGGTCGTGATGCTGGACTCCGGGATTGTCGCTGCCGACCAATCGTTCACAGCCGGCTTTGCCAGCGCCGGCCTGGCCATCCCCTCCACCCTGAGCGTCGTGACGCCGGACCGGGTGGTGCAGACGTATTACGTCAACACGCCCGAGGCCAAGGCGTCGTTCCTGGCGCACGCCAACCAGATCGACGTCCTGAGCCCGAGCTGGTACGACGCCAACGCGGATGGCAGTATCACCGGGTCCGCCCGGCAGGGGATTATCGACGCGGCCCATGCCCGCGGGGTCCAGATCGTGCCGCTCGTAGTCAACGCGGACGTGGATCCGGACGTGGCCCACGCCATCCTGGCCGACCCCGCTCGGCGGGCGGCCCTCGCTACCCGGTTGGTGGCGGAGGCACGGACTTACGGATACGCCGGATTTCAGCTGGACTTCGAGCAGGTCCGCTGGACCGATCGGGACCTGCTGACCGCGTTGGTGCAGGACTGCGCTAAGGTCTTCCGCCCGGCCGGGCTCAGCCTGTCGGTCGCCGTCATCCCCCGGCTCCCCGGCGACGAGAATGCCACGGGCGCGGCCCTCGACTATTACCAGTCGTGGTCAGGCGCTTACGACTTTCCGGCCCTGGCGCGAGCGGCGGACTACCTCTCGGTCATGACCTACGACGAGCACAATGGCGTGACCCTGGCGGGACCGGTCTCGGGGATCCCCTGGATGCGCCAGGCGCTGGACTACACGCTCCGGGATGTGCCGCCCGGCAAGGCGATGCTGGGGCTGCCCACCTACTATCACGACTGGACCGGAGTGGGCTACCTGACCTCCAGCTCATACGCCGATGCGCTGATCCTCGCCGGCCGCTACCACGCCACGCCGACCCTCGATCCCACCGAGGATGAGATGCATTTCAGCTACGTGACCCGGTGGGGCGTGCATCACGAGCTCTGGTTCGAGAGCGGAGACACGCTCCGACAGAAGCTGCCCTTGCTGTACGAGTATCAGCTGCGGGGGGTCAGCGTCTGGCGGCTCGGCTTCGAAGACCCGGCCTTCTGGGACCTGATGGTCCCCCGCCGCTGACGCTGGGCTGCGAAGAGCCGGTCGTATAACTCGGCTTGCCGCTTCATGGCTGCGGCGTAAGCCCGCCGGGAGGTGGGTTGCGGATGAAAGGTGCGCCCCACTCGGGGCTGGTCGCGCCAGAGTGCGGGTCGCCGGCCCAGCGCGTAGAGCGCGAGCAAAGCGGCCCCGCGGCTGGAGGCTTCGGGCTCGGCGGACGCGCTGACCGGCACGTCCAGCACATCGGCCAGCATCTGCATCCAGGTGTTCGAATGCAGCAGCTTGCCCC
>Ga0209802_1001175_pt1 | contig 19680 bp, 11 predicted proteins | sample GraSoiAngelo_129_FD_185886 | JGI IMG/M metagenome (GOLD analysis project Ga0209802, IMG submission 185886) | Grasslands soil microbial communities from the Angelo Coastal Reserve, California, USA - 14_0927_12_40cm (SPAdes) (version 2) | ecosystem: Environmental > Terrestrial > Soil > Grasslands ... | reverse complement strand
CATCGATTCCCTGAGCGTCGTTCACGTGGTTATGAACGTCAATGACATAAAACTTCGCGCGTTCAATTTCGTGTACGGGCGCGTGCAGCATCGATACCGGATGGAAGTCCTTCAGCAACAGCGTCTTCTTTTGGTCCGCGCCCGTTGCAGATTTGTAGCCGATTTGTGGAGAAGAGGATTCGGCGGGCTGACTGTTGGTCTGCGCATCTCCGGTCGAAACCAGCGTGCTTAACAAGAGAAGGAAACATGCCGTGAAGCTACGCATACACGCTGAGAGACCTCCCATGGCGCTTTCGAATGCTTTCTATTTCCTACTTTCGTCTGTCTACAATTCTCAGACATTCTAAATGCACATCCACTCGCCGGAAAATCGTGATCTGCCAGCAGGCGGGATTTTCCGCGATATACGCCCTTCGGGCGCGTGAGGCCGACATGCCGAACTGTAGGCAATTTTTTGGTCTTGACAAACGCTCCTGTCCGAAAGTAAAAGTAAGCGTTCGTAACTATACCGTAATTCGTCGATTCTTTGAGAAAAAAGCATCAGGCTGTTGACTTCCGCCGTGATGCGGAGAACGTGCTCACGGCGGCGCCAGGTTCGCGGCATCGCATTCAGAGCTGAAATGTCAGCCCACTGCACCAGACTGGTCTTGAACTGTTCGTCGTTCTTAGCTTCGCCGAGATCGTCATCCGCCGTGGAACCCCAATAGACGATGTTGCCATATCAAGCAGCTTCTCCCAAAAGAATGGTGAAGGAGTCGTGAAAATCACGCTGAAGAACTCTTCCCATCACGTGGCGTTCTTCCTGCGCGCAGAAGTCACGAAAGGAACGGACGGTGAGGAAATCTTGCCGATCGTTTATGACGACAACTACATTTCTGTTTTTCCTCAAGAGAGCCGGACAGTAACCGCCACATTTCGCATGTCCGAACTCGCCGGCTCGCAGCCTGCGTTGCGGCTTGAAGGCTACAATGTTGGTAAGAGAGTTCTCCCCGTCGGCCAGCCGTAGCGTGTAGAAGGGCCGGATGCCTTTAGCCGCAGAACGCAGCTCGCACGGAGGGTGAAAACGGTTGGCCCCGTCTGTCCTGTTATTTAAGCTCCACTAATGCCAGGCCATGAGCGGGTACATCAAGAGTCAGTTCGCCATTCTTGAGCTCACGCGTCTCAGGGGCGATGAGTGCAGAAGCGGAGCGCAACTGTTGGAGTTCTGCTTGCGTGGGATAACGAGGCGCTCCCATTTTTTCGTATGCGGAATGAACATCTCCGTGGTCACTATCTAATCGCCAAACCTGCGCCTGCTGTGCCTTCGTGTTCTTGAAGTGCACGACAAAATCTCTCGTCGAACCGGGCTGATCCGGAGAGGCGTAGTTCCAGACAGCCAGCACAACAGTGCCGTCGCTCCTCAAGGTAAGCAGCGCAGACTCTGAATTGAGGGTGATGCGTCGATCCCCAAGCTTATGCAAGAGTCGGAAAGCATGATATGACGGCTTCGGAATACCACCAGCGGCAATTAGCCCAAAGCCACCGTAAAACGGTGTCTTTACCACGCCCTGTTCTTCAAACACATCGGAGAACGTCCAGTACGCCATGATGTCCACCAGGCCATCACACCGGCGAATGGTGTCGGCCAACCAAGGCCCCATATAGATTGAGTCGGTCACCGGAGGTTCGTTCTTATAGCTGGCGTTGAACTCGCTCCAGATCAGAGGAAGGTTCGGCATAGGAGAAGCGCTGATCTGCTCATGAACTTTGTTTACCGCCCGGCAGACCATTTTGTCGCGTGGAATATTTTCATTCGTGCCGAATACGTCTTGAGCCCGGTCGTTTCCATAGACGTGAGTCGAAACAAAATCCAGAGGGACATTGTTCCGCGCGCAATGTTCTATGAAGGCATCTACCCATGCCGCTTGTGCGGTCGCAGGACCTCCGACGCGAAGGCGGGTGTTCACCTTCTTAATGGCGCGGGCAGTGTGATCGTAAAGCTGCCAGTAGGTTGCCTGTTTCGGCTCGCCTGCCCAGAAATCAATGTTGGGTTCATTCCAGACTTCGAAGTACCAGCTGGCAACCTCATCGATGCCATATCGCTCGACTAGATGCTTGGCAAAAGCCGTAATGAGCTGATCCCATTTTTCCCAATCCTTCGGCGGGGAGACATTCGGCTTATACCAAAAGGGATGCAGAATATCGTTTGCGGCCAGTTGCCGCGGCATGAAGCTCAATTCGACAAACGGCCGAACTCCATTGGCCAGCAAGCCGTCGTAGATTTGGTCGAGGTAGGAGAAATTATACGTGGCGCGCCCTTCGCTATCTTCTTGATACACTCCGACCTCGTCGTGGAAAATGGCGTGGAAACGCACGTATTCGAAATCAGTAGCCTCTTTGACTTCGCGTAGATCTCGGCGGTAACTTTCGCGCAGGCTGAGAATGGCGCGGCCAGAGCCAAACATCTTCTCCCAGAAATGAGGGAAGGGTCGCGAAGGAGCATTAGCATCTGCGGTGATGAGTTCTGGGTGGGCAGTGGCTTGCCCCTGGGCTGGAGCAACGCTCAGAACCAGCGCCATCGCCACAATAAAAATAACTGGGCGGTGGCTTCTAGACGGTTTTTGCATTCAGAGCGATCTCACTCAGGGTTGTTGTTCAGGCAGCAGCAACTCTGTGCGGCATATCTCTTCTTCGGACGTGGGCGACTGGCTTTTCGTGCAGCAATAGTTCTGTTGCCTGCACACGCCGATTGCTATGGAACCATCGCTGCACGACATTTCCATGCAGAAAATTAGCAATGGCGAGCAGGCTCATCCCCTGATGATGGGTCATCCAGCATCGTACCAGCTTATGACTTGTCCCCCAGAACCTGCGCCGGGAAGAACTATAGTCCGCAGCTTCGTAGAAGCCATATTTGCCGAACCAACCCAAATCGGCCATTCGCCGCAGATTCCGCAATGCGCTTGAACAGTCAATGTTCAAGGCGAGAAAAGTGGAGTAAGGCGAAATGACGAGCCCATTGACCTCACATTTGCGCATTGCAAGGTGCGAAAGCCCGAAAGCGTGATATTGGTAATTTCCAGTCTCGTCAAGTTTGAAGTAGGCTGATTCGGAAATCCCCCAGGGGACGCCTTTATGCCTGGCGTGTGCCTGCTGTGAGCGCAAAGCCGCTGCGCGCGAGCGCTCCAGAAGTGTATTTGAATAGGTACGCATCCAGAGTGCGGGCATTAAGTACTCGAACAAAGTTCCAGTCCATGAGAGCAGGACAGGACGTCCTCGGTCGAGAGTATGTGCCCGGCCAAGTAGGAACCAGCTCTCTTGCGGAATATCCTCTTTGGCAATAGCAACAAACACTGCAGTACGGGATTCTGTGCCGAGCAGATCGTAGCAAGCAGGATGAAGCTGTTGTAATTCCACATTGAACCCGACCGACATCAGCTTGCGGCGTCGGTTTAGAAGAAACTCAAAGTCCATTTCATCAGCGAGCTTACCTGCCTCAGCAGCAACGATTCGCAGATCTCTGATTAGCCGTACCACATTCGGTCGCGCTTGAAGAATCAGATCGCGAAGACGCTCATATAGCGCTCTGTGCTCTGGAGAAGCCAGATGGATCGCCACATCGATCCGGTTGGATAACTTATCACTGAAATCTGGCACTCGCTCCAACGCTAGGTTGTCCATCAATTTAAGATTAACGAAACGATCGTTCCGCAGAGCCGCAAATTCTGGCAAGAACCATGGTGCATAGTTGCGTGCAGTTTCTTTAATGGCTTGAACTCGTGAGATTGCCTCTTGCGTAAACCAGTGACCACTGGCGGCGTCCGTAGAATTGGAAATGAAAGCACGAACTCGATCAAAAGTCGATTCGGGCAGATCCAGCAAGGATTGCAACCAATTCTCCGTGTTCATCTCCCGCTCACAAATGGAAAGCCAATCGCCGGGGAACGCACCTAAAGATACAAGTACACGAAGATTATCAAGCAACCCCTCCGCTAAACACTTCTGCAATATTGGCTGGCGCAACCGCTCCAAACAGCCCTGCTGCAGGGTCCAAAGCGAAGCCAGCAAATTGCCACTATCGACGGAGGAAACAAAGAGCGGGGCGAGGGGCTGAAGCGTGCGCGTATCGTACCAGTTCAGCAGGTGCCCGCGATGCTTACGCAGACTTGATACGGTCGCAAGTGTCCTCAGAGTCTGTTCCGTAAATTCTGGGACGGTGAGATATCCGAACTCACATGCCACCTGCCTCGCATTCAGCAGGAAGCCCAGATTGGTGGGCGACACACGGGCCGCTACGGCCGGCGGTTGCTCTTGGATATTGTCCGGTATCAACCAGTTGTGTTCTTCGGTGCTGAACTCGGCAAAATACCGCCACATGTGAACAGCAGAATTGCGAAGAAATGACGCCTCGGTACGAGAGACTTGGCTTCGTGACGCAGGCGGCCGGTTCAGCCACGCGGAAATGATTTTGCTGCAGCCCCAGAGCAATAGAATCGGCAGCGCAGCAGGAAGGGCATTAGGCCGTGTGACCAACACTAGAAGACCCAGTCCGAACGCGAGGGCTGGCATCCAGTTCAGATATAGATCCGCTGGTGCACGCCCTCGACCAAGCTCGGCTTCTGCCGCCGTTTCCCATTCCAAAAGCCGGCGATGGGTGATGATCCGCCGGACGAGAGCACGCACCACTGCATCGAGCGAGAGCAACCCCTGGTGGGCAAGGAAGGTCAGTGTGAAAAAGAGGTTGATATTCGCAGTGTAGAGCGCATCGAGAGCTTCGCGGGCAATGATCGGATTGAGCTTGAATAGCGCGCGCAGGAGGTTAAGGGCAAACTGGCTCCACGCTGGGATAAACAGAATGCAAATGGTGAGCAGGGTCCAATATAACGGGCGCCCGCCGAGCGCAAGCCAACCAAGCACAAGCAGCAAAAACGTTGCTGGCTCCACCAAGCTGCGGCGTAGATTATCCAAAATCTTCCATCGCGAAATGGATGAAATCGGATTCGGCGCATGCTCCCCGGATTCCTCAGTCACCCTGGGGAATAGCCATCCCGCGATCTGCCAGTCACCGCGCAGCCAACGATGTTTGCGGCGGTTGTAGGCACTGTAGTGGGAAGGATAATCCTCAATCACCTCGATATCGCTTACCAATCCGGCCCGTGCGTATGCGCCTTCGATCAAATCGTGACTCAGCAGCGCATTTCGCGGGAATCGTCGATCGAGGACGCGATAAACGGTATCTACTTCATAGATTCCCTTGCCGGTGAAGATGCCCTCGCCAAACAGATCTTGATAGGCGTCTGAAACAGCCCGGGTGTAGATATCCAAGCCGGTTTCACCCGCATAGATGGCAGCAAGCCGTGACAGTGCTGTGCTTTGCACGCTGACTCCAACCCGCGGCTGCAGGATGCCGTATCCGCTGACGACAATATTCTTCTCCGGATCAATAACAGCTTGGTTCAACGGATGTGCTAGAGCCCCGATCATCCGGTGTGCCGTTCCGCGCGGAAGTTCCGTATCCGCATCGAGAGTAATAACGAACCGGACCTCCGTGAGTATGGAAAGGTCTCCAACTTTTACAGGAAAGCTGTCGTATTTCCCGCGGAGTAGTTTGTTAAAATCCAGTAGTTTTCCGCGCTTGCGCTCCCAACCCATCCAAGCTCTTTCGCGCGGGTTGTAAACGCGGTGACGATGGAACAGGAAGAACGATCCCATCCCCTGTCCGGCATATCTCTCATTCAGTTCGCGAATCAAATCGGTACATAGATCGATTAGCGGGTTGTCTTCTCGAGCAGGCTCACGCGAATCAGGCAAATCCGTCAGGAGCGCGAAATGAATATTTGGATCGTGGTTCCCGAGAAAGCGTACCTCCAGGTCCTCAACCAGGCCGTGTACCTGCTTTTCATTCAACAGCAGACTCGGAACTGCGACCATGGTAATGCAGTCATCCGGAACTGCTTCGGACAAGTCGAGTTTTGGAAGAATCTCCGCCGGCAGGAGTGAAGTGATTAGCTGATTCATCAACTGCACTGCACTCTGGGAGACGGGTAACAACAACATCAAAATTGAGGCAACAACAAAACCAACGGAACTGTGGGAATCGTAGAGCAGCGACCCAGCTGCCAATGCAATGGTGAACGTAAGTATTCCAATCCCCAGCAGGAAGAATTTATCCGGAAATCTGCGCAATGACGCTTCGACTTCTTGCCCTAATGGGCGCTTGAAACCTATCCTCTGATAAAGAAGATCCGCTCCCCTATCGACAAGGTAATAACCTATGTGCGATTCGCGCAGGCCTATTCTCGGATTCTTGTAGCTCCGCCGGCGAGCTTCCTCAGCCAAAGCAAGCGCTTCCTGGGCAACCTCCATCTCGCTGAAACTGGAGTGGGCCGCAATATTCGACAATTTACGCCGGTAAAAATCGCGGCTTTCAAAATCCATTTTGCTGTAACAGTCCGCTGGATCCTGCCGCAGAATGCGGTCAAAGGCAATCAGCGGCTCGAGAACCTCTTTCCACGTAACTTGACCGATATTCCGGAGATTGCGTACGTAAACGCACACACCATTCGACTCGCGCGGATCACGGATGATAGAACCAGCATGCGCAGCGATCTGTTCCAGAAGGATTAGCTTCAGGGCTGAGACAAGAACCCAAAGCTCCCGCATTGTCAGAATGGTGGTTTGTTGAAGGGTTTCGACAAACAAAGTAAATTCCGGCTCGCTGAACTCATAGGAAGTGGCTTCCAGAAAGCCCTCTGCCAGCGCAAGGGCCCGCGGGACGATTTTGCCTGCCTCGGTACGGACGTGGGCTAGGTTCCGCTGTGACTTGAGTGCTGCAACGGTATTCTGAAGTTCGCCATACAATACCCGGCTGTTTTCATAAAGCCAGCGAAAATCATCCGAAGTGGGTGATTCCGGCGGTGATGATTCCAAAGCCGCGAATAGAGGTTTGAGTTTACTTTTCAGCACGCCACAGCGGTGGCGAAACGTCGGGGACGACTGCATCTCCGACAACAGAGTTACACTGCATGCCAACTCTGCCGCTTTCTTGCGCAAGATCTGAACGTTGGCGGCTTCCCTCGCGGGTTCGGGCAGGCGTTCGGTTTCTGCGCTAATAAGCTCTAGATGTGTATTCTGGGGCATCTAACTTTCTAATTTCCTATCGATAGCTGGCCGCTTGCATTTCAAACATCTCTGCATAACGACCACCGAGATTAGCCAGTTCCTCATGATTGCCATCCTCGGCAATTCTGCCGTTTTCGAGCACGACAATACGATCCGCCATGCGCACGGTGGAGAATCTGTGCGAAATAAAAAGAGCAGTTTTGCCGGCCGTAAGATCGGCAAATCGCTGGAAGACTGCGTATTCGCTGCGCGGATCCAGCGCAGCAGTGGGTTCGTCAAGGATGAGCACCTGCGCGTCGCGGAGATACGCGCGCGCCAGCGCAACTTTCTGCCACTCACCTCCTGAGAGGTCTACTCCCTCTTCAAAGCGCCGCCCTAGCATTTGTTCATATCCGCAGGGAAGGCGTCCGATCACCGTATCCGCCATGCTTTTCTTAGCAGCCAATTGCAGCCGTTCCAAGTTGCCGAGATCCTCGATCTGCCCGATCGCGATGTTTTCACGGGCGGTCATCTCGTAGCGCACGAAATCCTGAAAAATGACGCCGATTTTTCGGTAGAGGTCTTCGAGGTTGTATTCGCGGAGGTCCACGCCATCGAGGAGCACTTGCCCTTTTTCCGGGTCGTAAAGGCGGGTCATGAGCTTAACAAGCGTGGTCTTGCCTTCTCCGTTTTCCCCGATTAGGGCAACGCGCTCGCCCGCGCCGAGGCGAAAATTCAGGTCTCGGAGGACAAGACGTGAGGTTCCCGGATAGCGGAACGATACGTTACGGAATTCGAATCCGTGCAGAATGGGACTCGGAGTCGGCAACGCATTCGGCTTAGACCGAATAGTGGGTCGCATCTCGAAGAATGCAAGCAGGTCGGTAAGAAACAGGGCTTGGTCCGCAATACTTGAAAGCGTGGAAAATATCTGTTGGATATTGCTGCTTGCCTGAACGATTGCCCCGGTGAGGAAGGTCAGGGTACCGATGCTCAGGAATCCTGCCACCGTGCGCCAGATCACATATACGTATGCAGAGTAATAGCCTGCCGTTCCGACCAGCGACAGGAAAGCTCCCGCCACCAGCCTGCGCCGTGCTAATGCGACGTTCTCCAGGTAAATTTGGTTCGAGAGCTTGGTGAACCTTTCAACGAGGAAATCCTTCAATCCAAAGAGCTTGAGCTCCTTCGCAGCTTCTCTGCTTCCTCCCAGGACACGCAAATAATCGAGTTGCCGGCGAATTGGGGTCTGGCGCAGATTCCGGGCGTATCCGAGAAAGGCGAAATGGCTTTCGCCAAGAAACGCAGGAATAATGCCAGCGATCAAGAGCAACAACAACCAGGGTGAAAACAGGAGAATTGAAACCGACAAAGACCCAGCGGTAATCACTTGCTGAATGAGTCGCCCTATCGACTGAATCATTCCCAGCCGATCCGTCGCTTGCACGCGCGCTCGCTCGAGCCGGTCATAAAAAACCGGGTTCTCGTATGCCAGGAGATCCAAATCAGCAGAGTGCTTCATCACCTGGATACTGACGTGCCGGGTGTAGTTGTCAGCCAGCAGAGCGTCCAAATAGTCAATTGTCCGGCCGAGAACGCTACCGAATATGGCCAGCGCGAATTCCGCAGCGACTAGCCACCAAAGCGAACCTTCCACCGGCCGATGCGCAGCAACCGCACGCACGATGGTGTCAATGATTAGTTTCGTGATCCAGAGAGCCAGGACGGGGACGAACGAAGCCAGAAAGCGGAAGGCAAGCCCCAAGCCCACGACCACCGGACCGGATTCCCAGACAATTCTGAGGACCGGTGGCACATTGCGGAGGGCCGAAAAGCGCTCCCGCCATCCCTTCCAAAAATTTTCCCGCTCAGCCATATCAGAACCCTGGAAATCGCTCCCGTTGAACACCTGCGCGACAATCGCTTCCGGAACAGGGATTCCAGGATCCAAATTCCTAATGGGTAAACAGACCAAAAAAGGTTAAGAATTGAGGTCCCCAGTCCCTTCCTAAGGGTTGCCTGAGAGCCGGAAACTTTCGCTGAGCGGAGCGGATTCCAAGCTAAGTCACTTCACGTTGAGTTCCATACCTGAATCATCACGCGAAGGCAGGTTGGGGTCACACCAAGCCACCGAGAATTTCCTGGTTACCCCTTTATCCTCTGCACCTTTGAGTGGGTGGGGTGTTGCAGCGGACCCAACCGGGTTGCCGGAACCCAAGTTGTGGCAAGGCTTTATCGCCAAATCCGCGCGAAAAAATTCCACGTTTTTTGAAAAAAATCCTCTGGGAGGTTTTGAGAAACTTACTGCGATCCTGCAGGGGCCGAGCCTTTAGGATCATCAATTCGAGGCTGGTAATAACTCCTGAAGCCGGCGCGGTCCATTCCCCGACGTGCTTCTGGACTCTTCATGAATGTTTCCCAGACGAAGCCGGTTCGAGTGTTCTCCGCCATGAGCATAGTGATTCCGGTATCAATTCCAATCACGCTGCTGTCATACCAATTGGTGAGCGGATTGAACGCGTTCACAAAGCCGTACTTGCTCCACGCGGTCCCATAGCGATTCTTCATCGTCTGCAGAACGAGCATGACGGGCTGGGGCAAGAAGGGCAGCGAACCCGCGGAGGCACTGGGCACCAGGGTCCCATCAATGGGGCCAACCGCCGGCGGTCCACCCCAAACCACATAGCCGGTTTGAGAGTCAGAAGCCGTTATTCCCCACATGTCGTCTTTGTACGTCGGGAACTGTTTGGATAATTCCAAACAAAAACGACGGTGTGCCTCAGTAGCAATGGCTGAATTTCGAAAATAATCAGCAAATCTATCCCGTTTGCCACGAAAGTCAAACCAGGCTTGCGAATATTGGTGTATGAAGAGGGGAGCAAAGGACCCGATGTAGCGTAAGCCATCATAGTCGAAGGTCAAGCGTTTCCAGGCATACCAGGCTTCTGGCCGCAACGGATGAGAAGATGATCCCAGCCCCAACAGATACATCATCATCAGCTCACTGTAGTGATCCCAGCGGTACGGGAGGAACCCAAATTCGGGGGTCCAGCCATGTGGTAGTAAGGTGGTGTCTTCTGAGAGCCATGTCCAGTCCACGCGATTGAAAATGTCATGCGCCAACTGGGAGATTTCCCAATGCTGGAAATATTGCTGGCAAGTGATAACCCCGCACAGCAAAATGGTCGTATCGACCGAAGACACCTCCGAATCCCACACTCTCTCGCCGGTATTTATATTCGCCCAGTGATAGAAGAATCCTCGGTGATTGGGCAACTTTTTCCAGAGGAATCGGAGCGTGGTCAGAGCACGCTCTCGTGCCGCTGCGAGGGGGATCCAGCCGTGTTTTTGCCCGAGGCACAAGGCTGTCAGGCCGAAACCAGTGGCCGCAATGCTAGCCACAATGCCTTGATCATTAATTTTGACGTTGCATCTGTCCTTCACCAAGCCGGTTTTTGGATTAGCTTGCTCCCAAAAATACTGAAAATTGCGGTTCTCCAGGTCGTCAAGGAACTTATCATCTTCCTGTGAAAGAGAAGGGGATGCAGCAGGATGTTCAGGCGCCCGCGACTGCGCAGACGTGGGCACAAGAGACAGGAATTGCACGCACGGTATGCACACACCAGTCCCCAGGATTTGCTTCAGCACCTTCCGGCGCGAAAGCTGTTTAGACTTCTGATTTGTCATCCGCCGTATCTTGATATTAACCGATCTTTCGGATAGATAAAGACCCTAGAATGGTGCCATGGCAGCTACCTCGGAACCCGGCGTAAGTCTCAGGATGGGAAAAAAACGATCGGTTGCAGTTTGGGTTGTGGCGGCGGCCGTGGCTAGCGTCATTTTAGGCACTGCGCTCTTTTTTACTTTTCATCGCAAGCCCGTATCGCTCAGGGGCGCAGTCACCATGCAGGATCCTGATCCAAAAAAAGAATTGCCCATAGCTGACGTCGAGATTACGGCGGCGAACGAGTTGAAAACCGTTACTGCCAAATCTGACGCTATGGGATACTTTCGAATCACGCTGCCCATCGCACTTCGGCGAGGTCATGCGGTCACCCTTCAATTTCGGCACCCCGGTTACAGGCCGCTCGATTTAAAGGAATTCGCCAGTGACAAACTTTACGTTGCTCGCATGACGCCACTCCCTCGGGAGACCCGCATCGAGGCCAACCAGTCTCAATCTTTGGTGGGAAATGTCCGGATAAGATACTCGATCAAGACCATGGCAGCGGTGAATATAGGTAGTGCGGTGCAAGTATTTCAAATTGAGAATAAAGGCAATGTGCCGTGCAACGGGCAGGATCCATGCTCGCCCGACGGCAAGTGGAAAGCCGCGATCGGCGGCGCATCTCTGGATGCCGGAACAGGAAACGAATTTCGCGACGCCAGAGTCTCGTGCATTGCCGGGCCGTGCCCGTTTACAAAAATCGAATCGGATCAGTTCTCCAAGGGTGGTGAGACGATCTCAGTATCGGCTCGCGGTTGGTCCGACACAACTACGTTCCTGTTGGAAGCCGAAGTCTTTCATCCCATGGCCAGCGAGATGATCCATCACTCGTATCCCGTGATCTTCGGTCGAGCGCTCAATTTCACTCTGCCGTCCGAATCGGAAGGTGTGAGTATTGAGGCTGACATGGAGCGATCAACCATCATCTTTCCGCTGGGGCCAGCTCTCCACTTGAGTTGGGCGGACTGCAATGCCAGAGTCAACCCAGACCGGAGCAAGGTCTACCGCTGTGAGCTCAAGCCGGGATACCGGTTCCAATAGCTCTGGTTAGCGGCAGTGGTGGACGCGAGCTTCTCGGCGGCCTGGGTCTTAGACGGCCCTTCCTGGGATGATCTCCGATCATTGCGGCGGCTCTAGTTTCCCCCGTTAAGGAGTGAAGCTCTCTGGCTGAGGGGTGTGATTATTTTTCCCGAGCTACGACGAATTCCGGCGCCCAGAGCAGGGCGCGCTTTATCTCACTATCAGGAAAACTGCAAATTGCGTTTCGCGCGAGCTCGGCAAAGCGGAGAGCGCGGGTGTTGGCCGCTTCGAGCGACCCGTACTTCTCCAGAATCTCCAGAATTTCTGCATGGGTGACGCCGTCAAATGCCCGCTCCTGGAGCACAGTTTCAATCTGCTTGCGCTCACTGGCAGTGCAGCGTTCAAGCGCGTGGATCACAGCCATGGTTACTTTTCCTTCGCGCAGATCGCTGGCGACGGGCTTGCCGAGCACATTTTCGGATGCGGTAAGGTCGAGCACATCATCTGTGATCTGAAAGGCCATACCGAGACCGTGCCCATATTGCGCCAGACTTTCTTCCTGCTCGCGTGTGGCGCCGCCGAGGATTCCGCCCATCCGCATGCATACAGAAAACAAGCATGCGGTTTTCCGGTAGATGAGGTCAAAGTGCTCGTCGAGCGAAATCAGCTTGCCGAGCTTTTCCATCTGCAACAGTTCACCTTCGACCATTTGCTGGGTCAAATCAATCAGGGTGTCCAGAATGCGGAAGTTGCGTTCTTGCACGGCGATTTTGAACGCCTGCATGTAGAGCCAGTCGCCGGCCAGCACGCACTTCGAGTTCCCCCACTGCGTATTTGCGGCGGGACGACCGCGGCGAATCTGGGCTTCGTCAATAATGTCGTCGTGCACCAGGGTGGCGGTGTGGATGATCTCGACCACCGCTCCGAGACGGATAGCGCCGCGACCCTGATAATTGAAGAGTTTTGAAGAAAGAAGCAGCAATGCTGGCCGGATGCGCTTCCCGCCGCCGCCACGCAGGTATTCGCCAATCTCGGTGATGGCCTCGACGCCAGCCACAGTATCGCGGCCGAATTCGCGTTCGATAGCTGCGAGATCGTCGCGGAGAAGGTCGAAAACTTCTTTTCCGTTGATGGTGGCGGGCGTGCTCATCGCACCTTTATCTCACCACTGGGGCACAGAGACACGGAGAACAAACTCAGGCTCACGTAATTGACCGTCATTGTCTCCATGCCTCCGCGGTAAGTTATCAATTTGTGCGGTAATTCGTGAATTGCATATCGATTCCGAAATCCTGCTGGCGCAGCAGCGCGATCACTTCCTGGAGTGTGTCGCGATCCTTACCGCTTACCCGTACCAAATCTCCCTGGATCGAGGCCTGCACTTTTTTCTTTGAATTCTTGATCAATTTGACGATCTCCCGTGCCTTCTCGATGGGTATGCCTTGTTGCATGGTGATGCGCTGGCGGGCTGTTCCGCCCAAGGCCGATTCCACCGCGCTGTAGGTTAGACCCTTCAGGGGCACGCCGCGTTTCACTAACTTTTGCTGAAAGACATCGTTGACCGCTTTCAATTTGAATTCGTCAACTGACTGCAGAATGATCGCATCTTTACCCTCGAGCACGATGCTCGACTTTGAGTCCTTCAGATCGAAGCGCGTGTGAATCTCCTTCAGTGCCTGCTGGATGGCGTTGGAGACCTCCTGCAAGTCGATCTTGCTCACGATGTCGAAAGTATTTTCTGGCATGCTGATCTACCCAAAAACTGTGCAAACCAACCTTTGAGGGTACCAGAAGAGGCAGAGTTAACGCCCTGGAACTTTTTCTTTGTTCGATTCAGCCAGTCTGAAAAAGTTGTAGAAATTGCTGGCTGTCACGCATCCGACTTCTTCGGTAGAAATACCGCGCAATTCGCCCAGTTGGCGGGCGACTTCCTTTACGAATGCCGGTTCGTTCCGCTTGCCTCGATGCGGAACGGGCGCCAGAAAGGGAGAGTCGGTTTCAATAAGCATGCGATCAAGCGGCACCTGTTTGGCTGCATCGCGAATGGGCTGCGCTTTGGGAAAAGTGATATTTCCGGCGAAGGAAATCATGAAGCCTAAGTCGAGCGCACGTTTGGCATAGGACCAGGCACCGGTAAAACAGTGTAGGATGCCGCCCAGGCTGGTAGCTCGCCAATGCTGTTCGAGCAGTGAAAGACAGTCTTGCCAGGCATTGTCGCTGCCGTCCGATGGCCGGCAGTGGATCACAACCGGCAACCTCGCCGCCCCCGCACGCTCCAGTTGTTTAAGAAAAACTTGCTTCTGAACGTCACGAGGCGAGTGGTCGTAGAAATAATCGAGGCCGATTTCTCCCCAGGCAATCACCTTGGGCCTTCTTGCGAGCTGACCGAGTTCCTGAAAATCCGCATCGGTTGCCAGCTTCGCTTCATGGGGATGAATACCGATGGTGGCGTAAATTAATTCGTACTTCTCAGCTAACTGAATTCCGCAATCGAGCGAGCCAGGACCGGTGCCGCTGCCGATCGCGACGATTGATTCAACGCCAGCTTCGCGGGCCCGCGCAATCATCTGCTCACGGTCAGAGTCGAACTGTTCCATTTCGAGGTGAGCGTGGGAATCTACGAGAATCAGTCGGCTGTCCTCAGTCATCAGCAGTTAGCGAAACCCACGCGGCAAAGGTAGCCCTTGGCGGTGGTCTATTTCAACCTTGTCCCCACCGGCACATCTTCCAGAAAGCTGCACAAAACCGGCTTTCCACCCTCAGGAGAGGCAGCAACAATCATTCCGTTTGACTCCAGTCCGCGTAGTTTTCGCGGAGCGAGATTCACCACAATGACCACCTTGCGTCCGATCAGCGTTTCTGGCGCATAGGCTTCGGCAATTCCCGCTACCACCTGCCGCACTTCGGTGCCAAGATCCACTTCGAGCCGCAAAAGCTTGTCGGCTCCTTTCACTTTTTCCGCAAGTTTCACCTGTCCCACCCGCAGCTCTACTTTGGCGAACTCGTCAATGCTGATCTTACCGTCCGGAGCCGTTGCAGATGCCTGCGGAGAAACCGCAGCTTGCGTCCCAACTGCCGGAGGGGCCTCCGGCAATACAGTTCGCGTTTCGGTCGCGACGGCTGCGGTGCGTCCTTCATCTTCCATCTTCTGCATTCTCTCGACGGCGCTCTTGTCCGCGCGGGGAAATACCGGTTCGATTTTGCCCAGCTTCGTGCCTAGGTGAAGCTGTCCCCAACGCAGGTCCTGAAGGGGATACTTCTTGATCTCCCCGAGACCAAGCTGAGTCCAGATTTTCGCCGTGGCTTCAGGAATCACGGGATGCGCCAACGCTGTCACAATGCGCAGCGCTTCGGCGCACGTGTAGAGCACTGTCGCCAGACGAGCCCGGCTTTCCTCATCCTGCTTTTCGCCCAAAGCCCAGGGCTCATTTTCGACAATGTATTTGTCGACGCTTGCCACCAGCCCCCATGCTGCCTCCAGCGCACGTGAGAACTGGCGATCCTCGAAGAGCGAGTGGTATTCGCTAATCAGCTTGGCGGCGCTTTGCGCGACTGCATCGTCCGCCGGCTTGCGGCTCGATGTGCGCGAGGGATATGGCACTTCGCCGCGAAAATAACGCGTGATCATCGTGAGCGTGCGGCTGGCGAGATTGCCAAGCCCATTTGCGAGGTCGGCGTTGTAGCGTTGGACCAGGGCATCGAATGAGAACGACCCATCCTGGCCGAAGACAACCTCGCGCAGAAGGAAATACCGTAGCGCGTCCGCGCCGAGCACGTCAACGATAGTTTCAGCGCGCACGATGTTCCCGCGCGACTTGGACATCTTGTTTTCTTCAAACAGCAACCAGCCGTGCGCGTGGATTCGCTGCGGCAACGGTAAGCCAGCCGCCATCAGGAACGCCGGCCAGTAAACGCAGTGGAAGCGCACGATCTCCTTGCCAATCATTTGCAGGTTGGCGGGCCAAAATTTCTCGAACAACTTCGTATCGTCTGATCCGTAGCCAAGCGCGGTGATGTAGTTGGCGAGAGCATCCATCCACACGTAAATCACGTGTTTGGGATCATCCGGTACCGGAATACCCCAGGAAAACGTCGAGCGGCTGACGGAAAGATCGCGCAGCCCGGAACGCACGAATGAAATCACTTCGTTGCGCCGCGTTTCCGGACGGATGAAATCAGGTTGTTCGGTGTACAGGCGCAGCAGCTTGTCCTGAAAAGCCGAAAGCTTGAAGAAATAATTTTCTTCTTTCACGGTCTCGGTCGGTCGGCCACACTCCGGGCATGGAGCTCCTGGCCCGACAACATCCACGTAAAGCTCGTCGAAAACGCAATACTGCCCGATGTACTGGCCCTTGTAGATGTGGCCGTTGTCGCGAATCTTGCGCCAGAGAGTCTGCACTCCTTGTTTGTGGCGCTCGGACGTAGTACGGATGAAATCGTCATAGGTGAGGCCCAAGCGGTCCCACAGCGCACGAAATTCGGCGGCAACGTCCGTCGTGAGCTGCTGCGGCGTCTTGCCTGCGGCCTGGGCTGCGCGCTCGATCTTCTGCCCGTGCTCGTCAGTGCCGGTAAGAAAATATGTGTCGTAGCCCATCATGCGTTGCCGCCGCGCGATCGTGTCGCATGCGATCGTTGTATAGGCATGACCGATATGCGGTCGCGCATTCACGTAGTAGATGGGCGTGGTGATGTAGAAAGTTTTGCTCATTGCCTTGTTAATAGGTTATTCGGGAATGGAACTGCAGATTCCTCGCACATTCTCGTCGCGCAAGCGCGACTACGAGCGGCTCGGAATGACAGTTCCGGCAGTATTCTTACTTTACGATACCTCGCAAATAGTGCTGGACGGCTTCCTGCATCACATCTTTCAGCGGAACCTGGTGCTCTGCGGCGATGCGCTTGCAATCATCGTATTCGGGCGCATAGTTCGTCACAGTTCCGTTCATGCTCGCAATTTTGAGACGCACGTCGCCCCATTTCGTTGTTACAGTTATCCATTTGCGAGCAAGCACCTGACGGCTCTCATCGCGACGGCGCACGCCAAGAGTCGTGGTCTCGGAGAAAATAATCTCCGTGAGCCTGGCTGCATCTTCTGGTTTTACCAAAATCGTCAGCAGCATTCCGGGACGACTCTTTTTCATTTGCACGGGAATCCCAAATACATCCAACGCCCCTTCCTGCAGCAGACGATCCATAACATAACCGAACACCTGCGGGTTGAGATCGTCCAAATTCGCTTCCAGAACCGCGATGGTCTCGTGCGAGACGTTTGCCGCCATTTCAGTTTGCGATTCTCCAATACTCAGGCGAACCACGTTGGCGTGACCCGCGAAATCCCGCGTACCGGCTCCGTAGCCGATTTTCTGAACCTTCATAGCTGGAAATGAACCGAAGCGCGTGGCCAGAGTCCTTACGATGGCGGCTCCGGTTGGCGTGACCAGTTCCACGTCTATTCCTGACGAATACACCGGAGCGTTTTGCAAAAGCTCAAGCGTTGCCGGGGCCGGTACAGGAAAAGTTCCGTGCGCGCACTTAACCGTTCCGCCGCCGACATTGAGCGGCGAGCAAACAATCTGGTCTACATCGAGTGCCTCGGCGCCAACCGCAGCGCACACGATATCCACCATTGCGTCCACCGCTCCGACCTCATGAAAGTGAACTTCTTCGATGCTGCTGTTGTGGATCTTCGCTTCCGCCGCTCCGAGAGCCTCGAAGATTTTGATTGCGGTATTTTTCGCGCTCTCGCTGATCGCGGACTTTCGAATGATCTCGCGGATCTCCTTCAATCCCCGACCGTGCTCCTGAGCATGCTCGTGTGGCGCAGGCACTCCGGACCGCGTTTTCGCGGGCACATCCTCTACGGCTTGCGTCAGAGAGAAATTGTGCTCCCGCAGCGCAACCGGCTCTTGGTGATGAGAATGATCATGGTCATGCCCGTGCGGGCGCTCATGCGAGTGGGCATGCTGTTCCCAATACTGCTCGCGCGGCAGCTCCTTTTCGCCATTGACGTAGACATCCACCTTCGTCGCCCTAATCCCACTCCGATTCACCCGTGAAATATCGAGCCGTGCCCCAACGTTTAGCGCTGCGATAGTCTCCTCAAAGAGGCGCGCAGGCACTCCGGCATCCACGAGCGCGCCCAGGAACATGTCGCCACTCATGCCGGAGAAACAGTCGAGGTACGCGATGCGCATAAAATCCTCCTTAGTCGTCGGCTAAGAACGAAGGACGCTCAGCTAACGACCAAGGGCTAATGACAAGCGACCGATTTTCATCATAGGGAACTGCTGCGCGTGGCGTCAAACCTTGCGGCGTCGCAGACTTTGTTAGAATCGCTCTTTCCTTCAACAGCTTAGAGGACTCGTGTATCGCCACCTGGAACGTCGGCTTGCACAGCGCGTGCGCGACTTTGTGCACCGCAGCTACAGCCTCGACCTGCCGAAGATAGTAATCGAACAGCCGCCGAACGTTGAACTTGGTGACTATGCCTTGCCGGTGGCATTTGAGCTTGCCAAAAAACTACGCAAGGCGCCGCGAAATATTGCGCAGGAAATTATCACGGGGCTGGGATCAATTGAAGGCTTTGAGAAGCTGGAACTGGCAGGAGCGGGCTACATCAACGCGCAGGTGAATCGCGCTGAACTAGCTGCAGCTTTGGCGTCGGACGTGAAGCCCAGGGCCGAGGTTGCCGCCGGTAAAATTCTTGTCGAGCATTCCAGCATCAACCCAAACAAAGCTGCGCACGTCGGACATCTGCGCAATGCCATCCTGGGCGACACTTTTGTGCGGCTGTTGCGATTCGCCGGCAGGGAGGTGGATGTTCAGAATTACATCGACAACACCGGGGTCCAAGTGGCGGATGTGGTTGTGGGATTTTTGCGTCTCGAGAAAAAGTCGAAAAGTGAAATTGAGCAGCTCGCGCGTCAGCCGCGCTTTGATTACTACTGCTGGGATCTCTACGCGCGAGTCTCACAGTGGTACGAGGCGGACAAGCAGAATCTCTCAGCTCGCCAGCAGGCGCTGCACGAAATCGAAGCCGGCGGAAACGAAACGGCCAGCATTGGCGACCTGATCTCAATTGCCGTCTTGCGCCGCCACCTCGAGACCATGGACCGCTTGGATATCGAGTATGACTTCCTGCCGCGTGAAAGTGAAATCCTGCATTTGCATTTCTGGGACGCTGCTTTCGTCAAGCTGAAAGATGCCGGCGTGCTCTATTTCGAGACTGAGGGCAAGAACAAAGGCTGTTGGGTAATGAGGCGAGTGGGGAAAACTAAAGCCACAACCACAGCAGACACAGAGGAAGTTTCCGAGGAAGATCAGAAAGTCATCGTGCGTTCGAATGGAACCGTCGGCTACGTCGGCAAGGATATCGCCTACCACCTCTGGAAATTCGGGCTGCTGGGCCGCGACTTCGGATATCGCAAGTTCTACAAATATCCCAACGGGCACGAGTGCTGGATTTCAACCACAGTTGGGGCACTTGATCATCCCCATTTCGGCGATGTCGCTGAAATTTACAACGTCATCGATGCGCGCCAGGCCGAAGCGCAGAACACTGTCATCGAGGCCCTGCGTGGACTCGGCTACACGCAGCAGGCAGATCATTACACTCACTTCTCCTATGAGATGGTTGCGCTCACGCCGCGTTGCGCCGCCGAGTTGGGATATGAGCTTTCTGAGGAAGACAAGGCGCGAGCCTACATTGAAGTCTCCGGCCGCAAGGGCTTCGGGGTGAAGGCCGATGATCTGATCGACATACTCATTTCATCTGCAGCAAAGGAAGTGGATTCCCGCCATCCCGAGTTGAAGCCAGAGGAACGACGCAAAATTGCCGGCCAGATTGCGACCGG
>Ga0209802_1001174_pt1 | contig 19703 bp, 12 predicted proteins | sample GraSoiAngelo_129_FD_185886 | JGI IMG/M metagenome (GOLD analysis project Ga0209802, IMG submission 185886) | Grasslands soil microbial communities from the Angelo Coastal Reserve, California, USA - 14_0927_12_40cm (SPAdes) (version 2) | ecosystem: Environmental > Terrestrial > Soil > Grasslands ... | reverse complement strand
CCCCACGCGCTCGAGCGCCCGTCCCGCGCGCCGCCGCCGGTCCGGCGCGGCCACGCCGGCGTAGATCAACGGCAGCTCCACGTTGTGGAGCGAGGTGGCGCGCGGCAGCAGGTTGAAGGTCTGGAAGACGAACCCGATCTCCTTGTTGCGGATGCGCGCCAGCTCGTCGTCGGAGAGGTCGCTCACTTTCAGGCCGTTGAGCCAGTACTCGCCCGCGGTGGGGGTGTCGAGGCAGCCGACGAGGTTCATGAGCGTCGACTTCCCCGACCCCGATGGGCCCATCACGGCCACGTACTCGTTCTTGCGGATCTGGAGGCTCACGCCGCGCAGCGCGTGCACGACCTCGCCGCCCATGTCGTAGTCGCGGGCGAGCTTGTGCGTGAGGATCACGATGTCCGGCTGTGGCGTGTCGCCGGTGCGGAACTCCTGGAGGCCGGGCATGCCTACTTCTTCTTCTTGGTAGTGTCGGCCGCCTGCTTCATCGGGCGCACGCGGGCGCTGTCCTTGAGATCGCGGATCGACTGGTAGGGGCCGGCGACGATGGTCTCACCCTCCTTCACGCCGTCCGCCACCTCGAAGTACTCGTCGCCCGCGATGCCCACCTTCACGGGCCGGAAGGCCGCCACGCCGCTCGTGACCACGAACACGCCCTCCGCTTCGCGCTTCTTGCGGGCGAAGGCGCTCGTGTCCACGGGCCGGTTCTCGGTCGAGATCGGCTTGTGCTCGCGGACCGTCAGGGCGATGATGGGGATCGACAGCACCTGCTTGCGCGTGTCCGTGACGACGCGCGCCGTCGCCGAGAGATCGGGCCGCACGTCGGCCGGCGGGTGGTTGAGGGTGATCTCGACTTCGTAATCGACGGCCCGCTCGTTCTGGCCCGTCGCCGTGCTCGTCGCCGTGAGGATGCTCGAGTTGGAGATCTTCGTCACGCGGCCGGTAAACGTGGTGTCGGGGAAGGCGTCGATCGACACTTCGACGGAGTCGCCCAGGTGCACGCGCACGACGTCGGTCTCGTCCACCCGCACCTTCGCCTGGATGACCGACAGGTCGGAGACCGTCAGCAGCAGCCCGACGTCCTTGGAGAACGTGCCGGGCACGGCGACCTCGCCTTCCTCCACGGCGAGCCGCGTCACCCGGCCCGACATCGGCGCCGTGATGTGGGTCTTGCGGAGATTGTCCCGGGCCTCCTGGACCGCGGCGCGCGACTGGTCGACCTGGTGCTCGGCGGCGTTGAGGTTCGCCTCCGCGATGTCGTTCGCCGTCTCGGCCTGCTCGAGCTGCTCCGTCGAGATGAGGTTCGGGTTCTGCTGGTGCAGCTCCCTGGTCCGCCCCAGGGCACGCCGGGCCTGGTCGCGGTTCGCCCGCGCCTGGACGGCCCCCGCCTGGGCCGCCGACAACAACGCCTGGGCGCGCTGCAGGTTCGCCTCGTAGATCGTGGCGTCGATCTGCAGCAGGAATTGGCCGTTGGTCACGACGTCGCCCTCCCGCACGGCGAGCTTCGTGATCCGGCCCGTGATGTCGGCGCTGATGTCCACCTTCTTCTTGGGCTGGATCTTGCCGCTCGCCGTGACGGCCGCCACGAGGTCCCGCTTGGCGACCTTCTCGAAGCGCACCTCGACGCCGCGGTCGCGCCGCGCGCCGGCGCTCACCACGACCAGGATCGCGATCAGCGCGACGGCGCCGCTTCCCACGAGCACTTTGTTTCGCTTGGACATGTCGCTGGGGCCCTCTCGTTAGCGCAATGGCCGCCCGACCGCGGCTTCGAGCGCGGCCAGCGCCTTGTGGTAGTCGTACACGGCGGTGACGTACTCCGACTCCGCCCGCAGCGCGGCGACCTGCGCGTCGAGCAGCTCGAAGAAGGTCCCCGAGCCGACGCGATAGCGCTCGGTGGCGAGCTGCAGCGCCTCCTGCGCCGCGGTGTGATTGGTGTCCTGGATCGCGATGGCCCGGTAGGCGGTCTGCAGGGTCAGGAACGCCTGGCTCACCTCCGTGTGCACCGCCAGGCCGCGCGCCCGCACCTGCTCCTCGAGATTGCCGTGCTGCGCCCGCGCCGCGGAGAGCTGGGTCTCGCGCGAGAAGTTGCTGAAGACCGGCAGCGAAACCGTGAGCCGCGCCTGGAACGGCTGCTGGGTGAACGAGAAGGGGTACTGCGCGTTCTGGCTGCGCAGCGCCTGCTCGTTGGCGCTCCCCCACACGTACTGGCTGCAGTCGTTCGGCGCGAGACCGGCGCTCGCGCGAATCTGGTTGTTGTCGAGGCAGCTGCTGTACTGCTGCCCGTAGGCGCCCTGCTGCCCACGGATGATGGGGTCGAGCTCGGTGTATTTCTGGGTGAACCCCGACCAGATCGCCGACAGGGACAGGGTCGGGCCGTAACTCGAGGCGGCGGCCTTCACGCCCCAGCCGGCCGCCCCCTCGCGGGCGCGCAGCGCCCGGAGCGAGGGGTTCTGCGCCTCGGCCATCGTCAAGAGCTCGTTCAACGACCACGTCGGCGTCAGCACGGCGAAGGTATCGGTCAGCTGCACGGTCTCCACGTCCACCGGTGCCGTCACGCCGAGCTGCTCGAAGAGGCGCAGCTTCTCGACGCTCACCTGCGTCTGGGCGCGCAGCAGGGCCACTTCGGCCTGGCCACGGGCCACCTGCGCCTGGCGCACGTCGATCACCGTCGCCCGGCCCACGGCGTAGCGCGCCTGCGCGAGCTTCAGGAACTCCTCGTTCCGGTCGAGCTGGCGGCGCGCCACGTCCGCGTTCCGCCGGGCCTGCAGCACCGTGAGGTATTGCTGGGTCACCGCGGTCACGAGGCTCGTCGCGGCTCCGCTGATGTCCGCCTCCGCCGCGTTCTCCTGGGCTCGCTTGAGCCCGGGCTGCGACAGCACCGCGCCCGACAACTCGTAGCTCAAGCCGACGTTGTAGCTCGACGACAAGGTCGCGACGGTTTGCGAGAAGTCCGCCGTCAGGAAGCGCTGCTGGCCCGGACCGCTGTAGGTGACGCCCCCCGACACCGTGACGGACGGGAGGAGCAGGCTCGAGTAGGCGCTGCGCGTGCCCCAGGCGGCGGGTCCGCGATTGTTGAGCGCTTGGCGATAGGCGGGGTTTTGCTCGCGGGCGATCGCGATGGCGTCGGCGAGCGACAGGGCGGCCGGAACCGGCTGCTGGGCAACGGCGACGGCCGGGCAGGCGAGGAGCCCGGCGGCGCACAGCACATGTTTCATGCGAGTCCTTGGGCGGGTCGTGAGGTCGCCACCGAATACGCGCCACGGCCACAAGCGGTTTCGACCACGACGCGTGCGCCTTCGGAGTGGCCAACTCGTGGTAACGTAAGGGGCTGCGACAACGAGGGTCAAGCCGCGGGCAGGCGCTCGACGCTCAGGTGGCGCGCCGGCATCTCGATCTTCATGAGGCGGCCGTCGGACGCGAGCCAGAGGTGGACATCGCCGGCCGCCCCGCCCGTCACCGTGACGTGCCGCAGCGTCGCGGGATTGCGGTTCAGAGTCGTCGCCGCGAGCCCGAGGTCCTGCACGGTGAGCGTCTCACGCCTGCCGCTCCGGGGATAGATGGCCGCCAGGATGCGGGGCGCGGGGCGGGCGTACCACGCGGCGAAGCGATACAGCGCGAACACGGAGTCGTCGAGCACGACCATCGGGCCGGTGAGCGCGAACTCGCGCGCCCGCTCAATGCGGCGACCGAGGGTGCGGACCACGAACCGCGCGCGGCCCTGCTGGCCGAGGATGCGCTCCGGGCCACGTGAATCGATCACGTCGTACTCCAGGCTCACCGGCTGCGAGTCCGGTCCCACTTCGAGCGCGGGGCCGAGCACCACCACCGGGCGGCCGCGGTCGTAGCGCACGCTGGTGGCGAGCTTCCAATGCTCCAGGTGCTCCCCCACCTGCACGGTGGCCAACCGGAACGCTTCGCGCGCGACCTCGACTGTGTCCTCCCGGATCACCAGGATGCCTTGGTCCACCGCGCCTTGCAGCGCCACCAGGGCCACGAGCCAGGCGCTCACGCGGCGGCTCCGGCGAGCACTCGCGTGGCCACGCGCTCGTAAATCATCTTATACAGCCGCTCGCCCTTCTCCCGGGACGCGATGGACGGACGCCCCACGGACCCCGGTCCCGCTGGTGGCAGGGCGCCGCGGGCGCCGCGCCGGTAGCGCGCGCGCTGCCGCGCGGGCAGGACGAAGTCCTGCGCCAGGTCCATGCGCACCGCCTGCGGCGCCAGGTAGAGCAGCAGCGACGTGTCGAGCTCACTGCCGTGCATCGGGCCCTCGGCGTCCTCGAGGTGACCGGCGAAGTCGAGGGCGAAGATGTCCACCGTGAAGATCCGTGCCTGGCGGGTTCGCAGCGTGGATAGCGCTTCCTGGTGCGGGTCGTGGCCGTGCGCCGTGAGGATAATGAACGACTCGACGCCCGCCTGCTCCCAGGAGCCGAGCAGCTCGTTCATCCAGCGGTGCAGCGTCTTGCGCCGCACGGTGGCATTCCCGGGGTAGGGGCGCTTAGTCACGGTATTGACGCCGTACTCCACCGTCGGCGCGCGCAGGATGCGGAACTCGGCGGAAAGGTCGTCGGCGAGGCGCTCCACGAGGATGGTGTCACACCCCAGCGGGAGATGGGGTCCGTGCTGCTCGCAGGTGCCAACGGGCACGAGGAGGCGGGGGTCGCGCTCCAGCGCGGCCCGCACCTCGTCCGGAACGAGGATCTTCAGGTGCAGCGGATCGCGCATCTAGTGACCGCAGGGTGCCTCGCCGCCGTGGCGGCCGCCGAGTGGTTGCACGGCGGCGCTCCGGCGTGGGCCTGGGCCTCGGCCGCGGGGGGCCTCGCGGTGGCTGCGCTGGTCACGAGCCGGTTGCAAGGCCTCCGCGCGTGGCGGCTCGCGGGCTGGGCGCGCGTCCTGGCCGCGTTGGTGTGCCTCGCGCTCGGAGCCGTACAGCTCGCCGGCCTCTTCCAGGCGCATCGCATCGAATGCTGCTGGACGGACCTGCTGAGGCGCCGGATCGCGGCCGATTCGGCCGAGCTCAAGGCGGCGCTGGGGCTGGCGGTGGCGGAGGCGCGGCGACTGGCGGAGCGGGGGAGGACGGCTGCGCTGCTGCCGGCGGACGCGCAGTTCGCGCCGCTGGCGAGCGCGGTCGCGGCGGGGTGGCTGCCCGCCATCGAGCGGGGCGTGATAGTGCTCGGCGCGGACGGAGAGCCGCGGGCTTGGGCCGGCCGCCACCGCTTCATCCCCGCGCGCGACACCGCCGAGCTGCGGTCCGTCATCACTCCATTCTACGTGTCTCTCGAGGCCCGGCGCCAGACGCGCGACGGCGGCACGGCCGTGGGGACGGTGTTGCTGCACGCCGCGCCCGCTGCGGCGGGCGGCGGGGGCGCGCTGAGCGAGGCGTTCGCCCGCGCGCACGACGTCACGCTACGCTTCTACGCGCCGAGCGCAGCCCCCGCGGATCCGACCGTGTTCGATTACGCCTCGCCCAACGGCCCGACGCTGTTCAGCGTCCGGCCCGTTCCGCCGTCGCAGGGGGACGCCAAGGTGGCCGCGTTGCGCCGCGCGGCGCAGCGCACCGGCATCGCGCTCGGGGCGGTGCTCGTCTGCCTCGTGATCGTGGCGCCCCCGGGGCGCTGGCGCTGGGTCGTGGTGGTTGCGGGCGCGTGGGCGCTGGCGCGCGCTCCGCTCGGGCCGTACCTGCGGCCCGCGACGCTGTTCTCGCCCGCCTCGTTCTACCGCCCCCTGCTGGGCGTGTTCAGCGCCTCCGCGGGATCGCTCGCGGTGCTCAGCCTGGTGCTGTTGCTGGCCGCCGGGCTGTTGTGGCGGCGGGGGATCGGACGCCGCTGGTGGACGGTGGGCCCAGCGCTGCTGCTTGTGCTCGAGGCGCCGTACCTGGTGCGCTATCTCGGACGAGGCATCGCGCCACCCGCGCGCGGGGTCAGTCTCCCGGTGTGGCTCTCGTGGGAAGCGGCGCTCGCCCTGGCGAGCATGGCGCTCGTCCTCGTGGCCGCCGCGCTGGTCCGAGGACGGGAGGAGCCGCAACGCGTGCGGTGGACGTTGCCTGCGGCGTGCGGCTGGGCGGCGCTCGCGGCGGTCGCCGGGTTGTGGCTGTGGCAGCCCTATGGGGCGTGGCCCGAGTGGTACACGTTCGTGTGGTTGCCCGCGCTGCTGGGCGTGATCGTCCCCGCGCCCCGTCGCTGGGCCGTCGCCGGCATCGCTGTGGTGGCCGGGACGGCCGCCGCCCTTGTAACCTGGGGCGCCGCCGTCGAAGGGCGCCTCGCCCTCGCAGCGCGGGATGCGCAGGGGCTCGGCCAGGCGGGCGACGCCGTCGCGCTCGCCGGGCTCGAGCGCCTGGCGGAACGGGTCGCGGCGCCCCCGGCGCCCCGCGCCGCGAGTGACCTGTACGCCCTGTGGCTCGCCGGGCCGCTCGCGGGACAGGACTATCCCGCGACCTTGGGCGTGTGGACGCCCCGCGGGCTGCCGCGCGCCGAACTGCGGCTCGCTGCGCTCGACCTGCCGCCGCCGCTCGTCGCCGCGCTGGTGCGCTCCGCGGAGAGCGTTCGCGCCGCCCGCGTGGAGCGGCTGCAGCGCATCCCGGGAGTGCACTACGTGCTGGTCGCGCCACTCCCGTCGGGGGACGTTCTGACGGTGGGAGTGGGCCCGCCGACACGCCTGATTCCCGCCGATCGCGTGGCGCAGTTCCTCCAGGGCGAGCCGCAGGTCTCGCCCCCGTATACCATCTCGCTCTCGCTGCCAGGGCAGGGCCCAGCCGCCGAGGGCGCCCGCGTGATCTGGACCCGCGCGGGGTGGGCCGCGCGCGGAGAGCGCCGCATCGAGCTGCCGGACGGCGTGCGCCATGTGCACGTGCGCGTGGACCTGCGCGGCCCCTGGACTCTGCTGGTGCGGGGTGCGCTCGTCGTCCTGCTGGACATCGCGCTCGGCGCGGCGTGCTGGGTCGCCGGCCTGGCCCTGGCCCATGGCTGGGCGCCCCGGATGCCGCCCCTCGTCTCGGCGCTGCGCACGAGCTACCGGGCGCGGCTCACGGCGGCGTTGATCGCCTTCTTTGTGCTCCCGGTGCTCGCGTTCGCGGCGTGGAGCTTCGCCCGCGTGGGGGACGAGGCGCGGCGGGCCGGAGACCTGCTGATCCGGCAGACGCTGCGCGACGCCGCGGCATCGGCGGAAGCGCTGCCCTTCGACCGGCCCGATGCGGTGGCCCGCTCGATTGTGGAGCTCGGCGATCGGCTCGACGCAGACCTGTGGGTGTACCGCGACGGCGTGCTCGCGGGCACGAGCGCGCCCGTGTTGAGCGACCTCGGGCTCGTGGACGCGTTGCTCGAGCCCGCGGTGTTCGTGCCGCTGGCGTTCCAAGACGAGCTCGAGGTGACGACGGACGGCCGTACCGCGGGCCGGCCGATCCGGGTCGGGTACCGGGTAGTGCGCGCCGGCCCGCCCCAGCAGCAGGCGGTTCTCGCCGCGCCGCAGCTGCTCGACGACGAGCGGGTGCGGCAGCAGCAGGAGGATCTCGTCCTGGCGCTGATCCTCGCCACCGTAGCGGGGCTCGCGGCGGCCACCTACCTCGCGGGCGTCGCGGGGCGGGGTCTCGCCCGCCCGGTCGCCGCGTTGCGCGACGCGGCGATCGCCGTGGGGCGCGGCGCCGCGCCGCCCGGCTTCGCGCCTGGCGCGCCGCGGGAGTTCGCGCCGGTCATGTCGGCCTTCGAGCGGATGGCGGCCGACGTGCGCCGCAGCCAGGACGCGCTGGAGGAGGCGCGGCGTCGCACCGCGCAGGTCCTGGCCAACGTGGCGACGGGCGTGATCGCCGTGGACGACGCGTTGCGCGTCACCATGGCCAACGCGCGCGCCGCCGAGCTGCTGGGCGCGCCCCTCGAGCCGGGCCACCTCTTGCCCGCCGCGGCGTCGCCCGCGTGGCGCCCCGTGTGGGAAGCGGTGAGCGGGTTCCTCGCCGCGGGCGGCGACCGCATCGCCGAGCGGGAATTCGAGATCGGGGGTCGCCAGATCCGGGTCCAGCTCGCGTCCCTCGGCCCGAGTCCCGACGGCTGCGTCGTCGCGCTCGACGACGCGACCGCGTTCACGCGCGCGGCGCGTGTGCTCGCGTGGGGCGAGATGGCGCGCCAGGTGGCGCACGAGATCAAGAATCCCCTCACCCCCATCCGGCTCGGCATCCAGCACCTGCTGCGCACACGGCGCGTCGCGCGCGGGGCGAAGGACTTCGACGTGACGCTCGAGGAGACCGCCGAACGCATCCTCGCCGAGATCGATCGCCTGGACGCGATCGCCCGCGCCTTCGCTCGGTTCGCGTCGCCTGTCTCGCCCGAGGAAGCCCCGCCCCTCGAGCCCGTGGACCTCCAGACCGCGGCGGGCGAGGTGGTGCAGCTGTACGCGCTCGGCGGCAAGGAGGCGGGCGCCCGGGTGGAGATGCTGGGCGACGCAGGCCCGCCGGTCCTCGCCCGCAAGGACGAAGTGAAGGAGGTGCTCGTGAACCTGCTCGAGAACGCGCGCAACGCCGGCGCCCGGCGCATCGTGGTCCGCGTGACCGACGGTGGCAGCCGGGTGACGGTGGAGGACGACGGCGGGGGCATTCCGGCAGAGTCGCTGCCGCGGGTCTTCGAGCCGTCGTTCTCCACCACCTCGAGCGGCTCGGGTCTGGGCCTCGCCATCGCGAAGCGGCTGGTCGAGAGCTGGGGGGGAGCCATCGAGCTGACGAGCACGCCGGGGCGGGGAACGACCGTCGCCATCCGGTTTCAGGCGGGCGCCGCCCGCTGATTGCGTGACCCGGCTCACGCCGGGCGTGGCGCGAATGGCGAACCTTATTAACCTTGTCACCGGCACCCTTCCCGGGGAGAACCGTGCGCACATCGGTCGTGGGGCTTGGGCTCGTGGCACTCGCCGTCGGTTGCGCGGCGCCCGCCGCCGCGCAGGGCTTGTTCACTGACGCGCGTCGCATCGGGATGGGAGGAGTCTCGATCGGGCGCTCGGGGAGCGTGCGCCGCTTCAACCCCGCGTACCGCGCCGTCCCCGCGCGCACGGGGCTGGAGGCCCAGCCCAAGCTGACGATCCCCCTCCCGCTCGGCCTCATCCAGTTCTTCAGCGATCACCCCATCTCCCAGCTCGGTCACGACCCGACGTTCAGTCCCGACTCCGCCGGGTTCAACCCGGTCCAGGCTCTGGACTACGTGCTGAACCCGCCGCTGTTCTACGAGGTGAAGCAGGCGCCCACGCCCACGAACGACGTGACGTTCGGCATCGGGAAGAACTTTCTCCAGGTGAACCTGGGTCAGGCGAGCGAGCTCGTCCCCGAGGACGAGTTCGGGCTCGGCAGCTCCACGCGACTGCTCGACCCCGGCTTCGACGTCAAGGGCGTTCGCGTGAGCGTGATGACCTGGCTGCACACCGAAGCCGGGTTCCAGCTGGGCAACACGCTGCTCGCGTTCCTGCACGACTCGGTGCCCGCGCAAGACAACACGCGCTACAACGTGCTGACCGACGGCATCGTCGAGGCCGGGTTCGCCCCGACCCTCGGGTATGCGGGCCGCGTCTGGGGCGATACCGCGACGGGGATCTACCTCGGCGGCGCGCTGCACTACTACCTCGGCGTGGGGTACGCGAAATTCACGGGGGACGGCGGCTTCATCACCGGTCCCATCATCTTCGGCGGCACCAACCCCGTCACGCCCGACGGGAGTGGCTTGACGCAGTACTCGAAGCCGGGTCACAAGCTCGGTCACGGCGTCGGTGGCGACATCGGCATCGCATGGATCTCGGGGCCGCTCGAGCTGGGCTTCGGGGTGAACGACATCGGCGCGACGATAACGTGGCCCGACACGCGCCAGGACAGCGCGTACTACCGGGACTCGACGGTGGCGGGCACCGGCTCCCCCCTCGGCTACTCGAAGCCGTTCGCGAACCACGTCGAGACCAAAACCAAGCTCCCGGTCTCTTACGTCGCGAACCTCGCCTACACGATCGGCACGACGACGCTCGCCGCGGACCTGGTGAACAACGGGCGGGGGACGACGCTGCACCTGGGCGGCGAAAAGCGGCTCGGCCTCGTCGCCCTGCGTGGGGGCGTGTCGCGCGACCAGCGCAAGCGGCTCGAGTTCGGATGGGGCGGCGGCGTGCGGCTCGGCGGGGTGTCCCTCGACCTCGGGTTCTGGACGCACAGCAATTCGCTCTCGAATGAGCGTGCCATCACGATGGCGACGTCGCTCTCGATCTATTAGGGAGGCAAGATGAACGCGAAGTGCTTCGGAGTGGCGTTGCTCGTGGCGCTGGCGGTGGGCTGCGGGGAGGGGCGCGCCATCTTCAACGTCGACGTGCACAGCTTCCTGTTCGGCACGGGGCGTGACACGGTCCCGTACCTCGTGCCTGCGTCGACCACCCTGGACACGTCCAGCGTGCAGCACATCAACCTGCCAGGGGCGGGCTCCTCGATCGTGGATACGGTGCACGCCATCGGGGGTGTAACGTTCCTGAACGCAAGCGGCTTGGGCACGATTCGCTTCCAGATCTACGTTGCCGCCGACTCGCTCGGGACCTACAACGCCTCGGCGCTCGCGGTGAGCGTACCGGCGCCTCCGGCCGGGCCAGCCCCGGTGCCGGGCCCTCCGGTCGGGCTCGACGCCGACTTTTCGAACGCCGTGAACTCCGTTTTCACTCAATCCGACCTCTGGGTGCGACTCGTGGCGCAGGTCTCCGCCGCTGCCGGTCTGCCCATGCAAGGCAAGATGGTGCTGGACTCGCTCAGGCTCCGCATCGTGATCCGGGACAAGATCTTCTAGCCCAGAGTCCCGGCGGCGCCTCCCGCCTTATATTCCGGCCGTGCCCGAAGCCGCACGCCGACGCAGCGTGGTCGTCGATGTCGGCGGCGTGAAGGTGGGCGGCGCCCACCCGATCGTCGTCCAGTCGATGACCAACACCGACACGGCCGCCGTGGACGCGACCGCGGCGCAGGTGCGCGACCTGCATGAGGCGGGGAGCGAGCTGGTGCGCGTCACGGTCAACAACGACGAGGCCGCGGGAGCGGTCCCCGACATCGTCGCCCAAGTCGCGGTGCCCGTCATCGGGGACTTCCACTACAACGGCCACCTCCTGCTCACGAAGTACCCCCGCATGGCCGAGGCGCTCGCCAAGTACCGGATCAACCCGGGCAACGTGGGCGCGAAGCGGCGCGACGAGAACTTCCGCACCATCATCGAGGTTGCGCTGGCGAACCGGAAGCCCGTGCGCATCGGGGTGAACTGGGGGAGCCTCGACCAGCAGCTCCTCACCGAGCTGATGGACGAAAACGCCCGCCGCTCCGACCCGCTCGACGCCCGCGAGGTGACCATCGAGGCGATGGTCCAGAGCGCGATGCGCTCGGCGGAGCTGGCGGAAGAGTGCGGGCTGGCGCACGACCGGATCATTCTCTCCGCCAAGGTCTCCGGGGTGCAGGACCTCGTGGCGGTGTACCAACGGCTCGCCGAGCGCTCCGACTATCCGCTCCATCTCGGGCTCACCGAAGCGGGGATGGGGAGCAAGGGAATCATCGCGAGCGCCGCGGCGCTCGCGATCCTGCTGCAGGAGGGGATCGGCGACACGATCCGGGTGTCGCTCACACCGCGGCCCGGCGGCGACCGCACCGAGGAAGTGCAGGTGGCGCAGCAGATCCTCCAGTCGCTCGGCCTGCGCAGCTTCACGCCCCAGGTGTCGGCGTGCCCCGGCTGCGGCCGCACCACCTCGACCTTCTTCCAGGAGATGGCCGAGGACATCCAGACCTACCTGCGCGACCGCATGCCGATCTGGCGAGAGCGCTATCCCGGGGTGGAGTCGCTCCGGGTGGCCGTGATGGGGTGCGTGGTGAACGGCCCGGGCGAGTCGAAGCACGCCGACATCGGCATCTCGCTCCCCGGGACGTTCGAGGAGCCGAAGGCCCCGGTGTACGTGGACGGTCGGCTCAAGGTGACGCTCAGGGGCGACACGATCGTCGCCGACTTCCTGAAAATCCTCGAGGACTACGTCGAGACCCGCTTCGGCGCAGGCGCGCCGGTGCGCTGACTCAGTCCTTTCCTTCCCGCTTTAGTCCGCGCAGCGAGCGAAACTCGGCGGCCACGATGTCCGGGGCCCCCTGGGCCTTGAGGGTGTCGACCAGCGTTGCCACCACCGCTTCGTCCTTCAGCCGGACGAGGTATTCCAAGGTCGAGGTGCCGCCGTCCGTGGGCACGACCTCGGCGAGCTTCCAGCGCTTCGCGCGCTCGTCGAGCAGGGCTTCGGCCACGCGCCGGGCGGGCTCGAGGCGGGCCGCGTGGATCAGCAGCGCGCCGTTGAAGCGCTTCTTCTTGTCGTCGCTCGCCGCGAGGTGGGGTTCGAGCCGCGCCGCGCGGTCCCCGCCGAGTCGGTCCGCGTAGATGTTCCCCACGTTGAACTGCCACAGGGTGAGCACGACCGCGTTGAAGACGACGGACATCACCGCGGCGACGGTGGGCGCGAACACGCCGGCGGCGACGCCCACGGCGAGGGCGAGGAAGATGTAGACCGCGTCCTTCGTGTCCTTGAGCGTGTTCCGGAACCGCACCGCCGCCACGATCGCGGCGAGCGCGAACGCGAGCGCCAGGCTGTTCTGCACGAGGATGACGGTGCCCGCGACGGTCATCGGCAGAATGATCACCGTCTGCACGACCGACTGATCGTAGCCCGACCGCCGCTTGGTGACCATGTAGACCCACGCGACGGGGAGCACGAGCAGCAGGGCGGTGAGCATCGACAGCAGCGTGACCAGCGCCCACTCGCCTTGCGAAAGGGCGGGCGCGCCGGCCCCCACCACCTGCTCGAGGTCGCGGCCGCGGCGCGCCGCGGCCATGCCGAGCACGGAGATTTCGCGGAAGTGGTCGAGCAGTCCCGGGAGGGTGGGGAACAGCGTGATCAGCAGCCACACCGCGGCGCCGAGCACGGCGTAGTACGCCGCCAGGCGGAGGTAGGGAGAGCTACGCACGGGGCCGCCCGAGTCCACGGAGCAATTGTAGCTCGCCCCGTGGAATCGGCCAGTAGGCGGCGCGCCTCAGTCCGCCGGCGTCGCCTCCGGTGCCGGACGGGCCGGCGCGGGGCGCATCAGCGAGAGCTTCCCCAGGCGCTGCTGCAGCGTGTCGAGGTAGGTGTAGATCACCGGCGTCACGTACAGCGTGACGAGCTGCGAGAACGCGAGCCCGCCCACCACGGCGATGCCAAGCGGCCGGCGGGACTCGGAGCCCGTGCCCACCCCGAGGGCGATGGGCAGCGTGCCCATGAGCGCCGCCATCGTGGTCATCATGATCGGCCGGAAGCGGATGCTGCACGCCTGCAGGATCGCGTCTCGCGGCGACTTGCCTTCCGTACGCTGCGCCTCGAGCGCGAAATCGATCATCATGATCCCGTTCTTCTTCACGAGCCCGACGAGCATGATGACGCCCACGAACGCGTACACGCTGAGCTCCACCCGGAAGATGAGCAGCGTCAGGAGCGCCCCGAATGCCGCGAACGGCAGCGCCGACAGGATGGTGAGCGGGTGGATGAAGCTCTCGTACAGGATGCCGAGCACCATGTAGATCACGAGCACCGAAAGGATCAGCAGCAGTAACAGGCCCGCCTGGCTCGACTGGAACGCCTGCGCGGTGCCGGCGAAGCTCGTCGTGATGCTGGAGGGCAGCGACTGCTGCGCGACGCGCTGTACCTGCGTGACCGCGGTGCCGATCGAGACGCCCTGCCGCAGGTCGAACGAGATCGTGACCGACGGCAGCTGGCCCGCGTGGTTCACCGTGAGCGGGCCGACGCTCGAGCCCAGGCTGGCGATCGAGGCGAGCGGCACCAGCGTGCCGGTGCGCGAGCGGACGTACAGCAGGCTCAGCGCCGATAGGTCCTGCTGGTACTGGGGCAAGAGCTCCATCACCACCCAGTACTGGTTCGTCGCCGTGTAGATCGTCGAGACCTGGCGAGCCCCGTAGGCGTTGTACAGCGCCTCTTCGACCTGCTCGGCTGTGATGCCGAGCGCCGCGGCCCGGTCCCGGTTGATGGTCACCGTGGCCTGCGGGCTCGAGATCTGCACGTCGCTCGTGACGTTCAGCAGATCCGGCAGCTTGCGGAGCTGGGCCGCGAGCCGCGTCGCGTTGTCGTACAGCCCGACCCTGTCCGGGCTCTGGAGCGTGAACTGGTACAGGCTCTTCGTGCGGCGGCCGCCGATCTGGATGGGCGGCGGGTTCTGGAGGAACACCTGGATGCCGGGGATCCCGGCCAGCTTGCCATTGAAGTAGCGGATCAGGTCGTCCACGCTCACGCGGCGCTGCGAGCGGGGCTTGAGCTGCATGAACACGCGCCCCTGGTTGATCGTGCCCCCACCGCCGAGGAACGACATCGTGCCCACCACGTTGGGATCCTGCTGTAGCACCGCCATGACCTGCAGCTGATGGCTCACCAGGTCGTCGAACGACGTGCCCTCCACGGTTTCCGTGGTCCCGAAGATCTGCGAGTTGTCTTCGCTGGGAAGGAAGCCCTTCGGGACTGCCACGAACAGGACACCGGTGCCGAGCAGGATGGCCGCCGAGAAGGCCATCGCCGCCGGGCGGCGGTTCATCACCCAGTCGAGGCTGCGCTCGTACCAGCCCAGCACCTGCTGGTACACGCGCTCCGACTGCTCGTACAGCTTCCCGTGATGCGCCTCGCGCGACGGCCGCAGGAACCGGCTGCACAGCATCGGCGTCAGGGTCAGCGACACGAGCCCGGACACGAGAATGGCGGCGCCGATGGTCACGGCGAACTCGTGGAACAACCGGCCCACGATCCCGCCCATGAAGAGCACCGGGATGAAGACCGCCGCCAGCGACAGCGTCATCGATAGGATCGTGAACCCCACCTCCCGCGCCCCGTCGAACGCCGCCGCGAGCGGCGGCTCTCCTTTCTCCATGTGGCGGACGATGTTCTCGAGCATCACGATGGCGTCGTCCACCACGAACCCCACGGACAGGGTGAGCGCCATCATGGAGAGATTGTCGAGGCTGTAATCGAGCGCGTACATCACTGCGAACGTGCCCACGAGCGAGAGCGGCAGCGCCAGGCTCGGGATGACCGTCGCCGAGAGGTTGCGGAGGAAGAGGAAGATGACCAGAACGACGAGCGCCAGGGTGACGAACAGCGTGAACTGCACGTCGGACAGCGAGGCGCGAATCGAGTCCGAGCGGTCGTAGCGCAGCTGCAGGTCCACGGACCCCGGGAGCTGTTGCTTCAGGCCCGCCATGACGCTGCGCACGCGGCTCGCGACCCCGACGGTGTTGGTGCCCGGCTGTCGCTGGATGGCGAGCACGATGGTCCGACTGCCGTTGTACCAGGCCGCGCTCTTGTTGTCCTGCACGTCGTCCAGCACCTGGCCGACGTCCTGGAGACGCACGGGCGCGCCGTTGCGGTAGGCTACGACGAGGGGTCGGAACGCGGCCGCGTCCTGGAGCTGCCCGTTCGCCTGCACCGTGTAGGCGCGGTGCGGGCCCCACAGCACGCCCGTCGGCAGGTTGACGTTGCCGGCGTCGACCGCGCTCGCCACCTCGTCGATCCCCAGCGCGCGGCCGGCCAGGGCCTTGGGATCGAGCTGGATGCGCACGGCGTACTTGGCGGCGCCGTACACGTTGACCTGCGCCACGCCGCTGACCGTGGACAGGCGCTGCGCGATGAACGTCTCGGCGTACTCGTCCAGAGCGGGCAACGACAGCGTCCTCGAGCTCAGCGCGTAGTAGACGATCGGCTGGTCGGCTGGATTCACCTTCTGGTAGGTCGGCGGCAGCAGGCCGCTCGGGAGCTGGCGCAGAGTCTTGGAGATCGCCGCCTGCACGTCCTGCGCGGCGGCGTCGATATTGCGGTCCAGGGCGAACTGCAGCGTGATGCTCGTGCTGCCGAGGCTCGACGACGAGGTCATCTGGTCCACGCCGGCGATGGTCGAGAACTGCTTCTCGAGCGGCGTCGCCACGGCGGACGCCATCGTCTCGGGGCTCGCGCCCGGGAGGCTCGCGTTCACCGTGATGGTGGGGAAGTCCACATTCGGCAGATTGCTCACCGGCAGCAGCCGATAGGCCATCAGCCCGAAGACGAGGATGCCCATCATGACGAGCGTCGTCATGACGGGCCGCCTGATGAACAGCGCGGAGATGTTCATTTGTCCGCCTCCAGCTCGCGCGCGGGCTCAGCCACGCCCTTCACTTCCACGGACGCGCCCGGCACCAGCCGCACCTGGCCGTCGGTGACGACCTCGTCTCCCGCCTGCACCCCCTGGCCGATCACCGCGTAGGCGCCCGCCGTGCGCTCGACCGTCACCGCCTGTGAGCGCGCGGTGCCGTCCTGGTTGACCACGAACACGTACGTCCCCTGCTGTCCCGTCATCACGGCCTGGCCAGGCACGACCATCGCCTGCTCCTCGACGTACAGCCGCAGCCGCACGCTCAGGAACTCGCCGGGCCACAGGGCGCTGTCCCGGTTCGGGAACTCGGCCTTGAGCAGCACCGTCCCCGTGGTCGTGTCGACGCTGTTGTCCACGAACGTGAGCACCCCCTCGCTGACGGTGGTGTCTTCTTTCGAGGGGCTCACGAGCACGGGCAAGCGGTTCTTGCGGTAGCGCTGGATGTCCGGGAGGTGCAGCTCCGGGACCGCGAACCGCACGAGGATGGGTTGGATCCGGTTGATCACGACGAGCGTGTCGTTCGCGGTCGCCCGCACCAGGTTGCCCTCCCGCACGAGCATGCGACCGGTGCGGCCGGCGATGAGCGCGCGGATGGTGGTGTACTCCAGGCTGAGGTCGGCGTTCGCGACGGCCGCCGAGTCGGCCCGCACCGTCGCCCGCAGGGCCTCGGCGTTGGCGCGCTTCGCATCGTAGTCCTGCTTGGTGACGTAGTCCTGCTTCACCAGCTCGGCGTAGCGTGTGGCTTCGAGCGTGGCATTCTCGGCCTGGGCGACGTCGCGGGCCAGCATCGCGCGCGCCTGGTCGAGCGCCGCCCGGAACGGCCGCGGGTCGATCTGGAAGAGCACCTGGCCGGACGCGACCTCGTCCCCCTCCCGGAACGCCACGTGGGTCAGCACGCCCGTCACCTGCGACTGCACCGCCACGGTCTGCCGCGGCTCGGCCGTCCCCGTGGCGACGATCTCGTAGGGCACGGCCCGCTGCTCGGCGCGCGCCACCGTGACGGGGACCCGGGCCGGGCCGCCCGCTCCCTTGTGGGAGCAGCCGAGCACGAGGAGCAGCGCAACGCGCGTGGCCGCGGTCATGGGCTTCATCTAGCGGTTCATCCCCGTGGAGTCCGGTTGGACGTGCAGCGGGCTGCTCCCGTCGAGGCCGAGAATGCCGGTGTCGTGCGCCAGCTGGGCGAGCGCCGTGAACCAGGAGAAGCGCGACTGGATGGCCTGCGCCCGGGCGTCGGCGAGCGCCGCCTGCGCCGTCAAGAGGTCGAGCAGGCTGCCGGCCCCGGCCTTGTAGCGGCCGAGGGCCACCTGCTCCGACTGCGTCGCGCTCGCGAGCAGATCGGCGCTGGTGCGCACTTGCTGCGTGGCGGTGCGCAGCCCGTAGTAGGCATCGAACACCTGGAAGATCACCTGCTGCTCCATCCCGTGCGCGCGCTGCTCCGCGGCTCGCGCCGCGGCGGCGGCGGCCTTAACGCCGTAAATCTGCGACCACCCAGAGAACAGCGGAATCTGAATCCCGATGCTCGCCGTGTAGCTGTGCCCGAAGGTCGACGTGTTGAGAAAATACGTCTCGCCCGTGCTCGCGCTCACGACCAGCGACGGCAGCGCCTGGGCGCGCGCCACGCTCACGCGGGCGTGGATCCCCCGCGCCTCCGCCCGGGCGGCGGCGAGATCAGGGCGCTCCCGCACCGCCCGCGCGATCAGCGCGTCCACGCTGTCCGTGATGCCGAGCGGCGGGAGGGTGTCGGGGGGGATCGCGACGTCATAAGGAACGTTCGCCGGCAGGCCCATGGAGAGCGCCAGCGCGCCGCGGGTCGTCTGCAGCGCGCCCTGGGTCGTCTCCACGGTAAGCTGCGCCCGCGACAGCGCCGTCTTCGCCTGGAGCACGTCGGCGATGGTCGCGAGCCCCACCCGGTGGCGCTCCTCGGCGGCCTGGAGATTGGCCTGCGCCTCCTTGAGCGTGGTCTGCTGCGCGGCGAGCAGTGCCTTCGTCGCCATGTAGTCGAAGTAGGCGCTCGTGACCCCCAGCACCACGTTCTGGATGACCGCGTTGTGGGTCCAGTCCGCCGCCAGCAGCGCCTCGCGCGCTTGGCCGACCGATCCGGATCGCCCCCCCAGGTCGAAGAGCAGCCAGGACAGGTTGAGCGTCGGGCCGTAGAACTGCTGCCGCACGGCGGAGCGCCCGGCCGACGGGACCGTCTTGATCGCGGTGACGGCTCCGTCCAGGGAGATGGTCGGGTAATACTGTCCCCACGCGGCCCCGTAGGTGGCGGCGGCGGCGCGGGCGTCCGCCCAGGCCGCGGCGGTCGCCGAGTTGTTGCGCAGCGCGATGTCGATCACGTCGCTGAGCTGCAACCCCTGGACGCGCTGCGCGAGCTCCGGTGGCAGGGCCGGGGCCGGGTGGGCGGCGTCGGCCTGCGGGGGCCGCTCGCGGGGCGGCGTCCAAAAGACGTTGGGGGCCGGGGCCGTCCCCGCGACGCCCCGCACGCCCGGGGGATTGGGGAAGCAGGCGGCGGCGAGCGCCGCGAGCGCGATGAGAGCCCGCGCTCCGATGGGGCGCGTGGGAGAGGGCTCGCTTGCGGTCACCATGTCGAGTGGCAGGGCTCCTGTCTCGGTTCCATTCATACGCACCAGGGCGATGGGATGTGAAGCGCACCCCGTGGAAGCGTCCGGGCTCCAGGCTGGCTGTTGATCCTACATGAAACTCTGGGACGTTTCCATCCGCTTCCCAAGGCGTCTGCAAGCTTGCAACGGGCAGTTCGGCAGGGCGATCCGCCCCTTCGTCGAAGGCGCGGTTGACCGGGACCAGCCTTGCGCCAAGATACGCTCGCGCCCCTGCAAACGACCCAGGTCCCGGTTAGCTTTTGATCCTGCATGAAGCCGTGCGGCGTTGAAGGATCGTTCGACGGGTCGATTTTGCGGAGCCCCGTTCGTTTACATGTAGAAACGAGGGGTCACACCGGGTCGGGTGCCTGGTCGACGGCGCTCCCGAACGACAGCCCGTGAAAGGACGCATTCCGGCATGAAACTCTCCGAGGTCGCGATTCAGCGCCCGGTGCTCGCGAGCATGGCGAGCGCCGCCCTGGTGCTGTTCGGCGTCATTGGCTACACGCGCCTCTCTGTGCGCGAGCTCCCGGACATCGATCCTCCGATCATCTCGGTCTCGACCACCCTGCCTGGCGCCAACGCGCAGGTCGTCGAAACCGCAGTGACCGACGTTCTCGAAGAGGAGCTGTCCACGATCCAGGGACTGCGCACGCTTTCGAGCTCCTCTTCGGAGGAGAACAGCCAGATCACTCTCGAGTTCAACCTCGACCGGCCCGTCGACATCGCCGCGCAGGACGTGCGCGACAAAGTGTCGCGGGTACGGGGGCGGCTGCCGGTCGACGTGCTCGAGCCGGTGATCGCGAAGCAGCAGGCCGACGCGCAGCCATTTTACTGGTTGGCCCTGAGCAGCCCGAACTACGACCTGATGCAGCTCTCCGATGTCGCCGACCGCCTGGTGAAAGCACGGCTGCAGAGTCTGGCGGGCGTCGGCAGCGCCGGAG
>Ga0209802_1001172_pt1 | contig 19736 bp, 18 predicted proteins | sample GraSoiAngelo_129_FD_185886 | JGI IMG/M metagenome (GOLD analysis project Ga0209802, IMG submission 185886) | Grasslands soil microbial communities from the Angelo Coastal Reserve, California, USA - 14_0927_12_40cm (SPAdes) (version 2) | ecosystem: Environmental > Terrestrial > Soil > Grasslands ... | reverse complement strand
AGTCGAATGTGGCACACATGTCGACGCCACCAAGGGGAGCGGCAGCACCACATGTGGTGCGCCAGCCGCAAGATTCGGACCCTCTTGCTGTTACGCTATACGGAGCGCGGCGCTCCTGAGAACACAACAACGCGTAGCTCGGCCGCCGCATTGCGACGACCTCACTGAGGCGGTCTTGCGACGGATTTCTGTGCCATTCACACGTGTGGCAGGGTTTTCCAGGGCGCGCCCGCAGCGCAACCCATTATCTTGGAGCCTGTTCGGGGCGGTAGCTCAGCTGGGAGAGCACCTGGTTTGCAACCAGGGGGTCGTGGGTTCGAATCCCATCCGCTCCATCACCCCCTCAGGAGGCCAAGCCGATGAACACGATGACGGCGCGCGCGCTCATGGTCGGTGTCTTGATCGCCATCTGGGCCTGGCTCGCGAGCGTGGCCCGGCTGAACGTGTCCATGTGGGCCGGGGTGGTCGCGCTCGGCTGCTTCTACGCCTCGGGCGGCGGTGTCGCGGGGTTGCAGAAGACCATCGTAGCCACGGTGTCGGGCGTGGTGTGGGTGCTCATCGCCGAGGCCGTCCGCGTCGCGATCGCCGGCCATGGCGTCGTCTGGGCGGTGATCCTCGGCGCGATGGCCTGCGCGCTCGCGCTGCAGTCGCGCGTGCCGCTCTTGTCGTTCACGGCAGGGGCGTTCGCCGGCGCAGGCGTCGCGCTCGGCCACGGCGTCAACACCGGGAACGAGGCGATTCGTACCGGCGTCGCGCTCGCCGTGGGTGCCGTGGTCGGCTTCGCGGCCGAGCGCCTGGCGGGCATGCTCGCGGCGCGGCGCGTCTAACCGCCGCGCCTCAGTCCCGCAGGACAGCGCTCGCGGCGCCGTCCAGCAGCTCCCAGATGCGGTCGACCCACGCCCGGTGCTCCGGCTTCATCAGCACCGAGCGCAGGCAGGTGATCGTGTCCCGGTCGCGCTCGATCCCCGCCGCGGCGAGATCGAAGAACGCTACCGGCAACTCGGCGAGCGCGAGGTGCAGCTCGCGCCGCGCGGCCTCGGCGAAGATCCGCCGCGCCCGCTGCGACGCCTCGCTCGCCCGCCGCGCGCGCGGCGCCCACACCAGGATGTCGAGGTCCGGCGGAAACGGCGTCAGGAACCTCGCATCCACGCGCAGCTTCTCGTACAGCGCCAGTGCGGCGGCGCGACTCTGTCCGAGCGCCCGGGCGAACGCGCCGCCCGGCACGAGGGGGAGGAGCCGGTGCGTCGCCCACAGCGCCACCGCTGCCGCGCCCGGCCGGGAGCACTCCAGACTGATTTCGCCCAGATGCAGCTCGGGTGAGGAGAAGTAGGTGTACGGCGAGTCGTGCTGGTAGAACCGACCCACGGTCGGATCGCGGAACAGCACGCAGCCGCACCCGTAGGGCTGCAGCCCGTGCTTGTGGGGGTCGATCACGATCGAGTCCGCCTCGCCCAGCCGGTCGTAGGTCCGCCGCGCCTCGGCCGACAGATTGTCCGCCAGTCCGAAGTAACCGCCGTACGCTGCGTCCGCGTGCAGACGGAAGCCGTGCCGGTCGCGCAGCGCGAGCACCGCGGGTAAGGGATCGACCGATCCCACGGCGGTCGTCCCGATCGTGGCCACGACCGTGCCCACGCCGCCCCGCTGTAAGCGATGCTCCAGCGCGGACACGTCGAGCCGGCCACGGCCATCGCACCGCACGGACTCGAACGGCAGGCCGAGCACGGCGCTGATCCGCTGATGCGTGTAGTGCGCCTGCTCCGATGCGACGACCGCAGCGCCGGGACGGAGCTGCCCCGCCACCCACAGCGCCTCGAGGTTCGCCATCGTGCCGCCGCCGCACAGGTGACCGAGGTGCGTCTCCCACCCGAACAGCCGGGCGAGGTCGGCGACCGCCTCTTGCTCCATCGCCGAGCTCGCGCGACCGCCGTCCCGGGCGTGGTTGTTGGGATTGAGCCACAGGGCGAGCGCATACGCGAGCCGCGCCACGGGGTGCGGTGGCTTGAGCATCTGCCCGGCGTAGAGCGGGTGGAAGTACGGGAAGTTGTCTTGGAGGCGCTCGGCGACGTCGAGGAGCACGCGCTCCAGCCCCGCCGCATCCTCAAGCTGCGTGCCCGATGGAGGTAGTCCCGCGAACCCCGCTGCGAGCCGGTCGAGGGCCCGGCGAAGCATGGTCAGAGATTGCGTGTCGAGCACGCCTGGTGCAGGGTCCATCGTCAGTCTAACGTTGGTTACGTCGGACTCCCCTGTCCATTGGAGCAGCGGCGACGATGCTCGTGTACCTAAACGGCGAGTACCTGGACCACGACCGCGCCACGGTGTCGGTGGACGACCGCGGCTTTCTGTTCGGTGACGGCGTGTACGAGGTCACCCGGGCGCGGAACGGACGGCTGTTCGAACCGGGTCGCCATCTGCGGCGGCTCGGGCGCGGCCTCGAGGCGCTTGGCATCGCGCCGCCCGCGGGGTTCGAGCCGGAAGGGGGGGCGTTGGCCGAGATCTCGGACCGGTTGCTCCGCGACAGCGGTCTCGTGAGCGGGGACGCGCTCCTCTACCTCCAGATCACCCGAGGGGCGGCGCAGCGCACGCACCACTTCCCGCCAGCGGGCACGCCTCCCACCGTGTTCCTGCAGGCGAATCGCCTCGCCGTGCCCGACGACGTGCGCGCGCGTGGCGCTACGGCGATCACGACGCCGGACCTGCGGTGGCAACGCTGCGACCTGAAGACCGTGCAGCTGCTCCCCAACGTGCTGGCGAAGCAGCAGGCCGTCGCGGCCGGCGCCTTCGAGGCCGTCTTCGTCCGGGACGCGATCCTCACGGAGGGGGCGAGCACCAACCTGTTCGCGGTGATCGGTGGCGCGCTCCGCACCCATCCCGCCACGGAGCGCATCCTCCCGGGCATCACCCGCGAGGTCATCTTGGAGCTGGCCAACGAGCAGGGGCTCTCCGTCGTCGAGCAGCCCGTCGCGGTCGCGGACCTGTCCCGCGTGACCGAGCTGTTCCTGACGAGCACCAGCAACGACGTCATGCCCGTCGCGCGCCTCGACGGGCGTGTCGTGGGGAGCGGACGCCCCGGACCGGTCGCCCGGCAGCTGCAGGCGGCGTTGCGCGAGCGGCTGGAGCGCGACACGGCGCAGGCGCCGGCCGTCTAGGAAACCCCGCGCCGGCATGCGCCCCGAGCGCTGGCTCGCGCTGCTCCACGAGATCGCCGACCGGGCCGACGAGCTCGCGTTGCACGGCTTCCGGTCGCCCCGCCTTCAGGTCGAGGAGAAGCCCGACCACAGCCCCGTCTCCGAGGTGGACAAGGCCATCGAGGCGATGGCCCGCGAGCTCGCGCGCGAGCGTCATCCCGGCCTGGGCGTGTTCGGGGAAGAGCAGGGGGACGATCCTGGGACCGCCGGCGCCCGGCTCATCGTCGATCCCATCGACGGCACGGTCAGCTTCGTGCGCGGCATCCCGGTCTTCGGAACCCTCCTCGCCATCGAGGCGGAGGGCGAGGTCGTGGCGGGCGTCGCGAGCGCGCCCGCGCTCGGCGCCCGCTGGCACGCCGCCCGCGGCTCCGGTGCGTTCTCGGGAACGCGCCGCCTTCGCGTGTCGGAGGTCGGCGATCTCCGTCAGGCGATGCTGTTCCACTGCGATCTCGGGTCCGGCGGCGAGGGGCCGCCACCCGGGATCATGCGGCTGCTGCGGCACGTGAACCGCACCAGAGGATTGGGTGACTTCTACCAGCACGTGCTGGTCGCCGAAGGCGCGGGTGAGATCGCGATTGACCGGGTCGTCCATCCATGGGACATCGCCGCCCTCCAGGTGATCGTCGAGGAGGCAGGGGGGCGCGCCACGGGGCTCGGTGGTGATCGCTCGATCTACGCCGGCACGCTGGTGAGCTCCAACGGGCTCGTGCACGACGCGGCGCTCGCCGTGCTCAGGGGAGGGGAGGAGACGATCGGGAAGCCTTGAAACGGAGGCGCCCCTGGCTATCTTGACTCGCCGAGTCGCGAATTCCCACCACCCGGAGGTCCTCGATGGCGCTGCTCTCCGATGCAGGCGTGGAGTTGCTGCTCCGCTGGCTGCACTTCCTGGCGGGCATCACGTGGATCGGGCTGCTGTATTACTTCAACTTCGTCCAGGGGCCCTTCTTTGCCGAGGCGGACGGGGCCACGAAGAGCGCCGCCACCCAGAAGCTCGTGCCGCGCGCGCTGTGGTGGTTCCGGTGGGGGGCGATGTTCACCTTCCTCTCCGGTGCGGCGATCATCACCAAGCGGGTGCTCCAGGCGCCGCCCGGCACCTCCGTCATGACCAGCCCCTGGGGCGAGGCCATCTTCACGGGCGCCCTGTTTGGGACGCTGATGTTCTTGAACGTGTGGGCCGTGATCTGGCCGAAGCAGAAGATCGTGATCGCCTCGGCCGTGGCGGCGGCGGGAGGCGGCCAGGCCAACCCGGCGGCGGCCGTGGCGGGGCGGCGGGCATTCCTGGCGTCGCGCACCAACGTCGTGTTCTCCGTGCCGATGCTCTTCTTCATGGGGGCGGCCACCCACCTGCCGCCGAGCCAGGTCACGCATCCCAACAGTTACTGGGTGGGCCTGCTCGTCGTCGCGGGCTTGGTCGAGCTCAACGCGCTCACGGCAACCAGCGGTCTCACGACGAAGCCGATCGAGAAAATCTCCGGCGTGATCACGACGGGCTTCGTCGTCTGGGCCATCGTGTACGGACTCGTGCGTTTCTGGTTGGTGGGCTAGCCACCCGGCGTCGCCCCCGCGCGAAAACGCAGCAGCGCCCTGGCCCGGAAGGGAGTGATGGGTCTCACGGTCCAGGGCGCCCGGCGGGCGCAGCGTGCCTATCTTAGGGCATGGCCTCGGTCATCCTCCGCAATCTCACGAAGACCTTCGACGGCGCGGCCCGGCCCGCCCTCCGGGAGCTCTCCCTGGAGGTTCGGGACGGGGAGTTGCTCGTGTTGCTCGGGCCGTCGGGCTGCGGCAAGACAACGGCGCTGCGCTGCATCGCCGGGCTCGACGAAGCGACCGAGGGTGAGATCCACATTGGCGAGCGTGACGTCACCCGTCTCCCCCCCGCCGAGCGCGACGTGGCGATGGTGTTCCAGAACTACGCGCTCTATCCCCACCTCACGGTGCGCGAGAACATCGCATTCGCCCTGGAGGTGCGACGCGTGCCCCGCAAGGAGATCCTTCGGCGCGTGAGCGAGGCGGCGCAGCGGCTCGGGCTTGCCGAGCTGCTGGAGCGCCGTCCCGCCCAGCTGTCGGGCGGGCAGCGCCAGCGCGTGGCGTTGGGGCGCGCGATCGTGCGCGCACCCCAGGCGTTCCTGTTCGACGAGCCGCTGTCCAATCTCGAGGCGCCCCTGCGGAGCGAGCTCCGGTCGGAGATCCTGAAGCTCCATCGGGCCCTCGGCGCCACGATGATCTACGTCACCCACGACCAGGTCGAAGCCATGACGATGGGGCAGCGGATCGCCGTGTTGTACGAGGGGCGGCTCCGCCAGGTCGGCACGCCGGCCGAGGTTTATGCGCGACCGGCGGACGTGTTCGTAGCGCGCTTCGTCGGGAGCCCGGGGATGAACGTGCTGCACGGCCGGGGGCGGCCGGTGGAGGAAGGGGGCAGCGTGATCGAGTGCGGGAGCCTGACGGTGCCCGTCGCGCTGGAGCACTACGAAGGCGAGATCGAGCTCGGCGTGCGCCCCGAGCACGTGACGCTGAGTCCGCCGGAGAAAGGGTTGGGGAGCGCCGAAATCCTGATCGTCGAGCCGCATGGCCCGGAGACGCTCGTCCACCTCGACGCAGGCGGCCAGACGCTCGTCGCCCGCCTGCCGGGGTTGCTCGAGGTGCGCGTGGGCGACCGCGTCGGCGTCAAGCTCGACAAACGGCACTTCCACTTCTTCGACGCCTCCGGCGCCCGACTCGCATGAGACGCGCCCTCGCCTCCCTCGCCGCCCTCGCCGCGTGCGGTTGGGCCGGCGCCGCGGATCGGCGCGGGCAGGTCCGGCTCGAGGCCGTGACCGGCGCGGACTACCTCGAGACGCGCATCGAGCGCCGCGTGCTCGAGCCTTACCTCGCGGCCAACCCGGGGATTGGGATCGTCGAGCGAGGTGCCGGCACCTTCCCGACCGGCTACCGAGAGCGCATCCTGGCGTCCCTCGCGGCTGGCAGCCCACCCGACGTCTTTCGGCTCGACCAGGACGACGTGCCGGCCCTCGCGAACGGCCGCGTGGCGCTCGACCTCACCCCCTACCTCGACCGCGTGGGCGCGGACCTCGACTGCTTCAACCAGACGGCGCTGGGCATCTTCACGCGCGGGGACGCCGTGCTGGCGCTGCCCACCGGATACACGCCGATCGTCGTGGCCTACAACAAGGATCTTTTCGACCGGGCCGGGATCGCTTATCCCGCGGATGGGTGGACCTGGGACGACTTCAAGCGGATCGCGCACCGGCTCACGCGGGACACGGACGGCGACGGCCGGATCGACCAGTGGGGGGCGTACTTCGACCGGCGGGTGTTCGCGGCGCTGCCGTGGATCTGGTCGGGGGGCGGCGACGTGCTGTGTTCGGAGGGCCGCTGGGCTTCCGGATGCCTCGATGCCCCCAAGACGATCGAGGCGATCCGCTGGTACACGCGCTGGGTCACGACCGACAGCATCGCGCCGCGGCCCCCGAGCTCCGGCACGCCGGGGGCGCAGGGGGGCGGGGGGGCCGACGACGTGCGGCTGTTCTACACGGGCAAGCTGGCGATGGTGACGGCGGGGCACGCCTGGGTTCCGGGCCTGCGGGCCGCCGTCGCGCAGGGCCGGCTGCGGGTCGGCTTCGTCGCGATCCCGCATCGGATCGGCTCCGCGCCGGCGACCGCGATCTACGCGTCGGCGTACGCCGTCCCCGCGACCGTGTCGCGCCGCCGGCTCGCGGTGCAGCTCGCGGCTTATCTCGCGGACACACTTGCGCAGGCGCTGCGCGGCGAAGCGGGGGTCGAGGTGCCGGCCCTGACGCCCGTCGCGGAGGCGCTGGCGGCTCGCGACACCCTGGGCTGGGAGGCCGCGTTCCTGCGCGCGGCGCGGCACGGGCGAGTGCCCTGGAGCGCGCGCGTCGAGCAGTGGCGCGAGGTCGAGGCCGCCTTCTCGGATCTGCTGGACCGGATCGTGGTCGCGCAGGAGGATCCGGCGATCGCGGTGCACGACGCGGCCCAGCAGCTCGACGGGCTCCTGAGCGCCGCGCGATGACGGCCCTGCCGCGCTGGCGCGCCGGGGCGCTGCTCGCAGCGGCCGGGAGCGCCCTCCTGACGCTCGCCCTGGCGCGCTGGGCGGCGCGACGCTACGAGGCCGCATTCGCGCGGCGCAGCGCGGCGACCACCGCCGCGTATCTCGCACTCGTGACACCGCCGGCCCCGGTCGGCGCCGACTACAGCCTGCCGCAGCTCTTCATCCAGACGCGCTCGCTCAACGCGCTCCCCGGGTGGACGCCCCGCGTCGAGGTCTATCACGGCACCGCCCCGCTGCTCGAGGCCGGCGCACCGCCGCTGACGCCCGGCGTACTCGATCGGTTGCGCGGCCAGGCGGGAGCGAGTTGGCGCCGGGGTGTGGCCCTCGCTCCCCTGTTCGACCGGGACCGGTGGGACGTCGTGGGCGCCGTAGCGATCCGCCCGGTGGGGATCGCGCCTGGGTGGCTCGGAGGGTGGACGCTTCCTGCACTCGCGTTGCTCGCCGCGGCGGCGCTCGGCGCGCTTCGCACCCTGGGCGGGGAATGGGAGGCCGTGCGGCGGGCGCTCATGGCCTACGGAGCCGCCGGGGTGTTGTTCGGCGCGGCGGCGTACGTCAACGTGCAGCAGGCGGCGCGGGCGTCGACCGACCAGTGGCTGGCGGACGCGCGGCTCCTGATGCAGGAGGCGTCCGCGCGCCTGCCCCAGGGCCGGCCCACGCTGGTGGATCTCGCTCCCCTCGCAGGCGGAGCGCAGGTCGCGCCGGGCGACAGCGCGACCACCCGCCCCACTCGGCAGCAGGTGGGGGGAGTGCCCAGCGCGGTGGTGGAGGTGCGCCTCAGCTCGCGGCGTTGGGTCGAGCTGCGCACGGCGCCGGCGGAGGCCGGGGCGCTCCCCTGGCTGGCGTTGCTCCTCCCGCTCGCCCTGATCGGGCCGCTCGCGGCCTGGGGGGCGGTGTGGGCTGAGCGCGAGGCCGCGCGTCCCCAGCGCCTGCGCGAGACGGCCGCAGCCTGGGGGTTCCTCGCGCCCGCCACGCTCCACCTCGCCATCTTCTCCTTCGCCCCGATCCTCCTCGCGGTATACGTGTCGCTGCACCGCTGGAGCCTGGTCGAGCAGGAGCGGCCGTTCGTGGGGCTCGCCAACTTCGACCAACTCGTGCGCGACCCGGCCGTGTGGATCGCGCTTCGCAACACGGCGCTTTACACGCTGACGGTCCCCGTCACCATGGTGCTGGCCCTCGGGGCGGCCCTCGCGCTGGGCCGCCGCACGTGGACCGCGCGCCTGGCGCGCACGGCGGTCTTCCTGCCGTACGCGTCATCGGTCGTCGCGGTCGCGCTGGTGTGGCAGTGGATGTACCACGCGGATTTCGGCGCGATCAACTGGGTCCTGTCGCTCGTCGGCGTGGGGCCCGTGGACTGGCTCGGGAGCCCGAACACGGCCCTGGTCGCGCTGATGATCGTCTCGCTGTGGGTGCAGGCCGGCTATCAGATGACCGTGTTCCTTGCCGGGCTGCAGGCGATTCCGCGTGACTATCTCGACGCGGCGCGCGTGGACGGGGCCGGCGCGTGGCGGCGGCTCCGGACGATCACCTTGCCGTTGCTCAAGCCGGTGACCCTGTTCGTGTTCGTCACCGGCATCATCAGCGCCTTCCAGGTCTTCACGTACGTCTACGTCCTCACGGGCGGCGGTCCGGGGCACGCGACCGATGTCGTCGCCTACCGGCTGTATCAGGCCGCCTGGGCGTTCTTGCAGTTCGGCTCGGCGAGCGCCCTGTCGCTGCTCTTGTTCGTCGTGTTGTTCGGTGCGACGTGGGGGCAGCTCCGGCTGCTCGAGCGACGGGTGCAGTATGACTAAGGCCGGGGAACGGTTCGCGCTGGGGCTCGTGCTGCTCGCGGCGCTCGCGACGGTGCTGCCCTTCCTTTATATGCTCGCCACCGCTCTGACGGGCCAGTGGGAGGCGTTCCGCTACCCACCCGCGCTCATTCGGGGCCGCGCCCACTTCGAGAACTTCCCCGCCGCGCTCACGGCGCTGCCGTTCGATCGGTTCTTCCTCAACTCGGCGATCGTCGCTACCTGCGTGGTCGTGGGCCAGCTGTTCACGAGCGCCATGGCCGCTTACGCGTTCGCGCGGCTGCGCTTCCCGGGACGCGACCGGCTGTTCCTCGGCTTCCTGTCCGTGCTGCTGGTGCCGGCGCTCGTGCTGCTCGTCCCGCGGTTCCTCATCGTGAACGCGCTGGGGTGGGTGGATACCTACGCCGGCTTGATCTCGACCGAGCTGGTATCGGTGTGGGGGATCTTTCTGTTGCGCCAGTTCTTCCGCACGATCCCGCGCGAGCTCGAAGACGCAGCGCGGCTCGATGGCGCGGGGGAATGGACGATCTTCCGGCGCGTCGTCTTGCCGCTTTCCAAGCCGGCGCTCGCCACGCTCGCCGTGCTCTCCTTCGTGGACCAGTGGAAGAGCTTCCTCTGGCCGCTCGTCATCGCCCGCTCCACGGAAATGCAGGTCGTGGAAGTCGGCCTGGCGAACCTCCACGGGTTGTACTACGCCAACTGGCCGTACCAGATGGCGGCCGCGGTGACGGCGACCGTGCCACTCTTGCTGCTGTACCTCGTCGCGCAGCGGTACTTCATTCGGGGGATTCAGATGACCGGGGTGACCTGACGCCCTCCAAGCCGCTACCGTGCCGGCGGTCGTCTGAACGTGATCTCCCAGCGAATGTCCCGACCCTCCGCGTTTTCCTTCCACTCCACCCTGACGTGCCCGGACGGCAGGCTCTTCATCGTGCAGGGCAGGTCGGCCTTGCATGCCGAGGCGCGCAAGCCTCGCGGCACCGCGACAGTGACGGCGTACGGCCGGGCGTCGAGGTTCGTCGAGCGAGCCCGCAGCCTGCGGCTCCCCTGATCCCAGCTCTCCTCCGCGACGTCCACCACGCCTTGGACCACGTGGCGGGTGGTCCCGATGAGCTGCGGGTGTGCGGCGGCCGGGCGCACCGCGGCGACGAGGACGCTATGCGGCTCGAGCCGGGCGATCAGCTCGTCGCCCAGGTCCGGGAGCGGCGTGTTTTGCCACACGTCGTAGGCCGCGAACCTCGAGCCGCCGATCCCGAGCTCCGCGAGCGCCACCGCGACGTCCTGCGCCTCGTCCTCCCAGTTCACTAGGACAACCGTCCACCAGCGCGGCAGTCCCTCGATGATCCAGCTGCGGGGCGGCCGCTCGCGGCGCACGCTCCAGAGACCCCCATCGCCACCACCGTCGTAGACCCGCACCGCCAGCACGTTGTCGCCGCCCCAGTTGAGGGCGTCGGCGGGGACGCGGTAGCGGCGGAAGGCCCGCCACTCGCTGTGATAGGCGGGCGGGAAGGCGCCCGTCTGCCCGACCTTCACGCCGTTCACGAAGGTCTCGTCGACGTCGTCAACCTTTCCCAGCTCCAAGTACGCCGTCCGCCCGGCGGGAGCGACGGGCAGGGAAAAACGGCAGCGGTACCACGCGAAGCCGTCGTACCCCGGATGCCCGGCGCGCTCCCACCGTTCGGGCACGGCGATCGTCTCCCAGGCCTCTTCGTCGTACTCCCGAGCGCCGTAGCGTGCGTCATCGCCGGTGCGGAACCTCCACGGCCCCCCGATGGGGAACGCGTCGGCGCCGCTGACGAGCGCGGGCGCGACCGCCTGCTCGGGGGCGATCGCGCCTACGGGCCGCCCCGCCACAGGGGATACCGGGATCGTGCGCTGCAGGATCGCGACCCGCTCCGGAGGGAGCTTGGGCAGGTTGTCCGAGAAGAGCGTTGCGCCTCCCGTCACGGCGACGACGGAGGCCCAGACCTGTGCTTCGCGCTCGGTCAGCGGCGGACGCACTACCAGGCAGTCGGGGTCGTTGACCCAGACGGTGCGGTGATAGAAGCTGCGGAGGGCCGCGGCCCGCGCCGGGCCCTGAATGCCGCCCCAGGAGGCGTCGACGTCCCCGCCGATGCGCATGCCGTTCAGGAATCCAGGCGCGTGCTGGAGCGGCGCACCGCACCCGACCACGAACACCTCCGGACCCAGCCCGTCGCGGATCGCGGCGAGGCCCTTGCGATAGGCCTCGGCGTGCGTGAGCCCGCCGTAGTGCGCGGCGCCGGCGGTCGCCCACAGCAGGAAGTCGATCTTCACGTAGTCGTAGCCCCAGTCGCGCACGACGCGACGTCCCAAGTCGTACAGCCACTGCCGGACCTCGGGATGGGCGCCGTCGAGCGAATGGACCTTGCCGCCCCAATCGTCCCGCGTGTCCCACACGATCGCCCCGTCGGCATTCTTGAGGAGCCAGTCGGGGTGCTGGGCGGGCACGCCCGACCGCTCGGCGACGGCGAAGGGCGCCAGCCACAGTCCCGCCTTGAATCCGCGGCCATGGATCTGGTCGCTGAGCCAACGGTGGCCGTGCGGGAACTTGTCATTCGTCTGCCAGTCGCCGGTCGCCCGCTGATAGCCGTCGTCGAGCTGCACGTAGCCGAAGAAGCGCCGGTCGAAGTGGGCGGCACAGAACTCGAGGTTGGCGATCATGTCCGCCTCGGTCACTCCTCCAGACAGCTCGTACCACGAGCACCACCCCGTCGGCACGGCCGCCGTGGCCAGGCGCTCGCGGTCCACTGGAGAGATGGGCGCGAACAAGAGGTCGAGCGCCTCCAGCCCGTCGCCCCTGGGCTGGTAGCAGAGCCGCAGCGTGGAGGCGTCACCCTCGGGGCGCAGCGGCCGCGCGGGGAGCCACTCGCTCACGGCCTCGAGCTCCGTGCGCGACACCTCGACCTTCCCCTGACCGGGCTCCGCCGGGTCGAAGGCGAGCGCGAGGCTGTGGGAGCCACGCGTGAGGCCAATCGCGCCGTAGCTCTCAGACTGGCTTCCGGCGGCGCGCGCGGAGACTGTCTCGACGCTCGTCGCAGCCCAGGAATCGGCGCCGTTGACGAGCGCGAGCAGCGCGCCGCCGCCCGGCACGAGATCCGGCTCTGTGGAGTGGAAGAATCGCACGCCCCTCACGGTGGGCAGCACGCGGTCGGGATAGAGGGTCAGGGTGACGGCCGCCTGGGGAGCGTCGGCGTCTCCCAGCGACACGAATTCGGCTTCGAGCACGACGCCCGCCGCGCGGCCCCGCACGACAATCGCCTCACCGCCCGGCGGCCGCCGGCTTCCGACGGTACTATCCTGCAGATCGGCGAGCGTCACAAACGCGCCTCCGATCCAGGCGCCGAGCTCGGCGTCCCGGACGAGCGGGACCGGGCGGGCGTCCCCGGAGTACCACAGGGACCAGCGGTGTCGCTCGTCGAGCTCGAACCGCAAGCGCCCCACGCCCAACGCCCCACGCACCAGCGGTGGGGCGGACAGGCGGACAGGCGGACGGATGAGGGCTCCCGAGGCGGCTCCGGTGAGGAGAACGAACGTGCGTCGGTCCATGGCCTCAATGTCGATTTTGGCCATCGCTTTGTCCACGCTGCTCGCTGCGCTTCGTGACGCCGCTGGCGCGCCGGGAGCGCTATCCCTAGGTTAGCGGCCGATGGCCGCCCCTTCGCTCGACTCCGATAATCCCGGCCTCAGGGTCCTCGGCGAGGTCGCCGAAGTACTGGCCGCCAGCTTTCCCTCCGACGAGGCGCTCAGCTCGGTGGTGGGCGTGTTGCGGCGCGGGCTCGGCCTGCGCCGCTGCCGCCTCTGGGTGCGCAGCCCTGACGGTACGCGCTTCGCTGCCATCACCACGCCGGGCGACGACGCGGAGCTGCCGGGCTACGTTTCGGCGACGGCCCCGTGGCTGCGGGGCGGACCGCACCGTGAGCCGACCCCCGGCGGATCGATCCTCTACCTGCCGCTCAGTCACGAGGACGAAACGCTCGGCGCCCTGGAAGTGCTCATCCCCCAGGGGCGCTACGAGCACATGGCGCACGACGTCATTGTCGTCGCGGCGAAGATCCTCGCGCCCATGATCGCGGGCATGGAGCTGTCGCAGGACCTGGCGTCGGAGGTGGCGCTGCGCACTCGCGAGGTCGAGGCGCAACGCAACTTCGCGGCCCGCATCATCGACTCGCTGCCCGTCGGGCTGTACGTGATCGACCGCTCGTACCACATCCGCGCCTGGAACCGCAAGCGGGAGACTGGCACCGAGGGCGTGGCCCGCGAGGACGCGGTGGGTCGCGAAGTGTTCGAGGTGCTGGACCGCCAGCCGCGCGAGCTCTTGAAACGCGAGTTCGACCGGGTGTTCGACACGGGCGAGATCCAGGAGGTCGAAGTCGAGACCCAGACACCCGGGGGGCCACGGCACTATCGCATCACCAAGGTCCCGATGCGGGAGGACGCCGACGACATCTCCCACGTCATCACGATCGGCGAGGACGTCACCGAGTGGCGCCGGGCGCAGCGGCGGCTCGCCGAGACGGAGAAGCTCGCCGCGGTCGGGCAGCTGGCGGCGGGCGTGATGCACGAGATCAACAACCCGCTCGCCACGATCCTCGCCTGCACGGAGGCCCTGGGCCTGCGGACCGAGACGCTGCCGCCCCCCGAGCGGGGGAAGATGGCGGAGTACCTCAAGATCATCGACACCGAAATACAGCGCTGCCGGCGTATCGTGGAGAGCTTGCTCGAGTTCTCGCGTCCCAAGGGCGGTCAAATGCGACCCGTCGACCTGAACGAGGTCGTCGAGCAGACGCTGTTCCTGCTGAAGCACCATTCGCGCTTCAAGCGGGTGGGCGTGGTGCGCAAGCTGACGCCCGGCCTGCCGCCGGTGCGGGCGGACGCGGAGCGGCTGATCCAGAGCTTCATGGCGCTCATGCTCAACGCCATGGACGCGATGGACCCGCGCGGCACCCTCACCGTGCGCTCGCGCGTCAACCCCGAGCGCGAGGACGAGCTGCTGCTCGAGTTCCTCGACACCGGCTCCGGGATCCGCAAGGAAGACCTGTCCAAGATCTTCGAGCCGTTCTACACCACGAAGCCGCAGGGGCGCGGGACCGGTCTCGGCCTCTCGATCTGCTACGGTATCGTGGTCGCCGAGCACGGCGGCCGCATCGAGGTCGAGTCCGACGTCGGCGTCGGATCCAACTTCAAGGTGTATCTCCCGCTCGGATGAAGATCCTCGTCGTCGAGGACGACAAGACCGTCGGGCAATACGTGAAGCGGGGCCTGGTCGAGGCGGGGTACCACACCGACCTCGTAGGCGAGGGGGACGACGGCCTGCGGCTGGCGTCCGGCGGGCACTACGAGCTGCTCGTCCTCGATCTGCGGCTTCCCCGCATGTCGGGGCTGGAGGTGTTGCGCACGCTGCGGGACCGCGGCAACAGCATCCCGGTGCTGGTGCTGACGGCGCAGGACGCGGTGGACTTCAAGGTGCAGGCGCTGCGCATGGGCGCCGACGACTATGTCACGAAGCCGTTCGCCTTCGAGGAGCTGCTGGCCCGCGTCGAGGCGCTGGGACGGCGGCCCAAGGCGATCACCCCGCCGGTGCTGAAGGTCGCCGACCTCACCCTCGATACCGGGAGCCGCGAGGTGAAGCGCGGCGGCAAGCCGGTGGAGCTGACCCCCAAGGAGTACGCCGTGCTCGAATACCTGGTGCGCCATCAGGGCCGGGTGATGCCGCGCACGCTGATCACCGAGTACGCCTGGGATTATCACTTCGATCCGGGGACGAACATCGTGGACGTCGTGATCACGCGGCTGCGCAAAAAGATTGATCACGGGCGCGAGCCGAAGCTGATCCACACCGTGCGTGGCGTGGGCTACGTGGTCAAGGCCTGACGTGCAGACCATCCGGGCGCGGCTGACCGCGTCGTACTCCACCGCGCTGGTGCTCACGCTCGCGGCCTTCGCGGGGGCATTGTACTTCGCGCGGCGCAGCGCCTCGTTCCAGGACCTCGACCAGCGGATCCGGTCCGAGGCCACGCTCGGCGCCGCGATCCTGGCCGAGAGCTACCGCGCGCGCGGCACGTTGGTGCGGGCCGACACGAGCGGGCAGCTCCACGTCATCCCGGACGTCGCCGCGCTGCTCGAGGTCGTGCCCGACTACGTGATCGTCACGGCGCGCGACGGCGCCCTGTTGTTCGCCTCCTCCGACGTGCGCGCCCTCACGTTCCAGCAGGTGGAGCAGCTGCGCGGCCTCTCGAGCGTGCCGCTCCAGGGCGCCGCGTCCGGCACGCTCAGCCTCGGCCCGGGCGGCCCCGAGATCCATTACGCGACCCACTCCGTCACCGACGCGGGCCCGCAGGTCGGCGCCATCATCGCCGGCGCGAACCTGCAGACGGCCGAGCTCGGCCCCTCCCAGCTCCTCTCCACGCTGATCCTCATCCTGCCGGTCGGGCTCGTGGCGGCCCTGCTCGTCGGCGCGTGGATCGCGCGGCGCGCGCTCGAGCCGGTCGACCAGATCATCACCGAGGTCCGCGAAATCACGGACGGCAAGAGCCTCCACCGCCGCCTCGCCCAGCCGATGGTCAAGGACGAGCTGGGACGCCTGGCGGAGACCCTGAACCAGATGATGACGCGGTTGGAGCGGAGCTTCGCCGCGCTGCGCCGCTTCACGGCGGAGGCGAGCCACGAGCTCAAGACCCCGCTGACCGTGCTGCGCGCGGGCGTGGAGCGCGCCATCACCACCCCGGGCGTGCCGCAGGAGGCGCTCGCCGCGCTCGAGGAGACGCTGCAGGAGACGAACCGCATGACGGAGCTCGTCGACGCGCTGCTGACGCTGGCGCGCGCGGATGAGGGGATCGCACCGCTCCACAAGGAGGCGGTGGACCTGCGCGGCATCGTGGCCGAGGCCGGCGAGACGGGCGAGCTCTTGGCCGAGCAGGCCGGCGTGCAGATGGAGGTGCGCACGCCGCCCGAGCCCGTCGTCGTGCCGGTGGACCGGAGCCGGATCCGCCAGTTGATCCTGAACCTGCTGACCAACGCGGTGAAGTACACGCCCCAGGGCGGCCGCGTGCAGGTCCAGTTGGGGCAGGAGGACACCCCAGCTCCGCCGAACGGACACGGGCGCGTGACGCTCAGCGTCGCCGACACCGGGGTCGGGATCGCGCCCGGTGACTTGCCGCACATCTTCGACCGCTTTTGGCGGGCCGACGCCGCCCGCACCCGCACCGGCGAGCGCGCCGGCGCGGGACTCGGGCTCGCCATCTGCAAGTGGATCGCGGAGGCGCACGGCGGCCAGATCGACGTCGTCAGTCGCCCTGGGCGGGGGACGACGTTCACGGTGACGCTGCCCACGGAGCCCACCGGGTGACGGGGCCGGGGCGCCGCGGTCTCGCCACAGCCCGGGTAGGGCCGGCCTCACTTGTCTGTCATCGTTTTGTAATGCGGCCGCCCCTAGCGGGTAAGGGCCCCGGGGGAGTATTAGTAGGACAGTACGATTGGGAGGGTATCCCGTGTTCGATGTGCTGATCGAGTCCGGTCGCACGCGAGACAAGAAGATCTTCCGGACGGGGTTCGTCTCGCTGACGGTTCACACGGCGCTGATCGCCGGCGCGGTGTACGCGACTCTCCAGGCCGGCCAGACGGATAACGCGGTGAGGGTCGATACCACGGTGGTGTTCATCGATCAGCAGCAGCAACAGAAGCCGCCCGAGCCCCAGCCCGTGCAGCTCGACGTGCCGCTCAAGGGCTTCCAGACCGTGGTGGCCCCCGAGGTGATTCCCACCAACATCCCGCCCGTGAACCTGACCGAGCACTTCGACCCGAAGGACTACTCGGGCACGGGAGTGGAGGGGGGCCTAGCCACGGGCCTCGTGCCGAGCGGCAACGACGTCTTCATGGAGTCGATCGTCGAGGAGAAGCCCTCCATCCTGTCGGGTCCGCAGCTCGTCTATCCCGATCTCCTGCGGCAGGCGGGCATCCAGGGTCGCGTGATCGTCCAGGTGATCGTGGACACCACGGGCCGGGCCGAGCCCAACAGCATCAAGGTCTTGCAGAGTCCCAATCCGGGCTTCGACCAGCCCGCGAAGAACTACGTACTGAAGGCGCTGTACCGGCCGGCGCGCGTGCACGGGCGTGCGGTGCGCGTGCTTGTCAACCAGCCGATCGACTTCAAGGTCACCCGCTAGGCCGTCACCCGTTTCCGCTCGAAGGAGCGCCCTCCTATGAGTCTTTCGCTCTACGACCTGTGGTTGTCGATGGGACTGTTTGCCAAGTCCATCGTCGTCGTCATGGCGGTCATGTCGGTGTTGTCGTGGACCGCCGCGTTCCGGAAGTGGTCGCAGCTGTACAAGTCGCAGCGGGAGACCAAGAAGTTCGCGCCCGAGTTCTCGCGCTTCCTCAAGGAAGAGCAGCTCGACGGGGCGATTCGCCTCGCCGAGAAGCAGAAGGTGAGTCACGTGGCGCGTGTGCTGGGCGAGGCGCTCGCCGAGGTGAAGCCGCTGTTGCGGGACCGGGCCACCATCACCGCGGCCGACATCAACTCGGTGGAGCGGGCGGTGGAGCGCGAGATGCTGATCGTGGCGGCCGAGCTGAAGCGCGGCCTCGGGATCCTCGCCACCACCGGCGCCACGGCCCCGTTCGTCGGGCTGCTCGGCACCGTGATGGGGATCGTGAACGCGTTCACCGGCATGGCGGCCTCCGGGGGCGGCGGGTCGCTGGCGTCGGTGTCGGCCGGTATCGCCGAGGCCCTGATCACGACGGCGTTCGGCCTCATCGTGGCGATCCCGGCCGTGTGGCTGTACAACTTCTTCACGACCAAGATCGACTTCCTGTCGGTCGAGATGACGTACACGTCCAAGGAGCTGATCGACTACCTGATCAAGAGCGTCGGCTCCGAGTTCGGCCGCTCGATCTTCACCAAGGAGTTCCAGACGCAGAAGGCGCAGCAGTCCAGTGGCCCTATCAGTCACTAGCGCCCGCGCGGCGGCGGCGGTCAAGGCGGACATCAACGTCACGCCGCTGATCGACGTGATGCTGGTGCTGCTCATCATCTTCATGATCGTCACGCCGATCATCGCGGCGGGCTTCCAGGCGACGATTCCCCGCGGCGAGCACCCCGAGGACCGGCCGGAGGGGGCCGACGAGGTGCGGCTCGGCATCGACCGCGACGGCAAGTTCTACCTCGATCTCGGCAGCGGGCCACGCCAGGTCAAGGACGCGGACCTGCCGGGCCGGCTCGAGGCGATCTACGCGTCGCGTGCCAAGGACAAGATCCTGTTTCTCAAGGCGGACCAGAACCTCGACTTTGCGCGGGTGCAGCAGGCGATCGAGCTCGCGCGTTCGGCGGGCGTGCGCGTGGTCGGCGCCATCACGGAGCAGCGGCAGTCGCTCGTCAAGAAGAAGAAAGAGGGAGGCTGACCCATGGCGATGGGGTCGACCGGCTCGGGCGAAGGCCTGAGCTCCGATATCAACGTCACGCCGCTCATCGACGTGCTGCTCGTGCTGCTCATCATTTTCATGATCACGCAGCCCCTGTCGCGCAAAGCGTTCGACGTGCAGGTGCCGCCGGAGCAGCAGCAGAAGTCGAAGCAGCAACCGAGCGCGCAGATCGTGCTCGAGCTCCTGCCCGACGGCGGCTATGCGATCAACAAGCAGCCCTACTCGAAGGACCAGCTCGGGCCGACCCTGCAACAGCTGTACGAGAACCGCCCGGCGAAGCTCATCTTCATCAAGGCGGCGCCGAACCGGAAGTACGGCGACGTGGTGGACGCGATGGACATCGCGCACGGCGCCGGGGTGCAGGTCATCGGATTCACGCCGACCAAATAGGCCCGCGCGGATGGTGAGGGGACGGGGCACAGCATGCTGTGCCCCGTTTTCGCTTGTGGGGTACCTATGAGCGTGGCTGACCCCTCTCCCACCCCGCGACCACGGCCCGCGCTCCCCGCCTTGCGGCTCGAGCTCCGCTCGCGGCGCCCGTGGCCGAGCGCCCTGGCGTCGCTCTGCGCCCACGGCGCCGTGATCGCGGGGTTGCTCATCGAGGGGCGCGCGGCGCTCCGGCACGGCGCCGTCCCCGGTGGCGGCAGGGGGGGCGGGGGGGCCGATCGGCCCGTCATCAACTTCTTCCCCGTGCCGGCGGGAGCGGCACCGGCGGTCGTGGACGTCCCGCAGGCGCCACGCGTCACCATCACCGCGCTGCCCGCGCTCCAGCAGATCCGGCTCGACCTGCCGAGCGTCGCGGCCCCGCAACCCGACCTGACGGCGGGCCTCCGGACCGTGGCCGCCGCGTCGGTGGGCGGGGGGCAGGGGCCCGGCGCGGGCGGCGGAGCGGGTGCCGGAGCGGGCCCCGGAGCCGGCGGGGCGGCGGGGCCTGGAACGGGAGACGAAGGCGGTTACATTCTCCCCGCCTCGCTGCGGACGGCGGTTATGCCGCCGTTAAGCAACGTTCCCGGGTCCGTGCTCGGCCGCACCTACCGGGTGCGATTCTGGGTGAGCGCCGACGGGCGCGTCACGCGGGTGGAGTGGGATCCGCCGATCACGGACGCGGACTACAGCCGGGAGTTCCAGCAGCGCATGATGGCGTTTCGGTTCTACCCGGCCCACACGCGGGACGGGCAGAACGTGGCGAGCGTCGTAACGGTCGGCGTGACTGTCCCTCGAAGAGTCGGGAACTAGCCCGCGCGCTGCGGGCTCCAAGGA
>Ga0209802_1001171_pt1 | contig 19757 bp, 19 predicted proteins | sample GraSoiAngelo_129_FD_185886 | JGI IMG/M metagenome (GOLD analysis project Ga0209802, IMG submission 185886) | Grasslands soil microbial communities from the Angelo Coastal Reserve, California, USA - 14_0927_12_40cm (SPAdes) (version 2) | ecosystem: Environmental > Terrestrial > Soil > Grasslands ... | reverse complement strand
TGACCTTCTTTGGCCCAGCGTCGCGTTCGAAAGCTACCAATGCGAGAAGCCCTTCAAGTTCAGTGTGCGCGTTGAGGACTTCATCAAGCTGGTGGGCAGGAGCGACGCAAAGGACAGCGTCGAAATCTCTTCCACTGAAGAAGACGCGATTAGCGTGAAGTTCACGAACGGCTACAAGCGCGAGTTCGTGATCCACCTGATCGAGACTTCTGCTGGAAGCGCTCCGTTGCCAAAGCTGGAGTTCGATACTAAAGCCATTCTCACCAAGACCATATTCGAAAGAGTTCTGAACGATATCTCGGCCGTTTCGGATCAGGTGACTCTGGCTGCAGAGAAGGGCACTCTCGCATTTTCAGGCAAGAGTGACATGGGCAAGGCCGCGGTGGCCTTGGATAAGACTGGCGCAGAGCTGTTGGACTTGGAGGTGAAGGCGGAAAGCAAGGCTACGTATAATGTGGACTATCTGACTTCGATCGTCCGAGCCGCCGGCCAGGCTGCAGACACACTAACTTGCGAGTTCTCGTCGAAGAAACCTGTTTACTTAGAATTTCGCTTAAACAAGCAGGGCTGCCGTCTCGGATTTTTCTTGGCGCCGCGGGTTTCGTCGGATTAGCCGCGCCAAGCGTTTTCTAGTGCGCCTGTTCTGGGGATTCTCGGGGACACGATGTCTCTTCTAATTGGCGGCTCTCTTGTGGAGGTAGACAGAACAGACGCCGGTGTTCGGCTCAATCGCCTTCAACGAAACAACCCACTCTTGAGGCAGCTGCTCAAGAGCAACATGGTAGTACAAATACCCCCTCCCTCTTACATAGACTAGAGGGCTGTCCTAGATGAATTGGGATACCATCAGGTTCCTCAAGGCCACCTACAAGGAGCACTACTTCCGCGACTCTGACAGAATAGAGTTCCCCAGCAAGATAGAGGAGAGGGAGTTCGGCTACATGCCGTTCGGGGGAGGGATGGTGCGCCATTTGACGTTCAGGAGCGCCGGGGAGGCCGTCGCGGAGATTGTCAGGCAGGCACCATCATCGGTTTACTGCTCCAACGCACTCTACGACTCACCTTCGCTTCCTATGGAGGAGAAGGGATGGAAGGGCGCCGAACTCATCTTTGATATCGATGCCAGCGACATATCCACTCCGTGCAAGCGGGAGCACGACGTCTGGTTCTGCAACGACTGCAGCTCCAAGGGACGCCTGCCCAGGCCCCAGAGGTGCCCTAACTGCGCCAAAGCGAACATGGAGGAGATTCACAATGTCTGCGAGGTCTGCCTCGAAGCCGCCAAAGACCACGCCACCCGGTTAATCAGGTTCCTGACGGAGGATTTCAGTGTCCAGCCTAGCGCCATCACGACCTACTTCTCCGGGAACAGAGGATACCACTTGCACGTGCGCGACACCCGCTTTGAACCCCTCGGTGCTGTTTCAAGAGCAGAGATAGCGGACTACGTGAGAGGGGCCGGTATGCTCATCCCGCAGGGCTTCGTCCTCTCCCTGAGGCGAGGTCAGCGTCTTGAAGAGACCACGCTGCTAGACAATCGGGGATGGCTGGGGAGGATTGCCAAGTTTCTTTCGTCATCATCTCCTTCTCTACCGCAACCCGAGGCGAAAGAGAAGAAAGGGGACGGCATTCACGCTCACATAAACAGGGCTATCGAAGCCCAGGTCTCTCGTGTTGACCCGTCAGTGACAACGGACATACACAGGGTATTCCGGATGCCCGGAACACTTCATGGGAGCACCGGCTTGCTGAAGATGAAAGTGAAATCCCTGGACAGGTTCAAACCTCTATCGGACCCGGTCGTGTTGGGGAGCACTCGAGTCAAGGTCACCGTGAAGTATTCTCCCCAGTTCACGTTGAACGGGGAGAGGCTCGGTCCATTCAAGTCGGAAAGCGTATCCATCCCTGCGTACGCAGCGGTATACCTTCTGGCGAGAGGGCTGGCGGAAGTGAGTTAGAAGGTGGAGGGCACGATCGAATCTCTTAGGAGGCAACTCGAGGGGGAGGAGCAGTCCGAGAAGGTACTTACACTGTCAAGTGACACCTACTCGAAGGTAGCGACGTACACACAGAGTCTGAAGCGAGTCGCCAGCTCCAACAACTCCGAACTCACAAACCGACTGGTTCATCGTCAGCTGGAGCTCATAGACGGACTTGTTCGCCGCCTCCTCGGCATCAGGATCAGGAAGGCGACTTCTCAAGGAATCGCTCACCAACTCCTCCCGGAAGAGAGGTTCGTTTGTTCGTCCGCAACCGAGTTTAAGCGAATCAGCGACGAGTTCATCAGCGCCGTCGTAAATGGGCAGCCGTCATTCGTGGCAAACGCAGTGCAGAGGGAGCTGGGGAAAATTGTCACCGTCAGGTTCCTGAGACCCGTGGAGGAGGTTATCGGCTTCGACCTAAGACGCTACGGACCATTCAATTCCGAAGACCTCGCCGTCATTCCCTCGGCGAACGCCGATATCTTTGTCGCAAACGGCGAGGCGACCATCGTGCACCCGAGAGAAACGGCCTAAGAGTAGCTTCTCCACGTATGATTGCACTTCAGACATCTGTAGAACTGAGTCGGCGGCTCGTCGCCGCTCCTCGTCTGAAGAAACCACCACACCGCTTCGTCGTGCCCACACCTGGGGCAGTCGATCTTTGTGATCGGGAGCGTGGTTAGTTTGCTCTCCTTATCGCCGACGACCTTTATCGGCGCTACGCTCGCAAGCTCCTCCTCAGTCGTCTGCATTACGGTCTTTCCGGCCTTGTCCGTGAAACCACAGTTGTCGCACAGGTAGGTAATCGAGACCCCCCTCTCCCCCTTGATCTGCTTGAGTTTGAGTCTGGTACCACACTTTGGACAGAACTTCAGTCGGATTCACCACCAAGAGCGTTGGTGATGCTATTCAGGAGTTCGTGAGTCGTGGTTACCGCTCTCTCCACACTATTGGAAAAGGCCTTCTCCGGCTTGATTCTCTGTGCCTTCACCTTCAGGACGAGCTTCTTCATGAGCGGGTGGGGTGGCACGACTCCTGCGAACGTGACGCTCTTTTCGTCCAACAGCTCGTGATGCACTATCTCCGCTAGGGAGTAATCCTCGCCTACGACCTCCACCGTAAACGCCTTCTCGCCCTCATGCGAAGTCTGTATCTGCAATTTTTTTACCTGATTCGTCCAGCCCTCAAGGTCAGGTTAAAAAACCTCACTATGCTCGACTGGATGAAAGGGCGAGACTCGGAGGCATCTCCCAAGTAACTCCCTCTACACCTTTCTTCATCGAACTGCCGGGTTCCATTGCAGTCAGAGGACAAACGCCCGTGCCTTTCTGAACCCAACCTGAAGGCATTTCTCTTTGAAGCCTAGGAGCACTCGGACGAGAGATTTCTCCTCAAACGTCTTTTGTGGCTTATTAGCCCAAACTAAGCCTAAAACAAGCGATTTTGTGGTGACTGGGCAGGAGATGGGCGTCCTCACGGTTGAATTGGAGACTGGCCGAAGTCATTGGCGAACTTTCGCTCCTCCACATTACCACACTCTTCGCACTTCGCTCTGTTTCCCGCCCCCAGCAGAGGCCTCCCACAGTTACCGCAGAGGGCGAAAATGACTCCCGAGCGCGGGTCGTCGATGGAGAGCTGAATTATGGCATTCAGGGTGCTCGATACCCTGGCGCGAACTATGTCGCCGAGCTTCACATACGTCCTCGTCCGAGCTCCCCTCCCGGGAGGCTCCCGTCTGAGCAGCAGCATCCCGGAGAAACCCTTCTCTGTCGGCTTGCCGTTGTGGTAGTAAATCCTTACCCCTGCCGAGTTGGACTGGACCGCCTCTACCTGCCCTGTGACATAGTCGCCTACCGCCAGCGTCCTGGCGACGGCCGCCGGTTTTACCGAGATCTCCCGGTTCACCATGTCCTCCACGACCCTTCCTGCAAGCAGGGCCCTTATCCGACCAGAGTCATCGTAGGCATATTTCCCCGGAAGATACTCCTCTGAGATTGCGAGCTCGTCGCCGGGTAGGACCACCGAGTTCTTCTTCATGCCCCCTGATTTCGCCTCGGAATCAATCCCACGGTCAGTTCTATCCATTTCGGCCTCTGCAGGAACTCGCCAATCTCCCTCCCCTCGAGGAGACTGACCAGCGCATCGGCCTGAGGTATGGAGAGCACCGGTCTGTCAAAGGTGAATCCGTCGATGGAGATCCTCGGACACGCCGTCTGGATGAACGCGTCGACGTCCCTCAACGGGGCGAGCCGCTCCGGGGTGATATCTCTCATCGCAAGCTGGACCACTCTTCTCCCATGCATTTCAAGCCTCTTCACTATCCAGTTCGTCCTGCCGGGCATCTTCTGCCCCTCCTTCAGGCCTGTTATGACGCCGAAGACCTTCGCGTCCATCGCCTTGTAAACTGAGAGGATGGCGCGCTTCCTCCGCTCCTCTGCCGCCTCTCCTATGTCGACCACCTCGTCTTGGTAGGGGTCAAGCATGTAAGTCGGCTTGCCCGTTGAGAGGGCCAGCCCTACCGCGTGGAACTCGCTCTCTCCCAGGAAACAGAAGGCGTCCACCTCGTTCCTGATGGGGTAGGCGGTGGAGAAATCGCATCCAAAAATTTGACTCTCGAGGAGCAGGTTGTTTCCCTTTCCAACAAGAACCTGGAACCCGGCCGCCTCGAACTTTTCCTTAGCCGGGTTCAGCTCCTGCAGGTGCTGGCTGAACGTCACAAGACCGATCCTCCCGAATCTCCTCAGTTGCGGGATCGCCTTCTCGATGACACCGTCGAAAGAGACGTCGTCAATCGCGTCGATCAGGTATGTGTATTCACCCACGCTCTGGACTGCGGCATTGTGGCCGATGTGCAGAGCCATGTCCGCATCGAGCTTTTCAACCTCCTCGTCGACCGTGTCGCAGATTCCGAAGCAGCTGTCTCCGACAAGGATGCAGGACACCCCGTATTTTTCACGGATCTTCTCCGTCAGGGCCCTCGTTTGTGCTTGGAGGCCCCCGGGGGCGTTCACGACTATCGCTCGGGGGTGCCTTTCCTCGATTAGGCGGAAGACCTTCTCCTCGTCTATCCGGATGGTCATTGGGCTACCGGCTTCTGGAGTGGGACGACTTCCACATGGGTCCTCATGGGCAGCTTTGACATCGCGGCTTCCAGCGATGACTTGCCGACCGCCAGGTTCTCCTCTTTTACTCTCATTTCGAATATAACGCTCCCGTGGTTCACCCTCGCAGCAAGACCGATGGGTTTCCCGTACGCCTTTCGCATCCCTTCTTGGAGCCGGTCAGCCCCTGCTGTGGCTATCATCTTGTTCTCGGATAAAATTTGGTGCGGATATGTAACAACTCTAAGATAGAACCCCTCATCACCCAATAATTGCATTTTCTTGCTGGCCGCTACTCTGGCCGCCTCCAGGGCGTTGTGCCTGATTTGCACTCTGCCATCCGAAACCAATTTGAGCATCACGTCGTAATCAGGTCTAAACTTTCCCATGATGAATCTCGCTACCTTCGGGTTAGGAGTGCCAGGGCTGTATATCTTGCTAGTACGTGCCTGGGATTTTATCTGCCTATAGTTTCCGCCATGAATGTTCGATCACCTTTGAAAGTCCGCGCCTTGAACTCCCCTAATTAAGCTTCAGGCGTTCAAGGCCAAGTCTCAAACCTTGGCAGGACTGTCTAGATGATTCGGAATCCAACCGAGTTCTCTTACCTCAACAAGTCTATGAAGCGCCCTGAACAGTAACCTCGGCCCCACTTTCTGGTGCACCTTTTCCCTCGCGACGAGGAAATTGCCCTCGAGGTGCTTCAAATGATGAATCACGGCAGTCCAAGAGGCACCTGAACGATCCATTATTTCGGCGAGTTCAAGCCCATCTGGGATTGCGTCGAGCAGCACATCGGCGACTCTCATGCAGGTCCGATCCAACTGCAGAGGCGTCGAATCCTTGAAGTCCAAGTCGGCATTCTTCGCCATTATGCTCCGAGCGTAACTCGCGAGGCTGCGCTTTCTCAGGGGGAACTCGTCATCGGGCCAGATGTCGTATGCTTCGTAGCGCCCTTTGCGATACCCATCGAGAGCGAAGAACTCCAGTGCCCTCCTCGCCTCTTCAAGCTTCTGCCCTGAAAGGAACTGAAGAATCTCCTGCAGCACTCGGTAGGCCCTTAGACCCCCCACAGCGCCAATCCACATTGGCTTCCAAGGGATCTTCCGCGGAGTGGGCCTCTTCGGCCGTCCCGTTCCGCACGAGTCACAGAACCTGAAGATAGGGGCCGAATCGGTCATACCTACGCGGAGCTGAAGGCTTGTTTCGCCAGACCTCCGCTGGTAGTGTGTTGCGAGACAACCTTCTCCCTGATGCAACGCGGCCACCCAGGCTCTGTCGCGTTCGGTTTGATCAATCACCTCTGGCACAAGTCCTCGACGCTGCTTGCCGACGCTAGGCTTCAATCCCCAGTGCGGCGGCACCTCAAGCCCCAGCCTGTTGAGATGATGATAGATCATCGAGGCGTTGGCATATCCAAGCTTCTGAACTGCCTCCCCCGCATTCTTACTCGTCTTTACGACGTTTTCGAAGTACCGTGCGAACTCGTAGCCGTAGGGGGATGGATGTCCATACCGCTGAATGGGCGCCTCGAGGCCGAATTTTCGCGGGTTAATCAGTTTAGATTTGAAATCCCGGTAGCACAATAATAAATCCCCATCATAGCATCGAGTATCTCACGAGAGGAGATGTTGCCCAAGGCCAATCTCTTCCCTAGCCAGGTCACCCGTCTGGAGAAAGGCGCCGCTGATTCCTTCGTAGAAGGTTCTTAGGATGGCCCAGCGGCCAAGCAAAATGACTCATTGCCATACACCCTTCCAGAGGCTCTGAGGGGCGCGGAGAGGCTGGCGCTGGTAGTGGCCTTCGGAAGGCTCTCCGTGCTGGAGGCGTGCTCTACAGTCAAGAGCGTCACGAAGGTCGAGGTGCCGTGCGAGCGCATCTGCGTGGTCGAACTCGACCCATCTTCTGTTCGGTCGGTGGTGAAGCTGGCAGGCATCCACAAGTTTTCACCTCTGTTAACGCATTTTCAAGGAGACGAGGCCGTCATCCGCCAGCTCGTCCAACAGATCACCAACAAAATCGACGTATGGAGGTTGGCGCTGAGCGCCTACGATACGGACGAGGCCGACTACGAGGTCCTCGTTCGGCTGCTGCTGGACGCGTTCAGGGAGGCTGGCTTCAAGAAGATTAGGCTCCTGAGACCGAAGGGTAACGAACTGTTCGCGGACCAGGTCCTCTCGCGCGACGCTCTGGACCTGATAACCTTCCCATACAAGGGTGGCTACGGACTCGGCCCGACTGCCTGGGTCCCTGACGTCGCTCCGATGAGGGAGAGGGGAGTCGAGAAGCCAGTGCCCCACTCCGGAATCTCGCTCTCGCCTAGGCTCGCCCAGCTGCTGCTCAACCTATCAGGCCTCTCGCCGGGCCAGAGACTACTCGACCCGTTCTGCGGTTCAGGCACGATAATCTCGGAGGGCGCTCTCATGTCCCTGAACTGCGTCGGCATCGACTCCAATCCCGCCAGAGTCGCCCAAGCAAAGCGGAATCTCGCTTGGGTGGAGAAGCAGTCGGGGAGAACCTTGGCATACCACGTAGAAACCGGGGACGCAAGAGATTTCCAAGGGAGATTCGACGGAATCGTGACTGAGCCGATTCTCCTCCCCAGATTCCATTCTACCCCAAGTTCTCAAAAGGCGAAACAGTTGGTCAACAAGCCCAGCCGGGTGTACTCCGAGTCACTCTATTCCATGGCTGAGGCTGTGCGAAAGGGTGGTCGGATCGTGATAGTCGTTCCTACTCTAAAGACCGCCGACGGCTCGGAGGTTCTTCTTAGGCTCGAGGAGACGGAGAGCATCGGGCTGAAGGAGTTTCAGCCCGGTCACGTGAGGTTCGAATACCCTGTCAGGGTTGCCTTTGAGAGCACCAGATGGCTGGGGAGGGCGGTCTACGTCTTCGAACGCGTCTGAGCGCGGGATTCGTTCTCCTCTTTAATCGTCTGCACCGCCCTCCTGAATATGCCCGTCATCAGGAGCATCTCCTTCTCCCCGGTTTGCGAGGTCACTGCAATTCGTTTGGCGATTTCAGCCAGCCTGTCCGATCGGTGCCTCTGAAATCTTGCCGAGACCGCAAGCTCGTGCAGATTGAGCGCAAACAACTCCCTGGCACTCCGCACTTTTTCGCAACCAAACGACCGCACTAATCTTATGCTGAGGTCCCGACCCGAAGGGATTTCGAAAAAGGACCAAGCTCATCCGACAACGGGCGTCCCGCTGAAAACTTCTTTAGACAATTCGTCGCCAGACGAGCAGACGAATCAAGTCTTGCAGGTCCTAGTCTGGGAGGCGATTGGACGGATGAGTCCGAATGAGGCGTCGAAACCAGACGCGAAGCCCGGCTGGGTTGTTCTCGACGTGGAAGCGGCCGGGATATGCGGCTCCGAAATCTCTGCGTTTCTCGGAAAGAACGAACTGCGCAAGCCGCCACTTGTGATGGGGCATGAATTCTCCGGGGTTGTCGTGGAGGTTGGCGATGGCGTCTCTCCCGACTGGAGAGGCAAGCGCGTTGTAGTAAATCCACTCGTCACCTGTGGAATCTGCCGGTTCTGTCGAAGCGGGGACAGGCAGCTGTGCCTCGAGCGGAAGATCGTAGGAATAGACTATCCGGGAGGCTTTGCTGAACGAACCGCTGTTCCAATTGCTTCGTGCACACCCGTAACAGACTTGCTCAGAGCCGCGTTGATCGAGCCTCTCGCCTGCGGTGTTAGGGCGGTCGGACGTTCGGAGGCCCGATTGGGGGACAGGGCACTCGTTTTCGGGGCGGGTATGATAGGCTTGTCGATCATCAAACTCCTTCGCGGCCGCGGAGTGTCCCAATGCATCGCAGTCGACACCGTTCCATCGAGGCTGAAGTGGGCGAAGCTGTGGGGTGCCACCGACACGTTAGGCGCATCCGCAGAAGACACCGCCGAGGCGGTGAAGCGTCTTGCCCCAGGAGGCCTCGATTGCGTAGTTGACGCAGTCGGCCATGCGCAGACCCGTGCCCAGAGTCTGGCGATGGCCCGTCGGGGGGGTCGGGTTGTCTTCGTTGGGCTTCATTCAGACGAAACGAGCCTCCATGGAAACGCCGTAGTCCGAAGCGAGACCGAGATCGTGGGATCTTTCGCCTACTCCGACGACGACTTTCGACGGGCGGTGGGGCTCGCAGAAGGCGGACTCATTGACATGTCAGGGGGTTGGCTGGACGTAAGACCGCTGTCGGCGGGTCAGGAAGCGTTCGTCGAACAGGCTGCAGGTCCAGCGCCATTTTCGAAGATCCTCCTGAAGCCATAGGCGCGAGTTTCGTTGCTTCGGGCCCATTCGAATGGGCGCATTATCATCATCTCAGTTTCGAGACCGGGTTTCTCAATACGCCAATCTTTTCGATCTCCGTCTGCCCTCGGATATTACAGTATAATGGATTAATACATCGCTGACCAAAGCAAATCTCACGCTTACCAAGGACCGAGTCCTGAGCCGTCTGCATGAAATTAGCGTCATCGGCATCATTCGCGTCGATTCTAGGGAGGACTGTTTGAACGCAATGAAGGCCCTTGGCAAAGGTGGACTCCGCGCGTTTGAAATTCCAACGACCACACCCGACGCGGTCGAGCTCGTAAAGGAGTCGAGGAGGAAATACGGAAACGAGACGGTGATAGGAATGGGGACGGTCCTTGATGCGGCGACGGCGGAGGGCGGAATCCACGCAGGCGCCCAGTTCATAGTCAGCCCGTCCGTCGACAAGGACGTCCTAGCTGTCTGCGCCAGGTCTGGCGTCGTGAGCTGTCCTGGGGCCTTCTCGGCGACGGAGGTCGCCCAGGCTTTGAAGTGGGGAGCCGACCTTGTGAAGCTATTCCCGATATCGCAAGTGGGCCCGGGCTACATGAAGGCTCTGATGGGGCCATTCCCCCGGGTACGCTTCGTGCCGACGGGAGGCATCGAAGCAGGAAACGCGGGGGAGTACGTCAGGGCTGGTGCCTTCTGCCTTGGGGTAGGCGGAGGACTCGTCTCAAAGAAGGCGATTGCCGATGGTCGCTTCGAGCTCCTTACCAAAGCTGCCAAGCACATACTAAGGGCGGTCAACAACGCGAGGAGTTCATTGGTCGGGAAGCCGGATTAGCCGGACTAGCTTCTGAAGTCACTCATCGTCTTTGGCTTGGGCCTTCAGGAAATCCGCTATCTCCGATTCTGTCGGGATATTCTCTGGGTCCCCTCGGATACTACTCCCAGTATTTCGTGTACTTTGTGTCCAAGTCGAACCTCCTAAGTGACGAAAAGTTCGATCCCATAAGTCTAGGAGAGCGCGGCCTCAGGCTGCTCGCGGCAGAGACTCACTGCACCTTTCATAATCCGGGGGAAGTTCGATGATGATTTGGACGTGAGCGTCTGGGTAAGGAAGATGGGCAACTCAAGCATCATCTTCGACTTCGAGGTGAAACGGGACAGAACCGCGCTTGCCGACGGCTATATCGTCAACGTGCTTGTCAACGCGGCCGGTAAGCCTGTCAGACTACCCGAGAGGGTCAGACTGAAGCTGAGTCGAAATATGAGGAAGGGTTGAACAAGGCTCTTTCCTTCCTTCATTCAACCTCTCAGGTAGGGTCGGCCAATCGAAGCGGGTTGATTGCTCCGGGTCCATCTATACGAAATCCCGATGACAGCAATCGCGAACAGATACGGGAGGGTGCTGAAGACCTCGTAGGGGAATGTGGTCGTGACCGTTCCGCCGCCAGAGAAGATTCCCTGAAGGTCTGCCACAGCCGCCAGGAGGACACCAACAACAAGCGCCGCACCGAGGGTCAACTGAGTCCGCCAGTTGCCGACCCGCACGAGGGCGATCGCGATTAGGCCTCGCCCGGCCGTCACGTTGTCAGACCAGAAGCCGGTCCCCCCCATGACCATCAGCATGCCCCCTAGAGCGGCAAACATCCCGGCGACCACGAGAACGACATATCTTACCAACTGGACATTGGTGCCCATCGAGTCGGCCGCCATCGGATTCATCCCGACGGACCTGACCTTGAGTCCCAGGTTTGTATGATAGAAGAAGTAGTGGGTCAAGACGACCAAGGCGTATACCACGTAAACCAAGACCGGCTGGTCGAACACCGGACCGATCAGCGGGACGTTCGACAGGAAAGGTATCGGCGCGGGGGAGAAGGTGGGAATCGACGTTGAAAACGTGGAGAGCTCACGACCGCCAACATAAGCGCCATAAAGATAACTCGAAAGGGAGGGTCCAATTACAAGGAGCGCGATGGCAAAGATGATCTGGTCTGCGCCGAGAGTCACCTCGAAGAAACCGCTCAGCAGCCCAACTCCGACCCCCGTTGCAAGGCCCACCACAACTCCGAGTGGAAGGCTGCGGGTTGCGAGAGTGGTGAGGAAGCCCGCGACGGCCCCTAGCAACATCTCTCCTTCGATTCCGAAGATGAAGACACCGGACAGCTCGCTCCACTGGACACCGAGGCAGGCGAGGACGATGGGAGCGGAGAGAAAAACCGTGGTCCCGATTAGCGTAGTGAAGAAGCTAAGGTCAAACACTATTACTTTCGCCGACTCAGAGTCATCAGCCTGTCCATTATGGGCACGCGCTTGCTGAGGACCTTCAGTCTGTCCATTATGGGCACGCGGGCGGAGACGAACAGAACGGCTACTCCGCTAATCGTGATGGTCAGCGACGTCGGGACTGCCATGAGTACCAGTAGCCCCAGCCCTCCGATGACGAGTGCCACGAAGAATATCGACGAGGCTATCGAGGCTATCGGATCCAGCCCGGCGAGGAAAACGACGGCTATGCCTATGAAGCCGTAGCTGTTGGTGAAGCCTCCCGCGGAGTAGGCGCCGCCGGATGCGCCCGCGACAATGTTATCCGTGAAGGCGCTGACCATCGCCATCCCTCCCATCCCGATGAAACCGCCGCTGAGAAATGAAACCAGGACGAACAGTCTGTCAGAAGACGACTTGCCAAAATACGCGATCGCCGTACTCTTATTGCTACCGAGGACCTTGACCCTGAACCCGAACTTCGTCTTAGCCAACATCCAAGCGATGACGACCGCACAGGCTATCGAGAGAGGGAATGTCCCGCTTATCCCATAGACGCTCGGAAATTGCGCAGCGTTCGGGATGTTCACAGACGCCAAGACGGCTGCGCTGCTTGTCGAAGATGAAGCGAACGGCACCCTGACCAGGTAGAAGACTATGAAGGCCGCCGTGGCTGATAGAAGCAGGGAGGAGACTATGTCGTCTATCCCGAAGAGAACCTTCAGTATCCCGCTTATGGAGGCCCAGGCGCCCGAAACGACGAAAGCCGCGACGAATCCCACTAGCAGTAGAAGGGGCGTACTGTTCAAGTGCAGGGAGTATGTTGTTATGACCCCCGTAATTCCTCCCAGCAGCATCTGACCTTCTCCGCCGCCGTTCCAAAACGAGCCCTTGAACGCGAGAACCAGACCCATGGATACGAGGATTAGTGGAGCACTCTGAGACAGAGTGTATGCCAGACTACTCGGCGACCCAAAAGTCGAATCTACAATGGTCCCGTAGGCCGCGAGGGGGCTCCTCCCCTCGAAGCTAACAAGAAGTGCGCCAACCACGACCGAAGCCAGGACAACGACGGTCGAGAGGATCAGCTCGTTGGTCCTTCTCCTCCAGAGGGAGAATTTCTTCTTCTCGCTCGTCAGGTTACGCCTTCGCCTCTCCCCGCATCACGTGCGCCCCCGTCATGAACGAGCCCAGTGCTTCTCGGGTCCAGAGGGGCTTGGCTTTGACTTCTGATAACTCTCCCTCGTACATGGCTCCCAGCCGATCCGAGAGGTACAGCGCCTCATCCACGTCCTCCGAGATGAGCAGCACCGAGACACCCCGTCGCGCCATCTCCAGGATATTCTTGTAGACCAGATACGTCGTATGCAGGTCCAGCCCACGAGCGGGATGAACGGCGATCAGAACGTCCACATCCCTGCTCAGCTCGCGCGCCACGAGGACCTTCTGGATGTTACCACCAGACAGCTCCCTGAGGGATTCCTCCTGTGTATAGCACTTTATCTCAAACTTGTCGATCGCCCTCTTCGAGAACTCTTCGAGCGCCTTCCAGTCGACGAGTGACCCCTTCGACATCTGGTCCAAGAGGCTAACACCGAAGTTATCTCTTACAGAAAGGTCGATTGCGAGCCCCATCTGGACAGGATCGTCCGAAGCAAAGGCGACCCTCCCCATCCTGAGCTTGCGACCCGCTTTGAGAATCGCCAATCCCGGAGCCACCTCTCCCTTCAGCGGCTTCCGCAATCCGTACACCGCGTCGGCCAGCTCAAGTTGCCCGTTCCCCGCGATCGCGATGACGCCGAGGATTTCTCCCTTGTGTATCGAGAAGCTTACATCTTTGACCGCCATTGGCACGTTGTCTCCGCGAACGGATAGATTCCGAACCTCCAAGACGACTTCGGACTCCGAAGGGGGCCCTGCCTCGACGGGTGCCTTCTCGAGCTCTTCGGAGGCCCCAAACATCGCGACCGTCAGCTCCTTGAGGTTCGTGTCTCGCACCGGCTTCTCCAGGACCAGTCTGCCCCCTTTGAGAACAACGACCTCTTGGCAGTAGTCCATTACATCCTGGAGCTTGTGAGTTGCGATCAGAATCCCAAGACCTCTCTCCTGCCCGAGCCTGGCCAAGTCCTTGAAGAGGCGGTCCCTCTCCTCGTAGGCTAGAACCGAAGTCGGCTCATCCAACAAGAGGACCTTCGCGTCGCTCCCGAGTGCCCTCGTTATCTCGAGTCGCTGCTTGATGCCAGCCGGCAACAGGGCGACCCGCTCATCAAGGTCGACCGCCTTCCCGTATTGTTCTATCATCTTCTCCAATTCTTCTGCGGACTTGTCGGGGAAGGTGAGCCTCATGTTCTCCTCGACGGTGAAGAGGTCTATCAGGGCAAAATTCTGGTAGATGGTGTGAATCTTTCTCTTCACCGCGTGCCTGGCAGAACCGAACTTCGCTTCCTGGCCCTCGAAGTAGACTGCCCCGCCGTTTGGCTTCAGCGTTCCATTCAGCATCTTGATGTAGGTACTTTTACCCGCGCCGTTTTCGCCGAGCAGGACCGTAATCTGTCCGCGCCGAACAGCTACGGAAACTCCGTCCACGGCCGTCAGGTCTCCAAACCGCTTTGAAAGGCCTCTTCCTTCCAACATCGTGTTGGAATCCTGCACACGACAGCGCCGCCCGCACGTTATTTTAACGTGATTCCTGGATGATTAGGCCGGATGAGCTTGGCAGCGGAAGGAGGGCCTTCTGCTTCTCCCGCTCGCTTCTTTCATTCGGTCATCATCGTCCGGCTTCTTTAGGAGAAACGGATTTAAGATGCAAGAGCAACGCACGCGGTCGAAAACCGATGAAAATATCCGACAGAAGAGCTATAGGAAGAGCAGCAATCGTTGGGATTGTCGTTGTTGTCTTGGTAATCGCCGCCGGCGGTTACTACTACGTCTCTCTTACTCCGTCAACGTCGACCACCCCTACGACAACGTCGACCAACACCGTTGCGACAACCTCGGGTCCAGTCACACCCCTGAAGATCGCAATCGTCGCCAGCGGACCCTCGACCGCCTACTTCGCCGAATTCTTCGCTACGGGTGTGACCCAGGCAGCCGCGAAGCTGAACTCGACTCAACGACCAACCCATGTAACTCAGGCCTACAACGTAGCGGAATCGAATGCCATTTCTGTGTGCCAGAATTACTACAACCAGGGATACAGGTTATTCTTCTTCTACGTCGACTACTTCGCGACTTACTACAAGATAGCGTCTGCAATACCTGGCGCTACGTTCGTTGACGAATATCTGACGCCGAATGGGTACAACGTTACGACATTCAACTACCAAAATCCGGAATCCAACACCTACACCTACAATAACACAAACACCGTCGGATGGGCGGTGGATCTTAGCGGTTCCTACTACGCTGCGGGGGTGGCATCAGCTATGGTGACACAGAGCCACAAGCTCGGCTTCGACCTTGCCTTCAACATCCCGGCCCTGGCCTACTGGTACAACAATTACGCCGCCGGAGTACATTCCGTGACTCCAGGCGCCCCGGTATACTACGGTTTCACCAACGACTGGACTGACCCAACAAAGGGTGCAGCCCTGACAGATTCCCTGGTCGCGCGCGGAGCAGACGTCATTGCGGCCGCGGGGGACACTCAGAGCATAGGGTCCGCGAAGGAAGCGGTGGCCAAGTCAGTCTATGGGATTGGCTATCCGATTGACCTGAACAACTTCTCATCCAGGTGGATGTTGGGAAGTGTCTACTTCAACGCAACGGGTGAAACCTACACGATCCTCCATGACTACCTGACGAACAATCTCGCAGGGCACTACTACGACCTCGACATGGCTCACAACGGAGTGGCGTTCATCCTGAACCCAGGCCTCACGAGCGCGGGAGTCCTCACTTCAGACCAGATGACGAAGATAAACACGGCCATCAGCGACATCAAGAGTTACAAAGTAAAGATAAGCGCGAACCCGGTCATCCCGCCACAGCCAACATAGTGTTCAGTAAAAGAATGATAATGCTGCTAGTGGTCGATTGCTGGACCCACTAGCATCCCTTTTTTTGATCAAAACGCTCGAAGAGATGGCCTAGGTGCCACTGCGATGGGACGTAGATCTCGGGCGATTCTACCACCAACTCAACGATCGAAGGGTCTCGCATGAGGAGGGAGAGGGGTTGCATGAAGTACGGATGGTAGTTTAGAACCGTCTCCACGTCGTAGCCTCTGACCGTCTGCTCGGGGGTGGCGCCCACAGTCTCGTACTGCTTCCAAGAGATGGTCTTCTCGACCGGATTGATGCTGAGGTTCCCTCCGTAGAACCCCTGGTACAGATACTGTTTGAACTGCGGGTCCTGGTTAAAAATTCCGTCGAGCTGCACGTATCCCTGGTCCACGAGCGACAGGCCGCATCCGTCTTGGAGCCCGGGGTGCCTGTCCCTGAACTGCTTCATCGTCTCCAGGCCGAGAGACAGCGCGCCTTCCTGAACGACTGGACCCATCGCGGTTCTGTTGTCGACTGCCGTGTAGCTGTACAGGGGAACCTCGGAAGTGTCGGCGAAGATGAAAGTATCTCCAGCCTTGACAGGGAGATTGCGTGACAATCCCTCGAAGAGAATCGTGACAGAAGCCGCCGTGCTCTGCTCCGTCATCGCAGCCATCTCAGAAACGCTGACACTGCCGGCGGCGAGCCGAGCCCCGAAGTTTTCTGCCAAGAACTTGAATCCTTCACGGACATACCTCTTCTTTCCATAGTACGCTGAATTCGCGGGGTCGGTTTCGGGGTAGTGCAGGTCCAACTGCTGACCCTGAACCTCCCCGACCGGCATCTCGCTTAGCCTGAGGTCCGCCATCTTGATCAGGCGCGGGTCGCCATCTTTGACGTAGGGTATCCACGGGAAGGCGAAGAGCGCATTCGCGTGAGCATGAATCCACGCCAAGTCCGGGTACCGTTGGACCAGCGACTTCGTGTCTGTGTTCGTAAGCTCGTCGGCCACAATGGCGGCTGTCGCCGTTGGAATCGAGCCTCCCATCATCAACCTGGTATCCGGGGACGACGAATTCCAGGAGCCCAGGACCTCTGAAATCGAGGTCGGCGGAAGTCCCAAGTAATTTGCCGCATAGGCCACCCTGTCTCCGTCCTCGCTGAAGCTCGAAGCCTCGTCGCTCAGAGCCCTTCGTGCGAGCGAGTCGAGGTAGCCGCGGATTGGAAACCCAGGGCCGAGATAGCCCGACGAATCGAGTACGGCATAACCCGCGAGGGCTGCGATCCCAATACCTGCAATTTTCAGAAACCGCCTCCTGCTATGTCCTTTGGAATCGAAAAGACCCGGCTCAGACACGAACTAGGCCCTACGAAGCCAAACTTCGTATAGTTTTCTCTCCTCTCCTCACAGAGACAATTCTCACGCCTTGCTCAGCTTAAATATTCAGCACCCGAAAAGTCGAAGCTATCTATTCATTGAAATTCGAAAGTAAGACAAGTAGAAACGTGACGAAATGACGACGACGAGGAGGAGGAGGCAGCGGCGAATCGGTCTTGGGCTGAGTACAGCCATGCCGGTTCGAGACCTGGCCAACTGGTGCAGGAAAGGCGAGCGATACGGTTTCGATTCCATCTGGATATCAGAGGACCCGTACTTCCGGGACTGTCTTCCGCTCATGGCAGTCGCGGCCCTCAACACTCGAAAGGTCCCCGTCGCGACTTCAATCGTGAACCTCTACACGAAGCATCCGGTGTACATGGCCATGGCTGCAGCTACCATCGACGAAATCTCGGGTGGAAGGCTGATTCTCGGCGTCGGCAGGGGCTTAAGGTCGCTCATTGAGGGAGAGCTCAGGATCGGTTACGGCTCTCCTTTAAGATACGCCCGAGAGTACCTGGTCTGTCTCCGAAGGCTGCTTGCCGGGGAGACCGTCACCTTCGAAGGCGAGATGGTCAAGATGACGCGCGCGACTCTCCACTTCGCCCCACCGAGACGTCACATTCCGACCCTCCTCGCTGCCATGGGACCAAAGGCACTCGAGCTCGCTGGGAAGTACGCGGATGGTGCAATCTTGAACAGCTGCACCTCAGTCAGGCACGCAGAGGGGGCGTCAAGACTCATTCGTTCTTCATGGCGTGGTCGAAAAAAAGATCCAGAACTGGTCTGCGCTCTCTGGACCAGCATGGATGACGACAAGGAGAAGGCGTACGACGGCGTAAGGACGCTCGTTGGTTTCCTCCTCTCGATTCCTACCTTCGGAGAGTTGTACCTGGAAGAGAGCCACCTCGACGCAGACCTAGCTCAGTTACGTCGTGAATTCCAATGGCAGGAAGATGTCGGAGACCCGATGTGGCACCTCGCTAAGGCAGACCCCGACAGAGTCAAGGCATTGGTCGACGACGAGGTCGTCGACGCGCTGACCGTCTGCGGCTCGGTCGAGGACTGCAGGAGGCGGATACGCTCCTACCATGAAGTTGGGGTGACGACGGCGATCGTGAACCCTATGACTCCGGAGACGTACTCGAAGATGTCTCGATTAATCTCCAACATCAAAACGGTCGTATAGCTTGAATTAACTGGCCGCCGAAAGTACTCACTAACGCCCTAGTCGTCTTTTCTTGAAGCGAGTCCGTCCATCGCTTCCAAGACCCTCTCAGGCCTCATCGGGAGGCTCCTGACCCTCACCCCAACCGCGTCGTACACGGCGTTTGCGATGGCTCCTGCGGGTGGGACTATGTTCGCTTCCCCGACCCCCTTCGCCCCGTAGGGGCCGCTCCCATAGTGCCCCTCAACGATGATTGGCTCAATCGGCGGAACGTCTGCTATTGTAGGCAGCTTGTAGTCCCCGAAACTCGGGTTGACCGTCAACCCAGCTTCATCGTGAATCATCTCCTCGTAGAGGGCGTACCCTATGCCCTGGACCGCACCACCCTGTATCTGCCCCTCCGCACCGAGGGGGTTAATGCAGCGGCCGAGGTCCTGGGCCGCGACGTAACGTGTCACGCGCACCTTCCCGGTCAGAACGTTCACTTCGACCTCGGCGATGTGGGCTACGAAGGTAGGGTCGTGTAACGAAGGGACGAAGAAATATCCTTCCAGCGAGTCCCTATCGTACTCCGGGAATTCTCTCACGAAGAATCCCCTGCCGACGATTGGCCCGCCGGCGTCGAACTGCGCCCTGCCGACCAGGTCGGGGAATCTTATCGAGATGCCGGAGCCCATAACATGAGCAGCTCCGTCCTCGAGGATGATTCTGCCCTTGTCCACCTTAAGGATGTGGGAGGCGGCCCTGAGAATCTGCTCTTTCGCGTCCCTCGCCGCCATCAGCACCGCGTTCCCCCCTCCGAACGTGGTCCTGCTCCCCTGGGCCCCGCCATCCCAAGGAGCGAAGTCTGTGTCCCCCGATTTGATGATCACGTCGCTTAGATTCACGCCGAGCTCCTCAGCGGCGATCATCGCGAGCCCCGTCTGTGCTCCGCTCCCCGTGTCTTGGGTACCCGTGATTAGGACGACCTTGCCGTCCTCGTTGAGCTTGATGTAGGCAGCGCTCGCGTGAATCCCCACCGATGGTATGAGACCAACCGCCATCCCAATTCCAAGCCTCGAGTTCGAGTCCGCGCTCGCTCGCTTGGCCTTCCTGAATTCCTTGTAACCCACCCTCTCAGCAGCGCCGATGAGCGCGTCCTTGACCCCGACCCCGTTCATCGTTTGACCGGTCGGGCCTGAATCACCGTCCTCCCAAAGGTTCCGGAGCCTGAACTCGAGAGGGTCCATCCCGGCCTTCTTTGCAAGCATGTCCACGTGAGATTCAACCGCGAAGGCCGGCTCCATCGTCCCCGGGGCACGATACGCCCCGGACGGTTGCTTGTTCGTGTACACGCCGATCCCCTCCGTTTCCACGTTTGGAATCTTGTACGCGCCGACCAGTGCGAAGCACGCGATGTTGGCGTATACTGCGCCGTCGGAACCATAGACGCCGGTGTCGACTATCGCCCTCCCCTGTCTGGCCGAGATTCTCCCGCTCTTGACCGCGCTTTTGATCCAAAAGTGGAGGGGGGGCCTCGGTGTCCCAGCCAGGAACTCCTCTTCCCTGGTGAGAACAATCCTCACGGGGCGACGGGCCTTCTTTGCCAGCATGATGCAGAAAGGCTCCAGGTAAGACGAAAGCT
>Ga0209802_1001170_pt1 | contig 19778 bp, 18 predicted proteins | sample GraSoiAngelo_129_FD_185886 | JGI IMG/M metagenome (GOLD analysis project Ga0209802, IMG submission 185886) | Grasslands soil microbial communities from the Angelo Coastal Reserve, California, USA - 14_0927_12_40cm (SPAdes) (version 2) | ecosystem: Environmental > Terrestrial > Soil > Grasslands ... | reverse complement strand
CCCCCCCGCCCTGGCCGACCGGGCCCGCGCACTGCTCATCCGAAATCCTTCCTGATTGCCGCTCACGCCCGCTACGCTCGTTCTATGAAGCGAGCGTTGCTGGCGATCACGATCCTCCTCATAGCCGCCGCGGCCGGCGTCTACGTCCTTGTCGTCCGGCCGCTCATCGCTCCCGCCGAGGCGACACCGGCCGTCGAGGCCGCGCTGGCCACGCCCGACGTCGTCCTGCTGGCTGGCGTCAACGTGAAGCAAGCCGCGTTCATCGAGCGCTGGATGCTCGGCGTCCCGGTCACACCCGTCGCCCACGACGAGCCGGCCCGCTCGCCCCTCGATCGGACGCTGCTCGAGCACCTCCGGGCCGCCCAGATCGACGTGCGGCGCGACCTCGATTACACGCTGTACGCGCTGTACCGCACGACCACGACCGATCTCCGCCACGCCGTGGTGCTGGTCGGCCGCTTCGACCCGGATGCGATCAACGGCTATCTCGCTCGGGATTTGCACGGCGCGGCGCGCGACGTGGGTGGCCGTCCGTCCCACGAGCTCACGATGATCTCTCCGCTCGACTGCAAGCCGGCCGGCACGTGGATGGTCACGGTCGATCGGAGCTTCATTCTCATCGCCGATCCCGCCTCCCACGCCGTCGTGCTGCCTCGCCTGACGGCCGCGCCGAGCGACGCGCCGGACCAGCTCGGGTGGTGGCGCGGGCTCGCCCGCACAGACTTAGTGGCCATCGGGTTGTGGGACGTCAAGGACGCCGACCAGGCGGTTCCCCATCCCTTCCAGAAGGGCATGGCGAAGGGCCTGTCCACGGAGGCCAACGTCTTCGCGCACCTGTATTTCGGGCTCGGCGTCCGCACGGTGCCGCCGGACGGCCGCCTGCGGCTGGTCCTCGACGCCGCCGACGCGCAGCTCGCCGCGCAGAAGATCGCCGGCTGGCAGAAAGGCCTCGGCGAATCGAAGGCGCGGTGGGCGCAGACGGTCCCGTCGGTGGCCGCGCTCTACGACAGCCTCGCGCTCCACGCGCAGGGGCCACGCAGCACCGTCGAGTTCACGGTCGATCGCAAGCTCGCCAGGAATCTCCAAAGCGTCGTCAACGAGCTGCTCTCCGCCATCTTCTCGGGGTTCGGCGGCGCGCGCAGATCGAGAGACGTGGAGCAGCGGGCCGAGCGCATCGACACCAGCCCGCTCGCGTTCCAGCCAACCGCGTCAGCGGCCGCCCTCCGCGCCTTCGATCCCAACGCGCCGTTTGCCGAGGACGTCGAGCAGATCCAGGGGCCGTTCGGGCTCCGCGTCGGCGAGCTCCGCCTCGGATCGAGCGCCGACATCGGGCTCGAGCTGGTCGTCGAGAGCATCACCGGCGCCATCCCGAACGTCACCGACGATTCGCGGCGGGCTCGCCTGTTCGTCGACAGCGTGAAGTCGAAGGCGGGCCAGGAGCTGCTGAGATCCGAGCCCTGTGGGCGCGAGCGCAACGGTGAGCCGAGTCAGTTCAAAGCGTTCATGGCTCCGTGGCTGAAGGCGAGCAAGGTCGTGCGGCTGGTCGCCGGCGTTGGTGCTCGCGAGCTCCAGAGCGTCGCCGGCCACGTCGAGCTGAAGCTCCCGACGCGGACCGAAACCGTCCTCATCACCCACCCCCAGCCCGGAATGAAGGCCGAGCGGAACGGCGCCACCTTCGTCGTCACCAGTGTGACCGGCGGCACGGTCGGCTACCAGATCGTCGGCGCGCGCGACCGGATCCTCCACTTCCGCGCGCTCAACGCCTCCGGCCAGCCGCTGGCGTCCGGGGGAAGCTTCTCGGTCGATTTCCTGCTCGCCGACGGCGCGGCCGGGCAGAAGGAGTACGCCGGCGTCGTCGATCGCGTGGAGGTGGTCTTCGTCGCCGAGGAGCAGACCGTACGCTCACCGTTCACGCTGAGCGATTTCTCCCTCGCCGGCAAGCCGCGCATGGTCATGCAGGACAAAACGCCACCGTTCCAGCCGTACGGCTATCAGGCGCTGCGGCGCGACCGCCCGCGACTTGGGAGCCCTGGCAAGCCCGAGGTCCTCGCCGTCATCCCGCTCGATCCCTTCGAGCTGTCGCTCGACAAGGTGGCCGACTACTTCGGCACGCAGCTCGAGTTCACGTTCCGGAGCCCCGTCGTCACCAACTTCGAGCGAGCGTTCACGGTGGGCCATCTTCGGCTGACCCGCGTCGAGCTGGCTGACGGCACGGTGCTCTCGCCCGCACCGCCGGACGCGCCGATCCAACACATGTCCGTGAGGCCGGTGTGGGACACGCCGATCCGCTTCGGAGGGTCGCCGAAGGACGGCGTGCTGACGACCTCGCTCCGCCTCTTCCTCGACACCAAGGTGAAGCCGCAGGACATCAAGGCGCTGCGCGGGGTGGTGACCGTCCAGTTCCCGCGGACGTTACAGGCGTTACGTCTCGAGGATCTCAACCCCGGCCAGCGCGCCGAGCTCCGTGACTTCGCGGTCACCGTCACGGCCCGCAGCCGTGGCGGCGTCACGCTTCAGGCCGACAAGGAAGGCAATCGCGTGATCTACACCCAGCTCGCCGGCGCCGACGGGCAGGCGGTGTGGTTCTCCGGCCCGAACATCACCATCCTGCCCGACGGCGCGTGGCGCTTCGAGCTGTCACCCTCGGGCACGCCCGTGGCCGCTCAGCTCATCGTCGCCGACGAGCTCGATCGCAAGGACTATTCGTTCACGCTCATCCCACGCTAGTCAGGAAGGCGCTCAGCGCGCGATTGAACTTCTCCGGCTGCTCCAGGTTCGACAGGTGCGCCGCGGCTGGGATGATCTCGAGCTGCGCGCCCTTGATGTTCTCGGCGATCACGCGCGAGGCGGCGACCGGGGTGCCGGGATCGTCCTCCCCGACGATGACGACGGTCGGCAGCTTGATCGCGCTGAGCCGGTCCGTGAGGTTCAGCGCCGAGATGGCCTGGCAGCAGCCGACGTAGCCGGCGACCGGCGTCGTCCGGATCATCGTCGCCACCGTCTCGACCACGTCCTTCTTCTTCTCGCGGAACGGCGCGGTGAACCAGCGGGCGAGCGTCGGCTCGACGAGCGGCTCCATGCCCTTCGCCTCGGCCGTGCGAATGCGATCGTCCCACTGCGGCTTGGCCTCGGCCGGGATGCGGCTCGAGGTGTCGCACAGCGAGAGGCTCTTGAGGACCTGGGGCGCCTTGAGCGCGAGGGCCTGACCGATCATGCCGCCCATCGACAGCCCCACCCAGTGCGTCTTCTGGATGCCCAGCTCGCGGAGCAGGGCCAGCGCGTCGTCGGCCAGCTGGTCGAGGCTATACGCGCCGCGCGGCGCCTCGGTCTTGCCGTGACCGCGCGTCTCGTAGCGCAGCACACGGAAGCGGCCGGTGAGCGCCGGCACCGTGGGGTCCCACATGCCGAAGTCGGTGGCCAGCGAGTGGCTCATCGTCACGACCGGCGCGTTGGCCGGGCCGTCGAAGGTGTAGTTCATCGAGATACCGTTGGCTGAAATCTTCATCGAGTCCTCCTGAAGCGGGATCTAGCGCTGGGCCAGACGGTCCGTCTCGACGTCGACCACCGCGGGGGCCGGCGGCGACGTCGGCCGGGACGTCCGGGTCAGCTCGTACACCTCCATGATGACGTCGGAGGCGAAGCGGGTCTGCGCCACGGTCGACGAGGCGAAGCCGCACTCGCCGGCCAGGTGATGGAAATACTCGAGATTGCCAGCGTTCGAGAAGACGATCCTCATCCGTCCATCGGGCTTGAGATGGCGGCCGACGCCCGCGAAGAAGTTGCGCAGCGTCGCGTGGGCCGAGTCGCGCATCATCGCCTGCACGGTGGACTCCGGGTTCATCGGCCGGAACGGCGGGTTGGCCACCACGAGGTCGAACTGCTCGTCGGGCTGCAGGGCGGCCAGGGCATCGCCCTGGCGCACGTCGATGCGATCGCCGAGGCCGAGCCGGTGGGCGTTGTACTTGGCGCACAGCACCGGCATCGTGAACTTGTCGATGGCCACGGCGCGAGCGGCGCCGGCCAGCACGGCGAAGATCGCGTCGGCCCCCGAGCCGGTGAACGGGTCGAGCACCGTGTCACCGGGGCGGACGCCGAGGTTGTCGAGCAAAATCAGGGACGCCTTCGCGTAGTTCGGGTTGAACGTCTCCGGGAACATCACGTAGTCGAGCCCGCGCACCTTGACCAGGTAGGGCACCGGATGCTGCTCGATGGAGTGCGCGATCGTCCCTTGCCACTCGTCGATCTGCAACTTCAGTGCGTCGTCCATTGGCTCAATCCTTCACCGTCGTTTCAATCCTTCACCGTCATGAATGCCGCCGGCACGTGGAACTCCAGAAAACTGACCCCGTCGCCTTCGGCGACACGCAAGCCGTGCCGGTCGCCCGTCGGGAAGTACGTCGCCTGCCCGCGCTCGACGATGACGTCCTTGCCGCCGACGGTGAAGCGCGTCTTCCCCGAGAGGAAGACGAACATGCTCTCGGCGTTCGGGTGCATGTGGAGCGAGGTGACCGTGTCCTTGACGTAGACGACGATCATCGCGTGCGCGCGCTCGGACGCGGCCGCGCCCTTGCCGACGAAATAGATGCGCTGCTTCTTCTCGGCGGGCACAGCGTGCACGGGCGTGGTGGCGCGCGCGGCGGCGACGATGCCGCCCGAGAACCCCGGCCGCTTCGGGGAATTCGCGGGCGGCGCCAGCACGCTGATCAGCGTGGTCTCGCCGGCGTTCGGGTTCGTGACCGTGAGCGTCGTGCCCTCTTCGATCACGGCGAACGTTTCCTCGGCCAGCGCCAGCGATCGGCCACGGCCGCTGACCGTGGCGCCTCCGGTCAGCGTGAACAGGTAGCGGTCCGAGCCTTCAGGAACGTCCTCGGTGAGCGCCGCGCCACGCGCGACGCGGATCACCTCGGCCGACATCTCCTTCATGTCGCCGCCGGTGATCGGCGCGCGCTTCACGCCGGTCGCGGCTTCCCGGTACGGAAGACCCGCAAAGGTGATGACCCGTCCCATGGCGGGGCAGACTATACACCGGACGCCAGTGCTCCGCTCCGGTAGTCCTCGACCGCCTGAACGATTTCCTCCCGCGTGTTCATGACGAACGGGCCGTAGCGCGCGATGGGCTCGCGCAGCGGCCGCGCGGCGAGGAGGAGAAAGCGCCCCGCGGCTCCGCCGGTGACGGCGGTCAAGCGATCGCCATCACCCAGCACCGCGAGCCGACCGGCGGCGATCTCCTGCGCCTTCGTGTCGGCCCCGAGCGCCACCTGTCCCTCGTAGACGTACGCGCAGGCGGCGTGGCCCGGGGTGAGCACGAGCGTCGCGCGCGAGCGCGGCTCCATCCTCACGTCGAGATAGAGCGGCTGGGTGACGATCCCCTCCACCGGGCCGCGCACGCCCGCGGCCTCGCCGGCGATCACTCGAGCGCGAACGCCCGGAGCCAGCTCCACCTCGGGGATCTTTTCGGGCGGAATGTCCTGGTAGCGCGGCGCCGTCATCTTGCTGCGCGCGGGCAGGTTCACCCAGAGCTGGAAGCCCCACATGAGGCCGTCCTTCTGCAACGGCATCTCCGAGTGCACGATGCCGCGCCCGGCCGTCATCCACTGCACGCTGCCGGCGACGAGCTCGCCCTCGTTCCCCACGTGATCGCGGTGACGCATGGCGCCGGCCAGCATGTAGGTGACGGTCTCGAACCCGCGGTGCGGGTGATCCGGAAAGCCGGCGAGGTAGTCGCCCGGCCGATCCGACTTGAACTCGTCGAGCAGCAGGAACGGGTCGAGGTGATCGAGCTGCGGCGTGCCGAGCACGCGCGTGAGCTGGACGCCGGCGCCGTCCGACGTCGGCTGCCCGGTGATGACCTTCGTGACGTGGCGATCCGTCGTCATGGCTGGCCTCCTGGTGGCCAGCATACGCCTGGCCACCAAACCCTTGCCCGAAGCGATAGACTAAGGCCGCATATCTGTCCCGGCGACATGGGCACCTATCGATTACACGCGGCGGCCGACCGTCTCCTCGACGCGCTGTTGGACGCGCGTGCGGTCGAGCTCGAGTTGCTGGACGGGCTCAGCGACACCCAGATGCTCGGCGAGCGCGCCCACTTCCTCGAGCCGCCGATCTGGGAGATGGGCCACGTCGGCTGGTTCCAGGAGCTCTGGCTGTCCCGTCACCTCGACGGCGAGGCAACGCTCCTGCCGGGCTCGGATGGCATCTACGACTCGTTCAACGTCTCGTACCGGCAGCGATGGGACCATCGTTATCCGTCGCGGAAGCAGACGCTCCAGTACATCAGCGCGGTGCTTCGCCGCAGCGTCGATCGGCTGGAATCGCGCGCGCCGACCGCGAAGGACGCCTACTTCTACACGCTCGCCGCCCAGCACGAGGACATGCACGTCGAGAACCTGATTCTCATTCTCCAGTCGCTCGGCTACGCGCGCCCGCGCCTCGGCCGCTTCGAGCCGGGGGCGGCATCGCCACTGGTGGATCCGGACTATCAGCCGCGTGACGTCGCGGTGCCGGGCGGGACGTTCCTGCTCGGGGCCTCGCCGGACGAGCCCTTCGTCTTCGACAACGAGAAGTGGGCGCATCCGGTCGTGATCGCGCCGTTCAGCATCGCCTCGACACCGGTGACGAACGCCGAGTTCCAGGCGTTCGTGGACGACGGCGGCTACCGTCGGCGGGAGCTCTGGGATCGGCGGGGCTGGGACTGGCGGCGCCGCGAGCAGGCCGAGCATCCAGTCTTCTGGGCGCGCGGCGACGATGGCCGCTGGTACGAGCGCAGCTTCGACGCCATGGCAGCGCTTGCGCCATGGCATCCGGTCGTGCACGTCAACTGGTACGAGGCGGACGCGTACTGCCGCTGGGCTGGCCGGCGCTTGCCAACCGAGGCCGAGTGGGAGATCGCAGCGACGGTCGAGCCGGCGACCGGCCGCAAGCGGCGTTTCCCCTGGGGCGACGACGCACCGACGCCCGCCCGCGCGAGCCTGGACTTCTGCGCCGGCGGGACCGTCGACGTGCGCGCGTTGCCCGAGGGCGACAGCCCCGCCGGCTGCCGGCAAATGATCGGCAACGTCTGGGAGTGGGTCGCGGACACCTTTCAGGCCTATCCCGGCTTCGAGTGCGATTCGTACCAGGAGTACTCGCAGCCGTACTTCGGCCAGAAGAAGGTGCTGCGCGGCGGGTGCTGGACGACCCGCACGCGCGTCATCCGCAGCACGTGGCGAAATTTCTACATGCGCCACCGGCGAAACATCTTTGCCGGGTTCCGCACGGTGGCGCTCTGAGGCCAGCGCGATGCCATGTCTCCTCGACGTTCATGCCGACGAAACAGAATCCCTGGCCCGCATGGTTGGCGACATCAACCGCGGCCTCACCGGGCGCCCGCCCACGCTGCCGCCGAAGTACTTCTACGATCAAACGGGCAGCAAGCTCTTCGAGCGGATCACACAGCTCCCCGAGTACTACCTGACGCGCGCCGAAGAAACCATCCTGCGCGACGTGGCCCACGACGTCATGGCCAAGCTCCGGCCGCGCGACATCGTCGAGCTCGGCCCCGGGTCGTGCCGCAAGGTGCGCTGGCTCCTGGACGCGTTCGAGGACGCCGAGGACGTCCGCTACCTCGCCGTCGACGTCGGCCGCGACAGCCTCGTGCAGGCCATGACCGCGCTGGACGACCGATATCCCTGGCTTCACGTCCACGCGGTCGTCGGCGACTTCGAGCGGCATCTGGCCCGCTTGCCGCTGCCCGTCGGCCGTCGGCTGGCGCTCTTCCTCGGCAGCACGATCGGCAACTTCGATTCCCTCCCCAGGCAGGCGCTGCTCGCCCAGATCCGCCGCCTCCTGGGCGCCGACGGCCGGCTGCTGCTGGGTGTGGACCTCGTGAAGGACCACGGCGAGCTGAACGCCGCCTACAATGACGCCGCCGGCATCACCGCCGAGTTCAATCGCAACATCCTGCGCATCGTCAATCGCGCGGTCGACGCCGACTTCGTTCCGGAGAAATGGCGCCACCACGCCTTCTATAACGCCGCGGCCAGCCGGATCGAGATGCACTTGCTCGCCGACGAGCCTCAGCGCGTGATCTTGCGCAAGCTCGGTGTCAAGCTCGACTTCGACCGCGGCGAGGGGATCTGGACCGAGAACTCCTACAAGTTCACGCGCGAGTCGACCGAGGCGATGCTGGCCGAGGCCGGCCTCGCGCTCGAGGAGTGGTACACCGACGCCGGGTGCAGGTTCGGCCTCGTCCTGGCACGGCCGGCCGAGTCGGCATGACGACGCCGGTCCCCCGCACGCTCTACGTCCACGACGATCTCTCCGCCGAATTGAAGGCTCATGGCGCGCACGCGCAACAGCTCGGTGAGGCGCTCTTCGAGCGCCTGCGTGCCGACGAGCGCATCGTCGTCCTGACGCTCGACGAGCAGCTCGACGCGCTGGTCGCGCGCGGCCAGCACGCCCCGTTCGCCGGGGCGGTCGGCATCGGCCGGGCCGGCGCCCGGGTGGCGGCGCAGGTCCACGCCCGGACGGGCTGGTTCCCCGTCATCCACGCGGTGGACCTGTGGCGCGAGGAGGACGACGCCGGCGGCTATGCGCTGGCCGGCTCCGCGACGCTCGCATCGCAGCTCGCCCGCATCGCCGATGCGGACTCGATCGCCGTCGTCGACGACACGATCTTCTCCGGCCTCACCATGCGCGCGGTGCTCGAGGCGCTGCCGCCCCGACGGAACCGCCGCGTCCACGCCTTCTGTCTGCGTGCCGTCGCCGAGAGCCTGCCCGGAGTGGCCGCGCTGGCGCCGGTGTCGGCTGGCGTCGCCGCCGCGGGTCGGATTCTCGAGGACGTGAGCTTCATCAATGCCAGCGGCCTCGTCCGCCGTGGAGCCATCCGCCGCGCCGGGCAGGCGTCGCTGGCGTTCTTCGAGCGCCCCGAGTGGATGGAGGCCTGGTTTCCCGGCTACACCGAGGCCATCGTCAAGCTGTGTCGCGAGCTCCACGAAGCGGTCGAGGCACCACGAGCCGATCGAGCGCCTCGAACGCGACGTGGATCGCCAGCGCCATCAGCGCGGCCGGGATCGCGCCGGCCAGGATCATCCTCACGTCGTTCAGCGCCAGGCCGGTGACGATCAGCGTCCCGTAGCCGCCGCCGCCGATGAACGCGGCGAGCGTCGCCGTGCCGACCGTGAGCACGGCGGCGGTCTTGATCCCCGCCATGATCGTCACCGACGCCAGCGGTAGCTCGATCCAGGCCAATCGCTGCCAGCGGCCGAGCTGCATGACCGCCGCCATGTCGACGAGCTGGCGGTCGAGACTGCTCACACCGGCGTAGGTGTTGCGGACGATCGGCAGCAGCGCATAGAGGCTGAGCGCCACCAGCGCCGGCAGCTTGCCGATGCCGAAGAGCGGGATCATGAAGGCGAGCAGCGCCAGCGCCGGGATCGTCTGCAGCACGCCGACGCTCATCAGCTCGACCTGGCCGACGACCCGGTGGCGCGCGGCGACGAGGCCGAGCGGCAGTCCGATCGCGACTGCGACTGCCAGGGAAACGGCGACGAGGGCCAGATGCTCGAGCGTCAGCCGGCCGACGTCGCCGATCAGATCGTGCCGGCGCGCGGGCTGCGCGGCGTCGCGGTCGCCCAGAAATGTCGCTGCGGCCTGGGCGAAGGTCCGGTGGTCCAGCTCGACGGCGGCGTTGAGTCGGACCATCGTCAGGCGGTCGATCCGTCCCGCCAGCCGCTCTCGCAGCGCGCTCCACGTGCGCGGCAACCGCTCGGGCAGCGACGCGCGAGCGAGGAGGACGGCCGCGTACTCGGGAAAGAAGTGGCGGTCGTCCTCCAGGACGACGAGGTCGTACCGCTCCAGCTGCCCGTCGGTCGAGAACACGTCGATGACGTCGACGTGGCCACTGGCGACCGCCTGATAGGTCAGCGCGTGCTCCATGCCGGTCACGCGCGTGAGCGGGAGCCCGTAGTGCCGGCGCAATCCCCGCCAGCCATCGTCACGGTCGATGAAGCCCGGGTCGAAGGCCGCCGTGAGCCCGGGGTGTCGCGCGAGGTCGCTGATCGTGCGAAGCCCGAGCCGCGTGGCGGTGGCGCGGGCGACGGCCAGCGCGTACGTGTTGGCGAAGCCCAGCGGGTCGCTGATCGTCAGGCCGAGCGGCCGGAGCCGCGAGCGCAGCGCGTCTATCGTGGTCACCGACGCGTCCTTCAGGATGGCGCGGCTGATGGTCCCCGTGTACTCCGGGTAAACGTCGATCTCGCCGCTCGCCAGCGCGCCGAAGGCGATACCGGTTCCGCCCAGGCCGAAGCGCCGCTCGACCGACGCCTCAGCCACCTCCTCGATCACCCGGGCCACGATCTCGGCAACGACGTAGCTCTCGGTGAACGACTTCGACCCGACGCGGACCGGCGTCGCCGGCGCGGCGGCCCGGCCGAACATGGCGAGCGCGATGCCGACCACGGTGAGCCCGATGATGAAGGCGCCAGCGCGGCGTGGCGTCATGTCAGAGGTACGCGGTCATGTCGGGGGGCGGCACCTGGGCGCGCAGGAACTCGGCGACGTACCGCTCGGCCGGCCGCCGCGCGAGGTCCTCGAAGGTGCCTTCCTGCACGACGCGGCCGTTGTCGAGCAGCGTGATCGTCGACCCGAACAGGAACGCCTCGCGCACGTCGTGGGTGACGAACAGCACGGTCTTTCCGAGCTCACGGAAGATCGCGACGAGATGCGTCTGCAGCTCGGCGCGCGAGATCGGATCGAGCGCACCGAGCGGCTCATCGAGCAGCAAGACCGGCGGGTCGAGCATCAGCGCGCGCGCCAGGCCCACGCGCTGGCGCTGGCCACCGCTCAGCTCCGCGGGATAGAGATCGAGCAGGTCGGGATCGAGAGCGACGAGCTTGGCCAGGACGTCGAGGCGCTCGGCCATGCGCGCCGTGCTCCACTCCTGGGCACGCGCCGGCAGCGTCGCGTTCTGCCGCGCGGTGAGGTGCGGATACAGCGCGCCTTCCTGAACGACGTAGCCCATGCCGCCGTCCACCGAGATCTCGCCGTGATCAGGACGGAGCAGGCCGAGGATGAGCCGGAGGATGGTGGACTTGCCGGAGCCGCTCGACCCGAGCAGGATGCGCGTGGTACCGCGCGCGACGGTCAGTGACACGTGGTCGACCGCCACGCGGGCGCCGAACGTCTTGGTGACGTCGCGGAGGGCGAGCATGGTCCCAAAGGGCTCGCCGCACCCGGCGCGCGCCCGGACCGGATGATACCCGAGCCGCGGTCAGCCCGACACGGCGTGGGCGCGCACGTCGGCGAGACGCAGCTCGAGGTCGGCGCGCTCGATCAATCCGAACCGGGTCACCGCCGAGCGCCGTCGCGCGGCGCCGCCGACGGGTCTGTCGCCCCGCGGCCTTCTGGACTGATCAGCCGGCGGAGATACGGACTGTCGGCGATTACCGCGCGAGTCTTCGGCCCGATCGCGAGCTCGTAGCTCGACGACCGGCCAGGAGGCGGGTAAGGCCAGTACACCTCGACGAACGCGGGTTGGAGGTAGAAGCCGCCGAGCACGGCCAGGTAGTCGCGCAGTCCCTCCAGGCCGGCCGCCGGCGCGCCGTTGACGAAGCACGACGGACACCAGGCGGTCACCGCCCGGACGTCGAAGAGGGTGACGGGGACCTGATCGGCCCTGAGCCGGGACACTTTCGCGTACTCGGTGATCGGATAGTCGTCGGTCAACGGCGGATAGATGTCGGTGGCGCGCGCGAGCGTCTCGGCGGATCCGGCGAAGGTCCCCGCGATCTCGACGAGCGAGCCGAGCCCGATCGCCCGCATGTCATCCCGGACGGCAGGCGCACCGGCGAGCCTGGCCCGGAGCTTCGCGGGCTGAAGCTCGAGCCGCGGGCCGTTGGTGCCCATCAGGATGAAGTCGGTCATCGTCCCCGAGAGCAGCACCGCCTGCGGAAACACCTCGACGAACGCGCGCACCATCTCGAGCGTCGCCTCGGCGGGAGCCTGAGGGAGCGGGAGCCACTGGGTGAGGTAGCCGCCGGGCTTGAGCCGGCTGCGCGCCAGCGCGTAGAAGTCCCGCGAGTAGAGCGACGCCACGCCGGCGAACAGGATCGGCGGCGGCTCGAGCGTGATCAGATCGTACGTTCCCGGCGGTTGCATCCGGAGGTGATGGCGGCCGTCGTTGACGTAGACCGACAGCCGGGGATCGTCGATGACGTCGTGGTTGGTCGCCGAGAACCAGCGGGCGTGCTCGAGGATCTGGCGGGAGATGTCCACGACCTCGAGCCGGCGGACCGACGGGTGCAGCGACGCTGCGTGGAGCGTGTTGCCGACGCCGAAGCAGATGACGACGACGCGCTCGGGCGCGTCCATCGAGAGCAGCGGCAGATGAGCGAAGGCGCGCATGTACCGCTGGCTGTCCGCGTTCGTCCCCGACATCAAGTGCCCGTTGGTCATGAGCGCCCGGCCCTGCCCCGGCACGTCGGTGACCGTCACGATCTCGGTGATGCCTTCGCTCACGTGGAGCCGGCGCTCGTTCGGGCCTGGCGGCCAGAGCGCGTGATCGAGGAGATGGCGTGAGGGCAGCGCGACCCACAAGCCGATCGCCGTCGCCGTCGCAGCCAGGGTCAGCGCGAACGCCGCGGCGTCCGGCCGCCGATGGCGAGCGGAAACGGCGCCGACGCCGAACGCGACATAGAGGGGCACGATGGCGAGGGCAGCGACGACGGCCAGCACCGTCACGCTCCCCTGCATGCCGAGGCGCGGGAGCAGGACGAATCCCGCCGCCAGCGCTCCCGCCAGTGCGCCCACCGTGTTGGCGAGGTACAGGAGTCCCGCACGGCGCCCCACCACGCGCTCGGCGTCCTGGATGCAGGCGTTGGCCAGCGGATAGGCGAAGCCCATGGCGAGCGCCGGGATTCCCAGCTCACGCAGCAGCGGGCGCACGACGAGCCACAGCTCGAGCGCGTCGCGCCGCCACCCCGAGCCCGCCAGGTACGCGGGATAGGCGGCGGTCTGCTCGGCCAGGTCTCGGCCGAAGTCGGCCGTGGCCAGGCCCGCCAGGGTGGAGATCACGAAGACGCCCTGAGCGAGCATGTAGAGCATCGCCGGGCGCCCGAACCGCGCGTGCAGGAACCCGCCAGCGATGGAGCCGATCCAGATGCCGGCAAGAATCACGGTGAGGATCAGCGACAGCACCGATCGAAGGCTTCCCGCGAGCACGTTCACGTGTCGGAACCAGACGATCTCGATCCCCATCGCGGCAAAACCGGACAGCACGATGGCGACTCCGGTCAGTGCCACCACGCGTGACGAATCGGACGGCGCCGGCTGGAATCGATCGGCTGTCGCCCCGGTCTGATCCGGCGCTCGCGACTGGCGCGATGCCAGGCGGAGCGCTCCCGCTGCGGCGACGAGGTTCAGCAACACCGCGATCATCTGCGTGGCCTGGAGCCCGCCGGCCGGGATGAACGTGTAATCGGTCAGGAAGCAGCCCAACGCGGCGCCGGCCGTGTTTGCGCCGTACAGCGCGCCGATCCTCCGGCCGGCGTTCTCGACGTCCCGGCGGACGACGTGACGGATCAGCACCGTGAGCGTGCCGCCCATGAGCAGCGTGATGGGCACGAGCACGGCGACGGCGATCGCATATCGCGCCAGATGGGATCCGGGAGACAGCACGTACCAGCCACGAGCGTCCTGCGAGTACGACGAGATGGCCGCGGCGACGGCGCCGAGACGCGGCAGCAGCAGCGACACCAGGAATCCCAGCACGCCGATGCCGAGCTCGAAGTATCCGTAGGTCGCGAGCAGTGACTCGGGCCGGGCCGCGTATCGACGATCGGCCCACTGGCCGGCGACGTAGCCGCCGAAGCCGAGGCCGGCCATGAACACGGCGACGACGAGGGATGCGGAGTAGAGGGTGTTGCCGAAGACGTTGCCGAACTCGCGGACCCAGACGACCTGGTAGATCAGGCCGCTGGCACCCGACAGGAAGAACAGCAGGCAGAGGCGCACCACCGCTGTCGTCACTGTAGGAAGTGGCAGCGGATGAAGTCAAGAAACGCGAGGGGCGGCGCCTTGACAGCATCGGCGCCCTCGCATAACGTCGCGTCTACCCAGATTTCAGGCCTCTCTGACACCCCGGAGGTCGTCATGGCGACACGGCGCGAGTTCCTGACCGTCACCGCTTCCACCCTGGCCGGCGCAGCCCTGACCTCCCGGAATGCGCTCGGCGCGCCCAAAGCCATGACCGTGGTCCGCGAGAGCTCGTTCATCAAGCCGTTCGACGACTACTTCGCCAAGACGCTGGCGACGGAGTATGAGAAGCAAACCGGGATCAAGATCAACTACGAGGCGACCAGCGTGGGCGGCATGCTCACCCGGCTGACGACGATCGCCGAGACGAAGTCGGGCCCCGAGATCGCGATGACGGCACTGAACTGGCCTCACCTCTTCGATCAGAGCCTCGTGGATGTCACCGACATCGCCGGCGAGATCGGCAAGCAGCTCGGCGGCTGGCACGAAAACGTCCTCGAGGTCCTCGTCGTGAACAAGAAGTGGAAGGCGCTGCCCTGGGGCAACATCGGCCAGCTCGAGGTCTATCGCACCGACTGGTTCAAGGAAGTGGGCGTGAACAAGTTCCCCGAGACCTGGGAAGACCTGCTCGCGGCGGGCCGGCTCCTCAAGAAAAAGGGCCATCCGTTCGGCTTCGAGTTGGGTCACGGCTTCGGCGACAACCACGGCTGGCTCTATCCGCTGTTCTGGTCGTACGGAGGCCGAGAAGTCGACCGCGACGGCAAGACCGTGGTCATCGACTCGGCCGAGACGGCGAAGGCCGTCGACTTCTGCCGGAAGTTTTATCAGGAGACGATGTTCGAGGACGTGCTCGGCTGGACGGACGTGAACAACAACAAGGCGTTCTTCGGCGAGCAGATCTCGTGCACCAACAACGCGTCGTCGATCCTCGAGGTGGGGCTGCGCCAGTTCCCGGACATCGCCAAGGTCACCGACCACGCGATGAACCCGTCGGGCCCGAAGGGCCGCTTCCACGTTCTGAACGCCGTGTCCCACGCGGTGCTGACGCACGCGCCCGACCAGGCAGCGGCCAAGGCCTTCCTCCGCTGGCTCTACGACGACAAGCAGATGTCGCGCTGGCTCGCCTCCGCGAACGCCTACTACGCGCCGTTCCTCCACGGCTACGACAATCACCCGATGTGGAACGTGGAGCCGCGCTACCTGCCCTACAAGGAATCGCTCAAGACGTCGCGGCCGCACACCTGGCCCGGGCCGCAAGGGCACGCCTCTTCGGAGAGCGTCGCCAAGTACGTGCTGGTCGACATGTTCGCCAAGGCCTGTCGCGGCGATTCGACCAAGGACGTCGTCGCCACCGCGGCCGCCCAGCTCAAGCAGATCTACAAAGCGAAGTAGCCGATGGCCGTCGGTCCCGCGTCCGTCGCCCGGGCGTCACTCGCCGGCCGGGCGACCTCGCGGCCGCGCCTCCTCGAGCGGGAGAGCGTCTTCAGCTGGGTGATGCTGGCGCCCGGCGTCCTCTTCCTGCTCGCGTTCGTCGCCTACCCGTTCGTCTACGGCATCTTCATCAGCTTGCAGGACCGCCGGGTGGCCAGCCCCGGCACCTTCGTGGGCCTCGCCAACTTCGTCGCGCAGGCCCACGATGCCGTCTTCTGGCAGGTCACGCGGAACACGTTCATCTATACGATCGTGGCGACGTTCCTCAAGATGACGGGCGGCCTCGCCATGGCGCTCGTCATCAACCAGCAGTTCCGCGGCAAGAATCTCGCCCGCGCTCTCCTGCTGCTGCCATTCATCGTCCCGACCGTGCTGTCCACCGTCGCCTGGATGTGGATCTTCGACCCGACGTTCAGCGTGATCAACTGGACGCTGCGCCACACCGGGCTCGTGACGCAGAACTTTTCGTGGCTGGGCAATGCCACGCTCGCCATGGTGTCGATCATCATCGTCAACACGTGGCGCGGCCTCCCCTTCTACGGCATCACGCTCCTGGCCGGGCTCCAGACGATCTCGCCCGACCTCTACGAAGCGGCGGCCATCGACGGCGCGAGCGTGACCCAGCGCTTCTGGCACATCACGATCCCGGTGATCAAGCCGGTGCTGATCATCGTCACGATGTTCTCCGTGATCTTCACGTTCTCGGACTTCCAGCTGCCCTACATCCTCACCCATGGTGGCCCGGCCAACGCGACGCACCTGTTCGCCACCTACGCGTTCGACATCGGCATGTCCGCGGGACAGATCGGGATGGGCGCCGCGGTGGCCCTGGCGATGCTGCCGGCGCTCGGGCTCCTGATCGTCTTCCTGACGCTCTACCTGAGGCGAGAATGACGGTCGTGAGCGGTGGGGGGTGTCGGGCCGGGGAGCCCGAGGGGGCGTCAGCCCCTTCGGTCGCGCATCCTGCGCCCGCTCCCCCCGACCTTGAATAATGGTCGGCGGCAAGGGTCTCGGGGCGCGGACACTCCGGCTGTATCTGCCACTCGGCTTCTTCCTGGTGGCGATGTTGTTCCCGTTCTACTGGATGGCGATCACGTCCATCAAGCCGAACCGCGAGCTGTACAGCCAGAAGATCATGCCGCTGATCGTCCATCAGCCGACGCTCACACACTACATCGAGCTGTTCGACGGGACGAACTTCCTCACGTGGACGTACAACACGATGCTGGTGGCCGTCGTGACCACCGTCATCTCGCTCGTGCTCGGCGTGATGGTCGGGTATCCGCTGGCGCGGATGAACTTCCCCGGCGCCGCCATCGTCGCGATCGGCGTGGCCGCCACGTATCTCGTCCCCCAGCCACTGCTCTTCATCCCGATGGCGGACATCATCAACAGGCTCGACCTCGGCAACACGCTGTCGGCGGTGATGCTGACCTACCCGACGCTCCTCATCCCGTTCTGCGCGTGGCTGCTCATGGGCTACTTCAAGAGCGTGCCGCGGGAGCTCGAAGAGGCGGCGCGGATCGACGGCGCCAGCCGCTTCCAGGCGATGATGCGGGTGGTGCTGCCGCTCTGCACGCCCGGCTTGCTGTCCGCCGGCATCTTCGCGTTCACGCTCGCCCAGAACGAGTTCCTCTACGCGCTGATCTTCCTGACCAAGAGCGAGGTGCGCACGGTGCCGGTCGGCGCCATCACCGAGCTGATCCGCGGCGACGTCTTCTACTGGGGCCAGCTCATGGCCGCCGCCCTGCTCGGCTCGATCCCGGTGGCCATCATCTACTCGTTCTTCGTCGATTATTACGTCGCGGGGCTGACGGCGGGGTCGGTGAAGAACTAGGAGCCGTATTCGTCGCTGATCTCGCCCTGACGCGTACCGCGCGCGCCGATCGGCGACGCCGAGCGAACCGCACCTCCCGCAGCGCGGCGAGCAGCGCGTCGAGGGCCGGCGTGCGCGGCTTGTCGCGGCGGAGGATGATGCCGCGCTGATGGATGAGCGGCGGGTCGAGCGACAGGGCGACCACGCCGCCGCTGCCGGCCCGGGCCTCGCCGTCGACGGTGAAGTGCGAGACGATCGAGAGGCCGAGCCCCGCCCCGACCAGCTTCTTGATCGCCTCGGTATTGCCGAGCTCCATCACGGCCCGAGGCGCAACACCGGCGCGATGGAACCAGTCCTCGATCACCCGATGCACCGTTCCGCCGCGCTCGAAGAGGATCAACGGATGCTCGGCCAGCTCGGCGGCGGTGATGCGCCGGCGCGGCCGCCACGGCGCCCGCCGGGGCGCGATGGCCACCTGCTCGTCCTCGCAGAACGGCAGCACGGTCAGCTCCCGCTCGCGCACGGGCAGGCTGGTGATCCCGATGTCGAGGTGGTTGGCGACGATCGCGTGCGCGATCTCCGGCGCGTTACCGGTGACGACGATGAGCTCGACGTCGGGGTGACGGGCCCGGAAGCTGCGGAACACCGGCGGCAGCACGTAGATGCTGAGCGAGGCGCTGGTGCCGATCCGGATACGTCCGGCCACCCGCCCGCGCAGGCGCTGCAGCATCTGGACGGCGGTTTCGAGCTCCCGCACGGCGCGCGCGCTGTGCTCGAGGAGGAGCTCGCCGGCGCGCGTCGCGAACGCTCGCTTGCCCATGCGCTCGACGAGGGGCAGCCCGAGCGCGGTCTCGAGCTGGCGGACTTGCATGCTGACCGCCGGCTGCGTGAGCCCGAGCTCGGCGGCGGCGCGCGAGAAGCTCCCGTGGCGCACCACCGCGTCGAGCGCCCGCGCCTGAGTCAGCGCGAAGGGCAGGTCCATGCCGCAAAATCTAGCTTATGGTCAGCATAACGACAATTGATTTTGCTTATGGCGCCGGGCCGGCGACGATGAAGCCATGGACATCAACGAATACCTCGTGGCCACGATCGTCCAGGAGCGACTCCAGCAGGCCCGCGCCGAGTGGACCGCCGCCGCCGTCCGGCGGGAACGCCCCGCCCGCGTGAGCTGGCGAAGCCGCCTCGGCCGGGCGCTCATCGCGCTGGGCCAGCGTCTCGCCGGCGACGGCGTACCCGCGCGGGCGAAGCACCCGGCCTGCTCTCTGCCGGTATTTTCGCCTTCGCGCCCGTCGGCGCGATCACCGAGCTGATCCGCGGCGACGTCTTCTACTGGGGCCAGCTCATGGCCGCCGCGCTGCTCGGCTCGATCGAGCTCGTCGCCGTCGATCCCGGGAGATCACCGCGGCGGCCCCGTGGTTTCGGAGCCGCCGCGGGAGATCGGGGTGTCCTCAGGGCGAACCGTTCACCGATGTGAGACCGGAGCTCAGGGACACGGTTTGTGGAGCTGGATGTTCCCGCCTTCCAACGGGCCGCCGGCCGAATACCCGCTGCTCAGGCTGATGCTGAACGTGTCCGTATGTCGGCCAGGTTCCCCGTTGTCAGCCACATCCACCACGTAGGTGAATCCCGCCTGGCCGTTGACCTCGGCGTCACCCTGGAAGCGTCGGCTGGTCGCGCCCGTTTGGGTGTAGGACGCCACGTTAATGGATTTCACGTGCATGCCGGTCGTGTGGTCGATGTAATTCAGGTGGCCGTCCGCCGCGGTCGCGTTGGGCTTCATCCCGGCGTTGAACCCGAAGTTCGCCCGCCCGCCACTGCCGACCGCGATGAACCCGCCGCCCGTCACGAAATCATGGCACTCCGGCGCTGGCGGACACCCGCCCTCGCCTCCCACGCTACTCGGACACCCGTTGATGTCGCTGTGAGCGCTGGACAGGATCACCTCGGCCTGCAGGAGGCCGGTCACCGTCACATGCACCGCATTGACGGTGATTTCGCGGGACCCCGGGCTCGTCGTCGAGTTCTGCCCGTGAGCCCCACCACCTCCGTCGACCCCCGCACACCGTTACAGGTGGCCGCGGACTCGGCCCGGATAAACGTGGCCGTCACCAGGCCGTTGAGCACGTTCACATCGGCCAGCGCGGCCGAGCTTTCCGCCACCCCGTTCGCCCCGCTCGTCCGAGCAATCAGGAGCTGGGCACTCAGCGCGCCGGGCACCGTGACATCCGCGAGTTCCGCCGTCTTCAACCCTCCGTCGGACGGCAGGTCGCCGGTGTCCGACACGAACATCGGACCGACGCCTAACGTTGGCACGTTGACGAAAGCGGCGAAGGCCCGGCCGCTGTAGCTAACTCCCGCCTGAGCCGTCGTGGCGGTCGTTGAAGAGACGGAGGAGCTCTTCCCGGGTGGGCTCTTCGTTGGTGGCGCTGAACTGGAAACCCCGGCGAATCCCACCATCAGGGCGAGGAACGTGGTGAACGCGAGCCGCAAAGGCCGTATCTGAAGCCTCATCGTTGTCTAC
>Ga0209802_1001169_pt1 | contig 19780 bp, 14 predicted proteins | sample GraSoiAngelo_129_FD_185886 | JGI IMG/M metagenome (GOLD analysis project Ga0209802, IMG submission 185886) | Grasslands soil microbial communities from the Angelo Coastal Reserve, California, USA - 14_0927_12_40cm (SPAdes) (version 2) | ecosystem: Environmental > Terrestrial > Soil > Grasslands ... | reverse complement strand
AAGGGGCGGCGGGACGCCGCCCACCGTCGTTGCGACGCCCACGGCCCTGTACCAGCAGCCCGAGGGGCGTCGCAACCTCGTGCGCATCGCCGTCACGGGGCTCGACGCGCCCGCGGGCCGGGCGCGTGTGACGGACCGGCGCGGTGCGCTCGTGGGCAGCGCCGGGCTCCTCCCGGCGGGCCCGGTCCTCCTGGGCGAGGTGTGGGTGCCGCTGTCCGAGCCTTCCCAGTTCCAGATCGACGTGGAGGTGGGGAAGACGCGCGTCGCGCGCAGCCGCCTCCGGCTCGTGCCGCCCAAGCGCTGGACGCTCTACTGGCTGTCCACGATCCACACCGCCGTCGGGGACACCGACCTGCAGGAGCGCTGCCTCGAGATCCACCGCGAGAACCTCGACGCGGCCCTCGCCCGCCTCCCCGGTCACCCCGACTACCGCTGGACCGCAGAGTGCGCGCTGCAGGTGATCTCCTACGTCGAGAACCGCTCCCCCGAGGCCGCCGGGGCGCTGGTCGAGGCGATCCGCGGCGGCAAGATCGGGTTCCAGGCGCTGTTCGCGAACCTGTTGACCGGGCTGCTCGACCACGAGACGCTGGCGCGCGTCGTGTGGCCCGCCGGTTTGCTGGCGCGCGAGCGAGGCCTCGGCTTCGCGGCCGCCCAGCTTACCGACGTTCCGGGCCAGACACTCACCTTTCCGACGGTGCTCGCGGCGAGCGGCGTGCGCTATCTCGCCACGGGCCCGAACCCCGAGCGCGCCGTCCCGCTCCTCTCGGCGGCGGACGGGGCAGCCGCGGGTTTGGCCGGCGACTGGCCGGTTTATCCCCAGGCGTACTGGTGGGAGGGCCCGGACGGCGGCCGGGTGCTGCACTGGCGCGCCTACCGCTACGGTGACGCCACGCGGTTCGGGTTCGACGTCGGGCCGGACGAGATGGGCCGGCGCCTCTCCGACTGGCTGCTCACGAACCCCGTGTTCCTCTCGCCCGGCTACCCCTTCGACATCGCGCTCCTGTACGGCGCGTCCGCCAGCGACAACGCGCCCATCGACGAGCGGCTGGTCCAGAACATGGAGGAGTTCAACCGCCGGTTCGCCTTCCCGCGGATCGTGCCGGGCCGCGCCGAAGACTTCTTCCGCGACTTGGAGCGCCGCTGGGGGGCGAAGCTGCCGGTGCGCCGCGGCGACACGGGCTGCTACTGGGAAGACGGGGCCGCTTCCACGGCGGCCGAGCTCGCCCGGTTCCGCCGGGCGCAGCTCGCGGCGCGGGCGGCGGAGCTGGTCGCTCTGTGGGACGACCGGCTCGAGCCGCGGGACGACGAGGCTACGGCCCGGCTCGCCCGACGCGCCTCGGAACGGCAGGCGATGTGGCGCGACCTCCTCTTGTTTGGCGAGCACACCTGGGGCGCGGACGTGAGTGTCTCCGCCCCGGACTCGCGCCAGACGGTGGCGCAATGGCTGTACAAGCGGCGCTTGCTGGACGGCGCCGCGGCGGCCGCCGAGCGGCAGCTCGCCGAGGGGCTGCTCAGGATCGGCGGGGCCACCCAGGCGGGCGCGGGGCGCCTCGTGTTCAACGCGTCGAGCTGGCCCCGCAGCGAGGTCGCCCACGTCCCCGACGGCGCCGGCCGGCGGCTCGCGTACGCGGGCGCGGAGCTCCCGGCGGTGGACTTCCCCGACGGGTCCGCCCTCGTCCTGATGCGCGATGTCCCCGCGCTGGGCTACCTCGCGCTGGCCGAAAGCGAGCGGCCTCCTCGCCCGGTGGTGGACGACGGCGCGGCGCTCGACGCGCAGGCGGGAGCCTTTCACCTGGCGCTCGACTCGGCAACCGGCGCCGTTCGGTCTCTCGTCGGCGGCGGCAAGGAGCGGGTGAACCCGGCCGCCTGGTCCGGGCTGAACCAGCTCGTGTACGTGCGCGGCGGCGCGCGCTCGGCGCTCTGGACCGACAGGTCGCGCGACTACCTCAAGGCCCCGCCCGAGCTGGCCGTGGCGCAGGCGCAGCTCGTCGCCGCGCGCCGCGAGCGGCTTCCCGGGATCGGCGTGCGTCTCGTGGCGACCCGGCGCCTCGAGGGCTTCCCGTCGCTCACCTCGACCGTGACCCTGTACGACGAGCTCCCCTGGATCGACGTCGAGAATCGGCTTGCGAAGACCCCGACGCTCGAGAAGGAAGCCCTGTATGTCGCCTTCCCGTTCGCGCTGACCAAGCCCGTCGTCGAGGTCGAAGTGCCGCTCGGGCGCATGGCGGTGGAGCGCGATCAGCAGCCGGCGAGCTGCCGCGACTGGTTCTGCCACGCCCACTGGGTGTGGCTGCACGACGCCAGCGACGGCATCCTGTGGAGCGGGCCCGACACGCCGCTGTTCACGTTGAACGACGTGTGCCGCGGAGCCTGGCGGCGTCGCATCGAGCCGGACGGCACGCTGTTCGCCTACGCGATGAACAACTACTGGCACACGAACTACGCGGCGCGCCAGGGAGGCGAGCACGTCTTCCGGTTCCGCGTCTCGCTGCTCTCGCCCGGCGCCGAGCCGGCGGAGCCGGTGCGGCGCGGCTGGGCGGCGTGCGATCCGCTGTACGTGAGCGCGCCGTACACGGCGGCCGTGCCGGGGCCGCTCACCGCCAAGGCCGCCGCGCTCTCGCTGCCGGATCCCGGTGTCCTCGTCGTCGGCGCGAAGCCCGCCGACGACGGCGAGGGCGTGGTCGTGAAGCTGCTCGACGTGGCGGGCGCGGCGCGCTCCGTGACGATCCGGCCCGCGGCGTACACGTTTCGCGCGGCGCGGCGCGCGAACCTCGTTGAAATGAACGGCGACACGCTGGCGGTGACGCAGGACGGGTACGTCGCGCTGGACCTGCCCGCCTGGGGAGTGGGCGCCGCCCGACTCTTTACACCGCGGGAGGGGTCGGGTTAACTATCGGGCCATGGCGAAGCCAAGCACGCTGGGCGAGCTGAAACACACCGAGTGGGGGAGCCCCGCCCGCATCCGACGCACCGTCAAGGACGAGCTCCGGGAGAATCTCATCTGCCTGCTCGAGAACGGCGCCTCCCTCTTCCCCGGGATCGTGGGCTATGAGGACACCGTGATCCCGCAGCTCGTCAACGGGATCCTCTCCCGGCACAATTTCATCCTGCTGGGCCTGCGAGGGCAGGCGAAGAGCCGCATCCTGCGCGCGCTCGTCACGCTGCTCGACGAGGAGATCCCGATCCTCGCGGGGAGCGAGGTGAACGACAACCCGTTCGCGCCGATCTCCAAGTACGGGCGCGAGCTCGTGAACGAGCACGGCGACCGCGCGCCGGTCGCCTGGCTGCCGCGCGACTCGCGCTACGTGGAGAAGCTCGCCACCCCCGACGTCACGATCGCCGACATCATCGGGGACGTCGACCCGATCAAGGCCGCGCGCGGCGGGCACCTGCTCTCGGACGAGCTGACGATGCACTTCGGGCTGTTGCCGCGCGCCAACCGCGGCGTGTTCGCGATCAACGAGCTGCCCGACCTCGCGGGGAAGATCCAGGTGGGGCTGTTCAACATCATGCAGGAGGGCGACGTCCAGATCAAAGGCTACCCCGTCCGCCTGAACCTCGATGTGGCGCTCGTGTTCACCGCGAACCCCGAGGATTACACCGCGCGCGGCAAGATCATCACGCCGCTCAAGGACCGGTTGGGCTCGGAGATCGTGACGCACTATCCGCACACGGTGGATCTGGGCGCGGCGATCACGCGCCAGGAGGCCTGGCTCGACCGCAACGGCCGGCCGCTGCGGCTGCCGGAGTTCATCGCCGAGCTGATCGAGCACGTCGCGTTCGAAGCGCGGGAGGACAAGCGGGTCGATCGCCGCAGCGGCGTGTCCCAGCGCTTACCGATCAGCGTGCTCGAGAACGTCATATCGAACGCCGAGCGGCGGACGATCGCCACCAAAGAGAAGACCGTGGTGCCTCGCGTGTCCGACGTGTACGCCGCGCTCCCCGCCATCACGGGCAAGCTCGAGCTCGAGTACGAGGGCGAGCTGCAGGGCGCCGAGGCCATCGCGAAGGACCTAATTCGCCGCGCCGCAGGGAAGACGTTCGCGGCCCGCGTGGGCGGGGCGAACGTGGACGACATCGTGCACTGGTTCGACGAGGGCGGTGCGCTCAAGATCTCCACCGACGAGCGCGCCGAGACGGTGCTCAAGGGATTCAGCGTCGTGCCCGGTCTGCTCGACGTCGTCGACCAGGTGGGGCTGGCGGGCAAGAAAGACCCGGGTACCCTGGTCGCGGCCTGCGAGCTGGTGCTCGAGGGACTCGTCGCCGAGAAGCGCATCTCGCGCAACGAGGAGCTGGGCTACGTGCGGGCTCGCCCCGATCCGAAAGGCCCGCCGTACGGGAAGACGGGGGGCGGGGGCGGGGGCGGGGGCGGACCGAATCTGTTCTCGTGAGACGCAAGCCGTAAGCCATAAGCCGTAAGTCACGCCGCTGACTTACGGCTTACGACTTATGGCCTACGGCTTATGTTCATCCTACCTCCCCTCCGGAGCCTCCATGGGCAAGCTCGTCTCCGCCGCCGTCCTCGGCGCCATCGCGTTTTCCGTGCTGCTCGCCGCCGCGCTGCTGCGCTCGCAGCGGCCCGGGCCCATCGTGTCGCTGCTGCGGTTCGCCGGGCTCGGCCTCGGGGCGCTCGCCCTCGCGCTCGCCGTCGGCTCCGCGATGGTCGTGATCGACCCCGGCGAGGTGGGCGTGCGGCACGCCTTCGGCTACGTGGACCCCACCCCGCTCTTGCCGGGCATCCGCGTCGTTCCGCCGTGGTCGTCGATCGAGCGCTACTCCACGCGCGAGGAGCAGTGGCCGCCGCGCAGCGACCAGATCGAGCAGATCGCGGCGCTGTCCAGCGAGCAGATGGGGACGACCGTGGAGGTCTCGATCCGGTGGCAGATCGACCCCCAGCAATCACCCAAGATCTTCACCGAGATCGGCGACGAGGAGCAGATTCGCGGCGCCGTGCGGAACGCCATCCGCAAGGGCGTGCGCGACGGCATGGTGCAGTACTCGATCAATGACATCGCCAAGCGCACCCAGATCGCGAACACGATGGAAGGGCTCGTGGACTCGGCCCTGGTGACGACGCCGCGCGCCGGCGGCGGCAAGTTCCGGATCGCCACCGTGACGGCGTTCTTCCTGCGCGACCTCCAGCCCCCCGCCCAGGTGGTCCAGGCGATCAACAACAAGATCGCCCAGGAGCAGCAGATCGAGACCGAGCGGCACCGCGTCGAGGTGGCGCGGCTGCAGACCGAGCAGCAGCGGCTCCTGAATCAAACGCTGTCGCCGGAGGCGCTCATGAAGCAGTGGATCGAGGTGCTGCACGACATGAAGAACTCCAGCAACCTGATCATCTTCGTGCCGACCGAAGGCGGCATCCCGCTCCTCAACGTGGGCGAGCTGCGCAAAAACCTGAAGCCCTGAGATGGCCCCGCCCGTCATCACCGTCACGCGGCAGTACGGGTCCGGCGGCTCGGACGTCGCGCGGTTGGTGGCCGAGCGCCTGGGGTGGGAGCTGGTGGACAACCAGTTCGTGGAGGAGGTGGCGCGGCGGGCCGGGGTGCCGCCGGCCGAGGTGGCGCAGCGCGAGGAGCGGGCGCCGGGGCTGCTCGAGCGGCTCGCCCGCACGCTCGCGGTGGCCTCGCCGGAGATGTTCATCGCCCAGGCCGCCGTGCCGCGTGTCGAGCAAGACGAAGCGACGCTCGTGAAGATCACCGAGCGGGTGATCGCCGAGGCGGCGACGCACGGCCGGGTCGTGCTCGTCGGCCGCGGCGCTCAGGCGGTGCTCGGCAACCGACCGGACGCCCTGCACGCCTACGTCGTGGCCTCGAAGCCGTTCCGCATGAAGCTTGCGGTCGAGCGGCTCGGCGCCGAACCGGCGACCGTCGAGCGGGTGGTGGAGGAGACGGACCGCCAGCGCGACCAGTACGTGAAGACGTACTATGGCCGCCACCGCCACGACGTGACCAATTACGATCTGGTCGTGAACGCGGAGCGGCTCGGGTTCGAGGGCGCGGCGGGGCTGGTGGTCGCCGAGGCGAAGAGACGGGGCTGGAGATAACGCGGAACGCGGAAGTGGGAACGCGAAACAGCGACGCTCACCTGCTCCGCGTTCCGCGTTCCGACTTCCGCGTTAGGTCGCCCGCAGCTCCGGGACCCGCCACGCCGCCACCAGCACGACGAGCGCACTGACGAGCCCGCCCACCCCCACGGCGGCCGGAGCGCCGGCGTGCTCGGCGAACACCCCCGCCTGGAACGCGCCCAGCGGCGCCATCCCGACGAACACGAAGGAGTAGAACCCCATCACCCGACCGCGCAGCTGGTCGGGGACGAGCGTCTGCAACGTGGTGTTCGTGAGCGCGTTGTTCACGATCATCGCGCACCCGGCGAGCGCGAGCAGCCCCACCGACAGGACGAACGCGCGCGACAGGGCGAACAGGCTGACGAGCACGCCGAACGCCACCCCGCCCGCGATGAGGAGCCGGCCCTTCGGAACGCGGCGGCTGTACACGGCGATCATCAGCGCCCCGAGCATCGCACCGATCCCCACCGCCGCCATCAGCGCGCCGTAGCCCGACGCTCCCGCCCGCAGCACGTCGCGCGCGAACACGGGCATCATCACGAGGAAGGGGAAGCCGAAGATGCTGAGCAGCGCCGTCTGCAGGACGAGCGTCGCGATGCGGCGGTCGCCGCGAATGAACCTCACCACCTCCTGGAATCCCACCCAGGCGGACTCGTGCGCGGGCCGGGGCGCGTGGGGCGGAAGCCGCATCGCGAGGAGCCCCCAGATCACGGCCAGGTAGCTCACGCCGTTGAGAAAGAAGCACACTCCCACGCCCCAGGCGCCGATCAAGACGCCCGCGAGCGCCGGCCCGAGCACGCGGGTGGCGTTGAAGAGCGACGAGTTGAGCGCGATCGCGCTCAGCAGGTCTTCCTTCCCCACCATCTCCACGAGGAACGACTGGCGCGTGGGGATGTCGAAGGCGTTCACGATCCCGAACAGTGCGGCGAGCGCGATCACCCACCCGACCGTCACGGTCTTCGTCCACACCAGCACCGCGAGCGCGAACGCCTCGAGCATCTGCAGCGTCTGCGTGAGCACCACGGTGCGGCGTTTGTCCACGCGGTCGGCGACGACGCCCGCGTACAGCGTGAACAGGAGCACGCCGAGCGAGCCGACCGCGGACACGAGTCCCACGAAGAAGGGAGAGTTCGTGAGCTGCAGCACCAGCCAGCCCTGGGCCACCGTCTGCATCCAGGTACCGGAGAGCGAGACGGCCTGGCCCAGGAAGAAGAGACGGAAGTTGCGATGCGACAGGGCGCCCAGAGGAGCGCCGCCGGCGGTCTCGGTCATTGCGGGAAAGCTCGCGGCGCGCCGATATTTGGGGTAGAGCGTCGATGCGTTACACCACCTACAGTCGCCACGTGCCCGAGTTGATCGACACGATCAACCTCCAGGGCCTGCTCGACCAGCTCGCCGACTTCCTGCTGCAGTCCGGCTTCGCCGGAGGCGCGTATTCCCACCCCTTCTGGGGCGAGTTCGGCGACGAGGAGCCCGACCGCTCGCTCGACGCACTGCGCCAGGCGATCCTCCAGGCGCTCATGGACTCGGGCCAGCTGACTCCCGACATGCTCAAGGCGCTGCGGGGCGAATCCACGGGCGACGCCGAGCGGGACGCCGACCTACAGCGCCAGCTCGCCGAGCTGCTGGACAAGATCGTCCAGAAGCTGATCGAGGAGGGCTACCTCACGGTGAACGAGGCGCCCCGCATGCCGAGCGCCCAGCAGCCGCTGTTTGGGCCGGGCGGGATCGCGAAGGAAGCGGCGCAGCAGGTGCAGTTCAATCTCACCGACAAGGGCATCGACTTCCTCGGCTACCGCACCCTCAAGCACCTGCTCGGCTCGATCGGGAAGTCGAGCTTCGGCGCCCACGACACCGAGCACCTCGCGACGGGCATCGAGGCCGAAGCGGCGAGCAAGCAGTACGAGTACGGCGACGTGCTGAACCTGGACGTCAACGCCACGCTGCTGAACGCGATCAAGCGGGAAGGGCTGGGCGTCCCCATCAACCTGGAATACCGCGATCTCCGGGTACATCAGGCCGAGTACCGGTCCTCATCGGCCACCGTGCTGATGCTCGACTGCTCACACTCGATGATCCTCTACGGCGAGGACCGCTTCACCCCGGCGAAGAAGGTGGCGCTCGCCCTCACCCACCTCATCCGCACCCAGTTCCCCGGGGACACGCTGCGCGTCGTGCTGTTCCACGACACCGCCGAGGAGATCCCCCTCGCACAGCTGGCGCGGGCGCAGGTGGGGCCCTATCACACGAACACCGCCGAGGGGCTGAAGCTGTCGCGCCGCATGCTGCTGTCGCAGCGCAAGGACATGCGCCAGATCATCATGATCACCGACGGCAAGCCGTCGGCGCTCACCCTCCCCGACGGGCGGATCTACGTCAACTCGATGGGACTCGACCCCCAGATCCTCCAAGCCACCTACCGCGAGGTGGCGCTGTGCCGCCGCAACGGCATCCTGATCAACACCTTCATGCTGGCGCGCGACCGCAGTCTCGTGGAGTTCGTGAAGAAGGTGTCGGCGATCTGCCGGGGCAAGGCGTACTTCACGAACACGATGACGCTGGGGCAGTTCATCCTGATGGACTTCATGCGGAGGAAGACGCGGCGGGTCTCGTGAGCGAGTTTGTCTTCGGCACCCACAACGCCGCGTTCGTGCAGGTGATGTACGAGCAATACCTGCGCGACCCCGCCTCGGTCGGCGAAGAGTGGCGGCAGCTGTTCGATAACGGTCGACTCGCCGACCTCCCGGTGATCCCCACGAGCCGTGCGGAAGTGTTGCGGAGCGGGGAGCAGGCAGCGCTACCTTCCGCTGCACCGCCCAGTACCGCTCCCCGCTCCCCGCTCCCGGCCGGGTTAACCCCGATCACCGGACCGGCGGCTCGCCTGGTTCAGAACATGACGGACTCGCTGTCCGTCCCGACGGCCACGTCCTTCCGCGAGATCGTGGTCGACACGCTGGACGTGCGGCGCCGGGAGCTGAACGCGCGGCTCGCGGCGAGCGGCCAGAAGATCTCCTATACCCACCTCATCGGCTACGCCATCGTGCAGGCGGCGCGCGCCTTCCCCGTGATGACGCACGCGTTCCAGGAAGCCGGCGGCAAGCCGCATCGCCTCGATCCCGGCGGGGTGAGCCTCGGCCTCGCGGTGGACGTGGAGAAGAAGGACGGCAGCCGCACGCTCGTCGTGCCGGTGATCAAGCACGCCGAGGGGATGGATTTCGCGGCGTTCCACACGACCTACGAGACGCTGGTCGAGAAGGCGCGCACCGGTCGGCTCCTCCCCGACGACTTCGCGGGCGGCACGATCACCCTCACGAACCCCGGGACCATCGGCACCGTTGCCTCCGTGCCGCGCCTGATGAAGGGCCAGGCCTCGATCATCGCGACCGGCGCCATTCGCCAGTCGGGTGGCGCGAAGCTCATCACGATCACGAGCACCTACGACCACCGCGTCATCCAGGGCGCGGAGTCGGGGATGTTTCTGCGCAAGCTCGAGGCGCTGCTCCAGGGGGAGGACGGGTTCTACGAGCGGGTGTTCGAGAGCGTGGGCGTGGGGCGTGGGGCATTGGGCGTAGCACCCGCGCCCGCCGGCCAGGCTCCCGCGCCCCCCATGCCCCACGCCCCACGCCCCGGGGTGGAGGTCGGAGTGGAGGAGCTGAAGCACGTGGCGGCCGCGATGGCGCTCGTGAAGGCGATCCGTCACTTCGGCCATCTCGCGGCGCGGCTCGACCCGCTCGCCTCCGACCCTCCCGGCGACCCGGCGCTCGACCCGGGGCCCCTGGGGCTCACTCCCGAGATCATGGCGCGCGTCCCAGCCGAGGTGCTGCGCGTCTACGTGCCCGGCCGCACCCTGGCCGACGCATACCCCGAGCTGCTCAAGACCTACTGCGGCACGATCGCCTACGAGGTGGAGCACATCGGCAGCCATCAGGAGCGCGTGTGGCTGCGCCAGGTCATCGAGTCCGGCCAGCATCGCCCGCCGCTCGCGGCGGACGAGAAGCGCAAGCTCCTGTCGCGGCTCACGGCGGTCGAGATGCTCGAGCGGTTCCTGCACACGGCCTACCTGGGCCAGAAGCGCTTTTCGATCGAGGGCCTGGACGCGCTCGTCCCGATGCTGGACCTGACGATCGAGCTCGCCGGCCAGGCCGGGGCGCGCCGCGTGGTGCTCGGTATGGCGCATCGGGGGCGGCTCAACGTGCTGGCGCACATCGTCGGCCTGCCGTACGAGACGATCTTCGCCGAGTTCGAGGGCGGGCGGCACGTCGAGGAGACGCTCACGCCCGAGGGCGGCACGGGAGACGTGAAGTACCACCACGGCGCGGACGGCGTGTACCAGACCGCGGCCGGCAAGCCGGTCAACGTCAGCCTGTCGCCGAACCCGAGCCACCTCGAGGCCGTGAACCCCGTGGTGGAAGGGCGGGCGCGCGCGGCGCAGACGAACCGGCGCGGTAAGGACGCGTTGCACGACGGCACCGTCGCCGTTCCGCTGCTGATCCACGGGGACGCCTCGTTCGCCGCGCAGGGGGTCGTGGCCGAGACGTTCAACCTCGCCCGCCTCCGGGGCTACACCACCGGCGGCACGATCCACCTCATCGCGAACAACCAGCTCGGCTTCACGACCGACCCCAAGGAAGCGCGCTCCACCGACTACGCGAGCGATCTCGCCAAGGGCTTCGATGCCCCGATCATCCACGTGAACGCGGACGACCCCGAGGCGTGCCTCGCGGCGGTGCGGGTCGCGATGATGTATCGCGATCAGTTCCACGGGGACGTGGTGATCGACGTCGTGGGCTACCGGCGGCACGGTCATAACGAAGGAGACGAGCCCGCCTACACGCAGCCCCTGATGTACGAGCGGATCAGGCAGACACCGCCGGTCCGGCAGCGCTACGCCGACCAGCTGGCGCGCGAGGGCGTGCTGGAGCGCGCGCAGGCGGACGCAGAGGCGGAGCGCTTCTCGCAGCGGCTGTACGAGACGCAGCAATCCATGAAGGCCCACCTCGCCGAGGCGGGCCAGGGCGAGGAGCCGCAGCGGATCTCGGGCGCGCAGCCGCCGGAGCCGGACACCGCGGTCGCGACCCAGGTACTTACGGGGCTGAACGCGCAGCTCCTCACGGTGCCGGAAGGGTTCACCGTGAACCCCAAGCTCAAGAAGCAGCTCGAGCGCCGCCGCGGCGCCCTCACGGACGGAGGCATCGACTGGGCGCACGCCGAGGCGCTGGCGTTTGCCTCGCTCGTCGTCGAGGGGACGCCGATCCGGCTCACCGGCCAGGACACCGAGCGCGGCACCTTCAGCCAGCGCCACCTGGTGCTGCACGACGCGGTCAACGGACAGCGCTACGCGCCGATCCAGAACCTCCCGGGGGCGCGGGCGCCCTTCGAGCTCCACAACAGCCCGCTCTCCGAGTTCGCGTGCGTGGGCTTCGAGTACGGCTACGCGGCGGCGGCGCCGGAAGTGCTGGTGCTGTGGGAGGCGCAATACGGCGACTTCACGAACGCCGCCGAGGTGATCATCGACCAGTTCCTCATCGCCGGGCTCGCGAAGTGGCGGCAGACCTCGCGCCTGACGCTGCTCCTGCCGCACGGGTACGAGGGCCAGGGGCCGGAGCATTCGAGCGCCCGCATCGAGCGCTTCCTCGCGCTCGGTGCCGAGGGCAACCTGCGCATCGCGAACTGCACCACGCCGGCGCAGTACTTCCACCTGCTGCGGCGCCAGGGGCGCCACGCCGAGCTGCGGCCTCTCGTCCTATTCACACCCAAGAGCCTGTTGCGCCTCCCGCAAGCGGCGTCACGGCTCGAAGGGCTGACGACGGGCCGCTTCCAGCCGGTGCTCGACGATCCCGAGGGCGACGTGCGGCGCGCCGCGACGCGGCTCGTGCTGTGCAGCGGCAAGGTGTATTACGACCTGCTGCTGTCGCCACGGCGCGCGCAGGCCCAGCACGTGGCGATCGGCCGGGTGGAGCTGCTGTATCCGTTCCCCACGAGCGAGATCGCCGAGCTGATCAAGCGCTATCCCAGGGTCGCGGAGATCGTCTGGGTGCAGGAGGAGCCGCGCAACATGGGGCCCCAGAAGTTCATGAAGCCGCAGCTGGGCGAGCTCGTGGGGCCCGATGTCGCGGTGCGCGACATCGGCCGGCCCGAGCGCTCGAGTCCCGCTGAGGGGTACCCCGCGGCGCACGCCGCCGAGCAGGCGCGGATCGTCACGGCGGCGCTGGAATAGCGGCAACGACGCAGCTGCGTGGGGGGTGGAGAGTGGTACCTGACACCTTAAAGGCGTGGGGAGTGGGGAGTGGTACTCGACGGTGCGCAAGGGATCCGCGGATTGCACCGTGAGGTACCACTCCCCACTCCCCACAGTTTTCGAGCCCCACATGAGACGGCTGGTTCCCGCGCTCACCGCCGGCGCCCTCGTAACGAGTGGCCCCCACTGGTCCACCGCCGCGCCCCTCCCCGAACCGATCCAGGAGACGCACGCGGCCGTCTTGCACGGCAAGATCTACATCGCGGGCGGGATCGACCGCGCCGACCGCGCCACCGCGGCCGCCTACCGCTACGACTCGGCGGCGAACCGCTGGGAGCGCATTGCCGATCTCCCCGCGCCCCGGCACCACATGCCGCTCGCCGTCGCGGGCGACACGCTGTACGCCGTCGGAGGCCTGGCGGAGACGAGCTTCGTCCCGGAGTCGAACCTGTGGATCTACCGTGAGGACCGGAACGGCTGGGAGTCGCGCGCGCCGCTCCCCGAGCCGCGGGGGGCATCGGGCGTGGGCGTCGTGAGCGGCAAGCTCGTCGTGGTGGGCGGGTGGGGCATGGGACGGGTCCTGCTCGATTCCACGGCGATCTACGATCCCGCGGCGAATCGCTGGCAGCACGCCGCGCCGATCCCCACGCCGCGCGATCACCTCACCGCGGCCGCCGCGGGCGGCCTGGTCTACGCGATCGGCGGGCGCCCGTTTGACCCGGGCCGCAACTTCGACGTCGTCGAGGCCTACGACCCCGCTGGCGACCGCTGGTCGAGGAAGTCCCCCATGCCCTCGCGGCGCGGCGGACTCGCCTCCGCCGTGCTCGACGGTCGCATCCACACGTTCGGCGGCGAGACTCGCTCGTCCGTGCTCGACAACCACGAGATCTACGATCCGGCGACGGACCGGTGGAGCGTCGGCCCGGCCTTGCCCGTCGCCCGGCACGGTCTGGGCGCGGCCGCGTTGGGCGGCAGGATCTACGTGATCGGGGGCGGCCCCCGAGCGGGGTTCGCCCAGACGGACGGGGTGAACGTCTTTACACCCTAAAAGGCGTGGGAGTGGGGAGTGGTACCTGACGGTGCGATCCGAGCATCCGCTGCGCACCGTCGAGTACCACTCCCCACTCCCCACGCCTTTGGGGTGTCCCGTACCACTCCCCACTCCCCGCGCCTTTCGTAACTTGAGACCATGTACGACGTGCACACGATCCTCCGGGTTCTCGTATTCGCAGCCTTCTGCCTCGCCGCGCTGGTCGCGCTCGCCGGCTGGCTCGTGCGCACCCGCCGCGTGTCGCCGTTCGGGGAGGTCGGCCGCACCCTGCGGAGCGTGACGGACCCGGTCCTGCGGCCCGTGGAAACCCGTCTCGTGCGCCTCGGCGGGAATCCGGTGCACGCCGGGTGGTGGCTGGTCGTGCTCGTCGCCGTCGCGGGCGTCCTGCTGCTCTCCCTCATCGACTGGCTCGTCCGCACGGCCCGCTGGTTCTACGCGGCGGCGACCGGCGGACCGGGTGCCTTGTTCGCGTTTCTCATCGGGGCGGCCTACAACCTGCTCATCATCGCCCTGGTGGTCCGCGTCGTGGCCTCGTGGCTCGGCTGGTTCCGCTACTCCCGCTGGATCCGCCCCGCCTACGCGCTCACCGACTGGCTGGTGGAGCCGATCCGGCGGCTGTTGCCGCCGGCGGGAGCGATCGACTTCAGCCCGCTCGTGGCGTGGCTCGTGCTGTGGGTGCTGCGGCAGGTGCTGCTGATGGCCCTGTGAGCGCCGCAAGTCTCGCCGTCAGTCGAACACGCGCCTCGCGACCCACCACGCGGCGACGCCGCCCGCGACGAAGCCCAGGACCGCGCCGAAGGAGCCGAACAGTTTGCTTCCCACAGCGCCCGCGATCGTTCCCACGATGAAGCTGATCAGCGCCTTCAGGAGCTTCATGGCACCTCCGACGGTTGACGGCTCTTGAAGATCCGCAGCAGATAGTACAGCGACGGGAGCAGCACGAGCGCGCCGAGCGCTAGGGCCGCGAGCACGAGGCGCAGCGTCACGGCGGGCGCCGCCGCGGCCTCGACGGGGAGGTCGGGCGGCAGGACGTAGGGGTACTGCGCGAGCGCCCACCCCCACAGAATGAGGGAGACCTGCGTCGCCGCCGCGACCCGGGCCACGCGCCAGCGGCGGCGCCATAGCGCGGCGAGGGCGGTGACCGCCGTCGCGGCCGTGAGCAGGTGCAGCGGCACGGCCCACGGCGCGAAGATCAAGGCCTCGCGCACGCGCGGCGCCCAGCGCTGCGAGAGGAGCAGCGCGGCCAGGGCCGCGAAAAACAGGGCCACACCCGCGCCCAGCGCCCGACGACGAAAATCCTCTTGCAGCTCCCGTTCCTGCGCTTCGAGCGTCAGATATACCGCCGCGAGAAACGCGAATGCGATCAAGGCGAACACGCCGACCGAGAGCGCGAACGGCGTGAGCCAAGGCCCGACGTACACCTGGAAGAACCCTTCCCCCTTCCCCCTTCCCCCTTCCCCGAGGGCGCCCGAGGCAATCGACCCAACGGTGGTCCCAAGGAGGAGCGGCGTGATGAGGCTCGCGATCGCGAACACGACGCCCCAGTGCCGCTCCGTCTCGGAGCCGTGCCCGCCCCCCGCGCCCCCCCCGTAGCGCCAGAACGTGAACGCGGAGCCGCGGAGCACGATCCCGATCAGGACGAGCGACAGCGGGATGTGGAGCAGGGTCCCGAGCCGCGCGAAGGCCGGCGGGAAGCACGTGAACAGCAAGACGATCGCGAGGATGAGCCACACGTGGTTCGCCTCCCACACGGGGCCGATCGCCTCCGCGATCAGGTGACGCTGACGCTCCCGGCGGGGACCGCGCGCGAGCAGGTCCCACACGCCGCCTCCGAAGTCCGCGCCTCCCAGCAGCGCGTACGCGTTGAGCGCCACGACGATGATCCCCGCGACCAGCTCGGCGAGACTCATTCGGTGACCCGGGGACTGCGGATGATCTGACGGTACAAGAGCCAGCTCACGATCGCACCCAGAAAGCAGTACAGCAGGGTGAACGTGAGAAACGGCACGATGAGCCCCGGCATCGGCGTGACGGCGTCCGCGGTCTTCAGGACCCCGTAGATCACCCAGGGCTGGCGACCCACTTCCGTCACGACCCAGCCCGCTTCGGTCGCGATGAACCCCATGGGCGTGGCGAGGGCGAGTGCCCGCATCAGCCGGCGGTCGTGGGCGAGGTCCTTGCCACGCCAGCCGCGCCATCCCGCCCACAGGGCGACAAGCGCCATGTAGGTGCCGAGCGCGACCATGAGCTGGAAGGCGAAATGGACGATCGGCACATTGGGCCATTCGTCGCGCGGCACGACGTCGAGTCCCTTGACCTCCGCACGGGGATCGTGGAAGGCGAGGAGCGAGAGCCCGTACGGGATCTCGATCGCGCCCCGCGTTCTCCGCGCTGCCACGTCCGGCCAGCCGCCGAGCACGAGCGGCGCGGGCGCTGTGGTCTCGAACAGCGCCTCCGCGGCGGCGAGCTTCGTCGGCTGGTGGCGCGCCACGTGGCGCGCGGCGAAGTCGCCCGCGACGGGTTGCAGCACCGCGGCGGGCCCGCCCACGAGCAGGGCGATCACAAGCGCACGGCGGTGGAAGGCGTTGGAGGGATCCTTGAGCAGGAGGAAGGCGTGGATCCCGGCCACCCCGAGCCCCGTCGCCGCGTACGCGGCGAGCGTCATGTGCACGGCCTGCGGCAGGGCGGCGGGGTTCGCCATCGCGGCGAGCGGATCGACGTTCACGGCCCGGCCCGCGACCAGCTCGAATCCCGTGGGGGTGTTCATCCACGCGTTCGCGATCACGACGAAGATGCCCGACAGGCCGCCGCTCACCGCCACGAGCACGCCGGCGGCGAGGTGGGCGCGCCGCGAGATCCGCTCCCACCCGTAGAGATAGACGCCGAGGAAGATTGCTTCGGTGAAGAAGGCGAACCCCTCGAGCGAGAACGGCATGCCGATGATCGGCCCCGCGAACCGCATGAACTCGGGCCACAGCAGCCCGAGCTCGAACGACAACACCGTGCCCGACACGGCTCCCACGGCGAAGAGGATCGCCGTGCCCTTGGCCCAGCGCCGCGCCAACTCGAGGTAGACGTCCTGCCCCGTCACCTGCCAGCGCCGCTCGGCCACGACCATCAGCACCGGCATGGCGATGCCGACCATCGCGAACACGATGTGGAAGGCGAGGGACACCGCCATCTGGGAGCGGGCGGCGAGCAGGTCGGACATGCACTACAAACTAAGCTGCGTGGGGAGCGGGGAGTGGGAAGTGGTACCTGACGGTGCGGTCCGAGTCTCCGCGGCGCACCGTCGAGTACCACTCCCCACTCCCCACGCCTTTCAGTTCTGACGACCGGAGATTAGATTGTGTACCGACAATTGTATTCGTGGTGATTTGCGGCGTATTGCGGCCACGTAAAACATCCCGCTAAAAAGCCGGCCCGTTGCGGCTTTGTCTGCTGCGACGGGCGTTCGTTTTTGGAAGGGGGGCAGGGCAAGCGTGAGTGGAGTGACGTTGCGAAGGCTGCTCGACGACGGGCGCGTCCATGTGCTCGACGGCGCCATGGGCACCATGCTGTACGGGAAGGGCTTCTTCCTGAACGTCTGCTACGACGAGCTGAACCTGAAGCAGCCGAAGCTCATCCAGGAAGTGCACGAGGCCTACGTGCGCGCCGGCGCCGAGCTCATCGAGACGAACACCTTCGGCGCGAACCCCAAGAAGCTCGCGAGCTACGGGCTCGCGGACGACACGGAGAAGATCAACACGGCCGCAGCCCGGCTCGCCCGGGCGGCGGCCGGCGACCGCGTCAGCGTGCTGGGAGCGCTCGGGCCCCTGGGCGTCCGCATCGAGCCCTTCGGCCCCACCTCGCGCGAGGAGGCGTTCACGTTCTTCCGCCGCCAGGTGGACGGGCTGCTGACGGGCGGCGTGGACGGGTTCATCCTCGAGACGTTCTCGGATCTGGACGAGATCCACGCGGCGCTGCGCGCCGTGCGCAGCGCGTGCGATCTCCCAGCCATCACCCAGATGACGATCGGCACGGATGGACTCACGCATTACGGCACGGACCCCGAGACGTTCGCCAAGCAGCTTGCCGAGTGGGGCGCCGACGTGATCGGCGTGAACTGCTCGGTCGGCCCCGCGGGGGTGCTCGAAGCGGTCGAAAGGATCGTCAAGGCGACCGACCGGCCCATCTCGGCCGTCCCGAACGCCGGCCTCCCCAAGGACGTGGGCGACCGCCAGATCTACCTCGCCTCCCCCGAGTACATGGCGAGCTATGCCCGGCGCATGATCGAGGCGGGGGCGCGTTTCGTGGGCGGGTGCTGCGGCACGACGCCCGAGCACATCAAGAAGATGCGGGACTACATCGCGAGCGTCGTGCCCCGCCATCCGACGGTCGTGATCTCGCGCTCCGCCGTCACCACGCCGGCGGGCGTGGAGGCGGTGCCGCTCGCCGAGCGCTCGGGCTGGGGCGCGAAGCTCGCGTGCGGAGAGTTCGTCACGAGCGTCGAGATCGTGCCCCCGAAGGGCGTGGACCCGACGCCCATGCTCGAGCAGTGCCGCGCGCTGCGCGCGGCCGGCGTGGCCGCGGTCAACGTCCCGGACGGGCCGCGCGCGCAGAGCCGCATGGGCGTCCTGCCGTCGGCGATTCTGATCCAGCGGGAGGTAGGGATCGAGCCGGTGATTCATTACTGCTGCCGCGACCGCAACCTGCTCGGCATGTTGTCCGACATCCTGGGCGCGCACGCCGCGGGGCTCAGGAACATCCTCATCATCACGGGCGACCCGCCGAAGATGGGCCCCTACCCGGAGGCGACGGCGGTGTTCGACATCGACTCGATCGGGTTGACGAATCTCGTGTACCGCCTCAACCACGGGCTCGACCCCGGGAGCAACCCCATCGGAGCGCCTACCCGCTGGGTGATCGGCGTGGGCGTGAATCCCGGCGCCCTCGACCTCGACCGTGAGCTGTCGCGCTTCGCCTGGAAGGTGGACGCGGGCGCGGAGTTCGCGGTCACCCAGCCGGTGTTCGACGTGCGGCAGCTGGAGCTGTTCCTCGAGCGGGTGGAGCAGTTCAAGATTCCGGTGGTGGCGGGGATCTGGCCGCTCTTGTCGCTCCGCAACGCCGAGTTCCTCGCGAACGAGGTCCCCGGGGTGTCCGTGCCGGAGGAGGTGCTCGCGCGCATGCGGAAGGTGAGCGACCGCGGGAAGGAGGCGGCGCTCGCCGAGGGCGTCGCGATCGCGCGCGAGATGTTCCGGCAAGTGAAGGGCGCCGTGCAGGGAGTGCAGGTGAGCGCGCCGTTCGGGCGGGTGGAGGTGGCGCTGGAGGTGTTCAAGTAGGCAGCCAGGTGGAGCGCCGCCTGCGGCTCGCCCTGACGGCGTTCCTTGCGCTCTACGGGATCGTGCTGGCGCTGCACCCCGAACGCTACGGTTGGCTCGACAGCCTCGACGTCGCGATCCATGAGGTCGGGCACCCGCTGTTCGGGGTGTTCGGCGAGTTCATCGGCATGCTGGGCGGCACGCTGATGCAGCTCCTGATCCCGGCGCTGTTCGTGTGGGATTTCCGGCGCCGCGGCGACCGCCACGCCGCGACCGTCGCGCTGTGGTGGGTCGCGCAGAACCTCTGGAACATCTCCGTCTACATCAAGGACGCGCGCGCCGAGGAGCTGCCGCTCGTGGGCGGCGGCGAGCACGATTGGGCGTATCTGCTCGGCCGACTCGGCCTGCTCGATCAGGACCAGCTGGTCGGCGGCGCGGTGTACGTCGCCGGCCTGCTGCTGTTCGCGTGGAGCTGCCTGCGCGGCTGGACGTACGCGGCGGCCTTCGTACCTTCCAGCGATCGCTCGAACAAGACGCCCTGAACCCGGAGCCCTCATGCCCACGGCCAACATCAACGTGCTCGCCGTTCTGGTTGCCGCCGTCCTGACCATGGCGCTCGGCGCGGTGTGGTACTCTCCCGTGCTGTTCGCCAAGCAGTGGATGCACGCCCACGGCTACACCCCCGAGAAGGTGGAGGAGATGAAGAAGCGCGGGGTCGTGCGCGCGTACGCGGTGTCGTTCCTGTGCTATCTGGTAATGGCGTATGTACTCGGCCTGCTGGTGTCGTACACGACAGCCACGGGCGTCGTCCAGGGAATCTGGCTCGGCTTCATGGTGTGGCTGGGTTTCGCCGCCACTCTCGGCCTCACCGGGAACATGTTCTCGGACAAACCGATCGCGGTGTGGGTCATTGACGCGGGCTACCAGCTCGCCCAGCTGCTGATTATGAGCCTGGTGCTCACGCTGTGGCGGTGAAGACCGCATTCCTCATCGGCTGCCTCGCCATCGGTGCGACGGGATGGGCATCGGCCCAGGCCGTCCGCAAGAGCCAGCACGGCAGCGTCGCGCAGCGGATCGCGGACACGGACGTGACGATCGTCTACAATCGCCCGGTGGCGCGG